>Ga0206965_10163_pt1 | contig 20719 bp, 6 predicted proteins | sample Alteio_BWOrgHeat_26_FD_152973 | JGI IMG/M metagenome (GOLD analysis project Ga0206965, IMG submission 152973) | Enriched cells from forest soil in Barre Woods Harvard Forest LTER site, Petersham, Massachusetts, United States -... | ecosystem: Environmental > Terrestrial > Soil > Temperate forest >...
AGGCCATCAGTAGATTTTATGCAGGCCAGGAGATTGCCCGCGAAGACGCTCCGCTGCAATATGCCGATCTTTCAAAATGGCTCAATGAACTGGTGGAATCAGAAGAATCAAGCGAGGGGCGCAGCTATTGGGAAAAGCAATTCAGCGGCAAGCAATCCATAGAGTTGCGATTGCCGGGAGAGAATAGCGTTCCAGAAATCCATGACGCCCGGCAAACAACGAAGCGCGGTTTGCGGGAACTGGCGATGGCCGTTGCGGTATTCGCAGAAAGAATTGGCGTAAATGAAACTGCCGTGCTTCTGGCATGCTGGCAAACATTATTGTGGCGCTTGAGCCGTGTGGATGAATTAAGCCTGAATGTTGTTCTGGCTGGCCGGTCGTACGACGGTACAGGAGAGATTATCGGGCCGCTGGAGAGGGCAATCCCGATATTCACCGAGCCAACACCACAGACAAATGTATTCGAATTTGTGAAAGCCGCGGACAGGCAATACAGAGAAGCGGCAGACTGGCAGGAGTATTACGATCCTGAATTGCTGAGCGCTGAGAGCGCTCACGCCCAATTTGGTTTTGCGCATAATGACCATGAGCCGGAATGGCAGGCTGGTGGCACGCGTTGGAGCGTAGCGGAGATATTGGATGCTACGCCGGCGTACAAGGCTTTTCTTAAGGCCGTTAAAAAAGACAGCGAACTTCAAATTTCCCTTCAGTATGATGCCGGGCAGATCAATGCAGCAATGGCTGAACGAGTGCTGCGCCAGTATATGTCTCTGCTGACATCCGTGGTGAAAAGCGGCCCGACAAGCAGGATTACTGAGTTGGATCTTGCGGACGCCGAAGAATGTGTGCAGCTGCAGAAATTCAATGAAACTGCCTATGCGTTTCCGTTGCATAAAACCGTGATTGATCTCTTTCTGGAACAGGCAAGGCAGAGTGGGACAAAACCGGCAGTCAGCTTTAACGGCAAAACTTTTTCCTATGCAGAACTGGACCGTCGTTCCAGCACGCTGGCGCTACGGCTGACACAAGCGGGAATCGGCGAAGGGCAGATTGTCGGAATATGTCTCAAACGCAGCGTCGATCTTGTTGTTGCCATGTTGGGAGCATGGAAAGCCGGCGTCGCTTATTTTCCGTTTGAGGCAGATGTTCCGGTTTCGCGATTAGCTTACATGCTGGGGAACAGCGGGGTGAACCTGATCCTAACGGAAACAGAATCCGCAAAGAAATTGCGGGCCCATGGACGGCAACTTATCACCCTCGATTCTGATGCACAAAATGTTGCCCTGACTGACGAGAATCGGCTGGCAACGCTGCCTTCGGCAGACTCAGTTGCTTACATTATTTATACGTCCGGTTCAACAGGTGAACCAAAAGGCGTTATGGTCACACATCGCAACCTGGCCAATCACATGTTCTGGGTTGTGAAGGAGTATGGCCTTGGCGAACGTGAGCGTGTTCTGCTCAAGACCAGCATAAGTTTTGACGCGTGCGTGTGGGAGTGGCTGTTTCCATTAATGCAGGGCGGCACGCTGGTTGTAGCCGCTGACGGAATGCAGTCAGATAGCCGTTACCTGGCGGAAACGTTAAAGAAGGAAAAAATCACCACGCTTCAGGTGGTGCCCACGATGCTCCGTGTTCTTCTGGAGGAAGATGGCATCACCAAGTGCAGCGCGCTTGAGCGTATCTTCGCCGGCGGCGAAGCGCTTACGCCGGACGTGGTGAAGCGCTTCCAGGAGCGAGTAGGGAAAACTCTGATTAACATGTATGGCCCCACTGAAGCCACCATCAATGCCACATGTTTAACCATGGGAAGCGAGACCTCCACGGTGATCGGCAGGCCCATCGCAAATGCTCAGATATACATTCTCCGCGAAGACCTTGGCTTATGCGGTATAGGAGAAGCCGGAGAGATATGTATCGCAGGCGAGGCCGTAGCCAGAGGCTACATTGGCCGTCCTGAAGAGACCGCGGCGAAGTATGTGGCGAATCCATATACCTCTTCTCCTGGAGCGCGGATGTACCGGAGCGGGGATAAGGGGAGGTGGAATGGGAATGGGGAGTTGGAGTTTGTAGGGCGAATGGATAACCAGGTGAAGGTGAGAGGGTACCGGATCGAGTTGGGAGAAGTAGAACGAGCGGTGCAGGAGCAGGGAGGAGTAGCGCAGGCAGCGGTGGTGGTGAAAGAGCGTGCGAGCGGAGAGCGGCAGTTGATTGCGTATGTGGAGATGGCGGAAGGCAGCAGCGGGGATGCGGTGGGGCGAGTGCGAGCGGGAGTGCGGGAACGTCTGCCGGAGTATATGTGTCCCGCCCAGTATGTGCGCATGGAGCGGATACCACGAACGGCGAGCGGGAAGCTGGACCGGAAGGCCCTGCCGGAGCCGGAAGTGGCGGGCGAGCGTGGGCAGGAGTATGTTGCGCCGCGCAATGAAGTAGAGCGCCGGCTGCTGGAGATATGGGAGACCGTGCTGGGGAGCCAGGGAATCGGAGTGAAGGACAACTTTTTTGAGGTGGGGGGAGACTCGATCGTAGGGATCCAGATAGTGGCGCGAGCGCGGCAGGCAGGGTTGGAGCTGACGCCGAAACAGCTGTTTCAGTACCAGAGCATCGCGGAACTGGCCGAGCAGGCGGGAAGAGGAAGCGAGGTAGTGGAGGCGGAGCAGGGAGAGGTGAGAGGAGCGGGGCCGCTGACGCCGATCCAGCGCTGGTTTATGGAGCAGCATGGAGTGAAGGCGAGACATTACAACCAGGCATTCCTGTTCCGGGTGAAGGCGGAGACAAAGCTGGAGTGGCTGGAGGAAGCATTGGAGAAACTGGTGGAGCAGCACGATAGCCTGCGGATGCGTGTGGAACAGAACGAGGGAGAGTGGGAGCAGAGCTATGCCGGGGTGGCTGAGAGTGGAGTGAGTGTAAGGCGGGTCGATCTGAGCAGGAGCGAAGGAGCGGAGCAGGAAGAGCAGCTGCGGGAGATGGTGCGGCGGGAGCAGGAGTCATTGGATATCGAACGGGGGCCGGTGGCGGGGATCGTGCTGATCGAGTTGGGAGAAGAGAAAGGCCGGCGGCTGTTGATGGTGGTCCATCATATGGCGGTGGACGGGGTGAGCTGGCGGATCATGCTGGAAGATGTGGCGACCTGGTATGGGCAGCGGGAGCGTGGCGAACAGATCAGCGGAGGACGGAAGACGACGTCATTCAAACAGTGGGCGGAGAAGCTGCAGGAGTATGGGAAGAGTGAGAAGGCGGAGGCGGAACGGAGGTACTGGGCGGGAGAAGAAGCCCGGGCGGTAGAAGAGCTGGCGGTGGATTATGAAGGTGGCGAGAACCGGTTTGGGGATGAAGGACGAGTGGTGGAAGTGCTGGAGGCAGAGACGACGCGGGAACTGCTGAGTGAAGCGGGGAAGGCGTACAACACGCAGGTGATGGATTTACTGCTGGGGGCGTTGGTCGAGGGTTTATGGGAATGGGGCGGATACGAACGGGTGCGGGTGGAACTGGAAGGTCATGGACGGGAAGATGTGGTTAAGGGAGTGGATCTGACGCGCACGGTGGGATGGTTTACGAGTCTGTATCCGGTGGTGCTGGAGCGGCGTGTGGGAGAGAGTGTGGGAGCGAGGATTCAGCGCGTGAAGGAGCAGTTGCGGGGAGTGCCGGAAAAGGGGATAGGGTACGGAGTGCTGCGCTACGGCCAGAGCCAACAACAAACCGCAGCAACAACAACAACAAAAACAGCAGCAGTAATAACCACAAAGACAGAAGCAGCAGTAGAGAAGCGAAAGGGAGAAGGGGAGCTGTTGATCAATTATCTGGGACAGTTTGACCGGTCGCTGGGAGAAGAGGCGCTGTTGCAGGGAGCGCCGGAAGGAAGCGGAGCGCCGGTGGGAGCAGAACAGCAACGGAGCGCGAAGGTGGAGATGAACGCGCTGGTGATAGGCGGACAGCTGCAGATGGCGTGGAGCTACAGCCGGCAGCAATACAAACCAGAAACAATCGCCAAACTTGCCCAGCATTACCTCTTAAGTCTGCGTGATCTCATCCGCCACTGTACTTCTTCGGATGCACGCGCCTTCTCTGCCAATGATTTCTCGGAATTCAAATGGGAAAGCGAGCAGTTTGGAGCCATTGCCGCGGCAATATCGCAAGCCGGGTAGGCCTTTCCATTCATATGTATTTTGCAGTTTCAAGATCAGGTCCATCCAAAACTAATCAGCTACTCCTAAAATGAGGACGATGCCATGCATCTGGACAACGTAGAGTCTTTTTATCCATTATCGCCCGCGCAGCAGGGAATTCTTTTTCACAGCGTTTACGATCCTTCCGCACACGAATACTTCGGGCAACTCGGTTTCACGTTCTATGAGCGCGTTGATGTTGCGGCTTTTGAGAAGGCATGGCGGAGCGTCCTGCAGAGACATGCTGTATTACGCACCTTTTTTATATGGGAAGGACTCCAGGAGCCAGTCCAGGTGGTCCGGCTCCAGCTTGAAGTTGAAATAGCCGAGCTCGATTGGCGAGATATTCCAGCGGAGCAGCAACAGGCGAAGCTCGATCTGTTCTTAAAGGAAGATCAAGATCGCGGCCTGGATCTTGGTAAAGCCCCGCTGATGCGCTTCACTTTGATCCGTTTGCAGGAAGATTGTTATCGCTTTGTGTGGAGTCACCACCACATCCTTATTGATGGATGGAGTGCGCCGATTGTCTTGAATGATTTCTTGAGTTTTTACGTAAGCTATCGTGACGGTACAAAATTGGAGCTGCCGGTTCAGCGGCCTTATCGAGATTACATCGCATGGCTGGCCAAGCAAGATCGCCAAAAAGCAGAAATACATTGGCGAAAACTATTGCAAGGCTTCAAATCCCCAACCCCTCTGGGATTGGAGAGAGTAGTCCCGCAGGCAGAGACGCCAGGAAACTCGGCCTCCGCCGCAGACTCGGGCGATCAAACATTGGAATTAGGCGCCGAATTACTCTCATCTCTGCAGGAGTTGGGCCGTAAGCAACGCCTTACCCTAAATACCATTGTGCAGGGTGCGTGGGCCATTCTGTTGAACCGTTATAGCGGGGAAGAGGACCTTGTCTATGGCGCAACGGTAAGCGGACGGCCCGCAGAACTTGAGGGTTCAGATGGAATTGTAGGGTTATTTATTAATACGCTGCCCGTGCGTGTGCGAATTGATAGCGCCGCTAGAGTCATTGACTTGCTCCGAGAGATGCAGGAGCAGCAGGTGGAGACAAGACAGTACGAGTACAGCCGCCTGGTGGATGTGCAAACGTGGAGCGATGTGGGCGCTGGAAAGGCATTATTCAATTCCATCTTTGTTTTTGAGAATTATCCGGTACGGAAAATTTCAGGTGAAACCAGTAATGCCCTGAAGGTTGGCGATTTGAGTTTCCATCAAAAGACCAACTACGCCTTAACGATTGCCGCAGGCTTGGGCGATAAGCTGGTTCTCCGCGCTCTATACGATAGCCGCAAGTATACGGCGGAGACTATTCGCCGGCTTCTCGGGCACCTGGCCAATCTCCTGACAGAAATTGCCGCGTCGCCGGAGCAACAAACCAGCGCCCTTGAAATATTGAGTCCAGAGGAGCGCGAACAAATTCTGGAAGCATGGAATAGCCGGAGCAGTTCCTATCCTAGTGATCTAAGTATTGCGCGGCAATTTGAAAAGACGGCAGACAAGTACCATGACCGCATTGCCGTATGGGATGACAATGAGCAACTGACGTATAAGCAACTGGATGAAAGATCAAATCAACTGGCCCATTACCTGCAAAAAAAGGGAGTTGGTGCAGAACAGATTGTTGGCCTATGTCTGGAACGCGGCGTCAGGCTTGCGATTGGACTTCTTGCCATTCTCAAAGCGGGCGGAGCCTATCTTCCCCTGGACAGCAAATATCCCTCAGCCCGGCTGCGCTATATGTTGAGCGACAGTGGGGCCCGGCTTGTTGTGACCGAATCAAAGTTTGCCTCGCAGATTGCCAATGACGGATTGAACTTGATCCTGATAGATGAGGAACAAGATTCTATCGCAGCGGGCAGCACAGAACGGCTGGCGGATAGCGTCGCCGGTGAAAATCTCGCCTATTTGATTTACACATCCGGAACTACGGGTCTGCCCAAGGGCGTTATGGTCCAGCACAATAGCCTCAGTAATCTGGCGCCGGCCATGGCGGAAGGTTTCCACATCACGCCGGAAAGCCGGGTGTTGCAATTCGCATCATTGAGTTTTGATGCTTCTGTGGCGGAGATATTTCCTTCGCTCCTCACCGGAGCCATGTTGCACATGGCAAGTTCGCAGGCTTTGCGTCCCGGAATGGACTTGATTGCCACTTTGCAGGACCGGCAAATTTCATTTGTGATTTTGTCGCCATCCATTCTTGGTGTATTGCCGGATGAGCATCTGCCTAATCTCAAAACAATTGTGGTGGCGGGTGAAGCCTGCTCTGAAGAGGTAGCAACGCGCTGGTCAAAGGGGCATGAGTTGATTGATGCGTATGGACCAACGGAGACAACGGTCTGCGCTTCCATGTCTGAACCATTGCAGTCTCATGAAACTCCGCATATTGGAGCGCCGCTAGCGAACGGCCGGGTTTACATTCTCGATTCGCATTTAAATCCCGTGCCTGTTGGCGTGGCGGGAGAAATTTATGTCGGCGGAGCTCTGCTGGCCCGCGGCTATCACAATCGTCCGGACGTCACGGCGGAAAGGTTTGTGCCTGATCCTTTCAGCAGGGTACCTGGAGCGCGCATTTATAAGACTGGTGATCTGGCCCGCTTCCGGTCAGATGGAAACATCGAGTATATCGGCCGTTCTGATGAGCAGATAAAACTGCGCGGCTTCCGTATTGAGCCTGGGGAAATTGAAACGCTGCTGGAGCAAGACTCGCGTGTAAGGAAGGCGATTGCCATTGTGCGCGAGGATGTGCCAGGCGACAAAAGGCTGGTGGCTTATATTCAGACTTCTGGAGAGAAGCCTTCAGTTAGCGAGTTAAATGACATGTTGCGCGCGAAGGTGCCTGATTACATGATGCCTTCAGCCATCATTGCTTTGGATACATTTCCCCTGACTGTGAATGGCAAAGTAGACCGGCAGGCGCTTCCCGCGCCGGACGGCAGCCGCCAACACGATAGTGCAACATTTCTTGATCCGCGCAATGAAGCGGAAAGAACAATCGCGAAAATCTGGTGTGATGTGCTGCGCCTTGAAAAAGTCGGTGTCCAGGAAAACTTCTTTGACCTTGGTGGTCATTCCTTGCTCATGCTGCAAGTACATGGGAAGCTTAAGGAAGCATTTCCCAAAGATATCTCCATGCTTCAGATGTTCGGCCATCCCACGGTAAGTTCGCTGGCCGAATATTTTACGCAGGCTGAACCGCAGGTTAAGACGGGCAAAACTGCATTCAGCAGTATCCAGGAGCGCGTTAAACGGCAGAAAGAAATGCTGAAGAAGCGGACCGCGCAACGTGAACTGGTAACTGCAAACGACGCACCTGTTTCCTAACGTCACCATATTCCAATCGGGCTTAAGTCAAAATGATTGAACAGAACGATATTCCTGAAGCCATTGCTATCATCGGCATGGCCGGCAGGTTTCCTGCGGCCAAAAACGTTGAAGAGTACTGGCAAAATCTTTGTGCCGGCCGCGAATGCGTGTCATTTTTCAGCGAGCAGGAGCTGGCAGACTCAGGCATATCTGAAGAAACTCTGGCAAACCCCGCTTACGTGCGTGCGGCGGGAGTGCTGGAAGGCATTACTCTTTTTGACGCTGAATTTTTTGGCTTTAGTCCCCGTGAAGCGGAGATTACTGACCCCCAGCAGCGGCTGTTTCTGGAATGCGCGTGGGAGGCGATCGAGTCCGCCGGCTATTGCCCGGATTCTTACAAAGGACCGATTGGCGTTTTCGCCGGATCAAGTCTCAGTAATCATTTATTCATGCTTCGTTCCAGCCCGGAGATCATGGACCTGGTGGGCGGCTACCAGATTGAGATCGGCAATGACAAAGATTATTTATCCACCCGCACTTCCTACAAACTGAATCTTTCCGGGCCTAGCATCAATGTGAACACTGCCTGCTCCAGCTCTCTGGTTGCCGTGAGCATGGCGTGCCACAGTTTGCTGCACCATCAATGTGATGTGGCATTAGCCGGGGGCGTATCTATTAACCTGCCGCAAAAAATAGGCTATATGTATCGCAAAGGCGGCATTCATTCTCCTGACGGGCATTGCCGGGCTTTCGATGAAAAAGCTCAGGGAATTGTGGGCGGCAGCGGAGTTGGGGTGGTTGCTTTGAAGCGGCTGGAAGATGCGTTCGCTGATGGGGACGAGATCATTGCTGTGATCAGGGGATCTGCCGTCAATAATGACGGTGCGTTGAAAGTGGGATTCACGGCGCCCAGCGTACAGGGACAGACTGCGGTGATCTGTGAAGCAATAGCCGCAGCCGGTGTAGAGCCGGAAACCATTACCTATGTGGAGGCCCACGGAACCGGAACAAGTTTGGGCGATCCTATTGAAGTGGAAGCGCTGACTCGCGCTTATCGCTACGGGACGGAGAAGAAAAACTTCTGCGCACTCGGGTCTGTAAAAACGAACATTGGTCATCTCGATACTGCGGCGGGAGTTGCCGGCCTGATTAAAGCGGCCCTGGCGACAAAACACGGAGTCATTCCGCCTTCGCTTCATTTCACGCGGCCTAATCCACAGTTAAATCTTGAGAGCAGTCCTTTCTATGTAAACAATCGCTTGCAGGAGTGGCGGCCTGGCTCAGTTCGGCGTGCGGCCGTAAGTTCGTTCGGCATTGGCGGCACCAATGCCCACGTCGTCCTGGAAGAACCGCCCAAGCCATGGGTGTCTTCTGCCGGACGAAGCACGCAGATGCTGGTGCTTTCAGCGCGTAACCCGGTAGCCTTACAGCAAGCTGCGGACAATTTGCGGGACCATCTCAGAAAAAAGCCGGAGAGTCTTGCCGACGTCGCCTATACGCTGGCCACCGGGCGGAAAAATTTCTCGCAGCGGCTGGCGTTTGTCTGCAGAGATCACAGCGAGGCTATTAGGATTCTGGATTCCAAGGCCCATAACCTGATGGCCCACGGAAGCTGCGATGAAAGCTCTCGTCCAATTGCCATGTTGTTCAGCGGACAGGGCAGCCAATTTGTAAACATGGGCCGCGACCTTTATCAAAAGGAAGCGATCTATCGCCGGGAAGTTGACCAATCCTGTGAATACCTGAAACCTCTTCTGGGATTGGATTTGCGGGAAGTGATGTTCGCGTCGGGTGATCGTGAAAACTCGGCAGCCGATCTTTTGCGCCAGACCTGGGTTACACAGCCCGCGTTGTATGTTTTGGAAATGGCTTTGTCGAAGCTATGGCAGACCTGGGGAATACAGCCCGCAGTCATGATGGGCCATAGCCTTGGTGAGCTGGTGGCCGCTGTCGCAGCTGGAGTTCTGAGTCACAATGAGGCGCTCAATCTAGTTGCTGCACGCGGCAAGCTGATGTGGGAAACCGAACCCGGCGCAATGCTGAGCGCACTGCTCAATGAGGAAGATGCGCAAAAATACGTAACTCCGGCAATATCGATTGCGGCTGTGAATGGGCGAAAGCAAATAGTGTTTTCCGGCGGAGCAAAAGAGGTGGAAGAGCTGGCCGCAAAGTTAGATCAGCAGGGAGTAGCTTTCAAGCGCCTTCCCGTGGAACGGGCATTTCATTCTGCGAAAATGGAGCGCATTAAAGATCGTTTCCTTGACGAAGTGCGGAAAATAAAACTCCAGCCGCCACAGGCCCGCTACATCTCAAACGTTACGGGCGACTTCGCAGGCCGGGAAGTAACAGATCCGGAATACTGGTGGAAGCAAATGCGAGCGCCGGTGCGGTTTGCGGCGGGCGTCGAGCGGTTACGTAGCGAAGGCAATTGGGCATGGCTTGAAGTGGGCCCGGGTGAAAGCCTGAGCCGATTGGTGAGAAACGAATTCATTGAATCTGACGGCAGTATAACCATAGCCGCAAGTTTGCCCGGTGAAAAGCAAGCTGGCAGAGATCAGGAGAAGATGCTCCATGCCCTGGCTGTTTTGTGGGCGAGTGGAGTGGAAGTCGACTGGACTGGTTACTACCATGATGAGCGGCGTCGCAGGCTGGCACTCCCGACGTATCCTTTTCAGCGCAAGCAATATTGGGCCAAGATACCGGTCCGATCCAGCGATTCCAGAATCATCCTTCAGGAGGTTCCTCCTCCTGAAACGGTCCGTGAAGAGGGCCATTTCGTTCCAGTCGATACAGCAGCGGAGCATGTGCATCAACCAACGACTGCCGCAAGCGACATTCAAACGGCTGTCCTGGATATTTGGCAGAAGCTGCTTGGGGTTCCATACATTGCGCCGAATGACAACTTCTTTGATCTTGGTGGCCACTCTCTTTTGGTAATACAGATGGCGCGCCATTTGGGCGATAAATTGAAGCTGGAAATTCCTTTGGAAGAATTTTTGGAAGATCCAACAGTTGCAGGCTTGGTTGGCAGACTTAAACCCACCGGGGACAGCGCGGCCCAGCGATCAGTGTTGGCTCCTTTGCGTACCACGGGCAGCCGGCCGCCATTTTTTGGTGTGCATCCTGTAGGTGGCGGCGCTTTCATTTATCGGCAACTGGTCAACCACCTGGGGCCAGACCAGCCGTTTTATGGGTTACAAGCCTTGGGCCTGGCGGAAATTGGCGACGACGGTGATCCTTATACTTCATTGGTTCATATGGCCGCTGAGTACCTGAAGGCGGTTCGCAAGGTGCAACCGGGCGGTCCATATTTCCTCGGCGGCCTCTCTTGGGGAGGAGTGCTTGCGTTTGAGATGGCGCAACAACTCCATCAAGCAGGCGAAGAGGTTCGATTGCTTGCGCTCTTTGATACACCTGCGCCGGCTGAACTTGCAAAATTGTGTGAACTGGATGACGCTGAGATTCTTGTGGGTCTGGCTCGCGATCTTGGATTTCAGCAGAATATTGAGCTGCCACTCTCGGTAGATGAGGTGCGCGCCCTGCCTGGCGACCAGCAATTTGATCGAGTACTGAATGAACTGCAATCCTTTGGCCTTCTGCCCGGTGAGACAACCACTGTATGGTTGCAGCGCCATCTTCGTGGATACCGTTCGCGTTTGGGCTTTGTTCGCGATTACTCTCCGGCAATCTATCCGGGCCGCATTACATTCTTCCGTGCCGCGGATATGGATGCAGAGATGACCAGGGGTGTGGATCGTTTACAGCTTGATTATCACAGCCCGTCGTTTGCCTGGGACAAATTGTCGCCGGAATCGGTTGAGGTTTATCGGGTGCCGGGCAATCACTCAGAAATGATTAACGAGCCAAATGTGCAAGTCGTCGCCGAGTATCTTTCGGCCTGCATTGGCAGGCAAGTGTCCTGCGCAGTCGCTGGCTGACGCCATTTAAAAAATAACCATTCAATTGTTTTCCGAAAGGACTCCGCGCATGGAGATCATGAAGTATCTGTTCCAGCGGGCGAGATCACGCGTGTTGATCGCTACCTTCGCCGGCATTTTGAGCGGCATCTGCCATGTGTTGCTGCTTTCCATGGTGAGCAAAGCCGCAGCCCAGGGAAGACTGGCCATAGCTCTTGTGTGGGCCTATGCGGGACTGGCGCTGCTTCTGCCGGTGACACGTGTTTATTCGCAGATATTACTTTCACGCCTTTCACAAGATGCTGTCTTTGATGTGCGATTGCGGCTTTGCCGGCAGATTCTTGGCGCGCCGCTACGCGTCCTGGAGGTGACCGGTATCCCACGCCTACTCTCGTCTCTAACGGACGATGTGATGGTGATTGGCAACGCCTTTACTATTTTTCCCATTCTGTGCACACATGCCACTGTACTGGTTGCCTGTCTTATATATCTGGGTTATGTATCGTGGCAGGCCCTGTTGCTCACGTTGGTTGCTTTGGGATTGGGAATCATCGGCTTTCGCTGGCTCATGAAGAAAGCTATTGCCGCGCTTACCAAGGCCCGCACGAGCCAGGATGCAATGCTCAACCATTTTCAAGCTCTTACTGAAGGCATAAAAGAGCTCAAATTGCATCAGAAAAGAAGGACTACCTTCATATCCAGTATCCTCAGCCTGACCGCCAGCGAATATCGAAAGCAGAATGTTACCGGCGTTGGATACTATGCGGGCGCTGGCGGATGGGGCCAACTTTTGCAGTTTGCTCTCTTTGGTACGCTGGCGTTTCTATTGCCGAAAATTGGCTGGATCAACCATGAGGCCCTGGTCACCGCTCTGCTGGTGATCCTCTATATCAATTCTCCCATTGACATTCTGTCGTCCAACTTGCCTACATTAGGCCGCGCAAAAGTAGCTCTGGACGCCATCCAGGGATTGGGCTTGTCCCTGGAAGAACGCTCCAATGAGAAAGATGCTCAAGGCAGGCTTGCTACCACCGGCATTTGGAACAGCCTGCAATTGTCCGGCGTGACTCACAGCTACCATCGCGAAGGTGAGAGCGAAGAGTTTGTACTCGGCCCTATTGACCTGAGTTTTCAGCCAGGAGAAATGGTCTTTCTGGTTGGCGGCAATGGCAGTGGCAAGACAACTCTAGCCAAATTGATTGCAGGCCTCTACGCGCCGGAAAATGGCAGACTGCTAGTGGACCATGATGACATTACGGACGACACACGCGACGATTACCGGCAATTGTTTTCAATTGTGTTTTCAGATTTCTTCCTGTTTGAAAGTCTTATCGGACTCGACAGCGCGGAACTTGATGCTCGCGCCGAACACTATTTGAAGACGCTGCATCTGAACTCCAACGTACAAGTGAAGGAGGGCAAACTCTCAACCCTCAATCTATCGCAGGGCCAGCGGAAGCGTCTCGCACTTCTCACGGCTTATCTGGAAGACCGCCCAATCTATATTTTCGATGAATGGGCCGCCGACCAGGACCCGGCTTTTAAGCAAGTGTTCTACTACTCTCTGTTGCCGGAATTGAAGTCGCGCGGAAAGACAGTCATCGTGATCAGCCATGACGACGCTTTTTACCACGTGGCAGATCGAATCATTAAGCTGAACTATGGCCAACTGGAATATGACGGTCCGGCAGACGAAGCCCAGGCTTTTGTGTGGGGACAATCAAATGTCCGCGCAGCAGTTCAATAAGACAAATTAAAACGAAAAGAGCCGCGAGTAAGCAAATGGAATTGAAAGTTAAACAACGAGTCAGGAAGTCAAAGCTGAACATCATCGGCATCTCTGCCGGCTACCACGATTCAGCCTGCTGCCTCATGCAGGATGGCATTCTTACCGCCGCGGTGCAGGAAGAGCGCTTTTCCCGCATCAAGAATGACAAGTCGTTTCCCAGGCGCGCGTTTCGTTACTGCCTGGAGCAGGCAGGATTGACAATTGCAGATGTTGATTGCATTGCCTATTACGAAGACCCAGTTTCCAAACTGGGGAGACAGATATGGATGGGGATTCAGCCTGACTTTCCCGCAGATCGCAAACAGGAAGTTGTGGATCATATGCTGGGCCGACGTCCTGAGACGATTATCCGCAAGAAGCTTGGTTATAACGGACCGATTGAAATTGTCGACCATCATAGTTCTCATGCAGCCAGCAGTTTTTACTTTTCCGGATTTCCTGATGCAGCCATCTTTACCGTAGACGGAGTAGGAGAGTGGCCGACCACCACCTATGGATGGGGCAAAGGCGCCGAAATTGGGCGGTTTGAACAAGTAGATTTCCCAAACTCTTTAGGGTTCTTTTACAGCGCCGTGACAGGCTATCTTGGCTTTGAAGTGAATGAGGGTGAGTACAAGGTCATGGGATTGGCCCCTTATGGAGAGCCAAGTTATGTAGAAGAACTTCGCCAACTCGTGGAACTCAAAGAAGGCGGGCAATATCAGCTCAACATGAAGTACTTCGCTTTCATGAGTGAAGACCGCATGTACAGCGAGGAATTGGCCGTGCTGCTGGGGCATCCACCAAGAGAACCGGAATCAGAGATCGAGCAGTTTCATTTGGATGTGGCGCGCAGTGTCCAGGTAGTGCTGGAAGAGATCATGCTGGAGAAGACAAAATATCTTTACAGCAGATTTCCCAGCGAAAATCTTTGTATGGCGGGCGGAGTGGCATTGAATGTTGTGGCAAACAGCCGCTGCCTTAGGGAAGGGCCGTTCAAGCGGTTATTTGTGCAGCCCGCTGCTGGAGACGCAGGCGGGGCGCTTGGCGCAGCTGCTGTTGCACACGTAAGGATCACAGGCTCGCGCCCGGCGCAGCAGAAACTCGATCATGTTTATTTGGGTCCGGAAAACTCCGTGACGGAGGCCCATCGCATCCTGCAATCGTCTTCCGCCAAATACCATGACTTCCGTGGAAAAGAAGATGAATTGATTCGTTACACAGTAGACCGTTTGATGGAGGGCAAGGTCATCGGTTGGTCGCATGGGCGAACGGAGTTCGGGCCGCGCTCTCTTGGGGCGAGATCAATTCTTGCAGATCCGCGCCAGGAGGACATGAAAGACCGAATTAATGAGCTGGTAAAGATGCGGGAATCTTTCCGTCCTTTTGCTCCTGCCGTGCTGGAGGAAAAAGCTGGCGAGCATTTTGATCTCGATCATCCTTCGCCTTTCATGCTGGAGACCTGTCCGGTCATTTCAGAGATTGACTTGCCATCTATTACACATGTGGATGGCTCAGCGCGCGTGCAAACCGTAAGCCGGAAGACTAATTCTCGATTTGCTGCATTGCTGGAAGAGTTTTACCGCCGTACAGGTTGTCCTATTTTGCTGAACACTTCTTTCAATATGCGTGGTGAGCCAATTGTCTGTTCCACTGTTGACGCGATTATGTGCTTTGTACGCTGCCGCATTGACGCGCTGATAGTAGAAGATTTTGCCATTGAACGCGCTCACATACCTGCCTTATGGGAGCTGATGGCCATGCAGACAGCTCCCGATAAACTCAGCCATGCTGAAGCGGCTGTCGGCCATCTTGTTTATACGTTGCTCTGAGAGAGAACTTGCCGAAAGAGACAGGAATGCAAAACTCACCCGAGTTATTGAAGAGCTTTGCTGAAAAGATCGCGCAACTGTCCGAGACAGATGGCTGCACAAGAGCAATGCAACTGCTCTGCAGTTCAGGTCTTTTGGGGGGAAAGCCCAACCAGACAGCAGTGGACAGTCCATCTTCTACAAGCGAAGCTGACCACGTTGGCATTTGGGAAAGGAAGAAGGGGACTGGACACTTTGTTCGCCGGCAAGACCTGATACAGGAATGGCATCTGTGGGCGAATATTGGCAAGATCGAGCCCAGGCAGCAGGGAAAGCTAAGAGTCGTATTGATTGGCGAGTCTGTTGCCAGAGGTTATTTATACGATCCGCAGTTCACGCCGGCCATGGCCCTTGAGGCCATACTGCGAGCTCAGCTTGGTGATAACGCAGTTGAAGTAATTGATTTGGCACGTACGGATCTTTCTTTTGGGGCACGGCAGCTCGCCAAGTCGGCTCTACTGCTTGAGCCCGATGTTGTAATCGTATTTGCCGGCAATAACTGGGATGCATCATTTTCCGGTGATGCGGACCTCCCCCTTCTTTATGAGAGTTTGCGAACCCATGGTGTGGTCGGATGGAAGACATTTTTCAAAGACAAACTCTCCGGTATGGTGCAGGATATGGTGCGCGATATTGCGGCCACATATGCGGCGCAGAATGTGCCTTTACTATGGATTGTTCCCGAATTCAATCTGGCAGGCTGGGTAGATGAAAGCGGCTACGTTCCGAGGATCGAGAGTCCCAAGGTTGCGGAGTGGGTTGCTCATTATGAAAAAGCACAATGTGCGTTGTCTGCAGGCGACTACCAGACGGCAAGAGATTCTGCCGGCAAAATGAAGGACCTGGATTCCGGCGTTAGCCGCGCTCCCTGGTATTTGCTGGCTGAATGCAACAAGCGTCAAGGGAATCTGGATGAAGCCAGAACCTGTCTTGAGGAAGCTCGTGATACTCATGTTCTGGACCGAGAACTTGTTTCTCCACGGTGCTTCTCTGCTTCGCAGAATATATTGCGCTCGGAGTTGCAGGAGAACCTGGTAGATTTGCCAAAGCTCTTTCGCGAGTACCTGGATGGTGGAATACCGGACCGGCGGCTCTTTCTTGATTACTGTCACCTGAACACTGAAGGTATACAGGTGGCAATGGCAGCGGCTGGTTCCCAGGTGCTCCGGGTAGTTAAACAGCAGGAAATTCCATGGCGCCAATTGCTTCATCCGCGGATAGCGCCAACTGATCGCGTGGAGGCGGAAGCCAGATTTCTGGCGGCGATTCATTGTGCTCATTGCCGGCAACCGTATGAGATTGTGCTATACCACTGTCTGTGTTCGGTGCAGCTTTCCCGTGAGGTTGCTGAAGTCATGGCCTGTTTTGCCGACTTCCAATCCAGGCGCACTCCCATGCTGATGTGCCAATCCGCAGAGCAACTGGCAGGCCTAGGATTGCCATTAACACAACATTATTTGTTTCACGTCAACCAGCAGCAGTTGGATCGCAATCTGCTGGAAGCAATTGCGGCTGCATTTAAAACAATCGGCACAGACATCGGCGAACAATTAAAGAGAGTACGCGGGGAAGAGCAGCAGGCAGCAGGAGGAAAAACCAATCTTCTTGATTTCTATTATTGCTCTTCCGCGGCCAAGCCTTTGGATTCCATGTGGGTGCTTCCCGTTCAGCAGCAGATTACGGCTAGTGATTACTACCGTGCTCATTGGCCATCCTCAGACTTTGTTTTTGTGGCCAAGGCAGGCGCTAATTTCTCACTCGAATTGACTTGTCGGTTACCGGATGAAGAAGCCAAAGGCGTCATTACCCTGGAAGTAAATGGTTCAAGTGGCTTGCCAGTAGCAGTGAGCGGAAAGTGGCAGAGCTGGGAGTTTACGGTGCCTTCTGCCTTGCTAAAGGATGGGCTGAACGAGATTAGAATTCATTGGCCCATGCCGCAATTCGATCAACAGAAAGGCATGGCCAATGCGGCAGATCAGCTATTGGAAAACGCTCTACCGGAGTTGAATTGCATCTTTGGGGAAATACATTCATTCGTCGCATTGCAGATACCAGAGGCTGTTGAGAGCAGCCCGGAAAGCCAGTCCATCCATATAAATACCCTGGCTTAGAGCCAGAGCTCGTTCAAAAGCCACTCGGATATGTAAGCAAAAACTTAACGCAAACATTTCTTGCCGCCAGCATCGTATTTATGAAGACATGCGAGGCAATGAAAAATCCGTATTTTTTGGCGGAAAAATGAGCTTACGAATAGGACTGGAAGAAGTGTCCGCTCGTGGACATCGCCGTCCGAAAACGGACAATTTTTATGTGTCATAAGCGCATAAGTTCATGGATTTTAAAGGAAACCCGCGTTTGGCGTTTCTCGTGCATTGCTATTCCTGATGGTTTTGCAATCACTTGTAAACATTGTTCCTGAGGAGATGAGATGAATACTGTTTGGCTCGATCTTAAAGCGTATTCGCGGCAATTACGAAAAAACTACACGTTTACATTCGTCATTCTTCTCATGCTTGCTCTGGGAGCGGGTGCAGATGCGCTGATGTTTTCCGTGGCATACTCCGTATTGCTCCGCCCTTTGCCTTATCCGAATGGCGACCAACTGGTACAGCTGAATTCAGTGCTATCGTCAGGCGAACCTTCAAGCGCCTCATGGTTGAATTTCAAGGACTGGCAGGCGCAAAACAAATCCTTTACGGAAATGTTCGCTTACGTTGTGCAAAGCTCGGCTCTGCAAATTGACAGCGGAGAGAATGCCCGTGTGGTAGCGGTAAATAGCACGGCGAATCTGTTCAGCACGCTTGGGGTCAAGCCGCTCCTTGGCCGGACTTTCCTGCCTGATGAAGACCAGGCCAATAAGGCGTGCGTAGCGGTATTGAGCGAACCATTGTGGAAGAAGAGCTTCTCTGCAGATCCCGGTATCTCAGGGAAGACGGTTCGTTTGGATAATCAGCCGTGCGTCGTTATCGGCGTAATGCCAAAAGGTTTTTCTTTCCCTGACGGCAACGATAGTGGTCTGTGGATGCCTTTGCATCCGGTCATTACAAGCCGCGGAACGGGTTATCTATCGGTCATTGGCCGCCTCAAACCGAATGTGACAGTGCCCGCAGCGAAGTCTGAATTAGCCGTGATTGGTGAGAGACTGGCAGGAACATATCCTGAAGAAAACCAGGGTCAGAGCATCAAAGCAACTCCCTATCGCGAAGTTGTTACAGGAGATGTTTCAACCGCTTTGTGGGCGCTCATTGGCGCCGTGGTGCTGGTTCAGTTAATTATCTGCGCTAATGTAGGAAATATGCAGTTGGCAAGGGCCATCAGCCGCCAGCGAGAGATGGCGATTCGCGTAGCGCTGGGAGCTAGAAAATGGCGCATTGCCCAGCAGCTCTTCACGGAAAGTTTACTCCTGGCGCTCACAGGATCAGCCATAGGCGTGGCCATTGCCTATGAGTCTCTCCATGTCATTAAGAAGCTCGCTGCAAACACGCTGCCGCGGGTGCAGGAAATTGAGTTATATCCGCAGGTATTTCTGGCATTACTGGTTACAGGTGTGTTAACGGCTATTCTGTTCGGCTTGGTCCCTCTATTTCAGACATCAGAAAAAGATCTTGAGAGCACGTTGCGTGAGAATGGACGCGGCATTAACGGCGGCCGTCGACGCACCTGGATGCGGGATATCCTTGTAACGGGTCAGCTGAGCCTGGCTGTCATTCTTTTGTTCGGCTCGGTCGTGCTTCTGCATTCCCTTTACGCATTACTGCAACAAGACATTGGCTTTTCTTCGCAGAATGTACTTACCATGCGCACCTCCCTGGCGGGAGAAACATATGAAGGCCAAAACCTTGCCACTTCGGTTTACTATCCGCAACTGGACCGTATACGTCAGTTGCCAGGTGTGGAGTCAGCCGGATTAGTTACGTTTTTGCCGCTGAGTCTCGGCCACACTACGGCGGATTTCAGCGTAGTCGGTTTGCAAAATAGCGATCCGCAGCATCCACCCAAGGCAGCGCTGAATGCGGCCACGGAAGATTATTTCCACGTCTTGAAGGTCGCGTTGGTTCGGGGACGTTTCTTCACTCAATCCGATGGGCCCGCTACTGCACGCGTGGCTATTATCAACGATGCATTGGCGCAAAGATATTTCTCTGGACAAGACCCAATTGGACGCCAGCTTTCTTTCCGCGACCCCGACTATATCGCGCATCCTTTGACTATTGTTGGAGTGGTGCATGGCAGCCGTCAGCAAACTCTGGCTGAGCCGCCCGAACCGGAAATTTATTTTGCTCTGCGCCAGGTCCCGCCAAATTCACTCTGGACACAGATTCTCCTTCGCAACGTGATGAGCTATGTTGTGCGTTCCGCGGGAGGATCACCGGAGTCTTTGAGCGGAACGGTACGCAATTCCATACATACCGTGGATTCCACGGAGACACTGTTCGACGTTCAAAGTATGGACGATGTGGTCTCCCGCTTTGTGCAAGATCGCAGGCTGGGGCTGATCCTGCTCGGTATATTTGCCGCGCTGGCCCTCATTGTTGCTGCCGTGGGCCTTTATGCCATGTTGTCTTATAACGTACAGCAGCGGCGGCCGGAAATTGCGGTGCGTATGGCCATGGGTGCGCGTCGCGCGGATGTCCTTCGACTCATTGCGGGCCGTGCATTTCTGCTGAACGCGATCGGGCTTGCCGCCGGAATTCTCGGCGCCATCCTGGGCAGCCAGATTATTGCTCGGTTGCTTTATGGAGTTAAATCGTGGGATCCCGTCACATTGCTGGTGACCTGTCTGGTTCTGGCGATTATTACTCTGCCGGCTGCGTTGATTCCGGCTTTTCGAGCAGCCTCTGTCAACATGCTCCATGCGCTTCGTAACGAATAAGCGAATCGAAAAACAAGAGTGGCACATTGGCGTTTTTAAGACGCTAATGTGCCGCTTTGCTGCCACCAATCCACTCATTTGTGCGTGAATGATGCGCGACATGGCTGAGTGCGCCGTAATTTTTTATTTAATCATTGAGGGACGAACAAATGGCTACAGTTGCTCTAGAACAGCATGTAGATGTCGCATCTATCAGGGCAGGCCTAAAACGCCGGCACTTTATTGATTTGCGCGACTTCACCACGGACGAGATCAATTACCTTCTTGATCTGAGCGAACAGTTCAAGTCAGGACTTACTCAGGACCAACCGCTTAAAGGGAAGCAATTAGGGATGCTATTCAGCGTTGCTTCCACAAGAACCAGAATCTCGTTTCAGGCAGCGGCGATGCAACTGGGAGGACACGCGGAGCATTACAACGCCGCGGACCTTCAGTTGAGCAATCGCGAGGAATTAAAAGATACCGCTGCCGTCATAAGCCGGTACGTAAACGGAATTATTGTGCGCATGTATGACATGACGCAGTACGGCAAGGGCCGGGAAGCGCTGAATACCATCGCGAATAACTCTCGCGTTCCGGTGATCAATGCGCTGGATGACAAGGACCATCCCTGCCAGGTGATGGCTGATCTGCTGACCATGCGCGAAAAATTTAAAAGCGATTACCGCAAGAAAAAAGTGGTGATGGCCTGGGGCTATTCGCAACGGCAAAAATCGTTGGGCGTATTGCATTCCATGATGACCGCCGGTTCATTGCTTGGCATGAATGTCCGGTTTGCCCATCCCAAAGGTTTTGATCTGGATGAGGAA
>Ga0206965_10164_pt1 | contig 20495 bp, 20 predicted proteins | sample Alteio_BWOrgHeat_26_FD_152973 | JGI IMG/M metagenome (GOLD analysis project Ga0206965, IMG submission 152973) | Enriched cells from forest soil in Barre Woods Harvard Forest LTER site, Petersham, Massachusetts, United States -... | ecosystem: Environmental > Terrestrial > Soil > Temperate forest >...
CAGCCAGTAATTTAGGCTGGTATTTTCTAAAATAAGCCTGAAATTCCGGATACAATGTTATGTTGGATTTGTAATCGAGTAACAAATCTAACTGTATTTCAACATTACCTGGACGTTCCATCAATTGGTTGTCGATGAAAATAGTTTCTGGTGCAATTAATGACTGGTCGGCAACTCCATGCCTGTATTGAAAATTTGTTCCGTCGAGCGTGAAGAACTTTCTTACCGCATCCCTGTTTTGTCTAGTATTATGCTCCCAGTACGCTGTTACCAGCCCATCGGCCCAATCCAGCAATCCTTCCTTATAAGCATTTCCATCCTGTGATATAATACCTGTGATTTTTTCCGGGTTTGCTACAGCTAGCCTGAAACCAACCGGGGCGCCATAATCAAACACGTAGATCGCAAAGCGCTTCAGACCCATATCGTCAATGAAGGCCTGCATTGTTTTTGCCAGGTTATCAAATGTATATGGATACTGATCGCGCGCTGGAGCGTCGGAAAAACCAAAACCGGGCAGATCAGGCGCAATCACATGATATTGTTTGCTTAATATCGGGATTAAGTTCCTGAACATAAATGATGATGTAGGGAACCCATGCATCAACAAAATGACAGGCCCATCTTTCGGACCAGCCTCCCGGTAAAAGATATTCACCCCTCCCGCTTTAATAGTATGGTAATGAGTTGGATAATTTTTCATCGTATAGGTTTTTAATTCGTTTGAAAAAGCTGCTATAGACAACGGCAGCATGAATAGTGTTAACAGTATGGTTTTCATGATGTTTTAATTGAGTTAATTGGCTCTGCTAGTGGAAAGTAAACAGGAATTTGAGTTAAGGCAAATACATAGTTTGTAAATGCACGCATGCTGATCAAACCAAACAGTTCCATTAATGCACCTTCATCAAAACCGGCTTCATAAAATGCAGTCAAAAGACTTTCGCTGGCATTCCCTTTATTTTCGGTGATCGAAGCTGCCAGCCGGATAACTGCGTTAAGCTTGTCATCGCAGGTTTTACCCCGGCGGATGTCCAGCGTTTCTTCCTTTGTAAAACCCTTTAGGAGGGCGACCAGCGTATGGCCTGCCAGGCAATAGGCACACCCGTTAATTTCAGAAACAATTAAGGCTATCGCTTCTCTTTCTTTCGCGGTGAAAATGCCCTTACTTAATGTCGCATCAAGATCGAGAAAGGCCTTCAGCGCATATTCCGAGTAACCCATTGTGGCGTAGAGATTGGGGACTTTGCCCATACGGCTTTTCAAAAGATCGAAGGACACTTGTGATCCGGCGCTTATCTGGTCGCGGGTAGGTACGGTTATTTTTTTCATGGTCTTATTATTTATAAATTTGATGTTTTCGTCCTATTTTTGTTTAAAGCAGTGTATCAATAGCCTTACTCAACTGCTCTTTTATATCTTCATCTATTGAGCCATTAATAAATCTTACGATGCCTGTTTTATCGATAACCATAGACGTAGGGTAGCCGTTGATGTCATAGTCCTTACACAGTTTGGCTGCATTCGGGATAATGGTATAATCAAATTGCTTTGTCGCCAGGAAGGCTTTCACCTTAGCGTCATCATTAAAGGTGATGGCCAGGAATACAACGTCTTTGCCCGCATAACTTTTCTTCAAAGCGTTCAAATCCGGCATTTCTGTGATGCACCCGCCACACTGGGTAAACCAAAAATTAAGTACAACAATTTTGTCTTTAAAGTCTGCCAGCGAGCAGGGCGATCCATTCATATCTTTGAGTTCAAATCCAGGCGCGGCTCTATTCAGGTGCGAACCCAGGTTTTGATCGCTTTCCTGTTGCTCGGCCTTATTTTTCTGTGGATGGACATGAACGCCGTCATCCAGGAAAGACAATATAGGCTCTCTTCCTCCAAAAATTTTCTTAATGCTATCCAGGCTCGTGCTGGGTACCCTGGAGCCGTCAGGCATGATCAGTGTTTGGGGTAATTGTATTTGTTGAGGCTTGCCCTGTGCATTTGCAGTTGCCGCCAAACAGGTAATAGCCAGTATGATTAGGATTGTTTTCATCGCTTTTTAAGTTTGTGATTATTTGTTTATCAAAATTAGCTGCATTAAAGGCGGGTCATTATATCTGAAAACTCTATCCCGTCTAAGAAGGCTGTTACTTTCACGATTTTCCCATTTTTAATCTGCATATTCCATTCATATGTCGCATTGTATGGTTTCCCATCAATGGCAGTAGCCTGGCCATCCCAGATGGCGATTACCATATCACCATCCGCATAAAGTGCCGATACTTTTGGTACGATCTTTTTGGAAAGCCGGTCATTGAGCGGGGCAATTACCTCCGCCATGAATTGCTTTTTGCTGGTGTAAGTTTTTGAAAGCCGCGTGCTTCCTGTAATTGTCCACTGCAGGTCGTCAGCCAAAAGATCAAAAAAACTTGCTGTTCCATTGGCCCAGTTTTCAAAGCCTTGCCGAATTAATTTTTTATTTTCCATAATATTTGAATTTTGATTTTGGGCATTAACCAGGGATGGATGAGAAAAGATCACGAGAGCCATGCTGATTAATCGCCAATAGAGATTATATTTTTTGAATGTATTTTCATTTGCAGTTTTCATGTTTCTATCGTGTTATAAGTATTAGAAGCTTGGTGAGCAAAACTACCTGCAGAAGCGTCATGCTTTTGTTAACTGATTACTAATGAGTGTTAACTACTGTTAACTGCTCTCCTTTGAATAAATCGTCATTTTCTATTTGCGCATTGTACCGGACAGGTGCTTGTTGGATCGGGGCGAGCCGTTTCCACGACACCTGGTCAGCGACAAAATTGGAGGAGTTGAGCGTGGATGCATAGTTAACCTCCAGGTTGCCTTCCATGGCAGAGCCACTCAGATCGGCCAATGCACTGTCATTTAATTTGATATGGGTGGAAAAGCAATCGAGATTGAGACTTGCCTTTGCTTTATTGAATAGTTCGACGTCCAGCTCGATTACTGAAAGTTTACCATAGGTGTCGAGTTTTACGTTGTCGTAAGCAGCAATTGCGCTCAGGTCATAAACCGTTACCCAAACGTCCAAACATTCGGTCCTGTAGCAAGTGATCCGCAATACGCCGTTGTCTATTTGTAACAATGCGTTGTGATCGAAATAGGTACCCCTCATTTCTACTGCGTTTTTTTCACCCTGCAGCAAATGCAGCCGGACATTCCCGTGTACTTCAATTTTGTAGAATTTGCTGAGCCAGGTCAATTTGGTGGTTTCGGGATTGCCGCCGGGAGTTAGTGCAAATGTTGTTGTGGTTAAGCCTAACAGGAATGATAGTGTTGCGATTTTTAAAAATGTCGTTTTCATGATGTTTTGATTTTAATGATTTTGTTTTAGTGTTTCGTTGAGCAAAGTTGTCATGAAATCGAACTGAATTTTGTTAACTCATTGCTAATGAGTGTTAACTAAACTTAATTCCGTTTTCGAAACTTTTTATTGATTTAGTTATAAAATGGCTGTTTAGGGTCGTTAAGTCTTGAGAAGCTGAGTGTTAACTAGTGTTAACTGTGCGGTGTTAAGCTTTTTATATATTTATCTTCGCAGTACAATGAAGAAGAGACTTACATTTATATTTATTCTTGCTGCGATTACAGTAACCGGAATTTTGATCTTCCAGGTATACTGGGTGTATACCTCTTATCTTACAGCCGAACGTAACTTTAATCGTGATATGGTGTATGCTTTGCAAGAAAGCCTGGACGCCTATCCGCTGAAGGTGAGTAAGCTTCCGGCGTCTTTAGCCGGTAAGTCCCCCAATTTGTCCATGTTTGAACCAATATCCGATGAGCCATTACCGGCAAATAGTTACGGTCCGAACAAAGTTGCTCACAATTCGTTCCGAATGAATCAAGTACCAGTTTCAGCCGCCAACCTGGTGGCGGTACAGGAAATGGTGGCAAGAGTGATCACAGAATCATCACAAAAGCCGGTAAATATGCAGGTTTTGGCCGCGCTTTATAAAAGCACATTGACTAAATACCATATTGTACATCCATTTAAACTGGTCCTGATCAATCAAACTAAAATTCAACCGGACGATATTGCGGCCAAAGTCAAATTTTCTAAGAATAAGGATGCTGTTAAAGTGGAAATAGCCGATGCAGATCAGTATTTGCTGTCCCAGAATATAACGCCTGCGCTACTCTCAATCATATTGATCCTCTTATCAGGCGGCAGTCTTTATTATATGGGGCTCACGATCAGGCGGCAGGTACAACTGGACGGGATAAAAAACGATTTTATCAATAATGTGACGCATGAATTGAGGACACCGATCTCGATACTGAAATCCACACATGATTCCTTACTTCATTTCAGCGACTTATCCGATGTCGATAAAACCCGGCGAAATTTGAATATAAACGTCGACATCCTGGATAAACTGGATAAAAATGTAGACCGTATTTTGGACATCACCCGGCACGAACAGGGTATAAAAAGGATGAACTACGAACTCATTAATATTGATCAGCTGATGACCGATATCATCAGCAGGTTTGCCGCAAACGGTGATAATAAAATTGAATATCATTCCAATTTAGTAAATAAACTGATCCATACAGATAGTTACATTATAGATACTGTAGTTACAAACCTGGTAGACAATGCGATAAAATATTCGAGGGAAGATGTTAACATCCAGATCACCACATCTCTGGTCGGAAAAGGCTGGCAGTTGCAAGTGAAAGATAACGGAATCGGCATTAGCGATCAAAACCTTCCTTATATATTCGATAAGTTTTACCGGGTACAGTCGGGTAACATTCACGATGTAAAAGGCTATGGTTTAGGATTAAGCTATGTGAGGCTTTTGGTTAGTAATTTGAAAGGCACCATCAGCGTAAAAAGCAAGCCGGGTATAGGAACAACATTCACCATAAAATTTCCGGAAAATGAATAAAATCAAAGTATTGCTGGTTGAGGATGAAGCTGTACTGGCGTCCGTAATTAAAGAAGCGTTGGAAACCAGGGATTTCGAGATCACTGTCGCCGCTAATGGCGTTGAAGGCTGGAGTCTTTTCAACAGCAAAAAGCCCGACCTCTGCGTTGTGGATGTCATGATGCCAAGAAAGGACGGGTTTTCCCTGGTCCAGGATATTCGTAAAATTGATGAGATGGTTCCCATTATCTTCCTGACCGCTAAAACTCAGACAGAAGACATAATTAAAGGGTTTGAGATGGGTGGTGATGACTACATGAAAAAGCCGTTCAGCATGGAAGAACTTGTTGCCCGTTTAAAAAGCCTTATCCGTCGGAAATTACCCGCACAGCCTCTGGAGCTTTTGGCTACCCAGAAGATCACCACTATTGGTGCTTATAACTTCTCCATCTCCCGGCTGGAACTTTCGTATAACGGTCAAACTATGTACATCTCGCAACGGGAAGCCGAACTGCTTGATCTATTGTTACAGCATAAAAATAATATGCTTGACAGGAGAACTGCTTTGCTAAAAATTTGGGGTGATGATAATGTGTTCAATGCCCGTAGCATGGACGTTTATATAACCCGTTTACGAAAATATTTCCTTCATGATAAGCAGGTAGGAATTCAGAACATTCGTGGTTACGGTTATAAATTGATTGAGCATGAATGATCTGTTAAAAGATCCTAAACAAAAAAGACTTACGAAGTTTTAAAAACTTCGTAAGTCTGAAATTGTCGGGTAAATGATGGGGCTCGAACCCACGACCCTCGGTACCACAAACCGATGCTCTAACCAACTGAGCTACATCTACCGTGTTGGGACTGCAAAAATAGAAATCTTCACGCTATTTGCAAAGTCTTTTTTTTAATGTTGAAAAGTTGGAAGGTTGTAATGTTGAAATGTTGTCGGAAGACACTGAAAATCACCCACTACTAACCTAATCAACCACTCAATTAATCAACTCAATCAACTACCCTACAAAATTACAATCAGCTTACCCAATCCCTGTTCAAACATTCAATTAAACCGTAAATTTGTATTACTATGGCAGAGCAATTGATTGAGTTAAATGTGACGGGGATGCACTGTAATAACTGCGCCATGTCCATCCATAAATTATTGGAGAAAAAAGGGCTGAAAGATATTATGGTCGACTTTGCCGGCGAAGAAGTAAAGTTCTCCGGCGGCAGCCCGGATGACCTGCCTGTTATTATTAAGGACATTGAAGGGTTAGGCTTTAAAGTGGTGGACGACCCCGCTTTACAGGTTACGCCATTTTATGATAAGATAGAAAACAAATTCCTGTTCAGCGCCATATTAACCGCCCCGCTGCTGTTGCATATGTTATTGCCCTGGCAATTTTTGCACAATCCTGTGGTGCAACTGATTATATGCCTCCCGGTTTTTATACTGGGATGTGTGCATTTTGGTAAAAGTGCATTTAACTCCATAAAAGGTGGCGTGCCTAATATGGATGTACTGATATTTGTGGGTTCGTCGGCAGCTTTTATTTATAGCCTGGTCGGCACTATTGAAAACCTGGGCGAACGTTATCAGTTTTACGAAACATGCGCTACCATTATCACCCTGGTTTTGCTGGGGAATGTTTTTGAAAAAAGGTCTGTTTCCCAAACCACTTCGGCGGTAAAAGACCTTATGAAAATACAGCAGGTAAATGCCAACCTGGTGGTTAGCGGCGGTATTGAGGTGATCAGTGCAAGGGATGTGCGCCCCGGCGATACACTCTTAGTTAACGAAGGTGATAAGATTCCTGTGGATGGAGATGTGCTATCTGGCAATGCCTCAGTGAACGAGTCGATGCTCACAGGTGAAAGTATCCCCGTTGAAAAGGAAAAATATGATAAAGTGATTGGCGGCACTATTGTAGAACACGGTAATATCCGGATGATCGCTACTAAAGTTGGGTCGAATACAGTGCTCGCCCAAATTATCGAACTGATGAAAAAAGCACAGGCAGCCAAACCGCCAGTGCAAAAGCTTGGCGATAAAGTAGCAGCGGTATTTGTTCCGGCGGTGATCCTAATCGCTCTCGTGACTTTTATCCTGACCTTCTATGCCGGTCACGAAGGCATGCGAATCTCGTTAATGAATGCTATTGCTGTACTGGTGATCTCCTGCCCCTGCGCTATGGGTTTGGCTACACCTACAGCGGTAATGGTTGGCTTGGGCCGCGCGGCAAAAAACGGCATCCTGATAAAGGGAGGTGATACTATCGAGGCAGTATCAAATGCCAAATATGTGGTTTTTGATAAAACCGGGACATTGACGACAGGAAAATTCAGCATAAACAATATAAAAGTGGAAGGCGGCGCCGATATTGAACAAATAAGGGGAATAATTACCGCTATTGAAGAACGATCAAACCACCCTATTGCCAAGTCGCTGGTTAAAGGATTGGAGACGCTGCCGAAAACCAAACTCATCTTAAAATCGGTTAAAGAAGAAAAAGGCCTGGGCATGCGGGCCGAGGATATTGACGGGAACCATTATTTTTTGGGAACCGGCAAATCATCCATTGAGGGCGAATTTAACTTAACGCTGTATAAAAATCAAAAGCAGTTGGCGTTGATTGCTGTTGATGATGAAATTAAACCTGAGGCTGCGCACCTGATCGCGCAGTTAAAAAAGATGAACATTATCCCGGTTTTATTGAGTGGCGATAAACACAGCCGTTGCCTGAAAGTGGCGCAGCAAATAGGTATTGACGAAGTACATTCAGAAAAATTGCCTGATGAAAAATTAGTGGTGATTGACATCTATCGGCAAAAAGGCAAAACCATCATGATTGGCGACGGCATCAATGACGCTCCTGCACTTACCAAAGCCGATGTGGGTGTTTCTATGAACGATTCGAGCCAGGTAGCTATACAATCAGCGCGGGTGGTACTCTTAAACACCGATCTTAATTCGGTAGTTAAGTTTTTACAGATCAGCAGGCACACGTTGCTCACCATTAAGCAAAACCTCTTTTGGGCATTTGCATATAACATTATTGCCATACCTGTAGCCGCATTGGGCTTCTTAAACCCTATGGTTGGCGCCTTCACCATGGCATTTTCGGATGTGGTGGTGATTGGAAATTCGTTAAGGTTGAAAAGGAAGAAGCTCAATTAGTCGATGGTCGATGGACCATAGTCCATGGCAGCTGCCGCGTTTCTAATTAAATAACAATGTAATTGCCCCGGTTAATTATTGTTTCTATTTTTGACCAATGGCTATGGACTATCGACCATAGACCATGGACTTTAAACAAATGATCGAAATTTTTACAGACGGCGCATCTAGCGGCAACCCGGGTCCGGGTGGATATGGGGTGATCCTGCGTTCGGGAAAACATTATAAAGAACTTTCGGAAGGTTTCAGAAAAACCACCAATAACCGTATGGAATTGCTGGCCGTTATTAAGGGCCTGGAGGCTTTAAAGACACCCAACCAGGAAGTAACTATTTTCTCCGACTCGAAATATGTGATTGACGCGATTGAAAAAAGATGGGTATATGGCTGGCTGCAAAAAGGTTTTGCCGGCAAAAAAAATAAAGACCTATGGCTCCGTTATCTTGATATCAGCAAAATACATAAAATTAAGTTCGTTTGGGTACGCGGCCATGCCGGCCATCCGGAAAACGAACGTTGCGATGAACTTGCTGTTGCAGCAGGAAAGCAGAGGAACTTGTTGATTGACTCCGTATTCGAAATGGAAAATTCGAAGATAGATCTTCTTTAGTTGGCAGTTTTAAGTTGGCAGATTGCTTCAATTTTTTTCTGCAAACTGCCCACTCATAACTGCAAACTGACTACTGCAACTCTACCACCCCTTCAAAACTCTTTTTGGTGACTTGCGGCGAGAAACAAGCCATCATTTCTTCGGCTTTTTTGACCATATTTTCGGAACCAATAAATATGGCCGAACGCTGGTGCAGCTCCTTTACATCAAGCTCCAAAATTCGCTGATAGCCGTTGCTAGCCAGGCCCCCAGCCTGTTCAACAATAAATGCCATGGGGTTACATTCATACACCAAACGCAATTTGCCGTTTGCCGCGCTGGCGGTTACCGGGTAGATAAAAATACCGCCTTTTATTAAATTCCGGTGAATATCAGCCACCATAGAGCCGATATATCTTGAGGTATATGGCCGGTTTGTTTTCTTGTCTTCCACCTGGCAATACTTGATGTATTTTTTTACTCCATCAGGGAAATGGCTGTAATAACCTTCGTTGATGGAATAAATGGTGCCTTCTTTCGGGATCTTCATATCCGGGTGCGACAAGCAAAATTCTCCGATGGACGGATCCAGGGTAAATCCATTAACCCCTTTGCCTGTTGTGTAAACCAGCATGGTTGAGGAGCCATAAATCACATACCCGGCAGCTACCTGCTCGGTGCCATTCTGCAGGACATCATCAATAGATGCCTTCCCTTTGATTGATTTACGGCGATAGATGGAAAAAATAGTACCGACTGCCACATTTACGTCAATATTCGACGAGCCATCCAATGGATCCATCGCTACAATGTATTTGGCGTCTTTAGAAACATCCGATTCAATGGGGATGTATTCATCATTTTCTTCAGACGCTACTATGCAACATTCGCCGCCATGCTTTAATGCCGATATAAACTGTTCGTTTGCATAAACATCCAGTTTTTTTTGACCCTCTCCCTGGATATTGGTGGTACCGGCCTCACCCAAAATATCAGCCAAACCAGCTTTGTTTACTTCGCGGTTTACAATCTTGGCGGCAATGCCAATATCGCGTAACAAGCGTGAAAGTTCACCTTTGGCATAGGGGAAGTCGGCCTGTTTTTCGATGATAAACTGACCTAACGTTTTAGCGATCTTCATAGGACTTAGTGTATTTAATACGTACTATCTTTGCATTTCAATAAGGTCGAAGGTATGGATTTTTTCTTCAGAAATGCAAAATCTAACTAAAGTTCGTACTTTATGCCAGCCCTGTTTTCCGGCTGCGCCGGGGTTTATATGCAAACAATTGATCTTTTTATCGTAAATAACCTTCAAAATATGCGAATGGCCGCAGATAAATAAATTTGGAGGCTTAGTGTATATTTCACGCTTAACCACCGGACTGTAATGATCAGGATAACCGCCGATATGAGTCATCCAGACATCCACCTTTTCGCAGTTAAACCGCAGGTTCTCGGGGAAGTGTTGCCTGATGTCAGGCCCATCAATATTTCCATAAACGCCTTTCAGCGGTTTAAAGGCCGCCAGCTCTTCGGCAACCTCCATGCTGCCAAAATCGCCGGCGTGCCAGATCTCGTCGCAGTTTTCAAAATGTTTTAGAATCACATCGTCGATGTAGCTGTGGGTATCAGAAATGAGTCCTATTTTAACCATTAAAATCCTAAAATTGTTATAATCATGTATAATACGATCATACCGCTCAAAAATATCGTATTTGCCATATACTTCCTTTTGATGTTTAAAAAAATCGAGAGTAAAAAAGCAGTTAGATAAATCGCGAATAATATAAAGGAAGGCAATGCCATTGAAACGATCGTGTTGTTGCTAACACCGAAAGCCTTCAAAGGGCCTTTGTTATCGAAAAGTTCAATAATATGTAATAAAAAATAAATGTTCGGAAATATCAATACCACAGAAAGGAACACAGAAACTATCTTCATACTAAAAGGCTAAAAAGTAAGGTTTAAGCAAATTTTTATATTCGTCCGAGTATACCCCCACCTCATTGTAAATAGTCAATTTACTTATTTCCGGCAAAACTTCATTAAAACCAAAACATAAAACAATACGGTGTGCCGCTGAATGCGGATAGGAATGAATATTGATTTTCCTTTGCAGATACATGCCGTTTTGCCTTATCAAATCACTTACTAATGACGCAGTATCTAACGGCAGAACCAGCCAGCAAGACCCTTTGTCTGCCAAATACAAGGATACATCTTTCGCCAACTCCTCAAAAAAATTCACTTCACTATGCTTCGCTAACGACTTCTTTTCTTTAGGCGATTCCAGTGAATTGATATAGAAAGGGGGATTGGATACAATCAGGTCATACTTATTTTCGGGATGTTCTTCAAGAAAAGTCCGGATGCCTGAAGGATAAATGTTGAGGCGATCTTTAAAAATAGCGTTTTCAAAATTCCGCCCTGCAGTTTTTGCCGCTGGCTCATCGATTTCGACAGCATCTATTTGAGCATTAACGAATTTTTGTGCAAGCATCAATGCTATTACTCCTGTACCCGTACCGATATCCAATATTGTTTTAGGATCATCTGCCTGCGTTATCGCGCCAAGCAAAACCCCGTCAGTATTGATCTTCATGGCACAACCACTCTGGTCAACGCTGAATTGTTTGAAATGAAACATATACTATTGTAAAAATAAAGAAATTACGATACTGCTGTAACAAATTTTAAAAGAAGATACTTATTGAGTGTTAAAGCAGTAAATTAAAGGAAGATTTTTAAACATGGACACTAAACAAACCCGCTTTCTGCAACTAATGGAAGAAAACAAGGGTATCCTGTTTAAAATATGCAAAATATACCAGGATGATGCAGATGACCGGCACGATCTGTTGCAGGAAATGACATTACAACTTTGGCTTGCTTTCGATTCGTACAGGGCAGAGAGCAAATTCAGCACATGGATGTACCGGGTGGCACTCAATACTGCGATTGCTTTTTTTAAAAAACAAAAACGCCGGCCCGATGGCGAAAAAATCCCTATCGGGTTTGATCGGGCTGAAGAAAATACTTTAGCCGGTGAAAAAGAAGAGCAACTGATCGTGTTTTACAAGGCCGTGCAGCAATTAAATAAGGTAGAAAAAGCATTGGTGTACCTGTATATGGAAGATGTGCCCTATGACGACATAGCAGCCAGCCTCGGCATTACACCAATAAACGTGCGGGTAAGGATAAACCGCCTGAAAACTAAATTAAAAGAGATAATTAATAATATGAATTATGAATATAGATGAATTAAAAGATGCCTGGAAAAATGAAGAACCAAAGGGCATGAATTTTCAGGCAGAAGTCGCAATGACCAGTAAGACCACCTCAGCTGTGGGAAAAATACGGAGAAATATGAAAACTGAGTTTATTGCGGTACTGGTATCCTATACCATGTTTACGGCTTTGATGTTTTACGGAGTGCAATCCGTTTTATTTTTCAATGTCGCAAGCATTTTTATGTTTATAATAATCGTGCTGAATTGCTTTTACTATTTCCGGTTTTACCATTTCTACAAGTCGATCAGCCGCTATGATCTCAATATTAAAAACAGCATCCGAAAAATCACCTACGAACTGGAACTTAATGCCGAAATTTACAAAACTTATAATTTTTGTGTTACCCCCCTGGCGGTATTAATAACTTTTGTTTTACTATGCGGTAACAACGGGCTTGGTTTTATGCATTATGTTTTGGCCTCTAAAGCTTATATCTCCCCGCTGAATTTATTGATCGCGTTTGCTATTATATTGATCTCGTTTGTCATAACTTATATCTGTATCAATCATCATGTACGTACTCAATATGGAAAATACATTACTGAACTTAAACAGGTAATGGATGATTTGGGGGACGAGGAGTAGTTATTCATCGAAATCAGCCGCTCCTTTTCCGTTCCCTGCAAATCGTTATATTTGATTGATGAAGGACCCTCAAACCGGCCGCAATTTTTGGAAAAGCGAAAAAAGAGTAATTTTCGGCGGGCTTGGCATCATTCTATTCCTGTTCATTATATCACATCTTCATATCGGCGGGTCCGTCGGTAATCAGCTTTTCAATTCTGCGAATGGGATGATTTTGTTCGTTTTAAATTTCCCGATAAAGATGTGGGTGGTATCGACTGGTATTGTTATCTATTGGGCGATAAGGCGTTTAAAGGAGCGGAACAGGCGAATATTGGATGCAACTACAATCCAGGAGCCAAAGTTTTTGCAATACAAAAAAGATGTGTTAATTAAATGGCTTTGGGCCTGGGACTACGAAATTTTGCGATCATCGAATCATTATGTGGTGGTTAACCTAAACCCGGTGTGTAAAATTGATGAGACTCCTTTGATTAAACAAAGTGATGATTCATACACCTGTCCACATTGTAACACTACTTTTGGGGACAATCTTGGCGGTGAGTTTTCCGAACCCGAAGATCATGTTGTAGTGCTGAAGTTAATTGAAGACAACATCAGAAAGATAATGAACGATGTGTAATTTGGGATTTAAAACCGCCGGTCAAACTTCATAGAACTCAATAGGCAAGCCATCCGGATCAGCAAAAAAGGTAAAACGTTTGCCGGTAAATTCGTCAACCCTTACAGGTTCAACGGTTGCACCGGCGGTGTGCATATGGCTTACTGCTTCATCAATATTGTCCACTTCAAAAGCTAAATGGCGTAAACCCGCTGCTTCGGGCCGGGAAAGCCGGGCCTGTGGATCCGGAAATGAAAAAAGCTCGACCTGGTATTGGTTTCCCACTTCCAGATCGAGCTTGTATGATTGTCTTGCTTCGCGATAAACTTCAGCGATGATTTTTAAGCCGAGTATTTCACAATAAAAATGCTTTGATTTCTGATAATCAGAGCAGATAATGGCGATATGATGTACCCGGTTTAGTTTAAGCATTACGCTCCTAAAATTTCATGCAGCACATTATCGTAAACCATTTTAATATCGGTGATATGACCAAATGACTCGTCATCAATGATTAAACCACCGTTGGTAACTGTTCCTAATAAGCTGAAATCAACTTCGCTGGTGGCCATCATTTCAATAAAACGTTCGTGATCAGCCGGGCTAACACTTACCGCTACCCTGCCCTGTGCCTCGCCGAAAAGGAAAGCATCCTTACGGATAGAACTATCAGTTTCTATTTCAAAACCAAAACCATTTGGCAAAGATGATTCAACCAAAGTAACATATAAACCACCGTCTGCCACATCATGAGCCGATTGGATCATTCTGTGTTTGATCAATTGTTTTATCACCTGGTGCATATCATATTCTTTATCCAGATCAAAATACGGAGCGGGTGCAGCCAGTATTTTGTGATAAGATGCCAGGTACTGTGAGGAAGCAATATCATTAACCGATTCACCGATCAGATAAACCAGGTCGCCAGGGGCTTTAAAATCTGAGGTCATCAGGTCGGACGGGTCATCCATCACGCCAAGCATGCCAATTGTCGGTGTCGGGAATACCGGGCCTTCATCAGATGATTGGTTATAAAAACTTACATTACCGCCTGTAACCGGTGTTTCAAACTTGCGGCAGGCTTCACCCATACCTTTTATAGCGCCTACAAACTGCCAGTAAACTTCGGGTTTATAGGGATTGCCAAAGTTAAGGCAATTAGTTATGGCAACTGGCTCGCCCCCTGCACAGGTGATGTTTCGCGCTGCTTCAGCAACTGCAATAGCAGTACCTTTTTGAGGATCGGCGTATACATAACGCGATTGGCAATCAACGGTGATCACAATTGCTTTGTCGGTATCTTTAACCGCTATAACAGCTGCGTCACTGGGGCGGTTGGTAGTCATGGTCGATGTTCCGATCATAGAATCATATTGATCCGTAACCCACCTTTTTGAAGCAATATTCGGATGCCCGATCAAATGTTCAGCAACAGCCAAAAGATCAGCAGGTTCTTCAACATTATCTATATTAAATTGTTGATTTTTTTGAAAATAGGCAGGCTCACGGTATTCGCGCTCGTAAATCGGGGCGCCGCCGCCTAATACAAGGTCATCGGCAGGCACATCGGCAACCAGCTCGCCATTCATATAATATTCAAGGCGTTTGGTATCCGTTACTTCACCAATGATAGCGCAGTTTAAATCCCATTTATCAAAAACAGCTTCTACTTCTTTTTCTCTGCCTTTATAAACTACGATCAGCATCCTTTCCTGAGATTCGGAAAGCAATATTTCGTAAGGTTTCATGTGTTCCTGGCGCATGGGTACTTTTTCCAGGTATATTTTCATGCCATGCTCCCCTTTTGCCGACATTTCGGAGTTGGAGCAAATGATGCCGGCCGCGCCCATATCCTGCATACCGACTACAGCGCCTGTTTTGATCACTTCGAGCGTAGCTTCAAGCAATAATTTTTCCTGGAAAGGGTCGCCTACCTGTACGGCCGGGAGGTCATTAACTGAATCTTCTGTTATATCTTTTGATGCGAACGCCGCACCGTGAATACCATCTTTACCGGTTGCCGAGCCAACAATATAAACCGGGTTGCCTACTCCATAGGAGGTTGCGGAAACTGTTTCACCAGCTTTCACAATGCCCGCCGAAAAGGCATTTACCAGCGGGTTAACATTATAGCATTCGTCAAAAAACAATTCGCCGCCGACAGTTGGGATGCCAAAAGCATTGCCATAATGGCTGATACCTTTAACAACTCCTTTTATAAGCCATTTGGTGCGATCGAGCGATAGATCGCCGAAGCGCAGTGAATTTAATTGGGCGATAGGCCTCGCCCCCATTGTAAAAATATCACGGTTGATACCTCCTACCCCTGTTGCTGCACCCTGGTAAGGCTCAAGCGCCGAGGGGTGGTTATGTGATTCTATTTTGAACGCACAGCCTATACCGCCGCCCAAATCAACCAGACCGGCATTTTCTTCGCCGGCTTTGGCCAGCATGCGCGGGCCGTCTTTTGGCAAGGTTTTTAGCCAGGTGATGGAGTTTTTGTAGGAACAGTGTTCGCTCCACATTACCGAGAAAATAGATAGTTCGGTAAAGTTGGGCACACGCCCTAATATTTCTTTTATTCTGTCAAATTCTTCGGGTAGTAAACCAAGATCTTTGGCTGTTTCAACGGTTGTTAATTGCAGGTGCTCCAATGTAATGTTGTTTTCTGAAAGGATGCACAAAATTAGGAAAAAAGCTGAAAGGTAAAAGGATAAAGGTGAAAGGTTTAGGGTAAAAAGCTAAATTCAAATCAGCATGAAAGGTAAAAGGTGGTTTATTAAACTACCTTTTACCTTTCGTCCTTTACCCTCTACCTGTCATCAGTATTTGTCTGGAAATTAACAGGAAGCATATATTTTACCCTTACTGCCTGGCCGTTTTGCATACCCGGCTTCCACGCTTTTGCTAATTTTAGCACACGCATGGCTTCTTCATCAAATCCATTACCTGCGGGCCTTATCACTGTAATATTTGACAAGGTGCCATCTTTCTCAATAATAAAACTAACAATCACTCTCCCGCTTATCCCGTCATCCTGCGCCTGTGAGGGGTATCTTAAATTCTTACTTAAGAATTTTGACCAGGCTTTCTCTCCGCCTATGGGCTCAGGCATTACGTCAACACCATTAAAATTATATACTTTGGTGTCGTCAACAGCAGGCCCACCAGTTCCCGCAGTTTGGTCAGCCGGGAGTACATTAGGCGGACCAGCAGGCCCTTTGGTGTCGACAGGCCCGATAGCGCCTTTTATTTGATCATTAATCACCGGCTTTTGTGCATGGGAGTCATCAACTACCACAGGTGGCACTACTTTTATTGTTTGCTGAGCCGTTTGAGCCGGCAAAGGCTTCACGGGATGGGTTGCCGGCGGCGGTGTTCGCTTTACCGGAGGTTCGACACGGGGCGCCTGGGGGATTATTGGTGGATGATTATCCACCACGATCATCGTTTGCTGCGGGGCAGCCCGGAAAACAATAGTCGCTCCACACAATAAACCAACACCTAAAAAGGTAATAATCATAGCCCTGACCATATTATTAGCATAATTATGCCTTAGGTCATAAGCGCCGTAAGCTTTGTTACGGTCTTCAAATACAAGCTCGAGCCACTCGGGATTGTACAAATCAAATTTTGGGATAAGCATTTTGATTGAAATTAAATTTTAGTATTTAACGCAATCAAAATATTAAATATTGCTTGTTTATTGCAACATTGTAACATTTAGCAATATTTCTGCCTATCTTTAAAAAATTATGAGTTTACTATTATTACAACCCTAAAATTATGAAATTCTTAAACAAATGCAACAATGTGGATTTTAACTACCACTTATCCGTCACCACTTTTTTTACTGGTTCTTCTTTTTTCTGCGCGGGAACCTTCAACATGTAAATTTTCAGCTTATCGCCCCATTGTTTACAGAAGGCCCCGGTTTCATCCAGGTATCCGTCCAGTTCCTTTTTTTCGAGCCTGGTTGAAGCGGTCTCTAAAGGTATTTCAACGCCCAACTGTGGCACAAAGTTCCCGTACCTGTCGCGTTGGTAAGGGGTAAATACAAAATTGGTCAGCCAAAATCTATATTTCTGGTCTTTAAACTCAATATTAACCTGGTATGCCATTTCGCCCTTTTCGTGTTTCATTACCGAGATACCGCCATAAGTTATAAACTTTCCCTCACCCATCAGGGCGTCGGCGTTGAGTGCCTTTACTGCAGTTTTTGGATATGCAGTTTTTAAAAAATATGCGCCTCTTTCGTGCAAAGTATCAACTGCCAGGCCCGGCATATTAACTACCTGATAATAAATATATTTATTATGTTCATCAAATGACAACAAATCCTGCTGGGCGAAAGTGATTTTCGCAAACAGGATACAAACCAAACCAACTAATAATGTTTTCATGCCATAAAGATAAAAGCCGCTCCCGATAAATCGGGAACGGCTTTTAAATAATTTATTAACAATACGTTTTAAAATGCATAAACTGCAGCTAACACCAATTGAGTTGCGCCAGTAGTGTAGGCATTATTACCATTAACAAACATGTCGCTTTTTGAAGAATTATCAAACCTGATTTCAGGAATGAAAGTCAAAGGTCCTGTTTTGATATTGGCAGTAAAAGTGATGCCGGTAACAGATTCTCCCGGAGGAGGCGCTGTTGTTGAAGCCCATACTCCTGATTTAGTTGTGAAATATTCACCTCTCAATCCCAAGGTTACTATCTTCGATACTGCTAACTGCGGGTATAAAGCCACGCCGGTAAAACCACCCTTTGTAGCGGTTGGAGCAGTCCAGTCAGCTGCGTTTAGGCCTAATTTAAAGGCCGGGGTAATCTGGTAAGCGGTAGTCAGGTCAAATTCAGTACCTGAGTAGCTTCCTGTAGCCAGGTTTAAATAAGCTGTCCAGTTTTTAACCGGGGTTACAGTTAACTGTGCTCCGAAAGTATTTACGTGACCGCTTGATTGATATGCATTCCAGGCATCATTAAATATACCAGCCATTAAGCTTACCGCCGGAGAGAAGGTATAGGTAGCTTTAAAGCCTGCATTCTGGAACGGGCCGTTAGTAAATAAATAAGAAGTAGAATAGTTAAAGTTAGATGCAGGGCTGATCACTTCGTAACCTATAAAGGTTGACATGTAACCGGCAGTTACATTTAAACTGCTGGTAAGGTTATAAGAAACATATAAGTTCTGAATATGATAGCTGGAATAAGATACTCCCTGAGAATTACCTACATAAGCTATACCCGGGTCAGCATTAGGAATTGATTCCTGTTGCCCGCGCGGGCCGAACGAAAGTTCGCCAACGAATGAAGCATTACCAACTGATTTTTTTAAACCAAGGTCGACCATACCGATCGATATAGAATTTAGCTCGTTTGCAAAACTGGTTTGAATATTTGGTTTGCCGGAAAAGTCGGTCTTAAAATAAGTATCTACCGAACCGCTCAGCACTAATGGCTGGTCGCCGGTCGTTTTGATAGTATCCTGCGCATGTGACGCAAGACTAAAGGCAGATACAGCAAGTACTAAAAGTAAAAATCTTTTTTTCATGATTGTTGTTTGATAAGTTTTGTTGAATTATTAATAGTTTGGTTTGATTGAATTTCGCAATGTAATGAAAATAGCATTCCTGACTAACCCTTAAATGAAGGATTCAGCAGACCTATTTAAAAAATTTAGTGTTAAGATAAAACCCTTGTGTAGCTGATTAGTCGGGCAGGTAAAAATTCAACATTCAACCAGCCACACAAGGGTGTATAAATAAGATTAAGCGGTTACTTTGCCGTCCTTTTCAAACAGGCCGGTTAAGCTTACTTCGCCGTCTTCGTAGTCATAAGCTGAAGCGCCGTGGTCGAACACATCCAAACCACCAGGGCCTGTTTCGCCATGAGCTTCAACACGCAGTTTCCATGGATGAGGTAACAACATGATCAATTTCATCATGATCCAGGTAACCACAAATACTGATATAGCAATGGTGAATGTACCAATTGCCTGCGCTTTTAGCACGCTGGCATCACCACCGTAAAATAAGCCTTTTACAATATTTGGCGCGCTGTTGTCAGCACCGGTAGGGCCGGTAACACCAAATTGGCCAGAGGCAAATAGACCCAGTGATAGTGTTCCCCATATACCAGCCATGCCGTGAACCGGAACAGCGCCAATTGGATCATCTATACGCAGGTACTCTAATAATTTAACACCGCCAAATACCACAAAACCGGCAACACCTCCTAATAACACAGCTCCCAGCGGGCTAACCCAGTAGCAGGGACAAGTAATGGCCACCAAACCGGCAAGGAAACCGTTAACAGTAAAACCTAAATCGAATTTACCTTTGGTTGACCCCCACCATAAACCGGCCATCATAGCTGCAAAGCCGCCTGCGCAAGCTGCAAGGGTGGTATTGGTAGCAATACGACCGATACCGACAGCGTCCATTGCTGAAAGCGAACTACCCGGGTTAAAACCATACCAGCCAAACCACAAGATAAATCCACCCACAGCTGCCATCGGTAAGTTGTGCCCAGGAGGCATACCGCCGCCATCGCGGGCAAAAACACGCCCTATACGTGGCCCTAAGACGACAGCACCAGCTAACGAAGCCATACCCCCAATGGTGTGTACAACTGTAGACCCGGCAAAATCACGGAAACCCTGACCTAAGCTCACATAGAAATTACCTTTTGAGCCCATTAACGCTAACCAGCCATCAGGACCCCAGGCCCAGTGACCAATAATAGGATAAATGAAACCAGTAATACCAATACTGTAAAGAATATCGCCACGGAAACCGGTACGACCGATCATCGCACCTGATACAACAGTTGAGCAGGTATCGGCAAAGGCGTACTGGAATATCCAGTGTGCGATTATCGGAACACCTGTTGCAAGATAGGTATCGCTTGGGTTAAGTGGTGCACCTGCGAACGGCGCTCCGGTAGTATTCTGCAGGAAAAACCAATGATAACCTATAAATCCGTTACCATAACTAAACATGAAAGCGTAACCAATGGCGTAAAATAAGATACCGCAAAGACAAGTATCAAAAATACACTCCATTAAAACGTTTACCGTTTCGCGTTTACGTGCAAAGCCAACTTCAAGCATCACAAAACCCGCCTGCATGGCAAATACTAAAAATGCAGCCACCAAAGTCCAAGTTGTGTTAATGGCATTTATTTGGTTCGTGGCCGTAGTAAGTATCGACCTTTCAAGAGCGGATGTATCCGCTTTGGCAGCCACAGCAGCATGAGCCGCTGTACCAAAAAATCCGGGTAAGGTAAAAATAGCTAATACAATAAGCCCAAGGCCTATCATTTTTCCTG
>Ga0206965_10165_pt1 | contig 20383 bp, 13 predicted proteins | sample Alteio_BWOrgHeat_26_FD_152973 | JGI IMG/M metagenome (GOLD analysis project Ga0206965, IMG submission 152973) | Enriched cells from forest soil in Barre Woods Harvard Forest LTER site, Petersham, Massachusetts, United States -... | ecosystem: Environmental > Terrestrial > Soil > Temperate forest >...
GCGGCAAAGATCTGCTGCGGCTTTACTTTTTGTAACAGTTCCATCGTGATCTTTATATCTGCTTCGCCTGCGGTATTCTTTTTGATCTTGCCGGTTTCGTAAAATGGCAATGCCATAAAATGGATATGGTCATCTTCCAGTCCTGCATACCTTGCGCCCGATATCGCTTCTGTCTTCCGTATAAATCCTTTTACGTCCCTGATCTCTTTGGTATCTACCTGGTTGGGTTTTTTGGTAGGGATAAAAGCCCGCATTTCTTCATAGATCTGTTTCAGCTTGCTGTTGTCTTCGCCGATGCTTTCGCTAAAGTCGATGGCGAATTCCACAAAGCGTAATACATCATCATCCCAGACAGCCGTGTTGCCAGAGGTTTGATATGCAACATGCACATCGTGCCCCTGGTCAACTAAACGGATAAAAGTACCGCCCATGGAGATCACATCATCGTCCGGGTGAGGCGAAAAGATGATGGAGCGCTTCTGGGCCGGCTGTGCCCTTTCGGGCCTTTGCGAATCATCGGCATGGGGCTTACCGCCCGGCCAGCCGGTGATCGTATGCTGCAACTGGTTAAAGATGTCGATATTGATATTATAAACAGGGCCCTGCTCTACTGCCAGCTGGGCCATGCCATGGTTATTGTAATCTTCTTCGGTCAGTTTTAATATCGGTTTGTTTACCGTTTCGGCCAGCCAGATCACGGCTTTCTTTTTCAAACCGTTTTCCCACGAACAGTCTTTTACCAGCCATGGGGTATCAAAACGGGTAAGCGAACTTGCTGCGGCTTCGTCCAAAACAAATTCCACATGATCCGATAGCTGTAAATAAGTAGCCGGTACTTCGCCTGAGATTTCCCCTTCTACCGCTTTTTTTACGATCGGGGCTTTTTTCAGACTCCAGGCCATCAGGATGATTTCCCTTGCTTTAAAAATAGTACCTACGCCCATGGTAATGGCTTTGGTAGGTACATTTTGTTTCCCGCCAAAATCACGGGAGGCATCATTGCGGGTCAGGTCATCCAAAGTAACCAGCCTTGTACCTGAGTTTGGCGCCGAGCCCGGCTCGTTAAAGCCAATGTGGCCGGTTCGGCCTATCCCTAAGATCTGTAAGTCTAAACCGCCGAGTGCAGTGATCTTTTTTTCATAATCTAAACAGAAACCTGCTACATCCTCTTTATCTAAAGTACCGTCGGGAATATTTACATTGCTTTTATCGATATCTACCTGCGAAAAAAGGTTTTCGTACATGAAGGTGACATAGCTTTGCGCTGCGGCTGCCTGCATGGGATAGTATTCATCCAGGTTAAAAGTGATCACATTTTTAAAGCTCAGGCCTTCTTCTTTATGCAGCCTTACCAGTTCGGCATAAACACCGATGGGGGTTACCCCGGTGGCCAGCCCCAATACTGTTTTTTCGCCTTTTGCTGATTTGCTCCTGATCAATGCAGCTATTCTTCCTGCTACTGCCACTGATGCCTGCAACTGGTTATCATACACCGTTACCGGCAGTTTCTCGTACCTCGTTTCTTCAAGTAAATTTAATCTTGCCATTGTTGTTTAAGTCGTAAGTCTAAAGTCTTTAGTCTGAAGTCCTATGCTGACTTGAGACTTTCGACTCAAGACTTAGGACTCAGAAAAAGAACATTGCATAAAAAATCCCCGCCGAAACGAGGATTTTCTTCAAACCAATTTAACTATTAAAATTACCCTTACCGACATAAGGCCAAAGAATAGTCCGTTTAATGATGTTTTATGCATTATCTATTACAAACTTAATAAATTAAATTTAATATTTCCAAAACTTTTTAAATTTTTTTAATAAGTGAAAAATAAGGTGAATTTCGATTGATTTTAACCAGGATTGACAAAAAATTCAATCAATAAAAAGCAATAACAAACTGTTGTTTTTTTTAAAATTAATAATGAGGTCAGTTATTAAGTAATAAGGAATAGGTTAAAGCCCTTGAAGCTTTTAGCCGGAGAAAAATTTTTGAGAATTTTTGCCTCTTCGTCCAGCAATCTTACTTAGTTCAAAGGTAACGTTGTATAATCAAGTTGCAAATAAATTACACCAACGCGGGTATTCTATATACCAACTGCGTTATTCGACGTATAAATTTTATATTTTTAACCTTTTTTACGCTGATCCGGCGTTTGTAACAGTATTGACACAATAGTAAATTAAGGATTAACTTGTTAAATTAGCCTCATTAACTGACCGAAATAAAAATGGAACCACTATCCAATTTCCTCTTTGTGCCTTTTAGCCGGGTTAAACGGGCTTTATCAAACATTAACCATCAAACTATTTCAATGAAAAAATTAATCCTTTTATTCGGGGCTGTATTGTTATTTGCTTCCGCAGGCGCTCAATCCTCCCAGGATTCCCTTTACATAAGGGAACACTACACTAAAATGGAAAAGTATATTACCATGCGGGACGGCATCAAGTTATTCACCTCCATTTACACGCCAAAGGATCAATCGGTAAAATACCCCATCATCATGACCCGTACGCCCTATAATGTTGGCCCGTATGGTGAAAACGAGTACAAGCGTACACTTGGCCAAAATATGTTGCTGGCAAAGGAGGGATTTATTTTTGTTTACCAGGATGTGCGTGGCCGCTGGATGAGCGAAGGGAAATTTGTGGACGTGCGCCCGGACATCGACAATAAAAAAACCAATAAAGACGTAGATGAAAGCTCCGACACTTATGATACCATTGACTGGCTGATTAAAAACCTGCCCAATAATAATGGCAAAGTGGGCATCGAAGGGATCTCCTACCCTGGCTTTTACTCAACTGCTTCGCTACCTAATGCGCACCCTGCACTGAAAGCCGTTTCGCCGCAGGCGCCGGTTACCGATTGGTTTATCGGGGATGATTTTCACCATAACGGCGCCCTGTTTGTAATGGACGCTTTTGCATTCATAACTAATTTTGGTGTACCGCGCCCAAAACCAATTACTCCTGCCCAGTATAAAAACCCTGTGAGATATAAGGAGACGGACAACTATAAGTTTTACCTTGATTTGGGCGCATTGCCTAATTATAAAAAGCACTATTTCGGCGATTCAGTAAAATTCTGGGATAACATGATGGCGCACCCCACCTATGATTGGTTTTGGAAAGGGATGAACATCCGGCCCCACCTGAAAAATATCACCCCGGCAACGATGGTTGTTGGCGGTTTTTTTGATGCCGAAGATGCTTTTGGAGCACAGCAGGTTTTTAAGGCATTGGAAAAGCAAAACCCGGCAACGCACCCCAATATGCTGGTGTTGGGTCCCTGGTTCCATGGCGGCTGGGAGCGCGGAGACGGACAGTTTTTTGGCGACCAAAACTTTGGCGCAAAAACAAGTGAATGGTTCCGCGAAAATGTAGAACTGCCCTTTTTTAAGTTTTACCTGAAGGATGATAAAATACTTGACTTGCCGAAAGCAACCATATTTATTACCGGCAGTAACGAATGGCATAAGTTTAACCAATGGCCGCCAAAAAATACTGTCGAAAAAACTTTGTATTTCCAGGCAAATGGCAAACTGTCATTCGATCCGCCAAAAACAACCACCGGTTATGACGAATATGTAAGCGACCCCAATTCGCCGGTGCCTTACCAGGATGGGATACAGGCACGCCGTACCAGGGAATATATGCTGGATGACCAGCGCTTTGCCGGCCGCAGGCCCGACGTAAAGGTTTATCAAACCGATACCCTTAAAGAAGATATCACCTTAACTGGCCCCGTAATTGCCGATCTGTTCTCTTCAACCACCGGAACCGATGCGGATTATGTGGTTAAACTGATAGATGTTTTTCCGGACTATTATCCAGATCCAAAACCTAATCCTAAAAATGTGACTATGGCGGGCTATGAAATGCTGATCAGGGGCGAGGTTTTCAGGGGAAAATTCCGCAATTCGTTCGAAAAGCCCGAACCTTTTGTGCCGGGCAAAGTGGCCGAGATCAAATATAACCTGCCGGATGTAGCGCACACCTTTAAAAAAGGGCACCGGATAATGATCCAGGTTCAAAACTCCTGGTTCCCGCTGGTTGACCGCAATCCGCAAAAGTTTGAAGATATTAACCAGGCAAAGGATGCGGATTTCCAAAAGGCCACCATCCGGATCTATCATGATGCCCAGGATAAATCAAGCGTAAAAGTTACTGTATTAGAATAGGGGGATTGCACCGATTATTATAGGATTACACCGAATTTGGACAGATTATACCGATTTAAATGAAAAAATATAAATTATTGCTGCTGGCCCTGGGGCTTATCACTTTAAAGGCAAACGCGCAATTGGGCAAACCAAAGGAAACATTTACCCGCGCAGATACTTTACGTGGCGACCTGTCAACACCCTTGCGCACCTGTTATGATATAGGTTATTATCACCTGGATGTTAAGTTTGATATCGACAATAAATTCATCAGTGGGAGCACGCTTTTTAAGTTTACTGCTACGCAGGATTTTACCAAACTGCAGTTCGACCTGTTTGCTAATTTAAAGGTTGAAAAAGTAGTTTATAAAGGGCAGGAACTACCCTATACCCGCGAGTACAATGCGGTGTTTGTTACTTTCCCGGCAACCATAACAAAAGGCAGCAGGGACGAGTTTACAGTTTATTATTCGGGCAACCCAACCGTAGCCAAAAACGCACCATGGGATGGCGGGATAGTTTATAAAAGAGATTCCTTAGGCAACCCATGGGTAGCCACTGCCTGCCAGGGCGTAGGCGCCAGCATCTGGTGGCCAAATAAAGACCAACAGGCCGACGAAGTTGACAGCGCATTGATCAGCATCAGTGTTCCAACCGGCTTACAGGATGTATCAAATGGCCGTTTGCGAAAAGTAACTGATTTAGGCAATGGTTATACCAGGTACGATTGGTTTGTTGCCAACCCAATCAACAACTATGATATTGAAGCGAATATTGGTAAATACACCCATTTCAATGATACGTACGACGGTGAAAAAGGAAAGCTGACGCTGGATTACTGGGTGTTGAGCTTTAATCTTGAAAAAGCCAAAAAGCAATTCGGTGAGAATGTGAAAGATATGATCAAGGCCTTTGAACATTGGTTTGGGCCTTACCCTTTTTATGAAGACGGGTATAAGCTGATTGAGGCGCCCCACCTGGGTATGGAACACCAGAGCGGAACCGCCTACGGCAATCATTATATGAACGGTTACCTGGGCCGCGACCTTTCCGGAACAGGATGGGGTCTGAAATGGGATTTTATTATTGTACATGAAAGCGGCCACGAGTGGTTTGGCAATAATATCACGTCAAAAGATCTGGCTGATATGTGGATCCACGAAAGTTTTACGAATTACTCCGAATCGCTGTTTGTTGAACAACGCTATGGTAAACAGGCCGGGCAGGACTATGTGCATGGCACCCGCATGGCTATTGGAAATGATCGTCCGATTGTAGGCATTTACGGCGTAAACAAAGAAGGCTCGGAAGATATGTATTACAAAGGCGGCAACCTGCTGAACATGATCCGCACCATTATTAATGATGATGAAAAATGGCGCAATATTTTGCGGGGCTTAAACAAAACTTTTTACCATCAAACTGTAACTTATGATGATATTGTCGATTATGTCAGCAATCAATCGGGCAAAAACCTGAAACCCGTATTTGACCAGTACCTGCACTATAAAAACCTGCCGATTTTGGAGTTTATGGTGATCCGCGGCAAATTAAATTGCCGCTGGCAGGCTGATGCAAAAGACTTTAATATGCCTGTTAGGGTAAAAATAAAAGGTGGCGAATATCAATTCATTCAACCTTCAACAAGGTTTAAACCCATTACAATAACAGATGCCACTAAGGATAATATCGAGGTGGATACCTTTAATTATTATATAGGGGTGCTGATAGATTAGCCGCCCCCTAAGGAAAGAACAATGAATATCGAAGCCGAATGACTTGCTTCATCTTCGATATTCATTATCAGATATATTAAATCCAGCGTTAATGCAGATAGATTTTTGCATACTTACCATATTGTTCAGGAGATAAAATTCCCTTAAGCGTTTCGTTGAATGCTATTTTATTGGCTTTCAGGCGTTCTTTTTTCTCATCTTCACTTATGGGTAGCATGGGGATTTCATCTACCGGTTTCGTATTATCAAGATATGCCTTAAATACTTTTTGAGATGCCGCATCATCAAGGCCTAAACTTTTTTTAAGGTCATTGGTAAAGTTTTGTGCCCGGGTAACAGCGTCGCCGGGCATTTTCCATTCATTCCCGGTTTTTACAGGTTTGCCGGCCGGCAAAGTTGATTGAGCAAATAAGTGCGTGCAAACAAACAAAAGAGTCAATAGAAATAGGTGCTTTTTCATATTCAATTATTCAGATTTAAAATTTATTATTCATTTTTTAACGCCTTAACAGGATTTGACGCCGCAACCCGAATCACCTGGCTTCCAACCGTAAGTAAAGCTATTACCAGTGCAAGTGTTCCCGCCAGGGCAAACAAATACCACGACATTTCAATTCGATAAGCAAAGTTTTGAAGCCATTTATCAATTGTAAGCCAGCCGATTGGTATTGCAATCAGGAAAGCAATAAAAACCAGTTTGAGAAAATCAAAGGCGATCAATCGGATTATGTGGTTTGTGGTTGCGCCCAAAACTTTACGGATGCCAATTTCTTTTGTGCGTTTTTCTGTGGATAGAATGGTAAGGCCGAGAAGCCCGATACAAGAAATAAAAATAGTTAGTACGGCACTAAAAGTAATGATCTGCTTCCATTTGTATTCAGCATCATAATTTCTCTTGTTCATGTCATCGCTGAAAACATAATCGAATGGATGGTCTGGTATCATTCGATGATAAGTTTTTTCGACTCCCGCCAGCGATGTTGCTTCATGCCCTTGTTTTAGCCGGATAACGAATTGCCCCAAAGGAAGCGCCGGATCCTGGGTAAACAATTGCGGCCTTATTTTTTCTTTTAATGATTCATAATGATAATCTTTAACCACTCCAATTATGCTTACCTTGCGGCTGCCCCATTCCGGCAGGTTCATATAATCAACTGTTTTGCCTATTGGGTTTTTCCAGCCTGTTGCCCGTACAAAGGCCTCATTAATCAGTACTGAATTGTTAACATCAGCCGGAAACGCTTTCGAAAGGCTTCTGCCTGCTATTAATTTTGCTTGTAGTGTAGCCAGGTAGTCGTCATCAATCCGTTCATAATCTGCAGTAAATTCTTTAGCACCGGCCTGGGTTTTTCCTCCAAATTTCCCCACGTTTTTATAGGATACATTTTCAACTCCCTGCACTTTTAAAAATTCGGTTTTATACTGATCCATCAGCGGTTTGTTCATAATGGCATTATCTGCCACAAACTGAACTAAATTTCTGTCGTTATAACCCAGGTTGGTTTTTGTTAGAAAATTAAACTGATTATAAATAAAAAGGGTGGCAATGATAAGGAACGTGGCAAGAGCAAACTGAACAATTACAAGGGCTCCTGAAAATAAATTTTTGCTGCGGTATGCAGTGCGATTATATAATGTTTGAACCGGGTTAAACCCTGACAATATCAGGGCCGGGTAAAAGCCGGCGACAAAGCCCGTTATTAAAAATAGTAGCATAAGCCCAATTGTTAGTTTAAAATCAAACAGGTAGCCCAGGCTTAGTTTTTTATCAGCCAGATCGTTGAAAACGGGCAAAGCCAGTTGCGCTAAGATGATAGCAAGTGTGAAAGCGAAAAAGGTTAGCAGGAGCGATTCACCTAAAAATTGTTTGATGAGTTGACTACGTAAACTGCCGACGACCTTGCGGATACCTATTTCTTTTGCCCTTTTTAATGATTGGGCAACTGTAAGATTAACAAAATTAATACAGGCGATTATTAAAATGAAAATTGCGATGCCGCTAAGGATATAAGAATAAATGGGATTGCTGGCGGCCGGAGTCCCCTGGTATGAGGTATCAAGGTGCATTTGTGTAAAAGGCTTTAAATCCCATACAAATTTGTTATCATATCCGGCCAAATGATTTAAATCGATTTCACTTTTTGCCTGAGTTTGATACACCTGGTCCATTTTTGCTCTAATAGCTTCAACATTTGCCTGAGGATTAAGCAAAAAATAAGTTGGATATGATACCCACATCCACCCGTTGTCTGGATTTTCCTGTTCCAGGAATTTAAAAGGGAGCACTATGTTAAACTGTATACTTGAGTTCAGAGGTGGTTTTGCGGCAATACCTGAAACGATGAATGATTCGCTGCTGCCGTTTATTTCAAGGTGCAAAGTTTTGCCAATTACATCGGTACTTCCAAAATATTTTATAGCTGTCTCATCGGTTAACACCATGGCGTGCATATCCGAAAGCACCTGGCCGGCATTACCCGAAAGCAGTGGGAACGAGAAGACGGAAAAGAAATTATTGTCGGCCCATGTAACTTGCTCACTAAATAGCGCGTCACTCTTTTTTACAACTACAGTTTTATTATTTACCCTCGTAAACTCCCTGATTTCCGGAATTTCTTTTTTGAAAGCTGGCCCCTGCACCATTGCAGCAATCCCGAATTTTTCATCGGTGCCTTCCTTTTCTATTCTGTCGCAAGTCAGCTGATATAAATGATCCGCGTTTTTATGAAACTTGTCAAAACTGGTTTCATCTTTGGTGTACAATATAATAAGCATGCAGCAAGCCAGGCCAATACTTAACCCGGAGATATTTATCACAGAAAAAATGGTATTTCTTTTGAGATGACGAAAAGCCGTTTTAAAATAATTCCTAAGCATGGCAGGTTGCAATTTATGTTATCCATTTATTCAATACTGTGCCATTTATATAAAGTGGTTAAAATCAATTGTATGCGATATTTTAAATATACGAAAGTGTTCGTATATGATACAATAAACGTTCGCTTACATTACATTTTTTTATTTCCATGTAACCTAATTGTTTTAAGTGTCGTCTTGTTCGAAAACGATACGCCATGAAATCATTTACTAAACTTTTATTAGCAGCAATCTTTTTGTTTGGTACAGTTTGTGCAAACGCAAAATCCCCGGTGGCTGTAAATGCAGATTCAACACAATTAGTCGATCGCCATCTATCGGGATTTAGCAGTATAAAAATTGCAGGCCCTTTTGAGGTGCACTTAAAACAAGGTACCGAAGAATCGGTGAAAATTGAAACGCCCGAAGACGTTAAAAGCCGTATCACAGCTGAAGTAACCGGTAGTGTATTAAAAATACACAATACCCATGATAACTGGAGCCAGGGTACAAAAAGCTGGTATAGTGATAAAGGCGTTTGGCACAATCATAAAAAGATAGTTGTTTATATAACGGCTAAAGACTTGAATGGTATTACCGTATCTGGCTCTGGCGCTGTAACCTTTGAAGAAGGCTTCACAACCGCCTCACTTAAATTAAGGGTAAGGGGTTCAGGGCACATATTGGGAAAAATTGATGTAAAGAAATTGAAAAGCGATATTTCGGGTTCAGGTAATATAAAGTTATCCGGCAATGCCGAAAGTTCTAAAGTAAGGGTTATTGGCTCGGGCAAGTTTACTGGTCGTAATTTGATTACCGTAAATTCTGCCGCGCACGTTTCAGGATCAGGTGATGCCGAAGTAAACGCCAGCGATAAAGTTGATGCAGTGGTACATGGTTCAGGTGTGATCAGCTATGCCGGCGCCGTTAAAATCATAAAAAGTTCAAAAAGTGGCAGCGGCGAAATAACCAGGTTTTAGCCCCCCGGCCCCCTAAAGGGGGAGTATTTATAATTTCAAACTTGATCTTCGATATTGATATTAAAATAATAAGGTTGATTTCGTAACTTTAGTGCAACCTAATTGTTTTAGGTGTTGTCTTATCCTGTAAAACATACAAATCATGAGATCATTAATAAGGGTTTTTGCCGTAATCGTACTGTTGGCCGGTAGCGGCATTTCTATTGCAAAATCCCATCCAGCGGTAAAAGTAAATTTTTCGGAAATAGTCGACCGTCACCTTTCGGGCTTTCATGCTGTTGATGTGGCCGGGTCGTTTGATGTATATATCAGCCAGGGTTCAACGGAGTCAGTTAAGGTGGAAGCTCCTGCTGACATCATGAGCCGTATTATTACAGAGGTAGATGGCGGCGTGTTGAAAATATACAACAAACACGACACCTTCAACTGGGGCGACCTATGGGGGCACCATAAAAAAATTGTAGTCTATGTAGTTGCCCGGGACCTTAACAGTGTCAACCTTTCGGGCTCGGGTGATGCCTTTTTTAAAGATGGAATCAGGGCTAACAATTTAAAATTAAATATCAGCGGCTCGGGCGACATGACCGGCAGGGTTGATACTAAAAACCTTGAATGCAACATCACAGGTTCCGGTGATATGAAACTTTCCGGTCGTACCGAAAGTTCAGGTGTTACTTTAGTTGGATCAGGCGATTATACCGCCCGTAATTTACTAACTGTAAACTGTGCAGTAAGGGTTTCCGGATCAGGCGATGCCCAGGTAAATGCCAGCGAAAGAATTGACGCTTCCGTAAGCGGCTCGGGCGATGTCCGATACACAGGTTCAGCAAAACTGGTAAACAGTCGAAAAAACGGCAGCGGGGATATATCAAGATTTTAGAGATTAGTCCGAAAGTCAGTAAAGTCCGGAAGTCCGAAAGAAGAAGCAACTGACGTTTCGGCAATAATGATCTAAGATATAAAGAAAAGACCGGAGATTAGTTTCTCTCCTAATCTCCAGTCTCTAACCTCCAATCTCTATTCTTTAAACCTTCCGATAACCTTCCGGCCCAGGTCATAAGTCACCTTAAATGCTTCCTGGTTACTGGTGTATCCAGGCGTACGGTGTACGCTCAAGACAAATTTACCCCGAAGGTTTTTATAGACGAATGTATTAAAGATCAGGTCGAGGCGGTCATAAAATTTCTTTTCGTAAAATGAATCGCCGTAATTAATATGGGAGCCCTGGCCAGCATAAAACTCGTCGAAAACGGCAAAACGGCTAAAGCTTCCGTACGCACTGGCAACAAATCCTTTGGGTGTTTGTAAGCCATCCACGCCACGGGTACGCTCCATCGAAAACATAAACCCGGCTTCAAATGCCAGGGAATCAAATGCTTTTTGTTTGTGACTGAAATCAAGCCCCAGTTTAACCTGTCCGCCGCCGTTATCCTGTATATGGTCATCAGGTTTTAATATGGCTGCGCCGGCATTGTGCTCTAACAAAAAATAATGTACTATATAAAAAGGGCCTGATAATGATGGCCTGTATTTACCCTCAAACCCAAACAGGAATTGCTCGCGGGCGGTGTCTGTTTGCCTGCTTACCCAATCAATCCAGCCGGTTTCCATAAAATGGGAGGTTTCATATTTAGCCAGTAAACCTTCTACATTAGGACGGTAATATTGCAGCGTATCATTTAGTAAGGCACGTGGATAATTATCAAGTAACCCTTCCCTTGGGAACTCACCGGCATAAAATTGCCAGGTGCGGCTTTTAAATTTATAATAAGCTACTGGATCAACCTTTAAAAAAAATGGAACCGCGCCAAATTCGTGGATCCCATTGGCGCCGACGATAAAATGGTTTAAACTGTCAATATTCAACCCGAAATCAAGTGCAACACGAGAGCCCGAATAGGTGCGCGACCGTGCCACAAAGTCTTTATATTCACGGTTATCCAAAAAGCCAAGGCCGTTAAAATTTACATCGATGGTTTGTGCCAGGGCGGCACTTCCCGTTATAACTGAAATCAGTAAAGTAAAGTAGAGTTTTTTCATTTTTTAATAATAGGGGTTTTATTTAACTGTAAAAGTAATAATTCTGCCATTTTTACTGCCCGGAAACGGATCGGTGCGAAGTGAAAAAAGCAGATCGTAATTTCCTTTCTCAAACGGCGCAATTACCGTAAAATTATAGTGACCCGTCTCACCCGGCCTTAAACTTATCTGGTTAAAAAAACTGTCGGCTTTTTGGGTGTTAATAATGTTGTTGCCATTAAAAAAACAAGCCTCCAAAACTACCGGGTGCAGGTATCCCTTGTTCGTAAAGTTAATAGCATAGGGATATGGGTTTTTAAAAGTTAGTTTAAAAGTTGTTTTCTGGCCTGGTGCTGTTGTCAATTTGTATGCCGGGGTTTCGAAAATAATTTGCTGGTACGTACGGAAATCGTCAATCCAGGCTGTGTACCAGGTGCCGGCCGGCACTTTTATTGAATCGGTGGTCAGGCCTTTTATCGGGAACCAATTTAAATAAAACACCTTTTTATGCTGAAGGCTGTCCTCCATCGGCCAGATGTCAAATTGTGTGCGGCGATAATAGCGGGTATCATAAGCAAAGCATTTCAGGCTGTTAGTATAAAAATCATACTTCGCCGGGTTTTGAAAGCCTTCGCTCATCACTACGTAATTATCTCCGGCTTTTTGTTTTACCACATGCGCCCAATCTTTAAAACCATAATAACTTTTTAAATGGCCATAAGTCCGGGCAAAACCGAATCCGAAAATAATGATCAGCCTTACCACCAATATCAGGCTTAAATTAATCATAGCCAACGGGAAAAGCCATTTCGGTCTGCCGTTTTGCTGTTTAAAATGGATAAGCACCAGCATTACCAGTGGCGCAAACAGGATGAATGTCCAGTGCGGTTGTACCTCGCCGCGGCTGCTGCTGAAAAAAAAGAATAAAAAAGTACCAACGCAATTTACCATTAGGGTTCGCACAAATGCATCCTTTATTTTGGTGGTAAAAGCCTTGTAAAACAGGAACCAACCAATCAGCGGGCCCGCCATAAACAGCTGGCCGGGGATATAAGAGAAAGTATCGGTAAAATCATAAGTACGGGCCGAACGTTCAAACAAATGATAATTGATGGAAGGATAACCATGATTTACCTGCCATAAGATATGGGGCAGGTACAGTGCTCCCGATAGGATAACGATCGACCAGAATGATCCCCGCTTTAACAATTTGATATTAGCGAGCACCGTAAACGCAATCAGCAATATCCCGTTGTATTTGCTGTAAAGCAGGCAGGCAATAACCAGGGCTAAGGTAATTGCAAGGCCCCATTTGTCCTCTTCAATATATCGCTGGTAGACATAATAAAACAGCACTGTAAAAAAGAAGAGCGGTACATCCGGTGTAATGGTAAATCCATAAATATGGAAAATAAAGATCCCGGAGACCACGAGAACAAACGCTACAGCATCAATCTTGTATTTTTTTAAGATGAGCCAAAGCAGGTAGATGGAAGCGGAACTGGCCAGCACAGTCAACAGCCTTACACCAAATTCATTATGGATTAATGCGTAGCCAAAGCGGATGAACAGTGCCACCATCGGTGGATGGTCGAAATAACCCCAATCCAGGTAGCGGGAATAGAGCCAGTAATAGGCTTCGTCGGCCTGCAACTCAAGGGTAAAAGCCTGGATGGCGTTCAATATCGTCCAATACAACAAAAAATAGAGAATGATCTTGTTGGATTTGGTTAATGGGTATGAAGCGTTATCGGGCATTAATGACTCCTGAATTTTTTACGGTGTAAAGTTAACATAATAGGTAAAAGGCAGGTATTTGTGAAATGGAATTAATAAAGCTTATTTTTATATTGTAATTAATCACAATTTAGTAATGGTACAATCAACAGCATATAATAATACGGGGATCTTTTATTATAAATACCCCGGCATTTTATTTTTGATATTGATTTGTTCCGTTTTCCTTTCATGTAATAATAATAAATCACACGGGATACCAGTGACATCAGGCAAAAGACCCATCCCCGCCAATGCCTGGAGTGCGCCTGACTCCGGTAAAATCCCCAAAGACAAAACCGGCGACATGATCCGCTATGGAAAAGAACTTTTAGCTCATACTGCAAAATATTTTGGCCCAAAAGGAAGTATTGCTCAACTGTCCAACGGGATGAATTGCCAGAATTGTCACCTAGAGGGCGGCAGCAGGCTTTTCGCTAATAACTATGCTGGCGTACTGGCAAATTATCCTAAAATGAGTTACCGCAGCGGTAAAATTCAGCCGCTTTCCGGTCGCATATCCGATTGTTTTAAGCGCAGTCTCGCAGGTAAAGTTCCTGATACCAACGGTACAGAGGTGCGCGCGATGATGGCTTATATCAATTGGATAGGGCAGGGGGTAAAAAAGGGTAAAAAGCTATTTGGTACAGCAACAGAAAAACTTGTCTTTTTGAAAACCCCAGCTGACCCGGAGAAAGGCAAGGCCGTTTTTGTATCGAAATGCAAGGTTTGCCATGGCGTTAACGGTGAAGGCATCCTTGCGGAAGACAAAATAACATATACCTATCCGCCGCTGTGGGGAGATCACAGTTACAATAACGGGGCAGGAATGTATCGTATTGGTAACCTGGCGGGCTTTGTTAAAAATAATATGCCTTTTGGCGCAACCTATAAAAGCCCGCAACTAACGAATGAAGAAGCCTGGAATGTGGCCGCCTTTATTAATTCTCAGCCCCGCCCGCGCTACGACCAGCGTAACGATTGGAAGGATCTGAAAAATAAGCCCATTGACTTTCCATTTGGCCCTTATGCAGACAACTTTAGTGAAATGCAGCATAAATATGGGCCGTTTAAGCCGATGCAAGTTGTGCAGAGATAGACTTGACAACTTTCCAAAAGTTGTCAAATCTGACCCCGGCTATTGCATCACCGGCAAAACAATGCTGCTTGGGAAAATGGCCGAATGATACACCTTTTGCGTAGCCGACTGGTAATCGCTTGCTTTTGCTTCAAAAATATTTGGTACATACTTCTGCGGATTCCTGTCAATTACCGGGAACCAGGTGCTTTGTACCTGTACCATTATTTTATGCCCCTTTTTAAATACATGGTCAGCGCCGTGCAGGTCGATGCTGTATTCTTCCACCTTTCCGGGTGTAATGGGCTCAGGCTTGGTAAAGCTTTTCCTAAACCTGCCGCGAAATACGTCATCTGCGATCATCAGCTCGTAGCCCGACATCTTTAAATCTTTTTTATAATCCTGCGGATAAACATCAATCAGTTTAACCACCCAATCTGCGTCGCTGCCCGAGGTTGATGCGTATAGTTTTGCCAGTACATTCCCGGTTATGATAACATCCTGCGTAAGGGTATCCGTTTGCCAGGTTAAAACATCAGGGCGGTTATCTACAAAGCGCTGATCTTCTGTAAGCCAGAAATACCAGCGGGAGCCCGGGCCGTAAGTCTCTTCAATTGGCCTTTGCCTATATGGTACTGGTTTGGATGGGTCGGAAACATAACTATCGAAGGTCTTTGTTTCAGCTGCGGATGGTTTTTCAAAGGATAGCTTGCCATCAGTGTGAAAATAAATGTTTTTGCTCACGGCCTCTTTTGGCGGCCAGGCGCTATAATTCATCCATTTGTTCGACCCTGTTTGAAAGGAAATCGCTTCAGCAAAATTACCATCACCCTTGCCTTTTAAATACCAGGCAAACCATTTGGCCTGGATCTCTTTCCTGAAATAAGTACCCGTGGCCTGGCCATCGAATTTTATATTGCCAAGGCTGGTCCCCTCGCCGCCTGCCCAACCACCGTGCCTCCACGGGCCAAGCACAATAAAGTTTTTATGGTTAACATCCTTTTTCTCCAAAGTCTGGTACGCTGTCTGCGGGCCAACCATATCTTCCTGGTCCCACCAGCCCGATACATGCTGGATGGCTGTTCTTGGTGTATCCAGCCGATAAGCCAGTGCTTGCTTTTGCCAAAAGCTATCGTAGTTGGGGTGCGCGATAAAGTTGTTCCAGGTTGGGAGTGTGCTATGGGCGTATTTTTTATTAATATTTGAAAGGGTGCCCAGCTTCAGATACCAATCATAAGTATCATACTGGCGAAAATTATATAACGAGTCGGTTTTTGCCGCTTCGGTTAAAACAGCATATTCAAAACCATAGCTTAAACGGAAAGCGCCGTTATGATGAAAATCATCGTTCATAAACATATCTGCAGGAGTTGCTTGTTCTGATACCGCTTTCAAAGCAGGGTGCGGGTCGGTAGCTGCTATAATTGATGTCCATCCATCGTATGATATGCCGTAAATGCCAGCTTTGCCGTTGTTATTGGGGATGTTTTTAAGCAACCAGTCAATGGTGTCATAAGTATCGCTTGCCTCATCAATCGCTTTAGGGTCTTTTTTATTGCGGCTAAAGCGCTGCATTTCAAATGTCCCCTGTGATAAATATCTTCCGCGGATATCCTGTGCAACAAATATATAACCCTCCTCTGCCATATCTTTGATATATCCTTGTCGTTCAGGGCTTGGATTGTCGCTTACGCCATAAGGCGTTCTTGTAATTAAAAAGGGCAGCTTTTCCGATTGATTTTTTGGGGTGAAGATAACAGTGTGCAGCTTAATGCCATCCCGCATGGGTATCATCACTTCCTGGCGGCTATATTTATCATCGGGTTTGGTTGACTGTGCAAAAAGGTTAACCGAACTTAACCATACAATACCTATAAATGTGATCTTTGCAAAAAAAGCTTTCATATTTGCTGAATTAAGGATGGATGATTAAAGATAGGGAATTAGTTGATTAGGTTGATTAAGTGAGTGGTTGATTAAGTTAAATTGATCTATTTTTTAAAACTTAATCAACGCAATCTAACTTAGTCAACTTAATAAACCAACCCATGGCCGCCAACTACAACAATTCTGCATGGTTTTACGACCGGCTTTCGCACCTGGTATATGGCAGGGCTTTGGTTGAGGCACAGGTATATTTGCTGCAGTTTATTCCACCAAATTCAAATCTTTTAATAGTAGGCGGCGGAACGGGGTGGATATTGGATGAAATCACCAGGATTCATCCATCTGGTTTGCAGGTCACTTACGTTGAAGTTGCACCAAAAATGATCGCGATTTCAAAAACGAGAGATACAGGCGGTAATAAGGTGATTTTTATAAATGACGCTATGGAAAATGTTCCTTTAATTGATGATTTTGATATAGTGGTCACGCCATTTTTGTTTGATAATTTCGAGGAACAAACTTTCCAAAATGTTTTTAGCCGTATCCATTCTTTGCTAAAATCGGGCGGCCTATGGCTCAATTGCGATTTTCAATTGAAAGGAAAATGGTGGCAAAAGGTGTTGCTAAAATCGATGTTTTTATTTTTCAGGATGATTTGTGATATCGAGGCGTCGGCGCTGCCCGATATTGACAAACAGTTTAACCAGTATGGTTATAAAACCATTGCCTCACAAACGTTTTTTGGCGAATTTATAACTTCACAGGTATATAAAACGAGGTAGAGACGCCCCGAGGCATCGGGGCGTCTCCTACGAATGTTTATCGGAGAATATTATCCGGCGTACACAAACTTATACCCAATCCCCCTCACCGTTTGCAAATATTGCGGCGAATCAGCATTGGTCTCAATCTTTTTGCGAAGCCTCACAATATGCATATCCAACGTACGGGTATTTACATCGGCATTGTAGCCCCAAACTTCCATCATCAGTTCCTCGCGGTTAATCACCTTGTTTTTATTTTTAAGGAAATAGAGCAAGATCCGGTTTTCCAGGATGGTTAGCTCAACTTTGCGGTTATCCCTGATCAATAAATGCGTGTTGGGCTGGTGCTCCATATTGGCAAATTTGTAAGACTCGGATTTTTCCGTATTTAAGGAAAACTTGATCTTGCTGTCTATCATCGCCACCAAAACATCCATGTTAAATGGTTTGATGATATAATCAGATACTCCAAAATTATAGGCTTCAATTTTGTCAACGTCCTGGCCTTTGGCGGTCATCATAATTACCTGGCCCTCATAGCCATTGTTCCTGATGCTTGTACAAACATCTGATCCCTGTTTGCCGGGCAGCATCCAGTCGAGCAAAACCACATGAGGGCTTTCGGCTAAAATAATTTTTTCGCCGTCATCGCCATTTGGGGCTTCAAATACTTTATAACCTTCTGACTGCAAGCGCTCGGCTACCAAAAAACGCAGGTTTTCATCATCTTCAACCAGCGCGATCTTAATTTCTTTATTCATAATTCAATTTTCATAAGGCAAGGTGACGATAAACTCTGATCCTTCGTTCACTTTGCTGTTAACAGTTATTTCTCCATTCATAAAATTAACCAGTTCTTTACAAAAAGCCAAGCCCAGCCCTACACTGCCGTTTTGGTTATATTGGTTTTCTATACGGTAAAACTTTTTAAATATATTATTCAATTCATTTTTCGGGATACCAATGCCCCTGTCGGCAAAAGAAAAAATAATATCCCGCTTTTCATGCAAAACATTAATATTCAGCACCTTTTTATTTGGATGCGAATATTTATAAGCATTCTCCATCAGGTTTTGAAGAACACTGCCTAAAAGCACCGGGTCACTATAAAATGACTTAACACCGTGTACCTTAAAATTGATTTTAAAGTCGGGATATTTAATTTTAAAGCTTTCAATATACTTTATTCCAAAAGCTTCAACGTCAATTTCTTCCTTTTTAATATCTATCGACTTATTTTCAAGCTGCGTAAACGACAAAAGTTTATTCATCAGGTCGTTCATCTTGTCAGCTTCCTCGTTCAATATTCTTCCGTATTGTTTTCTTTGTTTTTCACTCAGGCCGCCTTCAGCGCTCAGGTTCGATCCTGCTATTTTAATAACGCTCACCGGGGTTTTAAACTCATGAGTAAAATTATTGATGAAATCGTATTGCAGCTTAAACAATTTAAGGTTAACATTAAGGTTGCGGTAAATAAGCCAGCCAATAACTACTACAAAACAATAAATTAATAACACCATTGCAGCAATCGGCATAAATCTGCGGTTGGTTTCGCTGGTCAGATAATTGCTGTCCGAACTGAAATATAACTTAAAATCTGCAAATGCCCCCGGTAAGGTGGCTTCAGTTACCAGGTTATTACCACCGGCATCCAGGGGGTCGTACACTAATGGCTGAATGCTCACACTCTGATAAAGCTCCTTATGAGAATTCTTAACCCTAAGTGAATAAGGATCTAAGAAGAACGTCATGATATTTTGTTTATAATAGGATGACGGGCTGCCATTTTTTATCAATTCGCGGTAATTTTTAACATCTGTCCGCCTGGGGATATTTGAATAGCTGATCTTCCCAGATTTTATGTCATAAAAGGTATTAAAGATCTCAATTTGGGATGATTCTTTTGATGTGTCTGAAAAGGCGATATAATCACTCAGCTTTATAGCCATTTGTTTAAAATCATCTTCATCACTGGTGTTCCAAATCCTGATGCCTGTCACTTTTCTATTTTCGGGCATATACTGATACATCTGGTTGATGGAGATGCCAAGGTTATCTCTTAATATCGTGCTGTTTTTTTGATTGCTGATACGTGCATCATAGAAAACGATCTTTTGAACGAAAGGGTAATCATGAAATATCGCATCGGCATATTTTGCAGCAGAGGTCGAATCCAAAAAGCCCTGGTAGGAGGTGATTTCCGGAATCCTATTTTGAAAAAGGTCGTTATATGGTTTTATAGTTTGCTCCAATACATCAATTTTCTTTGAGGCAAATTCATTTTCGATGTTCTTTGCATTAAAATCGTAGGAAATAAAAAGCGCAACCACAAAGATCACCGAAATCAATACCAGGAATATAATGATCAGTGAAGAGCTCTTATGATAGATGTTCTTTGCCTTGTTCATAAAAGGGTTTAAGGATTAACCCGCATATTTTTATCCAGGAATTTTTCTATCTCTGCATACATCTGCATCCTGTTACGCTCACTCCTGAAGGTGTTTCGTTCATTTGGTTTTAAAAAGTATTTTACATTTTCATTCCCGTTTTGTTTTCGCAGCTCGCGTACAAACTGGTTTAACTCGCTGATGTTGGCTCTTTCATCTTTAGCCCCCTGGAAGATTAATAAAGGGGCTTTTATCTTATCTGTATGAAAAACCGGGGATATTGCCCTTAACTGTGCCGCATCTTTTTCAGGGTCGCCAACCATTTCATACATCATTTTTACCCCGGGTTTTAAAAAGGGCGGAGCATCCTTAATAAACGAGAAAAAATTAATGAGGCTATGCTGCACAATGGCACAATTGTATAATTTGGGATGAAATGAAATACCATACAATGCCGAGAATCCTCCAAATCCGGGACCGAATATGGCTATTTTATCCGGGTCGGCAGTTTTATTAGCAATGAGCCAGTTAACACCGTCGGTTATATCCTGTTGAATTTTGCCCCCTACCTCTTTAAAGCCGGCGTTGTGAAAAGCCTTGCCATAACCAGGTGTGCCCCTGAAGTTGATCTGGAAAACCGCATATCCCCGGTTAGCCAAAAATTGTACTTCCGGATTATAGCCCCACCAAAAACTTTGATTAAACGGCCCGTCGTGAGGCATTATAACAACGGGTAA
>Ga0206965_10169_pt1 | contig 20288 bp, 16 predicted proteins | sample Alteio_BWOrgHeat_26_FD_152973 | JGI IMG/M metagenome (GOLD analysis project Ga0206965, IMG submission 152973) | Enriched cells from forest soil in Barre Woods Harvard Forest LTER site, Petersham, Massachusetts, United States -... | ecosystem: Environmental > Terrestrial > Soil > Temperate forest >...
TATAATACCTGCCCTCTTTCTTTTTTTTATATAATAGAGATTTTATTCCAGAACAACCTCTTTATGTCTCCAGCTTATCATAAAAACGAGAGTTAAACAGAGGGCAAGGTATCCGATAAAAACAGCCTCCACAATGCCATTGAAATCTTCGATATAATTGAGAATAACATACAGTAGCCCAATGTTGATAAGTGCCATGAATAAAAATACCAAAGCTACCATTTGTTCTGAAAGCCCCATGCGAGCTAATGCGTGAGTAGTATGATCCTTTCCTCCAATGAACGGCGAAGTACGGTTGGAAAGCCGGTGGAAAACTACAATCGTAGTATCAAAAATAGTCATCATAAACGCCATGATAGGAATAATAAATCGTTCGGAAGTCGGCATAGAATGGGTAGTATTGGGATAATTCCAAAAAAAGATTATTCCTATTGTGGCAAGAAATATTCCTAAAAACTGACTGCCGGTATCGCCCATATATATTTTTGAAGGGTGCCAGTTTAGGATTAAAAAACCTATAAGAGCAGCAAGTACGCCGGTAAGTGAAATAAAATAAATGTTGGAATAATCTCCTAAAATGAAAATAATCATCATGGCTGCCAAGATCACTGCAATGCTCATAATCGCTGCTACAGCATCCATATTGTCAAGCATATTTATTGAATTCATGATGCCTACCACCCAGAAAATTGTGAGCAGATAATTAAGATAATCTTCTTTGAAAACATGAATGTAAATTCCGGAAACAATGAGGCATACAGCACATAATACCTGGATAAATAATTTGAGTAAAGGGCGGGTATTGAAGGCATCATCTGCAAGCCCCATCAGGAATCCAAAGTTGATGGAAAGCAGGAATCCTATAAATGGTTTATTCTTAAAAATAAATTCTGTTGGAAAGAAAATTGAATAAACAGCAAGGGAAAGCAGGAAGAGAATGTAAAAAGATATCCCCCCGACAGCAGGCTTCTGTTGGGAGCCCCACCTAATAATAATTTCTTCCGTGTTATTACGGATTCCTAAAGTTTTAGAGAATTTATAAAAGAGACTGTTGATGAGGAAAGAGAATAATACTGCACATCCGAAGAACAAGGCATATATGATGATTGAGTATTTCTCTATGGACATAAATTCATGGTATTATTTTGCAAAGTTAGTAAAATTTTTAATCAGAACCAAGAAATTAAATTCTTAAAGGCTGGCAAAACCTTATCTTTATCGGAGACCAACGGCTCAATGGTTTCCCAGTCAATTCCTAACATTGGGTCATTCCAAATGATGCCACCCTCGGATTCTTTATTATAGTTTTTGGTGCATTTATACATGAATCTCGTATCATCTTCCAAAGTAATGAAACCATGTGCAAAACCTGGCGGAATCCAAAATATTTTATTATTTTCTTCAGATAAAAGTATCGAAAAATGCTTTCCATAAGTTGGTGAATTCTTTCTGATATCTACCGCAACATCCAATGCAGAGCCAGAGACAACAGACACCAATTTGCCCTGTTCATAAGGAGGATTCTGAAAATGTAAACCTCTCAAAACGTTCTTCACAGAAAAGGATTGGTTATCTTGAGAGAAATCTATAGTCAATCCCTCTTTTAGGAATTCTATCCTGTTAAACGATTCATAAAAATATCCTCTCTCATCTCTGAATATTCTTGGATGAAGGATTAATAAGCCTTCAATACCTGTTTTTTCTATCTCCATAAACTTTAAATTTTTAAGGCTGCAATATTAAAAAATTTAGAAGGTATAAAAAATTTCACTTGAAATATAAATGTTTTATCCAAAATCATTCTATCATAATCTCATCCAAAAACAACCATGACTTGCCTCCCTTGCCAGGATGCCAATCAGGGATTGTGCCGTAATTCTTTGCAATAACTTTAATGAATCTTGCACTGGTATCATTAATATTTGAATAGAAATCTTTTATTGAAGGTTTTGAAATAGTATCAGAAAATTCAGTTTTGATAGTTGATATTTTCTCAAAATTATTTCCATCAGCAGAAGTCATAAAAGTTATCTCCTTTGGCATCCATATCCAGGAACCTATATCTTGTAAGCACCCCGCTCCTACCCTTCTTATTTTCTTAATTTCACCTAAATCAACAATCGCTTCAAAGTCTGTTCCTTCAAAACCCAGCCATTCTCCGGTTTTGAAATCGGTGCCACCACGAATATTATCAATTAAAGTATTAGGTCCATCGCCAGCATATTGCGAGGAATAAGGGCTGATAATTTTAATTTTTATGTCCTTATCAAGCTTAATGTAATTTGCAAAAACAGAAAAGCTTCTTGCGCTATCACCCTTTACAGCAAATACTTCCACCTGACCACTTTCTTTGATAATAATGGGCTTTCGATAGGTATTGTCAACTTCTTCGATAGGGTAATGTCCATGATATTTATAAACCAACATCTGTGCATTGGGATCCATATCACCAACTTTAAAAATTAATGAATCAGTAAAAGCTTTTGGAATAGATTCGATGAAAGGAACCGGAACTATCGGGTATTCATTGATGGAAGTGGAAATGATGCTATCGGTGGCGGAATTTTTAGTAGAGATATTATTCATGGTGAATTGCAAAGTGCCGCCATTCATAAGGGTTGTATGATTCAAATAATTCTTTTTATAGGAAGAATTATTCAAAGAAGAAGATTGAATATAGAAATTTTTATTTGATAAATTATTCGCAGAAATCATGAATTGCTTTCCATTTTCAAGATTGATAATAACAGTATCAAAAGAAGGTGTGCCGATAGCATAATCCCCGCTACCCGGGCAAACGGGATAGAATCCCATTGCACTTAAAACATACCATGCTGACATCTGCCCGCAATCTTCATTACCACAAAGACCATCAGGATTATTGGAATAAAGCGTTGTCATTATTTGATGAACTTTTTCCTGAGTCTTCCAGGATTGCCCGGCATAATCATACAGATAAGCTATATGATGCGACGGTTCATTGCCATGTGCATACTGACCTATCATGCCTGTAATATCAACCTCATCGCGACCTGTTGTTTTACTTTTTGTTTTGAATAATTCACCCAGTTTTGAAGTGAATTTTTCCTTGCCACCCATTGCATTCATCAAGCCAGAAACATCCTGCGGAACATAGAAATTATATTGCCAGGTATTGGCTTCAGTGAAATCGAAATTCACTTCACAAGGATCGAAAGGAGCTTTGAAACTTCCATTCTTTTTGGCACGAAAGAAATCAGTTGTGGGATCAAATAAATTCTTCCAATACTGAGCACGATAAAGGTATTGTTTATAATAGGAATCATAATACGTTTGATTGCCCATCAGCTTAACAAACTGAGCAATGCACCAATCGTCATAAGCATACTCAAGGGTTTTAGAAACAGATTCAGAAGCCTTGTCTGACGGGATATATCCTTCCTTGCGATAAGCATCCAAACCAGAACTTTTTTCATTAGATGTCCTGACAAAAGCATAAAGAGTTTTCTCCAAATCAAAGTCTTTAATACCTTTCTGAAAGGCATCAACTATCACTGGAATCGAATGATAGCCTATCATGCAATCAGTTTCATTGGCAGCCAATTCCCATACCGGAAGACGACCGCTTTCATCATAACATTTTAAGAAAGTATTGATGAAATCAGAAGTTCTTTTTTGTTCAATAATAGTAAATAAAGGATGCTCGGCACGATAGGTATCCCACAAAGAAAAGACATTATATACATCATGATCGGAGTGATGAATCTTCATATCCATTCCACGATAATTTCCATCAAAATCAGAGTAAAGATTCGGTGCCAACATGCAGTGATAGAGGGAAGTATAGAAGATTGTTTTCTTTTCCTTGTCTTTTGATTTCACAACAATCTTCGACAGCTCTTTCTCCCATGCTTTGGTGGCTTCCTGCTTATAATAATCAAAGTCGAAGGTCTTAATTTCTGCCTCCAGATTCTTCCTTGCACCCTCGCAACTTACAGCAGAAATACCTACTCTCACAACAATTGTATCCTGATGATTAAAAATTAATGCTGCCTTAATATTCTTCCAATTCAGTTCAGTTATTGCATTATAATCTCCCTTGTCTTTGGTGTGAATTATATGATTAATGAAAGGCTTTGAAAACTGTGCAACGAAATAAACATATTGATCCTTAGCCCATGCTTTCGACCTTCGCAAACCTTCTATTTCATGGTCATTAATAATCTTGATAGAGGATTCCAAAACCTCATCACGATGCTCCAGATCAATGATGATATTTGCTTTATTAGTTTTAGGATAAATATAACGATGCATGCCTGCACGCTTCGTGGCAGTAAGCTCTATGCTGATTCCATCATCCAATTTTACCTGATAGTTTCCTGCCTTTGCCTTCTCATTTTTCTTTGAGAAATGAGTCGCATAGCCCTTCTTGCCATCGCTGCCATTATTAAAAACAACATCACCAACAGTAGGCATCAAAAGAATATCGCCAAAATCAGAACAACCGGTGCCACTCAAATGGGTATGACTGAAGCCGTAAATTACGCTATCTGTATAATAATATCCTGAACATCCATCCCAGCCATCGAGGCGAGTATCAGGACTTAACTGCACCATTCCAAAAGGCAAAACAGCCCCAGGATAAGTGTGACCATGACCACCGGTGCCGATGAAGGGATTGACATAATCGGTCAAGGTTTCTTGAGCTTTGCAGTGAATAGTGAATAGTGTATAGTGAATAGTGAGGATAGTTAAAAGGATTCTTTTCATAGCTAATATTTTGTAATTAAAGGTAATATTATTGATATTGAGAATTACTTAGTTGTCAATTCAAGAAATTTTAATGATATCAAAAATCAGTTTAACCGTGTCCAGAAGAAATTTGGTCATGCCCGAAGCAAATACTGTCGTGACCAGAGCCAGAACTGTAGTGACTGGATGAAAACACGGTCGTGTCCGGAGCAAATACTGTCGTGACTGGAACAAATCATGCCATGACCAGAGCAAATCATGCCATGACCAGAGCAAATCATGACATGACTGGAGCAAAACACGGTCGTGACCAGAGCCAGAACTGTCGTGACCAGAGCCAGAACTGTAGTGACCAGAGCCAGAACTGTAGTGACCGGAGAAAATACTATAGTGACTGGAGCAAATCATGGCATGACCGGAGGAATTAGAATATAGAATCGAATAATTCATGACATTTTATCCATTATTCCAGATTAAAGCGGCGGCACCAAGGATCGCTGCGGTATTGTCAGGAAGTGCCGAGGGAATAATTTTGACCTTTCCTTTATATATATGATGGAGATTAAGTTCCATGTAATGCCTTATGGGATTCAAAAGCAGGTCGCCGGCAAGGGCAATACCACCGAAGATGAAAATGGCTTCAGGCTCTGTAATGCAGACAATGTCCGCTAAGGTTTGACCTAATATCTTTCCTGTTTCATCGAATGTTTTGAGAGCAATCTTGTCGCTTTTATTTGCTAAGTCAGCGATCGTTGCAGGCGATACATCATTACTATTTTGGTTGCTCAATTCCTGATATGTTTGAATCATTCCACGCTTGGAAACATAAGCTTCGAGGCAACCTTTCCTTCCACAACTACACAAACGACCATCACGAATTACGTTGACATGACCGAGTTCTCCTGCTAATCCATAGTTACCATAAATCAATTCTCCATTCGCCACAAAACCGCTGCCGAGACCAGTGCCTACAGTAACTTCTATGAAGTTTTTCATGCCTTTAGCTCCACCGAAAATCATTTCTCCTATGGCGGCTGCTTTGGCATCGTTGGTTAATAAAACATGATGATTCACTCTCTTGGAAACCATATCTGCCAATGGAATTATGCCTTTCCAGGCAAGGTTTGGGGCATGCTCTATGGCACCATGATAGAAGTTTCCATTGGGTGCTCCTATACCAATTCCTATTAAAGAATAATCTTTTTTGAATGCTCCAAATAGAACTTCGATTTGATTACTTAATTCTTCAACATAATCCTCAACATTTGGAAAATCTTCTGTAGAGAAATGAGTCGAAGCATAGATTTTTCCTTGTTGATCTATTAATCCCAATGCAGTCTTTGTGCCACCGATATCTATGCCTGCTACAAGTTCTTTTTTGTTCATTATGAAAAGATTTTCTTTAAGTTTAATCGAAGGGAATTCCCTACTACGATGACATCGGAGAAGCCCATAGACATGGCTGCTATCATAGGACTTAGCATCCCTATCGCAGCGAATGGTATGGCAATGATGTTGTAGAAAAATGCCCAGAAAAGATTTTGTTTAATGGTTAGTAATGTATGCTTGGAAAGGTTTAAGGCTTTGATGACGAAAGAGAGATCGCTACTGTTCAGAATGATGATTTGGGCAGAATTGATGGCTACTTGAGTGGCATTGCTCATAGAGATTCCGACGGTTGCTTTTGTTAATGCAGGTGCATCATTGATACCATCACCGACCATTGCAGTGGGGGCTTCTTTGACTAATTTGCTGATGACTTCTATCTTTTGCGAAGGGCTTTGTTCGCCATAGAAAGCATCCATGCCAAGGTCATTGGCTATTTGCTGACATTTGTAATTGGAGTCGCCGCTAAGGAGAATGGTTTTGATTCCTTTCTTCTTTAATTCTGTGATTGTTTCTTTGGCATTTAATTTTAGCTCATCAGTCAAATCAATTGTTGCAATCAAATCCCTATTTCGACATATATATAAAGAGTGGGTAGCATCGGTAGTTAAGTCTTTGGCACCTTGGTAGGAGCTAATTAAATAGGTAGTACCGGCATTATCTTTGGCTGATATTCCCAAACCTTTTTCTTCTTTGAATTCAATAAGAGTATTCCCCATAAAGTCATTAGCAAAGGCTTTACATTCATTGACCAATGACTTGGCGATGGGATGCGAAGAATGCTTCTCAATATGATAGAGCATTCCTTTTATCTCATTCTCTTCAATGCCGAATGTTTCTATTTTATCAATCTTGAATTTGCCTGTAGTGAGCGTTCCTGTCTTATCAAATACTATTGTTTTGATGGTGGCGAAATTCTCTATCGTTTCGCCTCCTTTGATTAGAATTCCATTCTTAGCAGCTCTGCCAATGCCCACCATCAGGGCGGTTGGAGTTGCAAGACCCATTGCGCAGGGACAGGAAATGACAAGGACTGCAATGCTATCCAACAGGGATGCTGTAATGGATAATTTTGCGATGGTGGCGGAAATGATGAAGGTTATTATTGCTATCAAAACAACCGCAGGAACAAAGATGGCGCTGACCTTATCCCCTACTCTTTGAATCTTTGGTTTGGAACTTTGGGCATTCTTTACTAGCTCTATTATTTGAGAAAGAACGGTGTCTTTGCCGACCTTTTTAGCAAGCATTTTAATACTGCCATTAACGAGGATGGTGCCTCCGATAACCTTATCACCTTTCTTCTTTTCAACAGGCATGCTTTCGCCTGTAATCATTGATTCATCTATCGTGGCATCACCAAAAATTATTTCTCCATCAACTGGAATCTTATCTCCATTATTAACCAAAAGAACATCGAAGGGAGCAATAGAATTAATATCCACTTCTATGATTTCATTCTTGTTGAATTCGCCAACAATCATCTTTGCTTTTGAAGGCTGGATGGCTGTAAGATCTTTTATTGCGGTGGTAGTTTGCTTTACAGAGCGGCTTTCTATCATATTCCCCAGCATGATTATGGTAATAATAGTGGCGGCAGTTTCATAGAAAAGGAAGTTGTGTAGCTGGTCAGTATTGTAATAAATGATTGTGCCAAAAAGACTATAGATAAATGCCGATAAGGAACCAAGAGTTATCAAGACATCCATGTTTGGAATGCCTGATTTTATTGAATTAAACGCACTCTTGCCGAATTGCTTCATTCCAATAATGATGACCGGAATGCAGAGAATTAACTGGACTATTGGATTGTGAAGAACACCATTATTCAGGAACATGTGAAGCAATAACGGAACGGTAAATATCACACATAAATAAAACCTTCCTTCTATTGTATTTAGGTTCGGGGGCGGGATTGCAAATCCCGACCAGCGTACGACATCCCCACTAACATTCGATAGCACATCAGCGGAATTCACTACCTGATATCCCAAAGAATTGATTCCTTTAATTATATCCTGAACCTTTGCATTATAAGCCAAAGAAAACTTGACTTTGCCTTGAATGAAATCTACATAGACATTGCCCATTCCTTGCTTCTCCAAATATTTGGAGATGGTGAGGGCGCAGTTGGTGCAACTCATCCCTGTGACATCAAGGGCTATGTTTTCATCTTTCATTCGCTCAGTATTTTTATAAGATGCAAAATTATATAAAATACGGGAGGCTAAAGTTTTGGGTATATTGCTGAATATAGATTGATCCGAGACTAAAATTCTAAAGTATAAACCAAGTAAGAGGATTAAGATAAAAAGGAATTAATAATTTTAATTTATTAAACCCGAATGTCCATCATTTTAAACCTTTTAGAGTTATATTTAAAGCAAAAACCGGAATACTACTTTTCAGAGAAATTATATGAAAAAACCTTTAGCAGGTAAGAAGTTCAAAAATTTGATTTGGAAACAGATGATGCTTTGTTGTAATTTTGCGGCGTTAAATAAAATAAAGATTAATAAAATTAAATAATTAAAAAAATGAAAACTGTACAATTTAAATTGAACTTAGGATTATTGATAATCCTATTTGGAATGATGTGTCTTTGCACTACAAAGACCTTCGCAACGTGCCAGGCGGCTTTTACCTGGACACAGAATGCTAACAACGTCGTGAACTTTACAAATGCCTCGACGGGAACTTCTAATCAAACTTTCTATAATTGGAATTTTGGTGATGGAAATTATGATTACACACAGAATCCTGGTCCGCACACGTATTCGGATTCGGGAACTTATGTGGTCTGTCTTTCTATCTTTGATTCATTGAATAATTGCAATAGTTCTTATTGCGACACTATTCATGTTTATGGTGTGTTGATTTGTAATCTTACGGTTACTGCCACTGTCACTAATGCGAGTTGCGGTACATGCAGTGATGGAACAGGAACAGCCTATCCTAATGGAGGCACATCTCCTTATAGTTATCATTGGATTCAATCCGGTGAGACTACTCAACATGCGACTCATCTTACTTATGGGTATAATTATGTCCATGTGGTGGATGCAAATAATTGCGCTAATACTGACACTGTGTTTGTTGACACTTGCGGTCTTCATGCTTCATATACATGGACACAGCCATCGAATAATTACGTTGTATTTACAGATGCTTCGACTGGTGGAAATAATATGACTATCTACTCTTGGGATTTTGGTGATGGTAATTATGATTATACACATAGCCCAAATCATACTTATTACAATGCAGGAACTTATATCGTTTGTTTACAAATATCCGATTCCCTAAACTTCAATAGCTGTCAAAGCACTTTTTGCGATACAATTGTTGTTACCGGTGTCAATTGCAACAATCTTTATGATTCTTTATTAGGTTGGGATGCTTCCTGCAATAGCTGTGCAGATGGTCACGCTTATGCCTATGTCGGTGGTGGTACGCCTCCTTATACATATTCCTGGAGCCCTACAGGCGGGACGAATGCATCCGCTACCGGACTTACATCGGGCTTGTACTATTGCTATGTTACCGATTCAAATGGATGTCATGCTACTACCAGTGTTTTTATAGGACCAGATTCCTGTTCGGCATATTTCACTCTTGTTCAGGATTCTTTTGCGCAACATACTTATTGGGCGGTGAATTATGCTACGGGTGCGCAGCCATTGATCTATCAATGGACATGGGGAGATAACAGTTTATTCCAGGATTCTATGCCTTATCCTACCCATACTTATGCCCAAGCAGGATATTATAATATCTGTCTGCATATTACAGATGCCAATGGCTGCCAGAGCACCTATTGCGATTCATCTTATTTGCAGAGGAATGCAAATGCGATGGTATATGTCAATGTTATCAGCCCTCTTGAATTGGGAATTAAGCAAGTCGAAACCCTCTCCAATTGGTCAGTCTATCCTAATCCTGTCTCCAGTGCCATGACCATTAATTACACTTTATCAAATTCTACAAAAGTCCTGATTAATGTCTTTGATATGTTGGGGAATAAAGTAAGCGAAGTGACTAATGACAAGGAGAGTGCCGGGCAACATACCGTCCTTTGGAATGCATCTGCCATTCCTCAAGGAATCTATTTAATGAGAATAATGGTTGATAATAAAATCCTCAATCAGAAGATTACGGTGATGAGATAAAAGAATGTTTTTTGTTATGTAATAATTCCTTTTTACGGAAGGCATCCTCAACGGGATGCCTTTCTTTTTTGGAAGAATTTTTCACTTATCATTTTTTACAGGTTTCTCGGCCTGCGCAGGTTTATAAAGCACCGAATATGTTACCGAAGGTTTCCCTATTTCGACATTATTTACCACTCCCATTATCATCAGATCAACTTCTTCAACAGTATTCGGAGTTACCGGTATCCGGGCATAGTTGTAATATGCAGTTTCAAACATTCCTATGTAAATCCAAAATTCTGTTCCGGTAATTCTCGCATAAAGATTGTGATCCTTCACAAATTTTGTGGAGGTCGTAATCCGAATATTTCCTATGGAAGCTTTACCTTTTAATTTCGGTAAATATTTATCTTTATCGAAGTAATATTCCGATCCCAGAAGTTTCAAATATTTCGCAATCGCCTCCGTCCAATTTTTATGTTTCATCAATATAATTCGCAGGCTTCGCAAATATCCCATTACATTTCCTTCCACGGTTTCAGGGGTTTCTTTTTGAGCTTTGATTAATGGAGCTTTGATCATTAATTTTACAGTCTTCCCCACAAAGAAATCATTTTTAGTAGCATTAAATTCCTTTTTTCGATTTTTCAATTTCCCTTCCTCCATCCATCAAATATTTTCCCATCAGATAGATTTTGTGAATCTTGTCCAGGTCTCCCTGTGGAATATTCAAAGACCTTTTTAGCTTGGGCAATTCTGTGTCAAGATGTTTTATGAGAGCAAGCCTTCCCGCAGCATCACGGGGTTCCCACAATTCGTGTTTCAATTTCTTTCGAGCCATATCAGGATATTATTTGTTGTTATTTTTTAATGTAGAATGGAGTATTTCATTTAATAAAAGGACTTCATGAAATGAAATTAGTCATTGTATGGAATGTTTATACAACATAGAATGAGTATTATTTGGTTGTATAGAATATATATACAATCTATTAATAGTTAAATTAGGATGTATAACTTTTATATACAACCAAATAACATTCAAAAACTGTTGTATATGTTTTCTATACAACCAAATATTTCTGATTTCTTGTTGTATAAATAACTTATACAACGAGGAAATATGAAAAACAAACTCACTTTTTAAAGGATGGAAACTAATTTTCATTAGCCATAATTCCTTTAATAGCTTGCCCGTAATTGTTGAATAAAAATTGAATTGAATAAATGAGAAAAGACTTTTCAACAGACATTTGCTGATGTCATTTATTGAAAGACCTAATCGGATTTCTAACTTAGGGAATCGCTTCTTCATAATTCTGATATTGGTTTTATAAATCAATTCTGCAAAGATAGCAAAGCAGCCACAGAGCGATGGAAAAATATAATGCCTTAATAAAATCTGACATTCCCCGTTAACGTTCTATTAAATATATTTGCCCCCAATAATTAAAGAATGAAGAGAATAAAATTTGGAATCGGAAAAAGATGTGCTGGATTTGTAATCCTGCTTTTGCCATTATTTATAATAGTGACATTTTCTACCTGCAAGAAAGATGTAGTGCTGACCGACCCTTCCGCCAAACTCAATTTCTCGGCGGATACCGTGACATTCGATACCGTTTTCACCACTGTCGGCTCCAGCACCCAGCAATTGATGATCTATAATAATCACAATCAGAAGATGAATATTTCCTCCATCAGCCTTGCCGAAGGAGCTAATTCTTATTTCAGATTAAACATTAATGGAGCATCTACTCGCTCCATAAATAATGTTTCAATAGAGGCGAATGACAGCATGTTCATCTTCGTGGAAGTTACCGTAAATCCCAATAATGCTCTCACTCCATTCATCATCACCGACTCCATTCTCTTTGTCACGAATGGCAACAAACAATATGTGGAACTCGTGGCATTCGGGCAGAATGCACATTTCTTTTATCCAGCACAAGGTTCAATATTTGATTCAGCATTTCCTTGTAATACAGAATGGATAAATGATAAGCCTTATGTGATTTATGGTTATTTGCCAGTCACTTGCAGTCTTACAATTGACTCCGGTTGCAGGATTTATTTCCATGCCAATTCAGGAATGGTAGTCTTTACCGGAGCTACCTTAACTGTCAATGGGGCGAAGGGGCATGAGGTAATTTTTCAAGGTGATAGATTGGAATTAGATTATGCTCAAGTTCCCGGGCAATGGGATGAAATATTGTTCTCTAATCTAAGTCCGGCAACACTCACCCTACCCAACCAGCCTGGAAGTAAGAGCAATAAGATTACTTATGCAATCATCAAAAATGGAAGCATCGGCATAGAAGCTGATACTGTATTTTCTCCATCCGATACTACGCTCACAATCAATAATACAATCATTGAAAATATGTCCAATGCCGGACTTGTTGGTAAGGGCACAAGGATTATTGGTTACAATGATGTCATCGCCAACTGTGCCAATGAATGCGGGGCTTTCACGCTTGGCGGTGGCTATTCTTTTCGTCAATGCACCTTCGCAAATTATTGGGGATATGGTGCCACACAAAGGACTGCACCTGCTGTGCTTCTCAATAATTATTACCGCACTCCCGATAGTGTCTATCACTACCGTACCTTGGATTCCGCCTACTTCGGCAATTGCATCATCTTTGGAAATACAACCGATGAAGTGGGCTTAGACTTTCATCCTAATACAACAAATTATTTTTTCGCTAATGATTTATTGAAGACATCCCTCAATACGACTTTTACCAGCACTACTTCAGCTAATCTAATATTTAATTCAGACCCGGCGTTCACTGATTACACAAACCTGATTAATAACTATCGGTTAGGTAGTGGCTCGGCAGCAATAGGCAAAGGAGATCCAAATATTTTGAATAGAGGAATCCCAATAACATTAGATATTACAGGAACCCTGTTAAATAATCCACCCGATTTAGGAGCCTACAAACATTAGGAAATTTATAATTACGAATAGTAGAATTTCTTGAATCCTAATTCCTAATTTTTAATTCCTAATTAATTTAATACTCGTCTTCGTTAAAAAGAAAGTCTTCCTTGGAAGGATAATCGGGCCATATCTCTTCGATATTTTCATAGATATCCTCTTCGGATTCCAATTCCTGAAGGTTCTCAATCACTTCCATTGGCGCGCCGGAACGTATAGCGAAGTCAATTAATTCATCCTTTGAAGCAGGCCACGGTGCATCTTCCAGATGTGATGCTAATTCTAAAGTCCAGTACATATTATTTTCAGTTTTGGTAAATGATTGTTCAATTCTTATTAATTTTTTTCAAGCGTGCAAAAGTATAAAAAAAATCGAAACGCAATACATGCCTGAAATATTTGTTGAATTGTTAATATCACTTTCAATAATCTTTGAACCTTAAACCAATTACATTCTTGGCTTCCAGGGATTTTCCGTCGCATTCAAATCATTACTAAGTTTTCGACTAAGTACAAAAAGATAATCTGAAAGGCGGTTTAAATAGATAATCACAAGGTCAGCGACAAATTCCGATTCGGATAAATGAGTTGTCAATCGTTCTGCCCTGCGACAAACGCAACGAGAAATATGGCAATAAGAAACGGTGGTATGTCCTCCTGGAAGAATAAAAGATTTTAATTCGGGCAAAAGATTTTCCATGTCATCCATTTCCTTTTCGAGGAGAGAAATATCTACTTCTTTAAGGTCAGGAATTTTCATCCTTGATTTATCCGGATCAGAGGCAAGTGAAGAACCAATCGTGAACAGGCGATCCTGAATCTCTAATAAAATTTCCTTATTGTGAGTATCAATATTCTGATCTCTTATCAAACCAATCCATGAATTTAATTCATCAATAGTTCCATAAGCCTCGATGCGGATATGATGCTTCGGAACCCTTGTCCCACCTATCAAAGAGGTCTGACCTTTGTCCCCGGTTTTAGTATAAATCTTCATTGATTAAACAAGAACTTTGGCAGAAGTTTTAATATCCATATTCGGTTCATCAGATTCTACCAAGCCATCTTTTAATCTAACAATACGATGCGCATATTTAGCAATATCTTCTTCATGAGTAACGACAATAATTGTATTCCCAGCCTTATGAATTTCCTCCAAAAGCATCATTATTTCAACAGAGGTTTTTGAATCCAGATTTCCGGTAGGTTCATCGGCAAGAATGATAGAAGGAGAATTTACCAAAGCCCTTGCCACAGCAACCCTTTGACGCTGTCCGCCTGAAAGTTCATTGGGTTTATGTTTCACTCTATCCTTTAATCCGACATTAGACAAAACTTGTAAAGCCCGCTCCAATCTCTTAGTTTTACTAACCCCTGCATAAACCAAAGGAAGCGCAACGTTATCAAGGGCAGTAGAACGTGGCAAAAGATTAAATGTCTGGAAAACAAAACCAATTTCTTTATTACGAATCACTGCCAATTCATTATCTGTCATCTTCCCAACAGAAGTCCCATTGAGAATATATTCCCCACCGGAAGGCGTATCAAGGCATCCAAGAATATTCATCAAAGTGGACTTCCCTGAACCGGAAGGACCCATGAGAGCGACATATTCATTCTTATTTATTTCCAGCGAAACAGAATGAATGGCATGGATCGTTTCTGCACCGATTCTATAAGTTCGGCTGATATTTTTCAATTGAATTATTGGAGGCATAAAGATTAGCTGTATTATATTTATAAGGTCGCGAAAGTAGGAAAAGAATCAGAAAGGGAAATTTATAGCATTAATTAATTTCGGAAATAAAATGTAGTTTAGCAGCCTTATAATTCAAGTATGATACACATTGCTATTGCCGGAAACATTGGTTCTGGAAAAACAACGCTCACAGGGCTGCTTGCAAAGAATTTCAAGTGGGAACCGCATTATGAGGATGCTGATGAAAACCCTTATTTGGCTGACTTTTACGATGACATGCAGCGTTGGTCTTTTAATCTTCAGATATACTTTCTTAATGGTCGTTTTCATGAAGTGATGATCATTCGGGAGGGTACTAAATCTGTTGTTCAAGACCGCACTATTTATGAAGACGCATACATCTTTGCTCCCAATCTTCATGTCATGGGATTGATGTCCACACGCGATTACAACAACTATCTTTCATTGTTCGAGATGATGAAATCATTCATCAAGCCACCGGATTTATTAATTTATTTGCGTGGAAGCGTACCTGCTTTGGTTAAGCAAATTCAGAAACGCGGACGTGAATATGAAAATGCTATTCGTATTGATTATTTAAGTCGCTTGAATGAAAGATATGAAGCCTGGATTGAAAGTTATGACCTTGGGAAAATCTTAATCATAGACATTGACGAGATCAACTTCGAGGAAAATCCTGAAGACCTTGGTGAAATAATTACTAAGATTAATGGAGAACTTTATGGATTGTTTGAAAAATAAATAAATAAAACAAGGCAGCCACGAATTACTTGGAATGATCTATTGTTCCATTTAATTTGTGGCTTCTTCATTTGCAAAAAAAACATAATATAAAAAATTAACAAGATGAACAAATTAAAAAATTATGCTAAAGGCTCCTGGCAAGAAGGTGAAGGTACCGGAACAGCTTTAGTCAATGCAATTACCGGAGAACAATTCAGTGAGGCTACATCCAAAGGACTTGACTTTAAAGGAATGCTCCATTATGCACGTACTACTGCGGGACCGGTTCTTCGCAAGATGACTTTCCATGATCGTGCTCTGATGCTGAAGGCTTTGGCTTTGTATTTAACAGAAAAGAAACCTTTGTTCTACACGCTATCAGCGGCAACAGGTGCTACCAAGGCTGATTCATGGATTGATATTGATGGGGGCATCGGCAACCTTTTTGTATATGCAAGCAAGGGAAGAAGAGAACTTCCAAATGAAACTTTTTATGTGGATGGAAAGGCTGAAAGAATATCTAAGAATGGAACCTTCATCGGTCATCATATCTGTGTGCCGATGGAGGGAGTAGCCATTCATATCAATGCTTTCAACTTCCCTGTATGGGGAATGCTGGAGAAAATTGCTGTTAATCTCCTTGCCGGAATGCCAGCCATTGTGAAGCCTGCAACTGTTACTTCTTATCTTACCGAATTGGTTGTTGAAGAAATCATTAAATCAAATATTCTTCCTGTTGGAAGTTTGCAGTTAATCTGTGGAAGTGCAGGTGATTTATTAGATCATGTTACCGAACAGGATGTTGTAACGTTTACTGGCAGTGCTTCTACCGGCAAGATGCTCAAGACAAGCAAAGAAATAATAGAGAATTCTGTCCGCTTCAACATGGAAGCTGATTCCTTAAACTGCTCTATTCTTGGTCCTGAATCCAATCCTGATACAGAAGAATTCAAACTATTCATCAAAGAAGTTTCGAGAGAAATAACTGTGAAAGCGGGACAGAAATGCACTGCAATACGACGTGTCATAGTTCCAGAATCTTTAACAGAAATTGTTATCAAATCTATATCCGACAGATTAAAGACTACTATCCTTGGAAACCCTGCCGTTGAGGGAGTTCGTATGGGTCCATTGGCAAGTTTAGAACAGGTAAAAGATGTTCGAGCAAAGGTTATGGAATTAAGAAAGTCTTGTGAGATTGTCTTTGGTAATTACGATAGTTTTGAAGTCATGGGAGCGGATAGAAACAAGGGTGCCTTTCTCCCTTCCCTCCTACTCTATTGCAAGGATCCATTCAATAACAAAGAGCCTCATCAGGTTGAAGCATTCGGTCCGGTGAGCACTGTGATGTCTTATAAAACGACCGATGAAGCTATCCAATTAGCCAAGATGGGACGCGGTAGTTTGGTAGGTTCTGTCTTTACTTCTGATGATGAATTTGCAAAGGATATTGTTCTTGGTTCTGCTTGCATGCACGGAAGAATGATGGTCGTGAATGCAGCCTGTGCTGCGGAATCTACCGGTCATGGTTCGCCGATGCCTCATCTGATTCATGGTGGTCCGGGGCGTGCAGGCGGTGGAGAGGAGATGGGTGGAATTCGAGGAGTATTCCATTACATGCAGCGCACTGCCATTCAAGGGCATCCTACAACCATCACTAAAATCACTGATGTATATCAAGCCGGAGGATTCCAGAAAGAAGATTTGGTGCATCCTTTCCGCAAATATTTCGAGGAATTGGAAATCGGCGAGACATTAGTAACACATAAGAGAACCGTTACTGAAACAGACATCGTGAACTTCGCAAATATCAGCGGGGATAATTTCTATGCTCACATGGATGTTACCTCACTCGAAGGCTCCATCTTTACATCGAGGGTAGCGCATGGATACTTCATACTTTCGGCGGCTGCGGGCTTGTTTGTTGATCCAAAGAAAGGACCTATTCTTGCTAATTACGGTCTTGATGAATGTCGTTTCCTGAAACCAGTTTATGTAGGTGCGACCATTGGTGTGCGATTAACTTGCAAAGAAAAAATCGCCAAAGAAAAGCGTGAAGGAGAGACTCCACAAGGCGTCGTGAAGTGGCTGGTAGATGTCTATGATGAAACCGGCGAAACGGTTGCATTGGCTACGATTCTTACATTGGTTGCGAGGAAAGAGGAATAATGTATCATTTATTCCTAAAATTTATTTTAGTTTTGCCGCTGGCACGATTTTAGATATTCTGCAAATAATTAAACTAACTGAAAGAATAAAAAGATGAAAAGTATAATGAAATTTTTGATGGTAATATTGATATTAAATATTGCCTCTCTAGTAGTCCCCTCCAAAGTTATGGCTCAAGAACCCGTGAATGATCAGGTATTCTATGATGAATTAAGCCCTTATGGAGAATGGGTTCAAAATCCTAATTACGGATATATTTGGATTCCTAATGCAGGTCCCTATTTTTCACCTTATCAGACTGCGGGTCATTGGGCATATACCAATTATGGCTGGACATGGGTTTCTGATTATCCTTGGGGATGGGCTCCATTTCATTATGGAAGATGGGATCGTGACCCTAATTTTGGTTGGTTTTGGGTTCCCGGACATGAATGGGGACCGGCTTGGGTAACCTGGAGACAATGTGATGGATATTATGGCTGGGCTCCTATTGCTCCCGGCATCAGTATTGAATATGCTTATGGCAATGAATATTATCCTTCACAAGACCGTTGGGTATTTGTAAATCAAAGGTATATCTGTGACCCTTATGTTTATAATTATTATGCCCCAAGGTCATACTATGGTGGCTATATTCAAAGAACAACTGTCATCTATACCAGATATGACGATCATGACAGGGGTTATTATTACAATCAAGGTCCAAGGGTGGAAGAAGTTGAAAGGGTTACTAATAGAAGAGTTGACAGGTATGAGGTGCGTAATAATGACCGTCCAGGGCAATATAATAATGGAAACACTATTAGCCTTTATCGTCCAGTTGTTAATAGGACTGCGGACTCAAGAGGTGCCCAAGTTGCTCCAAGAAATGTTACTGACAGAAGTCAAATTAAAACCGAAAGTCAACGACCGAATGCAAGTGAAAACATCAGGAACAATCCTGGTCAGTATTATAATAAACAAGGGAATTCTTCTATTAATGGAAGGCAAGAACCTGCGAATATTCAAAAAGGCAATACTCAACAAATTCAACATGAAAAACCAGTTCAGCAGCCTATGGGAACTCATCCAGGTAATATAAATCCTACTACTAAAAATATTCAACAAAAGCCTGCCAATACAGGAAAACCCGAACAGAAGAATATTAAACCAGCTTCTCCTGTAAATAGTGAAAAAGGCAGACCGCAAGAGCCTGAAAAAAAGGCAGAAGAGGGTCAAAGAAATCCTCGATAATATAAAGATAGAACGCCCTTCAAGATAATAATTGAAGGGCGTTTTTGTTTATGGGAAATTTGAGGATAAAAATTCGTAATTCTCATCATCGTCGTGTTGCAGCAGCCAGAAAAAGGCTGCTATCACACTACGATGAAAGAAAAAATAGAGGAACTCATAATATTGTTCCTTTGTTTAATGTTTAAATTGATGTTGCATAATATTCCAATCATGACTCGAATCGGCGGAATAATTATCATTTGAATGAGCAGTTTTTAATTGCTCAAATTGTTTGTATGCACTATGTATTTCCGATTCATTAGTAATTCTATTCCTAACCACATTAACTAAGCTATCTGATAAGTTTGGTCTCTTTGCTTTTAAAAGGCAAATAACAACTTCTCTTTTATCTTCAAAGGTTAATTGAGTTTTATCATTATAAATCTTATCCCCATATTTTTTATAAAGATAATCATAAGAAAGTTGGCAACAAAGATTTTTCTCTTCGTTACTAAGATTTGCAGAAAGTTCAGAAGCGCATTGGTTGATAAAACCATCTTTGGTATGTTCATCCTTAGTATTGTTCATGGTCAATAAATAAGTGAAGATTCCAGCTACAAAAGAATAAAGCATAAGTTTTTTTGAGAATCGTAAAAGATTGTCTTGAGGAATAGGTTGATCTTTTTTTATTAGGTTAAATTTTAATAAAGCAAACAAGATAATAGATAAGGGAAAAGCTATTAAACAAGATTTAAACAGTAATGTAAAATATCCTTCTAACATCTTATTGCTTAATAATTGGAATATTTATTCCCCCTACTCTCTTCAAGGATTTTCGGTTGCCTCCCTTTGATTTCTTTTTCATCTCGCAATACTACCAAATAGTTCAGAAATCGTATGCTTATATCAGTATTCTTTCCCACCTTGCCGTTATAATTTAACATTTGAACTGCCTAAAATATGATTTCTTGATTTCTGAAATTTCGATTTTGGGGATTCAATACCTAAAACATACAGTTTATTGTGATTATCAAGGTAATAAGCTCAAATGTTGTACAGTTTTCCTGGCAATTCCTGACCATAAACTGCCAGAAAAGATATCTAACTTGGCAGTTTATGGTCGGGACTTGGCGAAAAAACTGTGTATTTCGAGGGGTCATGATCCTGAAATATCGGAAAAACAAGATGTGTTCAGGGGTTAGAATTAATATACACTCACTTTTGATTTTCCATCCTCCTTTTATGACAC
>Ga0206965_10170_pt1 | contig 20268 bp, 27 predicted proteins | sample Alteio_BWOrgHeat_26_FD_152973 | JGI IMG/M metagenome (GOLD analysis project Ga0206965, IMG submission 152973) | Enriched cells from forest soil in Barre Woods Harvard Forest LTER site, Petersham, Massachusetts, United States -... | ecosystem: Environmental > Terrestrial > Soil > Temperate forest >...
TCTTGTTTCATTTCATTGAATAAAGGCAAAGCATCTTCAAAATTATCCGCTTTATTAATCATTGTATTATAGGTAACAATATCAGGTTGAATACCTTCTTGTTTCATTTCATTGAATAAAGGCAATGCATCGTTTAAATATTTTGTTTTATTAAGTAAAATGTTAAAAGTATAACTATCAGGCTTAATTTTTGCCTCTTTCATTTCTGTTAATGAAAAGAGAGCACTTTGCAAATCTTTAATCAAATAGATTTTCTTGTTCCAATTTATTAAAGAACGTCTATAGCCTAATTCTTTAAGTTTTTCATCAATTAGCTCTGCATCCTTTTCTTTACCAATTGAAGCAATATAAATACTTGCTTCATCAATTTTATTAATATCAGTTGGCGTTAATTTATCTTTTAATATCTCATCATTTATTTGATGTATAAACTTTTCAGTTTTACTTCTGTTTCCCAATTGATCGAATAGATAAACCAAAATTCCAGGCTTTATTGAATCAGCATCCTTAATTCCTACAATACTAAACATTGTATTAATATCAGGTTCAATTTTGTTCGCTTTCTTTCCTTTTATTCTTTTTTTTACATTAATTTTTTCTATCTCAAAGTCTCTCTGAATAATTGTATTAATAGCTTCATCAATAAGTATTTCATCAGGATTACAAAGAGTTGAAATCCTTGTTGCTCTTCTTACAGAATCACCAACAAAATCCGGTTGACCAAAAAAATCAATACTAACATCCCTTCCAAATGCAATTGCCAATTTCAATTTCCAAGGTTCATTAAATGTTAGCCCTGAAATTTTTGTAATATCATCATTGAACTTATGCATCAAGAGTTTAGCTAAAACTGTTAATTTGATTACATCATCAATATCTGAAACTGCTATAATCCATCCATCACCAGTAAACTTAATCACATAACTATTTGATGTATTTTTATTGATGTCTGGAATAAATATTTCATTAAAATAAGGAACAAGTACCTTAGCAAAAGAAGTAAAAAAGATGTCTCTTGAAAGAGAGGAAAGAGCTAATATCCTTTCAGTAGAATTTATTAAATCTATAACAAGGGTATAGACAGCTTTCGATTTGTATTCTTCTTCGTTATACATAAAAGTTTTTTTTGAAATTGGTTTCTAAAAATGATTCTGCAAAATTATGTATTATTTTTATAAGAATGTAATGGACTAGAAGATAAACTTTTAAACTTCCATTTATTTTTATCAAAGTAATTACCCAATTTTTCCCAAACCTCCCGTAAGAAAAATCCCCTCCGATTTCTCCTCCAAATCCCACCTCCAATCCTCCAAAATATATCTTTGGGAAAAACTCGAAAACGATTGGAAGTATTTTCCAAACGATTGGAAGTTTGTTGCAACCAATTGGAAGTTCGGAGCAACCAATTGGAAGTTCGGAGCAACCAATTGGAAGTTCGGAGCAAACGATTGGAAGTTTGGAGCAAACAATTGGAAGTTTGCAACAAACAATTGGAAGTTTGCAACAAACAATTGGAAGTTTGGAGCAAACGATTGGAAGTTTGGTGCAAACAAATGGAAGTTTGCAACAAACTTCCAATCGTTTACTAAATACTTCCAATCGTTTTTGAGTTATTTTGAATCTATCGGCTCCTGAAACAAAAATTTATAAACGCCGGACAGGGCATCTGGTAAGGCTTTCATGACATTTTGTTCGGCATATAGGAGATTCCTGCTGTTTTCTCCGTAATTTTTATAATGGCGACCATTTTTGCTATCATTTCAGGGGTAATATGACCATAATGTTTCTTGAATTGAACAACAAAATCCTTCATCGTACTGACCCCGAAAATCTCCATTCTTGCTTCAAGCATAGTGCGGATGGTTCGAGGATTTTTAAAGCCCAAAATTCCGGCAATAATTACGAATCCTTCATGATCTATTGTCGCCAGATAATATACGCACAACATTTCATTGCCAAGATTATAGATATTTTTGTACTCATGAATCTCCTTTTTAAACTCCTCGCTATCCTCCTCCATGATGACTAATTTATCTTTATCAGCTTTCGAAATCAGATACAGTTCCACAGGCTCAATTCCCTTGTCAGCAGAGAGAATCCAGGCGATAAGCTGTTCAGCTTTAGTAAGCGGAATCTGATTATCTTTGTCGCCGGTAATAGTTTCAAGAATGGTTTCTTTTACCTCGCCTCCATTGTCTGGAATTGCAATGTTATATGCTTTTGTAATCATGGTTTTTTATTTAGGATAGGGCTGTTGAACGCAGAATAACTTTTATCGTTACATTATCAGTAAAAGAACATCATGGTTTTGAAAGCCTTGAAGGACTTGAAGAATCAAGTATTGCCAATAATGTATCTTTGCAGCATGAAGAGAAGAAATCAGCAGGAAAAAAATAATTTATTATGAGACCTGTAAGTAAAGAAACCTATACAAGCGTGTTATCCTTTATGTATAACCTCAATAAAGAACAGATAGATGAAATCAGTGATAGAATGAGGATAAAACAACCTTCTATTGAAGATTATCTTGCAGGAAATATATTGGAAATAATCACCGAAAAAGAAACGCCGGCAATAAATTTTTTGTTTATATTTATTATTCGTTGTTATGATTATGAGTATGGCGAATTGAATTTAATTTCGGAAGATGCCACGTATGAACATTTTGATGAATTGAATCAATCTACCCAGAGAGAGTGTAAAAGATATTCATTGAGAAAAGTTACCCATTCATTGTCCAGGGATACAAATCAAAGAGAGCTGGTAGCATTTATTGATAATTTTTTGGAGGGCGATAATCGCTTTGGTTTTACTTTTGGTTCTGAAGATATTGTTTTAATAAGGTTGGTGATTTACTGTATTCTTCTTTTACTAAACAAGGAAGTTGAAAAAGGAAATCAGTCATCTTGAAACTAATAAACAATAATCTTATCCTATTTTGAAACCCTTGAATGACTTGATGTTTCGCACTGACAGGAATTAAAGTATCTTTGCAACGAAATAAAAAATAAGGAGATGTCATTACATTATACAATAAATGTTATGCAGGATTATGCTGCTGGATATGAAGGTAAATGTTTGAGTGATAAATATGAAGGTTGCACATCTAAATTGCTATGGGTATGTAAAGAGGGGCATCAATGGAAAGATACATATTTGAATCTTAAAGCCAATAGCAAGTGGTGCTACCAATGCAAGAGAAGTGAAGAATGGCAATCAAAACTTGATGAACTAAAAGCCTTTGCGACAGAGAAGGGAGGTAAATGTTTGACAGAAAAGTATATTAATGCAAAAACAAAATTAAAGTTTGAATGTTCCAAAGGACATCAGTGGTTGGCTTTACCGATTAATATGTATAAACATAGAGTATGGTGCTCACAATGCAGAGAACGAAAAATTCTTTCAAGAGAATACTTGAATAACCTTGCTTCAGAATATGGAGGAGAATATTTAACAAAAGGGAAAGTATATTCTGTAACAAGATTAGATTGGAAATGTAAAGAAGGTCATTTATGGAAGGCTTCTATTCATACCATAAGAAAAGGGGGTTGGTGTCCAGTTTGTGTAGAAAGAAAGAGAGGTCGTAAAGTCATTTATACTATTGAAAAACTCAAAAGCATCGCTTTAAATAAAGGAGGGAAATTATTATCAGATCAATATACAGATCGTAATTCTTATTTATTGTGGGAATGCAAATATGGGCATCAATGGAAAGCAAGAATAATAGGTATAGCTTTTGATAGATGCTGGTGCCCTCATTGTCCAAGATGGAATAAATTATCATTACAAAAAGTAATTGAAATGACAAAAGCGCATGGTGATAAATGTTTGTCCAAAGAATATAAAAATTGTTGGAGTCTAATGGAATTTGAATGCTCAAAAGGACATTTATATTCCAAATCTGTTAATAATATCAAAAGAGGACTTTGGTGTCCGGTTTGTGGAAAAGTAAATGCGCAAATAAAAAATTTAGGCACTAGGAAAAAAAATAAAGCTGCCCGGGAAAAGGATAAATTGATGAATGATAAATCTGAATTAAATTCTACAAAATAACAAACATCCATGAGACAGATTTCGGAGGAAACAATTTTAAGTATAGATTCTTTTATGGTTGTTCTTAGTAATGAACAGATAGTACCATTAGCAAACAGGATGAAAGAAAAACAACCACACTTGCAATTGTACTTTCTTTCTTTTATCAGTGAAATTTGTAATGCGAAAGAATTGGCTGTTCAAGAAATTATATTCATATATATAATTCGTGCTTATGAATATGAATATGGCGAAATCGCAGAGATACCGGAAGAAAAAACTAATGAGCTGAATGAAAGGATAATAAAATTTTTTCAAACGGAATTGAAAAGAAATTCGATAAATAAAGTTTATAAGGAAATAAGAAAGAATGCCAGACAAAGGGAATTAATAGACTTTTTAGAATCTCTTGCAGATGGCAAAAGATTTATTGAAACACCTTTTAGAAACGAACTAAAACCTCATGTTATGGCTGGCATATATTCGATACTTATATTATTGAATGATACCATAGAAGCGATAAATCAGGAATCATAAAATGATATTGAAAAATACTATCAAGGTTTTGAAAGCCTTGATTGGCTTGATGTTTCGCACTGACAGGAATTAAAGTATCTTTGCAACGAAATAAAAAATAAGGAGATGAACCCAATAACCAAAGAACAATTAGAACAAGCGGATGATTTTGTATTTCATTATACAGAGCAGCAATTAAAGGAGTGGCTGGAGGATTATCGGAAGCGGCAGTATAATGTTGGAACGCATATTATACGAGAAATGAATGCCTGGAAAAAGAATGAACAAAAAGACTTTTATTTAATGATAAGCGCTGTGATAATTTCCTGCTTTGAGAATTATGAAGGGGGCATATCATTGATCACTAAAGATGAGATAGAAAGGAGTGTAAAATCGTGGCGAAGAAGATTTGATAAATATGATGAACGTATATCAGGGTTTGATTGTATGGTATTGTTTGCTGAAGAAGAAAGCCAGCCCAAATTGCCTTTTTATATTGCTGATAAATTTTTGCACAGTGAATATTATCAGGAAGTATTTGATATGGATGAACGTGCAGGACTTATCAGTTCCGTTCTTTGTCTTTCATTTGTTATTAATGATAAAGTAAAAAAGTTCCTGCCGAAACAAAAAATATATTTTGATGACAGGGGTCATCCCTCGATTGGCAAAGCAATGAATGATGAGAAAAATGCATTGTATAAGGATGTTGAAGAAATCCAAAAAAGGATACTTGCAACTAATGCACCAATGATAAAACTGCAAGAGGACATCAATTCCATCCTTGATCCCTATGATGCTTATTTTGTGGGTGTTTCAAAACACAGTACAAAATTGATAAATCATCTTCGCCTATGGAGTAAATTAGAAGCTAAAATGCCTTTGGGAATGGATGATAAACAACATGCCGTTTTAAAAGAGATTACTATGCTTTCCGGTAAAATTGATGAGGATGCATCTAAGGCTATTCATGATTTATTGGAAACCAAAGAAAGCGTTTTTAGTTATGATAAAATTTTAAAGGATTGCATGGATTTTATTACCAAAACAATTCCTGATACAAAAAAGTGCATTGATGAAGTAGAACGTGTTGAAAACATTTATAAAGCAGACATGAAGAAATATGATAAATTGCATAAAGATTTACCTGTCCTGACTTCAGAACTTGAAAAGGCATCAAAACTCTTGAATGGTATTATGAATTAATAAATGCTTGAAAAATATAATCAAGGAAAAATTATTATTTTTGCAACCAATAATTTAATTTTTTCGACTTCAAACATTCTCAAATAATGAAAAATTCCATAAACACAGTCATCATAGCAATAACTATTTTGATTACTGCATTAATTATCTCCAACTCCTTTAAACACAGGCACAGTGAAGGCAATATTATTAATGTAACAGGCTTGGGAAAGAAGGATTTTATCTCCGACCTTATTGTTTGGAAAGGTTCCTTTACCAGAAAGAACATGGAATTGAAAGGAGCATACACCGAACTAAACAGCGACAGGGAGGTTATCAAAAGCTATTTGATTTCGAAAGGAGTTAATGAAAAAGAAATCGTATTTTCCTCAGTAGGCATTGAGAAAATGTTTGATGAAAAGATTGATAAAAATGAGACTAAAACAAAAGTCTTTACGGGTTATGAATTAACACAGACGGTTACCATAGAATCTTTGGAAATTGATAAGATAGAAAAAGTATCCCGCGAGATCACTGACCTGATTAATAAAGATGTTGAGTTATCTTCTCGCGAGCCTGAATATTTTTATTCGAAGCTGTCAGAATTAAAGATAGACATGATAGCATCTGCCACCCAAGACGGAAGACTTCGTGCAGAAAAGATCGCAACTAATGCCGGAGGGAAATTAGGCAAGTTAAGATTCGCCAATATGGGTGTCTTTCAGATCACTGCCCAGAATTCATCAGAGGATTTTTCATGGCAAGGCACCAACAATACCAACTCAAAAAATAAAACTGCAAGCATCACCATGAAGCTTCAGTTTCAGATTGAGTGATGATCCTTTAAAGAATCAGGAATTGAAAGGATATTATGGAGTAGTATCAAAAAATAATTGATACTTCAAAGTCAGTGAAAGATAATTTTACTTCACCGACAACAACTCCACATCATAGTATAAAATAGAATTATAAGGAATCTTTTTATCATCGCCCACCAAACCATATCCAAGATGTTTCGGCAATAAAAGATGAGCTTTGTCACCAGCCTTCATATAGGTAACACCTTCTTCTAAACCATGTGGGACAGGAGTTTTAGATAATTGAAAGATTTCAGGTTTATCAGCAGTAACTTTTGAAATCAAAGTTCCATCAATAAGATATAAGGAGTATGCCACCGTAGCAAAATCCTCTTTCTTCGGGAAGACATTGCCAGTGCCATGATAGTATATTTCATACCTCAAGCCAGTGCCTGTAGTATTCATATTCCAGTTTCGTTTCTTTGCAAAGGCATCTATCTCTGCTGATTCTATCTGCATTTCCTGGCGATTATTTTTTATCATCGCCTCTTTCATACTGTCGGAAGGAGGAGACATCAGGTCAGCGGCTCGAGGATTGGTCTTGCTGCTATTACAGGAGAACAGAAAAGCAAAGAACAAAATAACTGCCGATGATTTAATGAATAAAATAATTTGAAGCATGCTTAATTACTTGAGTAGTTCATCTCGATATTCGGGCAGAATGCTTACGAATAAATTAATTGCTTCTTCAATAGAAGTAAATGCTTTGCCGCCGGATGCATTTCGATGTCCGCCACCTTCAAAATATTTCTGCGCCATTTCCTTTACAGAGAAAGATCCTTTAGAACGAAGAGAAATCTTTATACACTTCGGTGTTTCATAAAAGAAGGCGGCGAGTTTAACATCTTTTATTGCAAGAGCAATATTAACAATGCCTTCTGTATCTCCGGTAGTACTTTCAAACTCTTCTAAATCTTCTTTGGAAAGGCTGATAAACGCTGTCTTGAATTGAGGAATCATCTGCAATTTATTATACATGCAGAAGCCCACCATCTTCATTCTGTCGAAAGAAAAATTGTCAAAGACATTCTCATGAATCTTATAGTTCTCGGCTCCTTTATCCATCAAGTCTGCAATGATTCTATGAGTATCGGCAGTCATTGTTTCGAATCGAAAGGAATTGGTATCCGTCATGATTCCGCAATAGATGCAATTGGCAATGTCTTTGTTTATAATATTACTGTCATCCATTGCAACAATAAATTGATAAACCAACTCGCAAGTGGCGCAGGACAAAGGATAGGAAAAGGTATAGTCACAAAAAGAGGCAGGATGAAGATGATGATCAATTAAAATCTTTTTCGCTTTAGAAGTAGTAATAACTTCCTCTAATGTCTCTGTTCTATTCGGTTGATTAAAGTCCAGACAAATAATAATATCAGCTTCTGAGAATAACTTTGCTGCTAATTCTTTATTCTTAGGATATTCAATTACTTTATCATTTCCAGGCAACCAAAAAAGAAATTCAGGGTAATCGGAAGGAGTGATAACAGTCGCATCATGTCCCTTTGCAATAAGATAATTATACATCGCCAATGAAGACCCCATAGCATCCCCATCGGGCTTAAAATGTGTTGTAATAATTATCTTTTTAGGATATTCAAATAACCTGATAACCGGAAGAATCTCTTCGTACTCAAATCTGTTTTTCTGTATCATAAATATTGTTTAACAAGTTTGCAAAAGTAACCTTTGAAAAGGAATTATGAAAGGCATATTCTTAAATAGTAGTATGAAACTATTATTTAAGAGATGAAGAAATATTTATAGCAATTTAGTGCCCATCACTTTAAGAACACAGCTTTTATTTATTTGTTTCTAATAATCTATTTTTGCCAAGATCAAAATGAATTCAAAAGGGATATTAAATCAACAGAATAAATCGTCGGGTATAATTAGAAATATGGATATGAAGAAAAATTTATTTATAGCATTAGAAGGTATTGATGGCAGTGGTAAAAGTACGCAAGCGAAGTTTTTAGCTGCCAATTTCGAGAAGGAAGGGCATAAAGTTTATCTTACCTGCGAGCCTACCGATGGTCCTATAGGCGCGATGATAAGAAGTATATTTAATCATAAAATGGAAGCTGATCACAGAGTTATTGCTGGATTGTTTGTTGCTGACAGATTGGAACATTTGTTAAATAAAACGCATGGTATCTTAAAGAAACTGGATGAGGGCTTTACCGTTATCTCTGACAGGTATTGTTTTTCGTCTTATGCATATCAAGGTGTGCACATGTCTTTAGATTGGGTTATTGAAGCAAATTCTTTGAGTGCCGAATTGTTGCGCCCTGACTTGAACATTTTTATTGATGTTGATCCTGAAATCAGCATGGTTCGTTTGAATAAAGGCAGAGATTCGATTGAACTATATGAGACTCTGGAGAATCTTAAAATTGTAAAGGATAAATATTTTGAAGCCTTTAAAAAATTAAATTCAAAGGAGAATATTTTTATTACTGATGGAAACTATTCTCCTGAAGTTATTGCTGCGAATATCTGGAAAGGTGTTTCACAATTGCTCTAAGACTTCCATTATCTTTACCATAGCCAGCGTATCAACTTTGCAATATGCAGCAAGATTGTCAAGGGCTTCCATAATCTTGAACAAGTCGGTTTCCGTCTGAAGACTTTCAAAGGTAATGCTTGCAGTATTACCATCTTTGATTTTTAGTTCCTCATATTTTAAATCAGGAGCCAAGGCTGGAAGGATAGCTTTCAAAGAATGTGAGCCTTGCATGATTTTGGAATAGTAATATTTCTTGGCGAAGGGAATGGCAAGATCTTTAATCCTTGAAATACGTTCCCTCAAAGCATCGCGATATTCAGGGAATTGCCTTGCGAGGTCTTTCATGATTTTCTTTTCAAAATCTTTATTGTACACTAAAATATCTCCCTTCTCTTTTGTATCATTCAACAATCTTTCAGCAAATACTTTCCTGGGATCTATTCCTGTTTCTGCAAGGAATTCTTTATGACTTAACTGCCCGCCCTTCGTATCTTTATAGTGAAGAGAATATTGAAAAGGAATATGTTCATAAGGATAGGAACCTTCATAAACCGGAACAGCAGGCATGAAGGATTCAAAGTCAAGAAAGTATAAAGGATAATGTAGCGTCTTGAGGAAATCGGAAATACCCTTTCTATCTATGATGACTTCATTCTTCTTAACAGCATCAATCTGAATCCTGAAGGATGGCGATATTTCCAAAGTATCAGGAATGTCAGTCATTCTTACTAATCCCTGGTGGTATAATTCAAACATCTTTCGTTTTGTCATTCCGCCGATTTCAAAGACAGAGTTATCAGGAATGCCTTTCCAGCAAGTTCCCATGAAATCACAAGAATAAGGGTGAAAGCATTGCTCTCCGATTTTGATTTCAGGAATATGATCCTGAGCTAATGTAGCTTTGGAAATCTGAATTTGTTCCTTTATAAAATTACTTTTCTTTTCTGCGAACTTCTTTACAGATTCACGGATAAACAATTGCCGCAGATCAATAGCTCCATGACGAATATAATCTCTGTTCACATAAACCATCTGGAAATCTTCAAGAGGCAAGCCGCTTCCTTTTATCACATAATATTGCAGGGCAGCATCCAGCAAATATGTTTCGCTGATGCTCAAAGAACTTTTTACTTCAAGGGCTTTCCAGCTACCGTTTTCTTTTACAAGAATATCTATTGCTACTAAAGTTTCTTCGAAAATAAAAGCTGCTTCATATATAATTTCTTTCCCCTCTGCAATTAATTCCTGCGTTCTCTTTGCAGATTCCTCATACTTGAAAATAGATTCGGGAGTAACATCTATGCCTCCCGGAAATAATTGTCTGGCAAGGATTCCGACAGTAGTGCCGCGATTAAAAACCGCCTGTTGCTGATAACTTACCGTATCTCTTTCCTTATAAAAGTTTTTATAAAGGTACAAGGATTTCTGGCATTGCACACCACGAACAAAAGATGATTTGGTAAGAAGATAATTAGCCAATGAAATTTTATTTAAAGCAGCAAGGTTACGGAAAAGATGAGAATAGGAATACTACTTCCCAAACTTATGCGTCTATCTTTGAATCAAGAGTTTTCCTTTTGCGAAGATTCCATCATCAGTAATCACTTCCCAGAAGTAGATGCCATTACTTAAAGGAATGGTGAATGTTTCTTTTCCTTGAAAATTACAAATACTATAAGAGTATAGATTTCTTCCGAGAACATCTTTAATTTCAAATTGAGAAGAAGGAATTGCGCGTTGAGAAGTTAGTTCAAATGTGCCATCATTAGGATTAGGATAAATACTCATACTATGATTGTAGCTGATTTCATTGATGCCTGCAAAAGAAAAACAAACGGTATCCGAAATACTTGTGCAGCCAAGAGAATCTGTTTCCATGACATAATAACAACCCGTGGATGGTCCGATAAATAATTCATTTGTGGCACCTGATATTAAAATAGAATCTTTGAACCATTGATTGCCCGTGACGAAGCTGGATATTAATGTATCGCCTGATTGTGTAATGATCGGCGGGATTGGCGGATTGAAGACGGTGATGGTAAGCGTTTGAGTGGAAGTGTCGGTAAATATTCCACAGGCAGTAGTATCATATATAATTAAAGTTACGGTATAGGTGCCGGATGTATCAAAAGTATGTGAAGGATTCACCAAAGTGCTGGTATTGCTATCCCCGAAATTCCAAAAATAATTTGTAGAACCAATGCTGGTATTCATAAAATGAACGGATAGCGGAGCACAGCCTGATAAAGTATCAAAAGTAAATGAACTTACTGAAACATGCGGATCATGTGGACAAGTGGAATCGGGAACAAACCTCCACATTGTATTGGGATGATCTGCATTGATGCCAGTCCAAATTATTACTCCTCCAAACAGCCAAAAACTATTTGTCAGCGGATCCGTCCAGCCTATGGAGCCCATCATTCCTGCCGGTTGATTTGTTGTTGCTGAAACTGTTTTGGTTCCATAGACAGCAGGCTGATTTTGTTGAAGGCTTCCACTCATCAATGTCCATTTATTATGGGCTACATCATAATCCCAAAGATCGTTATCATTTGAAATAGCATTCAAATCCCCACCTCCTCCATAGAATTGAAAGTGTTCCTGGTCACAACCCGTTTGATAGCATGCCCGATTCTCAAACCTTCCCGAAGGACAATTATAAATAGAAGAGATGCAAGGACCAAAACAGAAGCCATTATTATTCAAACTGTCGGTTCCGCTCATCCATGTCCAGATATTAGAAACAGGATTGTATCTCCATAAATCATTGTAAGCTCCGATCCCAATAGAATCAAAATCATAACCTCCCCAGAGCCAAAAATTCCCAAGATGATCTTTCCATTTTGAATAAATCATTCGAGAGGAGGGAATGTTATTTGAATCCGGCACGCCTATTGTTCCCCAATTCCCTGCGCCACCTATTGTATTTAGCCCACTGACCCAAGTCCATTGATTGGTGGCGATATTATATTTCCAAAGATCATTAAAGCACTTATTCCATGTTTGTCCGCCAAATATCCATAAGTTATTTGCGGCATCTGTCCAGGTAGCATTGGTTTCACATCTTGCGGGGGGATTATTTGATGTATCGGCAATACCTTTAGTTCCATAAACTCCCGTATATGAATTTGGTCCCTGAGGACCTTTTACCCAAGTCCATTCGTTGGTTGAGATATCATACATCCAAAGGTCGGCAAATATTCCTCCCCATCCATTATTCCATCCGCCAAAGAGCCACAGATTATTGTTGTTATCAACCCAGGTAGTAGTTCCATAAGCCCGCGCACCGGGAGAATTTGCCGGAGCAGGAATGCCTTGGGTCCCATAAGTCGGCATTGCCTGTGGAATACCGGGACCCTTAATCCAAGCCCATTGATTAATCGCGGGATCGAATTCCCAAAGATCAGAATATTGACCCGTGTCGGATGAATTTAAGCCGCCATACATCCAAAACTTCCCATTCAGGTCCGTCCAATTACAAGCTTCGTAAACACCAACCGGTGTATTTAGAGGAGCAAAGGATCCTTGAGTTCCCCAAACCGCCACAGTATTGGTATTGCTTCCATTCATCCATGTCCATTGCCCCGCCTGGCTAAAGACGTTAATCGTTAATAGAGTAATTGTAATTATTAAATAAATCTTTTTCATGCTTTACAGTTTATAGTTTTAATTCTGCAAATGTAATTCTTTTATTTGAAACAAAAAGCTCCCTTCGTTTCCGAAGAGAGCTTTTCTTGCTTAATGAAAATTCTAAAAATGTTCTTATGCCGTTGGTTCTTCTGCTTTTATTTCAGTTTTATCATCCCCTGCATCAAGCGTCGGTGGAGGGCTGGTCCAGGTCAAGGAAAACGGCTTGCTTGTATATAATAAGTTAGTTTTGAGCTTGTTATAATCATTTTTCCCAATAATATTCCCCATAATCCCTCGAATAGTAACTACATATTTCCATAATATGTAGTTCTGTTGACAGAGCATGAGAACATTCTTCCAGAACATGTAGTCCATCTGACAGGGCATGAGAACATTCTTCCAGAGCATGTAGTTCTTCAGGCAAAGCATGAGAACATTCTTCGAGAACATGTAGTTCTTCCGGCAGAGCGGGAGAACATTCTTTCAGAACATGTAGTTCATCCGGCAGAGCATGAGAACATTCTTCCAGCCAATGTGGTCCATATCCCGAAGATTAACAACCATTTTTGGGAATAGGATTTTATTGAATGGAAGATATATTTGAATAATAGGAAAGGAAATTCTTCTTTTAAATTCAGTAAGTTTGATACCATAGAAATTAATCTGAACTCCTGACTTCATGAACCTTGAAGTCGAAGCCTGTACAATTCTTCTGTAAGGAAAAAGTAAATTAATGATTACAGCATTCTGCATCTTCCGAGACCTGTGGTCGTCACAATACTGGATACTCTGCTGATGAGTAATGAAGGCTTCGGAGGCATGGCAGTTATAATTTGAATTAATAATTTCATCGGTGCTAATTAAAGAAAAGTTTGGGAGAGGAAGCATTATCTAAAAAAGATTCACACAAAGTTCGCAAAGAAATTCACAAAGGAAAAGAAGTTTTAAATCTCTTTTTCCTTTGTGAATTTCTTTGCGAACTTTGTGTGAATCCTTTTGATATTTATCTTTCCTCATTTACTTTAAGGAATTATTTTTGTAATTTTGCCAGGATGAAAAAAGTTATTGCGTTCCTATTAATAGGTATGGGGTTTTGGTCATGTATTAAAAAGGAACAACCACAAGGTCCCTGCTATATCTATGATAATTTTCCAGCAGATGATTATGCTTATTGTTTATATTCCAATCACGAAACTTTAGTCTTTAAAAGCAATACGGGTTTATATGATACAGCTATAGTTTCCCGGACTATGGATACCATGTTTACATCGTTTAATAATGGATGCTCAACTTTTTATATTAATTTATATGATACGATAGAACACTTTAAAAGAAGCACCACAGATACTTTTGTAATTCAAACAGCCTATAATTTGAATAGTCCAAATTTAAGTTACGATGTTATTTTTAGCTCATCATCACAATCACCTCCATATCATGAAGGCTTTTATGATTATCTCATTATTGATAGTTTGCAAAATAATGTTTTGATAAATAATATCAATTATAATAATGTAGATATCATTCAACTTGATACTACTTATTGGGCAAGCACTGGTATTAATGGTATTTGGAGAATCTATTATACCAAACAAAATGGAATATTAGAGTTTGATGTATTTCGGGGACTGTCATGGGTAAAGATTAACTAAATACTCAAATCTCTAAAAACCCTTCCGGCAAATCCACATTGATGATTTTCTTTTTTTGGTTGATAGAGCTTACTAATGGCTCTGTCAGAGGGATTAAGACTTCCTTGCTTTTATATTTTAATTGCAGAAGCAGTTGGGAAGGGAATTCAAGAATAGCATCCACAATACCTAATTCCCCATGCTCCTTATCCATAATCATGAAGCCAATTAAAGCCGCAATATCATCCTTCGGTTTCTTTGATTTCGGAATATCTTTGTTCTGAAGATAGACAGAATGCTTGCATAATTTCTTAGCCGCAGCTTCAGTATTAATATCCTCAAATAAAACATACATACAAGAACTATCGCCCCCCATCTTCTCAATGAAATGAGGAATCAACTGGTCATTAATCTCTACCAATAAAGTTTTAATATCTTCAATAATCAAAGCATCCTCAAACTCCTTATCAATAATGATAGTTACCTCGCCCTTATAACCATGAAGCTTCGCAATGAAGCCTATCTTGGTGCATTCGTCTTTATTCATAATTCTAAAAGGAGTTAAGGTCCTTATGGAAATGATCTATAAATATCTTTCCGATGCACTATCCTTGCAAATTCAATTGTGTTTCCCTTCATAAATATTCCTACTCTATAATCCCCAATTCTTATTCTAATGGCAGACTTGTATCCTTCCAATTTCTTCACATGGGGAAGGTCATGAAGGTTGTTGGCAAGTTCTGCTTTCTGAATAAGATGTTGCACCGATTTCAAAGCCGTTTTATCTTTAATCTTATCTAAATCCTTATTGAATTTATCAAGAAACGTAATCTCCATCAGGCTTTGAGCTTCTTCATGATTACCTCTTTACTAACCTTTTTAGTTCTGTCAACATCTTTCATCAGCAAGGACAAGCCTGCATCTTCAATTTCTTCTTCTGTCAAGGCTTTTGTTGCAACGCCTAATTTGTTTAACAAGGCTTCAACAAACTTCAGTTCCTCTTTACTCTTTGGTGATATAATTAATGACTTCATAATTTAATTTATTAGGGTGCAAAGATAGGAATCCTTTCGTTGTTTATAATCTTCATCATCGTTGTGTTGCAGCAGCCCGAAAAGGCTACTATCACACAACGATTAAAAAGGATTTGAGAAGGGTGGTGGCGGGGTATTACTTGAAGAAGAAAAAGGAATCTGAAATTTCTAAAAAGTAAAGAACATTAGTTCGCTTTCTGTTTTTGGCACAGGTAATTTCAACCCTTCTGCTTCCATTCCTTCCAAGTGAAATTGTATTGCTTCTGCAATATTCTTTTCGGCATTTTCCTTTGTTTTACCGGTGGCTACACAGCCTGGTAAATCTGGTACATAGCAGCTATAGCCGCTTCTTGTCTTTTCAAAAATCACTAAGTATTTCTTTAAGTTTTTCATTTTATTTGTGCTTGTTTTAATATACTGTTTACTGTTCCTTTGTCGAGGTCATCAGATAATTTATGTGCTGCAATCGTTACTAATCCTTTCTTGACTTTGTGTTTATATTGTTTGTGGCTTCCTTTTTGCCGATCCAAATACCATCCATCGTCTTCAATTATTTTTATTGCTTCCTTGACCTTCATTCAATTTATTTTATTATGGCTGCAAAGATAGGAAAATGAGTTGAGAATGGAGAGTTAAGAATGGGCGTGATGTCCATAGTCTATTCTCAAAAACAATTCGAATAATAATCTTCATCATCGTTGTGTTGCAGCAGCCCGAAAAGGCTACTATCACTCAACGATGAGAAAGGATTTGAGAAGGGTGGTGGTGGGGTACTACTTGAAGAAGAAAAAGGAATCAGGAATTCCAATCATTTAAAAAGATTTGCGATAAAGCATCCTATTCCAAATGCCGTAGTCCATAACCACCAATAAGATTTTATGACATTAATAAATAACAATCTTTCATTCAAATTCCTTATCGTTTTTTGATAATTAAGATTCTCATTATTGAGAGTTAAATTTTCCATTTGCAACTTCTTTAATTCAATATTTTCTTGTTCACTTTTTTTTGTTCTTTCTTTTTCTTCAGTAAAGCCTCCTTCTTCAATAAATTTCTTTCCAGATTCAGTAATATAATATAAGCCATTTCCAAATCCAACATATCCTTGTTTACAAAGTCCTTCCATTTCATTTGAGGCATAACGAATATCATTCTCTATAGACATTAAATCATATACAGACTTCCCATATAATAATTTTAAAATTTGATCTCTAATATCCATTATCAAGTATTATTAATATTTTCTTCTTTTAATACTTGCTGCACGTCTATCTGCTTCATCTTGTATCATTTTTACCCTTGCAAGAGAATCTTGAGTATAAGCTTCTCTTTCAGCTCTTGCAGCACCTTCAACAGCTATTACTGAATCCGCTTTAGCTTTTTCCATAGCAGCAATTTCTAATGGACTTAGACCTTTGTATAAGTGTATAAAATTTTTAAATATCCCTATATAATTTACTTTAATAGTTGAACGAATATTATCAAAATCTACTTTATCATCATCATCAATTTTATAAAAAATTTTATCATGTTCGTAAATTGAGAATATAATAAAATTCATAACACGCTTATCAATTTGATCTGTCGAAGATTTATGTTCAATTCCTTTCGGATAACCTATATAATTTTGGAAATCTTCTTTGCTTGGGTTAGTGATAATTAATATCAATAAAAATATTCCAATGCTTATTTGTATTTTCTTTTTTGTATTCAATGGGATATATGTATACGTTTAAATGCAATTTTTGTACCAAAAATTTTATAAAAAATTTCATCAATAGCTTTATTTTGGTCACCATATTGATTCTTCCTTCTTTCAAATGGATTAGCAATTGCTTTTGTCAATTCATCACCTTTTATACAAGTAAAAGATTTAACAACTGATGGTTTGAGTTGAATAAAAAATATTTCATTTCTTGTTTCAACAGTTTCAAATATTTCAACTAATATGCGAGCCGAACCACAAGAATCTGTAATTAAATAATCATAATTAATAATATTAATTTTTGTATTTTCCATCTTTATAATTCATTAATGCCCGCAACCTAATGGCGCAAGTCAGCGAGTGCAAAATTACCAAACAAATCTGTATTCCAACCCCCCATTCCCAAAAACTTCTCAAAATAGCTGCTATATATAAGGAGTGCCGATTACTTAATTCCCCTTCCAAAACCTTCTTTTTGCCTTTTTAGGCAATCGGACTGTGAGAATAAACTTTACCAAAGTCTGGAACTTTGGTAATTTGTGGCTTTGACAGTAAAAACATATTTCACCATCATATGGTGAAGTTTGGTGTTGTTATTCACTTTAATTTGGTATCATTAAATAATGATGATGATGACAGTAGTGCAAAAGAGGGTTAAAAAAATCAGGTAAAAAGATCGTTTAAGGATGTTTGATGTCGTAACAATATTGTTTGTAGTACGGACAATATTGTTTGTAGCACGGACAATATTGTTTGTAGCACGGACAATGTTGTTTGTAGCACGGACAATATTGTTTGTAGCACGGACAATGTTGTTTGTAGCACGGACAATGTTGTTTGTAGCACGGACAATGTTGTTTGTAGCACGGACAATATTGTTTGTAGCACGGACAATATTGTTTGTAGCACGGACAATATTGTTTGTAGCACGGACAATATTGTTTGTAGCACGGACAATATTGTCCGTGCTACATGTTCCCTTGTCCAAACTTTTTTGCTGTATATAATAGTGATGTAATAAGAAATAACAGATTCATATAATATTAATAACATGAATAATTTAATGAAAGGTAAGCAGATTCCTTTGATTACTGATTTAAACCTGCCGGCAGGAAAAGCCGACAGGAACGTGGATAGTTTAATAATCGAATTTAGATTTTATTTTCATCGTAGTGTGATAGACCCGCATTGGCGGGACTGCAACACGACGATGAGGAAGAATATCATTACAACATTCTCAATGAAAACTTTGTTTGATAACAGAAAGAAAAGAATTGAAGGTATGATTGTTGCAGGCAATGATTTCTTCGCCGAATAAATAATTATTGCCGCCTTTAAAATCAGCTACTTTACCACCCGCTTGCTGAACAATAAAAGCACCGGCAGCAACATCCCAGGGATTCAAACCATACTCATAAAAGACTTCAAACCTTCCGCAGGCAACATAAGCCAAGTCGGCAGCAGCAGAGCCAATGCGACGAAGCCCATGCGTATTCTTCATGCAATAATCAAAGACTTCCATATAGTTTTTCATCCTGTCGAATTTGATATTTGGAAAGCCGGTTGCAACCAAAGATTTATCCAACGATTCGACAGCAGAAACATGAATGATTTTGCCATTCAAGAAAGCATCAGTGCCTTCCCAGGAATAGAAACATTCATCAGCATTGATTTCATAAACGATTCCCAAAACAATCTTGCCATCATGCTGCAAAGCCACGCTGATACAGTAACATGGCAACCCATGAATGAAATTAGTAGTGCCATCCAAGGGATCAATTATCCAATTATAATCGTCAGAAAGTTTATTGATAGTCTTCTCTTCGGTAATGAATCCCGAAGAAGGAATCAGTTTTTGAAGTTCTTCAACTAATAGTTTCTCGGCGGTCTTATCAACATAAGAAACCAAGTCGTTCTTGCCTTTGTATTCTATGAAAGAGGAATTGAACTTGGTAGCTTCCATGCGAATGAAAGCCCCGACATTCTTAATGATTTCAATGGCTTGAGGACCTATGCTATCAAGATTCATTTACTAAATTAGATTTAGATTTAATGACTATGGATTTGTTTATACCAAGATAAAAAAATGGAATACGATTGAATCCATTTCAATTTCAATTGGTGTATTCAACCCAGCAGTAATTTAGATTTATATTTCCTGTTGAAATAAATAACCCCTGTTACTCCAAGTAGAAACATTATTGGAGATATGATTTGTGCCTGTGTTATTCCGATTCCGAAGATATGATATTGGGTATTAATTCGGATAGATTCAATGGCGAATCGCTCTATTCCATTCAGGATGAGATAGAAACAAAACATGACTCCGGGAGCTTTAATTTTCTTTCGGAATGACCAGAGAAGAAAGAATAAAAGAATACAGGTTATGGCTTCATATAAAGGAGTTGGGAAGACGGGCTCGGGTAATTGGAAACAATGATTGCCTTCGCAGCCAGGAATCGGAATGCCTTCTCCTATCACATTATGCGGATACTTATATGCCCAAAACCAATCAGGAAGAAAGCTCATCCAGCCCGGCTTAGGAGCAAGATTATTGATACCCCAATCGCCATCGCCAGCTACCTGGCAACCAATCCTTCCGACACCATAAGCAAGCATCAAAGAAGGGGCTGTAGCATCAACCATGTGGATAGGAGGGATGCCATTCTTGCGGGTATAATAAACGACTGCGAATGCCGCAATGATCAAGCCTCCATAGAAGGTCAAACCACTGAAGATATTGGCACCGGGGTTATGAAGGAAGTCAGAGAATTCAGAAGGATTCTCTAAGAAATCAAATATCTTGCTGCCAAGAAAACCAAAGATAGCAGCGACTATCGTTGCATTGCCGACTACCATGTATGGATGAATAATTTCTTCACCCTTCTTTGTGATTTTAGTGAAAGGTTTGAGGAGACCATCGGCTTCTTTCCTCTTTAATTCGATGGTGAGGCACCATGCAGCAAAGAGAAATGAACATGCCACCAATAAACCAAAGGATTGTATTAAGGTAAATGGAAAAGGCAATTGCCATCCTGTTAAGTCTCTAAAGAAATCGGCGAAGGTAGGGTACATGTATGGTTGTTTTTAGTAATAATTTTAAACAAATATCTCCATGGGAAGCTGGATAAGCATCTCTCCGTCGGCATCCATATCACAG
>Ga0206965_10172_pt1 | contig 20240 bp, 18 predicted proteins | sample Alteio_BWOrgHeat_26_FD_152973 | JGI IMG/M metagenome (GOLD analysis project Ga0206965, IMG submission 152973) | Enriched cells from forest soil in Barre Woods Harvard Forest LTER site, Petersham, Massachusetts, United States -... | ecosystem: Environmental > Terrestrial > Soil > Temperate forest >...
CTGCTGGGTCAGGTTGTAATCACCGCCGTGCAGTGCATTGCGGAAGCCTTTGGTCACTTCAAAAAAATCATTGCCGCCGGTGATCACGTCCCAGCGAGTGGGAATCTCCAGCTCATTCATTAAAGGAATGAGCCGGTTCAGAATTTCAGCAATGCCTCCGCCCACGGCGGTGGAGTTGACCATCTTCACGGTCTTGCCGCGAAGGTGTCGAGCGAGAAAACGGATTTCATCCAGCTCCGGCTGGCCGATAATTGGCACATAGTCATCGATCCGCGGAGGGGCCGGCGGCTGAGGCTGTTCTGTATTAATGCGAGGATTTCTGCGCCGTTCGATAAAGTGGGCGGGTAAATCGGTCTGGCGAAACCGGCGCTCTTTTATGCTGGTAGAAGCTATGCCGGTAGAAGCTGAGGCATGCGCATCCTGTTTGATTACCTTCTTTGCAGCAGATCCTTCCTGCTGTTCCAGCTTTGGTTCGTGATTCGCGTTCCTCTCTTCTACCGCCGTCTTGCGCTCCGGATTTTTTTCTTTCATCGAGGCCTCTTCAACCATCTGCTTGCCGTTCGCGCCCAGGCACAGGCCTGATCAGGCACGGTTGATTTCAATTTCAATCGTTTTTAAAATGCCGCGCCGCACGCCTTCGAGCGTGGAAGTGTAGATATCAATGCGATTCAGCCGGTCAGCAGCCTGCGCCAAATCCAGATCACGCTCCAGCCAGACAGAAAAATCATTTGTGTTCAGCTTCAAACGGAGCCGGGCATCAATGAAGTGGTAATAGATGGCATGGATACTGACTTTGTGTATCCCTTCAGCAAACTCTTCAAGATTGCGTGCGACATATGGCGTGGGCACAACCACCAGGTCAGAAGCCATCCAATAGAAGGGCTCCATGGCTCCGCGGGTGGCCGCGCGTGGATTTTTTTGCAGATATTCTTCAATGACCCTGACTACGCGTTCCCGCAAAGTGGCAATGGACGTGAACTCACGTATGTCGATGGAGGCAAGCCGCTCCGCCAGTTCCACTTCATTACACGCAGCAAAGGCCCAATGAGAAAAGTCATTGGAGAAACCCTCTTTAATAAAGTGGTGCTCCGCCAGTGTCTGAAACGTGTGTTGAAAGATGGAAGAGTCAGGGCAGGTGCGCAGGGTTTCCAGAAGTTCTTGCAGGTTCGTGGCCTTCTCGCGGCCTATTCTCAGAAGATGTGCGGCAGAATTGAAATAAAAAGGCGAGCGCGCCCAATGTGGACGCGTTGTGGGCAACTGAGGTGCCGTAGCCATGAATACTCCTCTTGCCATCGGGGACACGCCCGATTCATCGTGCTGATTGGTTGTTAAGATGCCCGGGCTGTAAGCCCTGTTGTGCGGCCCCGTCGCTAGTGGCGGCGAAGTCCGGAGCTTGGCGGTGCAAACAGGAATGAAAAGCCAATTCCAATCAACAACATCCAGCCAAGATTGGACCGCGCTGAATCATTCGCTACGCTAATGCTTCCCGTCGGACCAAAGAGGAAAGTGGCAAAAAACAAGGCTGCGAGGACGGTACCAAGAATCCCTGCTCTTGCCCCGAAAAAAGCCGCAGTCACCAATAAAACCACAGTAAAAATCAGCGGGGCCAGATTTTTCCACGAATGCCCTTCAGCAGCAGCAATCATGCCCATAGCACCCAGACTGCAAATCGCCCCCCCAATTGCCGCATCTATCAGCGGCATAGCCCAAGGCTTTTTGGCTGCTGTTTCCATTGCGGTTTTATTCCACTCACGTAACTGCATGAGAATTTTTCCAGGGTTCCCCAAAATCTTGTTTCTCTACTTTTTACTAAAACTTTACGTTCCAAATTAGGATGACAAAAGTGAGGGTAGCTGTGGGAAAAATCGAGAGCTGGACGGCATTTTTCCAGCTGAACTGGAGAGATCAACCGTACTGGATCGTCGATCGCAATAGATTGCAGCTATTTACTATGAATTTTAGAATCCAGCAACAACTCAGGATTTGAGTGGTATTTTCGCATCTTAAGGATTTAAGGTTTTGCCACGGCCCTGTAAACAGTTTTAACGTTCCATGCATACTGCTGATCCATTTCTCTTTCAGCTGTTTTTTATCTTCGTGTGGGCCAAACTCTTTGGTGAAGCCTTTGAGAGGATGCATCTACCCGCGGTATTGGGTGAGATATTGGCAGGCGTGTTGCTGGGACCTTATGGCGCCCGCCTTGTAGTCCCCACGGATGCCATCTACGCTATTGCGGGCATCGGCGCCATCTTTCTCTTGTTTACGGTTGGTCTGGAAACCCAGCCTAAAGACCTGATTAGCGTGGGTCGCACTTCTCTTTCCGTTGCTGTGGCAGGGATCGCCGTACCCTTTATTTTCGGCGTTTCTTTTATGCTCTGGCGCCATCATCCGCCGCACGAAGCAGTGTTTGTGGCGGCGGCCATGGCCGCTACCAGCGTGGGCATTACAGCACGTGTGCTGGGTGACATGAATGTCTTGAAGACTGTTTCAGCCAGGATCATTCTGGCGGCGGCCGTTTTTGACGACGTTCTGGGCATGGTTGTGCTTGCCGTGGTGGTGGGATTGGTTTCATCCACCGGGCTGGAGTGGGCACAGCTGCTTATCACGGCGATTGAGGCCATTGGTTTTGCGTTAATCATGATGTTTTATGCGCCGCGCGTGGTGAAGCGCATGGAGCCGGGAATGGAGCGCATGTCCACGCAGGATGCGCCTCTGATTATCGCTCTGGCCCTTTGCCTGGGGCTTTCTTATGCCGCAGTGAAGATCGGCATGGCAGCGATTATCGGAGCGTTTTTTGCCGGGCTGGCCTTTGCCGAATATTCACCGCGATGGAACCTGCGCTCGCGAGTGTTCTCCATCAATGAGTTCCTGACGCCTTTTTTCTTTTTCAGTATGGGCGCGCGCATGAATATGGGGATTTTTGATCGCAAATTAATTGTGTCAGCCATCGTGATTTCTCTGCTGGCAATCATTTCCAAACTGGTAGGCTGCGGTTTGCCCGTGTTGAATTCGGGTTGGAGAACGGCGCTCAAGGTGGGTATCGGCATGGTGCCGCGCGGCGAGGTTGGATTGATTGTAGCGCTGGTTGGGCTGCAGATGAATATCGTTTCCGAATCAGCTTATGCGCTGGTCATCTTTATGACGGGGATTACTACGCTGGTAGCCCCGCCGATCATGAAGCTCGCTTTCCGTGATGATGTACCCGCAGAGGCGGCCCTCATAGAGCGAAGAAGCACAGCGATGTAAAGCCTTCAGGCAAATTTTTCAAAATGCTGTGCATGAATGGATAAGCGCTGCCTGCATGGGCTTTGGATATAATTCGCAGTTAACTTTTCTATCACTTGTATAAGGGAGATCACACTCAAATGCCGGGAGTTACAGGGCGAGTCGCGCTGGTTACAGGAGCGTCGCAGGGAATTGGCCGCGCATGCGCGCTGGCGCTGGCGGAAGGCGGCGCACTCATTGCGCTTGCTGCACGCAATGAAGAGAAACTGGCTGCGGTGGCAAAAGAGATTGAGAGTAAAGGCGGACAGGCGGCTACGTTCCGCATGGATGTAAGCAAGGAAGATGAAGTCAAGAGCGCCGTGAAAGCGGCGATTGAGCGTTTTGGAAAAATCGAAATCCTGGTCAACAATGCCGGCGTCACCAAAGACACGTTGTTGATGCGCATGAAACGTGAAGATTGGGACTCAGTTATCCAGACGAACCTGAGCGGAGCATTTTTTACCACGCAAGCAGTCATTGGATCCATGCTGAAACCGCGATGGGGCCGGATCATCAACATTACCAGCGTATTTGGGCAGACTGGCCAGGCGGGACAGGGCAACTATTCCGCCTCCAAGGCAGGATTGATCGGTTTTACCATGGCGATGGCCCGCGAGGTGGCATCGCGCAACATCACCGTAAATGCCGTCGCTCCCGGATACATTGACACGGCCATGACCCAGGCGCTGCCGGCGGAAATGAAGTCCAAAGTGAATGAGATGATTCCGCTGGGCCGCGCCGGAACTGATGCTGAGATAGCGTATGCAGTACGGTTTTTGGCTTCAGAAGAAGCGAGCTATATCACCGGGCATGTGCTCAAGGTGAATGGCGGAATGTTGATGGGATAGCGCGGCTAAACGCGCGGTCAGAAGTCTAATGCTGAACATCTTCCAGGCTGAAACGGCTGAGCACATCAGCATGGCACGAGAGCTGATGCTGGAATATGCAACTTCACTCGAATTCAATCTTTGCTTTCAGGGCTTCGATGAAGAAATGCGCTCTTTGCCGGGGAAATATTCACCGCCCTCCGGGCGGTTGTTGCTTGCCCTATGGGAGGAGCGGCCCGCGGGCGTGATCGCGTTGCGAGCTTTGGCCGAAACTGGCTTGTGCGAGATGAAGCGGCTTTATGTGCGGCCGGAGTTTCGCGGCCATGGCATTGGGCGGGTTCTGGCAGAGCGCGTGATCGGTGAAGCAGCGGAGATCGGCTATGCGAGGATGCGATTGGATACCGTTCCGGGCAATATGGACCACGCCATTGCGATGTATCGCGAATTGGGATTTCGGGAAACCGTTCCTTACTACAATTCTCCGGTTGGCCACACTTTGTTTATGGAGCTAGATTTATGAGAACGAATCAATCCTCATGTCTACGGATTTGATCGTGATCACTGGCGATAACGACTGGCTTACTTATCTTTGAACTGAGGATCTGCGAACCGAGGATCTGCCGCCGAGAAGAAGCAGGAATTCCGGGTAAGCGCGCGACGGAAATCGGAACGAGGGCTCTCCAATTAGTTGTAGAACCATAAACAACCCCGTTTATGAGGCGACAGACCTCATATCTAAATGGTAAATATTCAGTTTTTGGTAGACGCGGCGAACAATCGCGACTGAAGGGCTGAAGAACTGCTAAAAAAGCCCTTAACGCTGGCGCAAAATAGCATTTACTGGCAAAAAATGTTCTTGCAGAAAGTGAGTCCTATGGTTACTATCCAAGCAACCCCCGGGAAGAAATACCTAAAAGAGCTCACTCCAGCATGAATATAGGCGAAACAATCAGGACGTATCGACTGCAGAAGGGGATGTCACAGGGTGACATTGAGAAGCGCACGGGGCTTTTGCGCTGCTACCTTTCACGCGTGGAGAATGGCCATACCATTCCATCACTGGATACACTTTCCAAAATCGCCGGCGCCATGGAATTACCGCTGGGGCAGTTTTTTGCCGACCATTTTTCCAACGGCAACGCTAAGAACCTTCCTCCATTGACGGAAGATGAGGTGCGCTTTCTCACCCAGATCCGCCGCTATTCCATGAGCTTGAATGATAGTGATCGCAAACTGGTGCTGGCCATGGTGAAAAAGATGGCGGCAGGAGCGGGAAAGTAAGAGAGCGTCAGTAGTCAGCAATTAGCAGTCAGCCAAACTGACAATCAGCCTTCAGCCAAAATCTGTCGAAAGCAGATAACCTGCGCGGATTCGCGATTTCAGAAAAACAACACTTCCAGGCCGAATGCTAACCACTGATTGCTGAATGCTTTTACGCTGCCTTGCTCGCCTCGCTGAGCGCCAGCACTGCCAGTTCCAGGCGATCGCGTGCGCCGGTTTTGGTAAAGATGCTCTGCAAATGGCGCTTCACGGTATTCTCACTGATGGTAAGCGCCTCACCGATGTCTTTATTCTTCATGCCACGGGCCACATGGTAAGCAATCTGGCGTTCGCGGGTAGAGAGCCGGCTCATGGTATTCGCAGTGTTCTTTGATTCCGCGGTCATGGTGGTAAGGACCTGCTGGGCAAGCTCATCTGAAAATGCCAGTTCGCCATTGGCCACGGTGCGGATGGCAGCGAAGAGTTTTTCCGGACCATCACTCTTCAACACCAGGCCGCGGGCGCCCAATTTGACCACCTGGGCATAATCCAGCTCATTGTCGGAGCCGGTGAGCACTACAGCGGCAACACGGCTGCCGGCCCGATCCAGGGTGCGCAGAACCTCAAAGCCATCACCTTCGGGCATAAAAAGGTCCAAAAGCAATACATCGGGCGGACGTTCCTGAACTAAAGCGACCGCCTCTTGTCCGTTGGACGCGCGGCCTTCGACCACGAAATCCGGCTGTGTAGCAAGCAATGCTGCCAGGGATTCACGTAAAACGGTGTGATCGTCGGCAATAACAATCCGGGTGCGATTTGTGGAAACAATTTTAGGAACCATACTGATTTCTTAGATGCAATTCAGCTGTGGATGAAACGCAGGACTTTCAGGTTGGCCACCTGGCCAACGAAAATATCGGGTGGGGCGAAAATCGGGCCCAAAATCAGGTAGATAGCCCCCGGACGGCAAGGCACCGCAGGACGGACGCAGCCTTGTACCTTGAGCACATAGGAGCCGGTCGTGGTCTATGGTATATTCCGCCTTGATTGCTCCTTACGGAGCGAGCCATGTCTGGGCAATTGAAATTAGAAATGGAGCCGATTCTTGGCGATTGATGAAGAGCTTTCCGTCCTGGAAGACCAGCTTCGCCGGCTGAAGATCGAATATGACATGTATTTTGGCGGAGGCGCCAAAAAACCGCCGACCGACGTGGAATGGAAAGTCAAGAATCTCCTGAAAAAATATTCTGACGGACACCGCATGAGTTATGCGCAGCGTTTTCGTTATACGACCATCCAGCAGCGCTATGCGCTTTATAACGCACTTTGGCAGCAAAAACTTGTCATCAAGGAAGAAGGGTACCGCCGTCCACAGGACGCGGTGCTGGGTATTCAGGGCTTGCGCTCGGATGAAGAGCATGAAGCCGCGATAGCCCTGAAACATCATCACAGCCCGGTGACGGAAGACCGTCCATTCAGCACTTCTTTTTCTGACGCCGATTCCGACCACAAACAAGTGGAATCTTTATTCCAGGCACTTACCGAGGCACGCAAGAAGGCCGGCGAAAACAGCGCCGCCAATCTGGATTCATTCAAAAAATTCGTAAAGCAGAAAACCACGCAGCTACAAAAAGAATATGGCTGCAAAGCCGTGGAGTACACGGTGGAAATGCAGAATGGCCAGGCAAAGTTGAAGGCCAAACCAAAAGCTTAGTTTTTGTCGCTGTGCTCCACACCGCCAAACATCTTTTATTTTTTTCCCGTGTAGGTCACTCTCCAAATTGTTTTAGAGCCATCATCGCTTACGAAGAGCGAGCCGTCGTTTCCTACTGCAACGCCTACTGGGCGCCCCCAGACTTTGCCATCCGCGGTAACGAAGCCGGTGAGAAAGTCTTCGTAGTCGCCCAGCGCCTTGCCATCTTTCATTGGTACGCGAATCACCTCATAGCCCGCGCGACGGCTGCGGTTCCATGAACCATGTTCGGAAGCAAAGATGTCTCCCTGATATTCCTGAGGGAATTGTTTTCCCTCATAAAAGGTCATTTCCAGCGACGCGAAGTGCGGCTGCACCAGCACGTCCGGCACAATCACTTTATTTTTTAACTCCGGATGCTTGCCCTGATGCTTGGGGTCCCAGTGCGGACCAATGTAATACCAGGGCCAGCCGTAGAATCCGCCATCTTCAATATGAGTGATGTAGTCGGGGGGAAGCGTGTCGCCGAGTTCATCGCGTTCATTCACTGATGCCCAAAGTACGCCGGTCTCCGGAGAGACGGCGATGCCTACGGCATTGCGAATACCATACGCGTAGATGCGCATGCCGCTGCCGTCTGGGTTGAATTCCAATATGTCGGCGCGGTTTTTCTCTTCCGGATGCGTGTCAGTGTCGTCGTTGTTCGAGTGCGATCCCACGGACACGTACATTTTTTTACCGTCTTTGGAGAAAGCGATGTCGCGCGTCCAGTGGCCGCCGCCGCGGAGCCTTCCACCGCCGGAAACGTCGGCGATTTTCTGTGACGCACCGCGCGCTTTCATGTCACCGGAATGATAAGGGAAGCGCACCACGGAATCGGTATTGCCGACATATACCCATTCTGGATTCGGTCCGGGTGGATAAAATGCAATGCCAAAAGGCTGTGATAGTCCGCTGGCAAAAACTTCTGTCTGCGCTGCTTTGCCGTCTTTGCCTACACCACGAAAGACTTTGATCTCGCCCTTCTTGCTTTCTGCCAGAAAGATGTCGCCGTTTGGCGCTGTGCGAATCTCGCGGGGAACATCCAGACCATCGGCATAAACCTCTACTTTGAATCCAGGAGGCACCTGCGGCATGGCTCCTTCTGGTCGCGGGGCCATCTCCGGACCGTTATCGACTGATTGCGTGGCATGCGGTTGAGGCAGGTCATCAACGGTGATCTTCCGGAAAATACCGGGCTTCTGCTGGCTCCAGTCAGCGTACGCTGCAGTACCGGTAATTGGATTTTCTTTTGTGGTGCCGGCGGTTTGTGCGAAAGAAGCGATGGAGAAAAGCAGAATGGCGCAAAGAGTTTTGGAGCAGGCGTGCATGGCGTCCTCTGTTTGTGAGATGCAGTGATCGTTCTCGATAGTAATTTAAGGCAAAGCCGAAATGAGAATTCCTCCATCCAACCTCTGATTTTTTTTATCTTTCTTCCTTGTAACCTCCTTTTGTTGCAGCGCATCACACGAAACAGCCCAAACAGAGGCTTTTTCATTTAGGAGGGAAGAAAAATGAAAAGAACAGCGGGACTATTAGTGGTGTTTCTGTTCTGTTCCATGATTGCGTTACATGGGCAGGATAAGACCCAGGATCAGAGCCAGAGCCAGGACCAGAGCAAAGGAACAGAGATGACGGGTACGCTTTGCAACGCTGCAAACGTAGTAGAGACGGCTGGTAAAGCAACATGCGATCCATCGAAGGGCGGTGGGAGCGATGACATGGTGTTTATTGACGATCAGGGCAAAGCCACCACAATTGCTAACACTGACAAAGTAAAAGGTATGTCAGGCCAAAAGGTGAAGGTCAATGGCGAGATGAAGAAAATCAAAGACCAGGACAAGATGTGGATCTACAACCTGCAGCATATCCCTTCGGGAGTATAACCGCAGGGTCCTTCAGGAATTTGGAAGGGCTTTGATGTGCTTTCTTTGCAAGCGGCGAAGCCCTTTTTGATTTGGCGTCATTTACTGGTTGTCACTCGGTTGCATCCACACGGCGTCACTGCTACCTTATCCTTTAATTCGTCCAAATCCTGTCCAAGGATGTAAAGTGCCCAAAATTCAGCGCGCGATTCTGAGCGTTACCGACAAAACCGGTCTGGTCGATTTTGCCCGACAACTTACAGCCCTGAAAGTGGAACTGATTTCCACTGGGGGCACGGCCAAACTACTGCGCGAGGCCGGTATTGCGGTGAAAGATATTTCCGATCTCACCGGATTTCCCGAGATGATGGATGGGAGAGTCAAGACACTTCATCCCAAAGTGCACGGCGGGATCCTGCACATCCGCGGAAACGCGGGGCACGTTGCCTCCGCGCAGGAGCACGGCATACAGCCCATCGACATGGTGGTGGTGAATCTATACGCGTTTGAAAAAACCGCGTCCAAGCCGGGTGTGCATTTTGACGAGGTAATCGAGAACATCGATATTGGCGGGCCTTCCATGGTGCGGTCGGCGGCCAAGAATTTTCGCGATGTGGCGATTGTGACTTCTGTTGAAGACTACGCGGCGATCGCGCAAGAGATGGCAAGCTCCGGCGGAGAGTTGGGACTGGCCACACGCTGGCGGCTGGCGCAAAAAGCATTCGCCACTACAGCGGCGTATGACAGCGCAATTGCAGCAACACTGGCCAGCACTGCTTTGAGTGAGAGCACAAAAGATTTTCAACTTCCACAGGCTGCAAGTGAATTTCCTGCGGTGCTGAGATTTGGTCTGAATAAGGTGATGGACCTGCGTTACGGCGAGAATCCACACCAGAGGGCCGCGATGTACTCAGATGGTTCAGGTCTCGGCGTGGCCAATAGCAAGCAACTCCAGGGTAAGGAACTCTCATTCAACAACATTGTTGATCTGCAGGCTGCGTGGGACCTGGCGCAGGAGTTTGATGAAACGGCCTGCGCCATCATCAAGCATACAAATCCATCGGGCTGTTCCACGGGCAAAACATTGCTGGAAGCGTATATGCGAGCCAAAGAAACAGATCCGGTTTCGGCATTTGGCGGGGTCATTGGTGTGAATCGCATGATTGATGGAGCGGCGGCCGAAGAGATTGCCAAGTTGTTTGTGGAGGCCATTGCCGCACCAGGCTATTCAGCGGAGGCGAAAGAAAAGTTTGCTGCCAAGAAAAATCTGCGTCTGGTGGAAGTGAAGGCGAGTACGCAAAAATTTGCCATGAAACAGGTTTCTGGCGGGATGCTGGTGCAGGATGCGGATATGCGTCCTTTGACTGGAGCAGATCTGAAGATTGTGAGCAGCCGGCAGCCAACGGCAGAAGAGATGCGTGCTCTGCTGTTTGCCTGGAAGGTCTGCAAGCATGTGAAATCAAATGCCATTGTTTATGCCCGCGAGGGACAGACCGTGGGCGTGGGCGCGGGACAGATGTCCAGAGTGGATTCCTGCAAGATCGGCGCCATGAAAGCGATCTTACCTTTGCAGGGCACAGTAGCTGCTTCCGACGCTTTTTTCCCGTTTCCGGACGGAGTGGAGGAGATTGCAAAAGCCGGGGCCACAGCGATTATTCAGCCGGGCGGGTCCATGCGCGATCAGGAGGTAATTGATACGGCAAATCGACTGGGGCTGGCCATGGTGCTCACAGGTGTGCGCCACTTCCGTCACTAGTCAAGAATTGTAATGTGCTAAGAAAAGGGCGGCAGTAAGGTCTAAAATGGGGGTTTAGGATTAGAAAAATGAATAGCTGCCACCGGGAATAGCGCCGGTGCATCCAATTTAAAGGTAATTCGGTTCGTCCTATGACTTTCATCAAAATTCGCACTCTTTTGTCTGGGCTGCTCTTGCTCTCAACCGTAACTGCTTTTGCACAATCAGGCTCAAGCCAGAAGCCTGCTGCTACTTCGCAGAAGGGGACTGCTCAAAAGGATGCAACGAAGGACGCGTCCAAGGAAATAACCCCCGACCAGCCTAAGGCGGTACAGAAGCCTGACCAGGCTGCCGCTTACTATCATTTCTCTCTGGCGCACATGTATGAAGAGATGATGGCCATGTATGGCCGTTCTGAATATGCCACCAAGGCGATTGACGAATACAGACAGGCCATTGCAAACGATCCTTCTTCAGAATATTTGAATGCGTCGCTGGCGGAGCTTTATGCCAAGACCGGCCGCATTCGCGATGCAGTCCTGGAAGCCCAGGAGATCATCAAGCGCGATCCGAACAACCTGGAAGCGCACAAGCTGCTGGGAAGAATTTATCTGCGGTCGCTGGGCGACCTGCAGCCGGGAACACAATCTCGCGAAGTGCTTAATCTCGCGATTGAGCAATATGAGGCCATGGTGAAAATCGAGCCAACCAGCTCGGACAACCACCTGCTGCTGGGGCGGCTATATTTCCTGAACAAGGACCTGATCAAAGCGGAGAATGAATTTAAGGTCGCGATAAAGATTGATCCCAGTTCAGAAGAGGCCATCACCAATCTGGCATTTCTTTATAACGATGAAGGCGACAGCAAGAAGGCCACCGAGATTTTAAATTCGGTGCCTGAAGGCCAACGGTCGGCAAAAGTCTATGCTGCGATGGGAAGCACCTACGAACAGCAGAAAGATTACAAGCAGGCAATTGCCGCTTTCCGGAAAGCCGTGGCCATGGACAAGGAAAATCTGGATGCGATGCGCGGCCTGGCCCAGAACCTTGCCAATGATAATCAGATAGAAGCCGCACTGGACGAGTACCGCACCATTCAAGATGCCGATCCGCAGGACGCTACCGCTGCACTGCGGCTGGCGGAGATTTACCGTGGCATGGGCAAATTTGACCTTGCCATGGATAACCTCAAGAAGGCTGCAGCTCTGGCGCCGGATCTTCTGGATATCCCTTACAACGAAGCGCTGATTCTGGAAGCGCAGGGAAAGTATGAAGAAGCGGCGGCAATCCTGCAGAAGCTGGTGAGCCATCCGCTGCCTCCGGATGCGCGTGCAGGGGAGAAGGCCAATCAGGCGCTGTTTCTGGAGCGGCTGGGAAATATCTATCGTGAAGCCGGGCGTCCGATGCTGGCGTTGGAAACTTTCCGCAAGATCATTGATCTGGGCGGGGATGAAGTTTCACGCGGGTACCAGGACGTAATTGACGAGTATCGCGACCAGAAGCAGTGGAGTGAAGCCACAAAAACGGCACAAGAAGCCGTAAAAAAGCTGCCCAATGACAAAGCACTTAAATTAGCGCTGGCGCAGCAGATGGCGGACAACGGAAAGCAGGAAGAGAGCATTCAGGTCGTCAAGTCACTGCTAAAGGGCGGACCGGAAGACCGCGATACGTACGTTATGCTTTCGCAGATATACCTGCGGCAGAAACGCTGGAAAGAATCAGAAGATGCAATTGCGCAGGCGGAGAAGTTTGCCGTCCGTCCGGAAGAAAAAGAATATATCCGTTTCCTGCAAGGGTCGATTTACGAGCGGCAGAAAAAGTATGACCAGGCAGAGCAGGCATTTCGCGATGTGCTGCATCAGAATCCAAGCAACAGCATGGCGCTGAATTATCTTGGCTACATGCTGGCTGACCGCAATAGCCATCTGGAAGAAGCATTGACGCTGGTCAAGAAGGCGCTGGATTTTGATCCGCAGAATTACAACTACATTGATTCGCTCGGCTGGGTTTACTTTAAGCTGGGCAATTATGACCAGGCGGAAGAAAACCTGCGCCATGCCGCCGATAAGAGCCCGAACGATGCGACGATTCAGGACCATCTCGGAGAGCTCTATGCCCGCACCAACCGATTCAAACTGGCCGCCGCGCATTGGGAGCACGCACTGGATGAGTGGAGCAAATCCCTGCCAGGAGACGTGGACCAGCAGGATGTGGCGCGTGTGACCAAAAAGCTGGAAAGCACCAGAGTAAAGCTGGCGCAGCAGACACAGAAAGAATAGGCAAGCAGTCGGCAATCAGTAGTCAGCATTCAGCCCTTGAGCTTTTTCGAGTCTGAAAAAGTTTGAGGGCTGAAGTATTTTTGGAGCAGAGCAAGAGAGATACGCTAACGTAAACGGACGAGCTAGACTTCTTTCAGCCAAACGGCAACACAGTAAGGCGCGAGCAGCGGTTTTCTCACGCAGACAAGACTTACCGAAGATAAGAAATTTCCGCATTCAGCTTCGCGTTTACCGATTGAGGAAGCATCTTTCTACCTTCCCACAGCTTCGTAGTAGTACACAAGATCGAAATCCAGAAATACAGGGGAGTAAGCATGAAAGGTTTTTTGACGGGAATTGGGATGGGGGCTGCAATCGGTCTTTGGTTGGCACCCGCGACAGGAAGCGAAACGCGCAAGAAGCTGAGGACTCGCGCTGCTAAATTTGCGGATCGTTTAGAGAACAAGCTTGAGGGAACGTCAGAAAAGCATGACGATCAAGTCGTACAAACGGTAGCGGAGTACGAAGCTAACGCGCAGGTGGAGGCAGGCAGGGATAATCACGAGAGGGTGCCGACACCGGACCCGGTAGCTGAAGTTCTGAATAGCGCAAGTAAAACACAGCTTCAGAAGGTTCCGGGAATTGGCGAAGCTACGGCACGACGCATCATTGAAAGCCGTCCATTTAAGAGTGAGGCCGAAGTAGTGGAAAGCAAAGTCATGCCCGACACAGTACTGAAGAAGTTGAAAAATAAACTGGTGGATACTGACGAAGACGTTGCATAAATGAAAGCCGGGTTCAGCTACCCGGCTTTCTCTTTTCTCTCTCAGAAACTCAAGCCCCCCGCACACGCTACTTACTTGCTACAGGCGGGATGACCGCAACCGCAAGCAATCTCTATTTCCTTTGAGCCAGAGTCTTTGCAAAATTGACTGCAATATTTCTCCCCTTTTGGTGGCGTGCAAACGCAGGCTTGATGAGCACATTTAGTGGTTTGATTTCCAGTCATCGTTATTCCTCCGATAGTTACAGATTAGGATGCCTGGATTTGGTGGCGGGCCGTAAACAGACTCGTACCGCCTCATGTGCATGAAAGAATTGGGGCGCTACCATGCTGATCTCCTGCTAGCCTGATAGTCCAATTCTAGCCCTCAGGAGATACGCAGGTTTGTGAGTACCAACTCACAAGCGCAGCTATCACGCAACAGGTGGAGGCGGAGGAACTGAGGGAGGGCTTTCCTGCACACCCATCAGGCTCATCATATGTTCAATATCAAAGGCTTCATTGCGCACGCGCTGGTCGTAATAAGCAAGAGTGAGTGCAATCGCGCTAATAGGACCAAACAGGATCGCACCCAGCGTGGCTGTTATCTCTTCGAGGAGCTTTGAACCCTGCGGGGTATGGAATGCCGCCAATCCCAACGTGCTTATGCCTACACTTAAGGCAATTACCATGATGCCGGAAAAAATAGCGGTAAGGAAATAGATCACGATGATACGGCCGACGGAGTTCTTGGTCAGGCTGGAGCTTCTGCTCAAAGCGTCGCGCCCCCTTATGTTTTCAAGAACTACCGCAGGGATCGCGATTCCATAGACCCCCGCCCAGTAGATTCCGGGAGCGAGGCATAATGCGAAACCGATGCCGACAATGAATGCAACGATGAATGAGACATAGGTCACTTTGAGAGCTTTGCCGGCCACACGGGAAAAGCAGCTCACCATGGTGGTTGGCGTGTCCAGATAGATATCAGAAACGGCAAAGGTGGTGGCTGCGGTAACGATCGCCTCTGCAAACAGGGAAGCAAACCATGTGGCCAGGCCGGCAAATATTGTAGTGATGGTATCTGTTGCATCTGCGTCAATTCCTAATTTTATTGCAGTAATTTTGAGCAGCAGCAAAGCAAGATTCGGAATTGCGCTAATGCCGATGAACAGCACAAAGTTATGTCGATAGATATCAAACGTTTCATCCAGGATCTTGCCAAGCGATAGAGGACGCAGTGTGCGGGCCATAGTTTACCCAGGTGAGAAATTGTGCCACGGATGACCGCGTATTGTAACCGAGATAGCTGTATGCTGAGATACACTTTATCCATGCTTGCTCCTTATGCGTTGCGAGCGGAAGAGAGCCGTGGACGGCGGTATGCTGAGGCCGGCCATGCTTACCGCAACGACTTTCAACGTGACCGCGACCGCGTGGTCCATTCGCGGGCGTTTCGTCGTCTGGAAAACAAAACGCAAGTCTTCACCCGCAGGCACTCTGACCATTTCCGCAACCGGCTGACGCATACCATTGAAGTGGCACAGATTTCGCGGACGATTGCCGCTGAGCTGCACCTGAATGAAGACCTGGTGGAGGCGCTGGCGCTGGTACATGACGTGGGCCATCCGCCCTTTGGGCATGCAGGCGAGCGCACTCTGAATGCCGCGATGCAGGAGCACGGCGATTATTTTGATCACAATCTGCATGCGCTGCGCACGGTGGAACAGTTTGAACAACGTTATGCAGATTTCCCGGGACTGAACCTGACGTTTGAGGTGCGCGAGGGAATTGTGAAGCACTCGCGCGACTACGATGCGAAGGAATTTCCCCGGCTCGCGGAATACCTGCTGGACCAGCGGCCGCCGCTGGAAGCGCAGTTGATCGACTTTACCGATGAGATCGCGTACTCAACAGCCGACCTGGATGATGGAGTGGAAGCCAGGATACTGACGCGAGAACAAGTCCGCAGAGATGTGCCGGTGTTTGCGCGGCTATATGCGGAAGTTGAACGCCTGTATCCTGCGGCCGCGGAAAAGCTCAAGTTCAATGAGACACTTAAACGCGTTCTGGACCATCTGGTGAGTGATTTGATCGCGCATACACGGAAAAAGATTGCCGAGGCAGGCGTGCGGAGAGTAGAAGACGTTCGTGAATTTCCGCAAAGGCTGTGTGCCTTCAGTCCGCAGGTGGAAGAAGAGCGTCGCCAGTTGAAAGACTTTCTCTACCAGAATCTCTATTTCAGTTCCGCACTGCAACGCGATAAACAACAGGCCGAGCAGGTTATCTCAGAGATGTTTGCGTTTTTTATGAAGTCACCCCAGGAGCTTCCCGGCAGCTATCAGGAGAAGACGCGCCACGAACCGCTGCATCGTATAGTCTGCGATTTTTTGGGCGGAATGACCGATACGTATATTTTGGAGCAGCATCGGAGATTTTGTCCGCCGAAGAAGCGGGTTGGCGTTTAGCGTTCATTGCGAACGAGCCGCCCCGAACGATATTTACCTGCCGCTGGAACTTCTTAAAGTTGGATTGCGTATTATCCATCACGCACAGCAGTGCTCATTGGAGACACGATGAAATCTTCTTCTATGGTTCGAGCGGCGGTAATTCTGGCTTTGTTTCAGTCTGCCATCTGGATGCAGGCGCAAACCTCGGGCAGTCCTGCGGAGAAAGACTTTGTCTCCGGCGGCAAGGTTGAGATGACTTTGGAATCCGGCGGCTATGATATCCGGCCCAGCTCTGACAACCGCATCCATGTGCGCTGGAATGAGGCCAGCAACAAAGGCGTTGCAGTCAAGCTCACCACCAATGGCAAGTTCGCCGAGCTCCGCGTGGAAAATACGCCGAACAACTTTCATGCAAGCATTGAGGTCCCGGCGGCTACGAATCTGCGCATACGCATGACTGCGGGCGATTTGACCATGGGCGAGATCAAAGGCGACAAGGATATTGAGATGAACGCCGGAAACCTGCAGATTTCAGTGGGCAACTCCAATGATTGGGGTGAGGTGGATGCATCCGTCACCGCCGGCAACGTGGACGCCATTCCGTTTCAGACAGCCAAAGGCGGCCTGTTCCGGTCACTCGACTGGAAAGGTCCCGGCAAGTACAGACTGCACGTGCACGTGATGGCAGGCAATGTGACTCTGAGGTAAATCCCGCGCGCCGGGGCGGCTAAAAAATGCCACCGAAAAATACCATCTAGAGCACGGTGGCGGCTTTCCTAGGCGCCCATTTTTGGCGCTACGTCATTTTTGCCTATCCCATCTTTTCATCGCTATGCATTTTGGCCAGCTCTGGCCGAGCAATATTTACTCGATCACCCTTACTCTTGGGTTAGTCAGGTCTAAGGTGTTAACCGTAAAGCACTGAAAATAAAGGGCGCGTTTTCGCCCTTTTGATTCAGGAGTTTGGCATTTGTAATGCATTAGTCAGAGCGTAGCGTTATGCGCACTCGGGGGTTTGCTGGAACCCTGTCACAAAGCGTGGCCCCGATGCTCGAACGACCCCCGGTTCGGAGGATTTTTTCCAAATGAAGAATTATCTATTGTCGTTATCGCTTGTCGCCGCCATGGCAGTTCCCGCGGTCGCACAGCAGAACCAAAGCACCCCGTCAGATCAACCGCAAGCACAGCAGGCGCAGAGCAACGATCAAACCGCTACCGGCAAGGATCCGTTGACCTATGAGCGCAAAGAGGGCTTCTGGGGTCATTTGAACCCATTCGCCCGCAAGAAATATGTCAATCGTCAGCTTGATCCTGTTCGTGGCCGCGTGAATGAGTTGGACGAACTCACCGCCAAGAATGCAAAAATGATCGCTGATGTGGATGCTCGCGCAACTGAAGGTATCCGCAACGCCATGAGCAAGGCCAATGAAGCCGATACGCACGCGCTGGACGCGGGCAATCGCGCTAACCAGGCCCAGCTGACGGCGCAGCAGGCCCACACCCGCATCGCCACCGTGGAAGAAACGGTCAGCAAGATCGACCAGTATCAGCCTATTACCCAGGCTGAGATCCGCTTCCGCGCCGGCCAGAACACCCTGAGCAAGAACGCAAAAGACGCGCTTGATCAGATGGCCACCTCGCTCAAGAACCAAAAAGGCTACATCGTGGAAGTAGAAGGCTTCTCGCCCGGCAACGGCACCACCGCCATTGAGAACTCACGTGAAATGGCGCAGATGGTTGTTCGTTACCTGGTCCTGAATCATGAGATTCCGGTCTACCGCATCTACACGGTGGGCATGGGCAATGCTCCTATCCAGGCGGAAGATGGAAAGATTCATCGCCAAAAGGGTGGAAAGGTTGAGATCAGCCTGTTGAAGAACGGCCTGGGCGATCTGAACGCGAACAGCTCAGCTCCTGCTTCCAGCGGCGTAACTGCAACCCCGGCTCCGGCTCAACCGGCTCCGGCAACGCAGCCCGCTCCTGATCAGCCGAAACAGTAAGCTTCAGTAAGTCCTTTTACCAAACGCACTCCTCCTGCTCTTCTGGCAGGAGGAGTTTTTTATTTTAAGGTCGCTGCTGCCGGCCGATCATGCGCCTTGCAGCAGCACTCTGCGCAACTCCAGCACCTGCAAGTTTGCCGGACACGCTTTCCAGTTGTGCCGCCAGCACACAATCAGGTCACACTTTTGCGGATCATGTTTGTGGTCTCTGAATCCCAGGCTTTCATATTCAAATTCAATCCTTACGCGCTGCCACTTGCCCGGTTCAATTTCCATCTTCGCTTCGCAATCCGGAAATGCCGCCCGCACTGACTCAACAATGAACCCCAGCTCTCGCGCCACCAGGCCAAACAGCAGGATCACTCCCATTTCATTCAAGGGCTCATGCGCCAGCCCAGGTAGATCCATCGGCGCTCCCAGCAGCGGACGGTCGGAAAATGCGCGGCGCGGAAACACCGCAGAGAGCGCCGTCGTCCCGGCAAATAAAACCGCCAGCATCGCCGCCGTCACACATTTCTTTCTCCCTAGCGGCGGCAAGGGCGGCAGAACTTGCGGCCTTGCCATCTTGTTGTCCAGCTCCCACAAATTTTCTTCCGGCCCAGGCCCGCACAAATTTCCTTCTGGTGCCGCTGCCGGCGAATCCACGGCCGTTTCCATCTGCTGTGCCTCTTCTCGCCATCTCCGCAGATGTTTGCCAAATCCTGTGGCCGGAATAGGCCCGCGCCGGATCTTCTCCAGCACGTCTTCCCATGTGTCTTCTAATTTGCCCGTCGTTGCAAATCGATAGAACGCTGCCGGCACCTGTGACCACTTTTGAAAACGGTTTCTAAACACAATGTAGCCATGCCTGCCTTCGCGCAAATATTCCCTGCGTGTCGGCACATAACCCAGCTTCCGCACCACCTCGCCCCAGTCTTCCAGTATCGCCGCTGAATTCAACCGCTGTCCCGCCGGATTCGGCTCCAGCCCAGCCGCCCGGACCGCCTCCAGATACGTTGGAAAATAGCGTCTTGCGCTCCGGTCATGGATGCCGCTCAATCGCGCAAACTCCGTGGTAGTCGGCGCGTGGCCCAGCTCGCGTGCCGCCGCTTGCAGCGCGCTGATGATTTTTTCCCGCGTGAGTGACCTGCGCGTAACCCGAGTGGCCCGTGTGTTGATTGGTTTGCTGGTTGATTCTTCGATTGGCATAAACCCTCGCAAAATAAAAACCCGCCACAAGGACGGGATTGGATTTGGAAATTGGGTGGAGACAAAATTCGATATCAAGGTGCAGGAAGCTCCTGCGAAGACTGTTAGCACATAGACGTGCCATCCCGAACCGCAGCCACGCAGTCAATTGTTCTTGATTTAAAGATCTGTGATTAAAAGATTGGGCGAAGATGAGAAATCTGCTCCGCTATTGTTGTTGGGCCGCACCTATCCCATCGGCCTAAAATGCTATCGACCAAAACGCTCTAAAGAATGAAAGAAGCCCTTTTTGTTTAGTTGCATCATTTTTACTTGTTGAAGGGTAGAGCAGGTTCGGGTGGATCAGATCAGGGTGGAGCAGCCAGGGTGGAGAAGCCAGGGTGGAGCAGGCCTTCAGGCCTGCGTAAACAGTTCTTTGTAAATGGGCTTTAGCCCCGGAGGTAACTGACAAATATTTTTCCTGCCTTCAAAGCGCTTTTGTTCGTCTTTTTATTGCTCTCTACTTACTGTTACGCTAAAGGAGTAGTGCGGGCTACGCCGGCGCCATTAACACCGACCCATCCCTGACCACAAATCTCCTTCTCCACGACCGGATCTATCAGACTGGAAAACCAAGAATTACAAACCGCTCGAGGGCTGGCGAACCATTCGCAGCTAGCGATTTCTCCCAACATCAAAACGGAACCCGCCGCAAGGCGGGTTTTTGTCGTCAGGCCGGATCGTTGGCTGCATTAGTGGAGAAGCCAGGGTGGAGCAGGCCTTCAGGCCTGCGTAAACAGTTCTTTGTAAATGGGCTTTAGCCTTGTTAAAACAAGGCTAGAAGAGAAGCCGCCTACGTTGGGAAGACTCCAGTCAAGATCCAACACGGATCGCATTCGAAAATGCTACTAAGCGTTTAACC
>Ga0206965_10174_pt1 | contig 20120 bp, 16 predicted proteins | sample Alteio_BWOrgHeat_26_FD_152973 | JGI IMG/M metagenome (GOLD analysis project Ga0206965, IMG submission 152973) | Enriched cells from forest soil in Barre Woods Harvard Forest LTER site, Petersham, Massachusetts, United States -... | ecosystem: Environmental > Terrestrial > Soil > Temperate forest >...
TTATGGATTCCTGCAACTTTTTTGCAAAATCGGGTTGTAAAACCCCGGTTGGGTTTTGCAAGGTGCCGGTTGCCCACACCAAAAAGTTTTTAGGAACAGTTACATTCAGGGTATAATCGTTAAAATCGTTATAAAACTCCAGCGAGCCGGTGTGCGGCTGCGTATCCCATCCTTTATAGTCATCATAAACCGATACCCTTGGATAAAAATAAGCCAGGTAAAAAGTGGTGGAATCAATAGCGCCATCGCGTCCATGCCCTTTTGACAATTGGTAATGCCAGGTAATGTTAAGCTTCAGGGAATCATGCGGTATCAGTGGCGAAGCCAGGTCAACCATTTGATTGGTGGTTATCGCTTTGCTGTTGTCCCAGGCGGTTTTAGCACCGTTTATCTGCAGGTTATCAACATGTATGCCGGCCTCCGGATCAGCAGGCGCACCCCGCCCGGCTGACAGATGAACATTTACGATCAGTTTCATGTTCAGGCTATGCAACGTGTCCGGACTGTTATTAAAATAGGTTATTTCTTCGACACCATTTATCGTTCTGTCGGGCGGCGTCATACTTACCGAAATATTATAGCGCCCATGATTTTCCCAGTATTTTTTTCCGGGCTTACCGCTTAATGAACGGGTGTCTTTTGCATAGGCCTGCATTATTTCGGGCGGCATGGTTAAGGTTTGTGCATTGGCTGATAACAATGCAAGGCAAAAAATTGCTGAAAGCGTAATCGATTTGATCATGAGTGATTTTTTTATGGTCAGAATAATCAAATCTATAAAATAATTACCTGTTTAATTGTAACGGTTTTATTGCTGATGTTGCCAAAACGTCTTTCGCCAACCGGCTTGTTCTGCCGGCGTTAAAAATGTCCAGGCAACTATGCGGCTTGTTTTTTGGCCATGCATCATACTGATGGTTTTAACATCCAGCGCATTAACTGCTTTCAGCGCCTTATAAATAACCGGGAGCGTATCTTTTTTGGAGACCAGCGTAGAGAACCATAAGCATTGCTTTGCCACCATAACGCTTTGCTCAACCATCCGTCGTATAAATCCGGCTTCGCCGCCATAACACCACAGTTCGGTTTTCTGCCCGCCGAAATTTAAGGCCGATGCCTGTTTATTGATCCCCAGTTTGTTCCATTTAGTGGCTGCAGACAGCTGTGCCTCCTGCAACGATGCGTGGAAAGGCGGATTACAGATAGTTATGTCAAAACCCTCACCCTGTTTAATAACTCCCTTAAAGATATTAGCCTTATTGGTTTGCAAACGAAAGATGATCTTATCCTTAAACCCTTCGTTTGATGACAGGATCTCCTTTGCCGACCGTATCGCCACCGGGTCGATATCGGTACCGACAAAGCGCCAGCCGTAAACGCTGCTGCCTATTAAAGGATAAACACAATTGGCGCCCATGCCAATATCCAGCACATTAATTTTACTGCCGCGCGGGATTTCGCCATTGTTAATTTCGCTTAGCAGGTCGGCTGCATAGTGGAGGTAGTCGGCCCGGCCCGGTATTGGAGGGCAAAGGTAACCTGCAGGGATGTCCCAGTTATTAATGCCGTAAAACTGTTTCAATAAAGCTTTGTTCAGTGCCTTCACTGCGTCCGGGTCGCTAAAGTTGATAGATTCCGTATCGAACTGGTTCAGCTTAACAAAGCGGCGCAACTCGGGCGTGCCTTTGATCAGCTGTTTAAAATCATACCCTTGCCGGTGCGAGTTGCGGGGGTGCAGGTTTTCTTTTTCGACAGGTGTTTGTTTGGGGGTGGATGGCATTAAAAATGTATTGAAACGAATTATATTTGCAAAGATACGAAAAACGGACTGCTAATAAACGTTGGTGTTCACAGGTAAGGGCACCTCGTTTTTAAATGAATTGCTTAATCAAAAGTTTCCGGATGCCAATCCGGGAGCTTCCGACTTAAACAGGATCCAACCTCTCCCTACGGTTTGACGACGACCGGATGACGTTGCACCATAGTAATTATTAGTACAGCTGATTGAAACCGTGCCCGGCATGATTACCTTTGCTTATCGCGAAGCCAAACGCATAACCTGATTATTGCTATGAAAGAAGATTCCATACACGTTTATAATAATCTGCAAGACCAATACAAGCATCTTGGTGCGCCAGTGGACCTGATTGACGCCAGTGCAGGCTTCACCATTTTTAATTTAAAGGATATACCGGATAAATTGCCCTTCAGCGCACCGGTAAGCCGGCTGAATTTTTTTGTGTTTAATTTTATCAAAGCAGGCAGGGGTAATTACACCATTGATGAGCAATCTTTTGAGATCAGGCCAGGTACTATTTACTTTACCAACCCGGGTCATACCCGTTCTTTTGAATGGACGGAAATAGAGGAGGTTTTCCTTATCACCCTTAGCGAGAGCTTCCTGAAGGAAAATGTGCATGCAGCTGTTTTCGAAGAGTTTTCATTCCTGCTTTCAGAAACTTTTCCGGCCAGAGTTGTCAGTCCCGAAGTATTTGCCGAGTTTGAACGCCTGTATCAGCAGATCCATAAAGAATATCTGTCGCACTCGCCATTCAGGACCCGACTAATCGGCGGCCTGTTTGTGGTTTTGCTACTGAAGATCAAAGAATATTTCTGGCTGGATTATAATCCTATTTACGAAGGTAACCGGAGTTCGCAGATCGTTAAAAACTTTAAACGATTACTTGAAAAGCATTACCGCGACCTGAACAAGGGCCTGGTTGAACATGCTTTCAGGGTGCAGGATTATGCAGATGCGCAGAACCTTCATCCTAATTACCTGAGTAACGTAATCAAAAGTAAAACAGGCAAATCCATCGGGGCCTGGATTGCCGAAAAAACGATAGCAGAAGCCAAATCGCTATTACAAAATTCCGGTATATCCATAAAAGAAATCACCTACCGGCTTGGCTTTACAGAATCGGCGCACTTTTCAAATTACTTCAAAAAGCATACGAGTCTTTCCCCTGCATCTTACAGAAAAGCCTACAACAGCCCCGCATCTTAGAAATTTACAACTGTTCCTTTATTCCTCGCAATTTCCCGGTTAGCCGAAACATGACCTTTGTTTTGTCAATCAAGACAAACAAAAAACAAAGGAATCATGAAAACATTAAATGAAAAAGTAATTTTAGTAACAGGTGCCTCAAGAGGTATCGGAGCCGCCGTAGCCCGCAAACTGGCCGAAGCCGGCGCAAAAGTAATTGTAAACTATGCCGGCGACCGGGAAGCTGCCGCAGAAGTTGTTAACGCTATTAAAGCAAACGGCGGAGAGGCCATTACTTTGCAGGCTGATGTGAGCAACAGCACCGAAGTTGCAGCGATGTTCGACGCGGCTATCGCACATTATGGCAGGATCGATGTACTGGTAAACAATGCCGGCATTATGATCACCAAACTCATAAAAGATACTAATGACGACGATTTCACCCGCCAGTTTGATGTGAACGTTCGCGGCACGTTCAATACCCTGCGCGAAGCTGCAACTAAATTAGCTGACAATGGCAGCATTATTAATTTCTCTTCGACTACTACACGCCTTATGATGCCAACTTATGGTACTTATGTGGCAACGAAGGGTGCAGTTGAACAGCTAACCCGCGTATTTGCCAAAGAGGTTGGCGCAAGGGGCATTAATGTAAACGCCGTTTCTCCGGGCCCTACCAATACCGAATTGTTTACCAAAGGCAAACCGCAGGATGTGATTGATCGCCTTGCATCCTTAAACGCCTTCAACCGCCTGGGCGAGCCTGAAGATATTGCCAAAACGATAGTCTTCCTGGCTTCCGATGATGCCAAATGGATCAGCGGTCAGATAATCGGCCTTAACGGCGCAATGGCATAAGCTCCTTTAGCCAAAAAGGTATAAAGTCACCATATAAAATACAAACATCAAAATCAATCATTAAAAACCATTTAAAAAATTTCAGTCATGAACTCACTAAATAATAAAGTAGCTATTATAACCGGCTCGGCCCGGGGATTAGGTAAAGCCATCGCAGAACGATATGCGGCGCTGGGAGCAAATATTGTGATCAATTATTCGCGCGATAAAACCTCAGCCGATGACGTGGTAAGCAACATTAAAGCCATGGGCGTGCGTGTAATTGCTGTACAGGCCGATGTAAGCAAGGTAGCTGATATTGAAAGGCTATTTGCAGAAGCAAAAAAGGAATTTGGTAAAATCGACATCGTAGTAGCCAATGCCGGTGTTGAAATGGTAGAAACACCGGTAACAGCTTTTACTGAAGAGCAGTTTGACCGCTTGTTCTCCATCAACACCAAAGGCACCTATTTTACCATGCAGGCAGCCGCCAAATCCGTGGAAGATAACGGAAGGATCATTTATATTGCATCAAGTACTACCGCTTTCCCGGTACCTGGCATGGCTGTGTACGGCGGCAGCAAAACTACTCCCCGTTACCTGGTTAATGTACTGTCGCAGGAAATTGGTCACCGTGGCGTTACCGTTAACTCTATTATCCCGTTCGCCGTGGATCATTCCGGCATCTTCGCCGAAGCAGGCAGTTATCCTGAACTCCGGAAAAGCCTGCTTGACAGCTGCCCTATGGGAAGGCTGGCGGAAGTAGAAGATGTGGCCAATGTTGCCGAATTTTTTGCAAGCGACCTTTCGTCATTTGTTACCGGGCAACACCTGCTGGTTAATGGCGGCGCAAATCAATAATCCGGTGTATTTAATTAACGCTTTCCATATCAAAAGCCTGCAAACAGTTTACTTGCAGGCTTTTTGTTTTTCACGTTATAAAGTTGAGTGAAAAAAAGTTGAGGATAAAATTAATATCAGGCACTGAGCCACATCAGCAATCCAGATCGGGTAAAGGTGCTGGATAATGCGCATCTTCATATTGTTTGATTAACAGCAATGCAATTTGCAATTTTTCACCCTCTTTGCTTTCGGGAGGGTGATGCAGATCGAATTGGCTATCTACCCAATCCAATAACTCCCCGTACGCTGTTTCTGATTTTATGATTTGCAGTTCCATGTGTTAACTTTTAAAGGCACGGTGCTTTCTAATAGAAAACCAGATAAATAATTTGGCCGTCATTCGCTATTTCCCCGCCACCATCGCCTCTTTTAACCATTGCTGGGGTATACCTGATGACAGCTCCTTTTGCAGCCATTTATTTACAAACTCAACCAAAGCGGGATCCTTTTGAATCCACAACGCCTTATCGCTTTTAGTTATGGTCCCCGCAAAGCTTCTGCATAGTTGCGGGTATTGAAGGGTTTTAAGATCTGCTTCTGTATCGTCTGTTACCATTACATCTGCGTGCCCTACAATGATCTCGTTAAACACCCCGATGTTATTGGGAAATACCTGCAACGCGGCAGCGGGAAATAATGATCGCGCCACAGCCTCGTTTGTTCCTCCCTTATTCTCAATTAAGCGCACCCCTGGTTTGTTTACGGCTTCTGCATTGGAGAACCGGGCACTATCCACCCGGCGGCAAAGGAAGGTTTTGCCTCCCGAATGGTAGGAGATAGAAAAGCTTGCCAAAGCCGCCCGTTCGGGTGTAATGCTGATTCCGCCGAGTGCAATATCAAAAGCATCCTTTTGCATATCCGTAGCCAGACTGGCCCAGCTTGTTTTTACAAACACCGGCTTAACGCCCATAGCTGATGCCAGCGCACGGCCCAGCCTGATGTCGGCGCCGGAAAGGGAGTCGCCTTTAACTATGGCAAAAGGGGCATAGTCACCGGGTACGCCTATGCGAAGTACTCCCTTTTTTTGGATCCGCACCAGGCGTGAGGTTGAATCACTTAACTGACCGGCCTGCCCATAGCTTTTGGGCAAATGAGATATAATGGCTATGATGATGAGCAGCAGGTGGCGCCAATAAAGTTTCATGATATGAAAATAGGCATATTTGTTTAAGGTATGCAAATTATTGCCAACACACCTTTAGTGGATCAATGCGCCCTGTTTTGTTCACTTTCCGCTCCGCCGGTTTCGCGTTTTTGAGGGGTATTGGTTGTTTTGCCGAAACTATAAGTAAATGCCAGCGTTGCCACCTGTGTATCCAAAGTGTTGTGGAAGCTTGCCCTGGCATCCACAATATTGGTAATGGTGCCGCTTGGGCTAAAGGTGTGAAGCATATCCCGCATTGTTAGCTTGATGGTGCCTTTATTGTTCAATATTTTTTTCTGAATAGCTGCATTAAGCATGCCTTTGGGTAGCGTAACAAACTGCCCGTAAGTGCCGCCGGAATCAAAAAAGCCGCTTAGCTCGGCGCTCCAGGTGGGTGATATAGTGAACTGGTTATTGCCGTTGCCCGAGAAAGTAACCTCCGACTGGTTAAGGTAGCCGGTATAAAATGCCCCCTGGTAGGTATTGTTATAAACTTCGGCATACAGGTTAACCGTCCACCATTTTGTCGGTTGAAAATTTGTGGTGACCGAAAAATCAAGCGTTTTTTGCTGCCCTATATTGCCCTGGGTGCTGATAAATACATCGCCGCTGCGGTGAATCGTTTCACCCTGAACGTCAATGGTATAATTGTATGCAAGTGCCACCGTAAACAGGCTTCGGAAACTGTAGGCCAGTTTATAATTATCGGTAAACTGCGGCCTCAGGAAAGGGTTGCCGGAGAAATAGGTAAACTCATCCACAAAAAAAGTAAAAGGATTTAAGCTGCCGTAATTCGGCCGGCCTATGCGGCGGCCATAAGAAGCAACCAGCACATTATGACCTGCCGTATCCAGGTTGTACGAAAAATATGCAGTAGGGAACAGGTCGGTATAATGGTTGATGAATGACGAATCGGCTCTTTCGGCATTGCCCAGCTGGTGCCCGTCGCCATTAGTATTCTCTAACCGCAAGCCCGTTTGTAAGGAGAACCGGCCGAAGTTTTTATTAAAATTAACATAGGCCGCATTGATGTTCTCTTTATATAAAAACCGGTTGGTTTTGGTATAATCTATGCTACTTACGCCATCAACCACGTTAAAGTAATTGGCGGCGTTATCGGTATTTACATAACTGGTTTTAACGCCGGCCTCCAGCTTGGCCTTGCCCTTAAGCGGATGGGCGTAATCAGCCTTGGCCGAATAAATATTGATGGTGGATGGCAAATCATCACTCAGCGTCGTCGAATTGGTTAAAGCGCCATCCGGCAAATAGGTATTATTCATAAACAGCTGGTTACCACCAGATACATCGCGGATATAATCTAAATCAAAGGTCAGCTCCCTGCCAACGCTATCAAACTTATGGGTATAATTCAGGTTGATGCCATTGCTGCTAAATTTATTTTTGGAGGTATTGAGGGTGGTGATGGTTGAATCCAGTCCGCCGTTTTGGCCGTACAACAGGCTGTACACCGGGCTGTTGTCGTGGTCGCGAGAGATATCGCCCGAGTAAACTATGCCCCAGGTTGTTTTGGGCGATGCATAAAAGTCCATCCCTGCCTTAATATTGGTATTATAATTCGTCGGCCTGAAATAGGAAATATCTTTTAGCGACGAGGTTGTGTTCCCGTTAGCATCCAGGTAATCCCGGTCTATTTCCAGGCGCCGCCAGCTGCGTTGTTCATCATAGGCAATATTGGCAAACAGGTTAACCTTATCGATGCGGTAATTCAGGTTGGCGTTCTCGCTGTTACGGGCATAAAAACCCTGGGAATAATTGCCCCCCAGCACGGCATGAAAGCCTTTGATGGTATTCTTTTTTGTTTTGATATTGATAACACCCGCATTACCGGCTGCATCGTATTTGGCTGGCGGATTATCCATCAGCTCGATCTGGTCCAGCGACGAGGCCGGCAACGAGCGCAGATACGTAGCCAGGTTTGCAGCCGAAAGATATGTGGGCTTATCATCTATCATCACCATTACCCCGCTTTTGCCCTTAAAGGTGATATTGCCATCGGCATCCACCTGTACGCCGGGCGTTTTTTGCAGCACTTCCAGGGCGTTGGTGCCGGTATTGGAGATCAGCGCGCCTACATTAACTACCGTACGGTCAATTTTTTGCTGGATGAACGATTTTTGAGCCGTTACGGATACCGCATTTAGTGTTTTCCCTGCCGGGGATAAAACAAAGGCCGGCAGAACAACCGGCTTTTGCCCGCTCAGTACCACATTGGTGCTTAAATAATTTTTATAGCCAATATAGGTGGCTTTGATAAGATATGTATTGTCGTTTAAGTTTTCAAAAGCAAAGCGGCCATCCCTGTTAACCAATTGACTGCTTACTACGGTTGAATCTTTTGCGATAAGTAGAATCACCGTTGCGCCGTCGAGTGGTTTTTTGGCTTCATCCAAAACCGAGCCGGAGATTTTACCGCCAGTGGTTTGTGCATTGGCAAAGTTGAATAGTAAAAGCGTGAATAAGGCTAAAAAAAGTATTGGTATCAGTTTCATAGACTATATGACGCAGGTTTAGGCCGGGGTGTTACAGGAAAACTAATTTATTAGGAGGTTTTTTTGATGTCCAAACAGGAACCTCAGCAGATTTCCATTAACCCAGCACTAAGCCCGCCGGAGAACCTATTGACCGTCTCGTCGTTACGGGGTATAGCTTTATCACCCCGACGAACCTTCCTTGTATTTTACGCTCCTGAATTTATTGGGCTTCAAGTACACATAATCATTTTCAAAGTCCAGGATCATATTAAAGCGTTTTAAAAGATCATTACCCAGGAAATTGATCCCGAAACCAACCGGGTTCTTGCTGCCCAATAAAAGCGTTGGGGTATTTGCTACCCCAAAACCATTAACCTTAAAATATGGGAACAATACCACCCTGGTTTCATATTTTACACCTCTCGGGTCGCGCACAACTAACGACCTGATCAGTTTCAGATCGTGGGGAAAGTTTTGTTCGCTTACCCAGGCGCTATCCAAAATAATAGCCTCGTCGGAGCCTGTATCCATCAAAAAATTGCCGGTGTATTTTTTATTTGCAACTTCAAAGGTTCCTTTAATATAAGGAAAAGACCGGGCAAACTCCATCTTCGACCGCACATAGCCTTTCAGCGCCTTTGGCAAAGCTGAGTGAATGATCAAAAGCAGGCGGTCATAATCAATCTCAACTTGTTTACCCTCAAACAAGTTCCAGCCAAACCTGCCGTCCATCTCATTTGATGTTACTCTTGTGATGAAGATCTGCGGGTTGCTCCATACTTTGTTTCCCATCTGCAGCGTAAAAACTTTGTTCAATTTATTATAATCGGGCGTAGTTTTTCCGGCCAGGGCATCTGGCTGATTGGATAATAACTTGGTTTTTTTAAGGATGGCATCCCTGGTTAACCGAAAATCAAAGGAGCTTGCATCAAAATGCATTTTCAGCGTATCCGTACCATTGATGATGGCTTGTACGCTGATGGCATTAAATGCCGTGAGTGTAAACGGGATGGTGTCGTTTACAGCAACGTTGTTTTTAGTTAACTCTTTCGGCGGTATCGCGCTGACGATCCTCGTATAACAGGAATCGTTACCATTTAATACTACTACAAAATTGAATATTGTGCCGGGTTTTACTTTTACCTTTATCGAATCGATATCAGTATAAAATGTCACCCATTTTGTTTTCCTTGTCCTGTCGGCAGTGAAGATATCGGGCCTCGCCTTCGGCGATAGGTTCCATGCGTTTTTATCCAGATAGTCGCCATCCTTTATTGTTACGTTTTTTGAGGTCGCTTTAATAACCGGCAATCGCTGTTGCGCAAATAAAATGGAGGCGAAAAGCAAAAGGGGTAATAAAGCTAATTTTTTCATACTGATGGGATGGGCAAAAGGATTGATTTCAAAAATCACTAAGATAGTTGATTGACACCTAATTGAAACACAATCTGTTCGCCAACAATACAAAAAAGCCTCAAGACATTAATCAAAAGGCTTTCGATTTACAATGTAGTCCTTTGGCTGCAAAAACCGAACTCCTTTATAGTTGATTTGCATAACGCGGCGGTTGTGTAGGCTAATTAGTTTTCATCCAGAACCTCATAAATTTTATGATAAGTGTTAATGAAACCATTCATCTCTTTTTCATTCTTATTTTTCGTCCAGAGCAAATAGTTCTTTTGCAATTTGGTGTCCTTAAATCCTACTATGTTGAGTTTTCTTGAATGTAAGATCGCGACTAATTTATCTTTATTAAAAATTAATTGGAACCTAAAAACCGCATCCGAAACAACGTAGGTATCATGCCATAAAACGTAGCTTTTATTCGGCGGGTATTTTCTATCCATCTCATCCTTGTAATAACGTAATCCGAAATCAGCAATGAATTCTTTAAAAGAATCAAAGTTCAAATTATTGCTATTTGAATTGATAAGCTGTTGTAATACATTTTCAGGTACCGTTAACGAGCGTATATCGTTAATGGTAATATAACCAGCAAACCGCATTTGATATAGGTTTTGGCTTTTTGAATATAGTGGCGTTATGTCGATTGAGTCTGAAACTACATAACCGATCTTCTTTCCTGTAGAATCAATTAAACTATAACCCTTTTTTAACTTAATATTAGGTTTATAAAGTGCCTTCGTGGATGGCAGATAGATCACCATAGATATCCATTTGCCTTCCGGATCACCACATTCTATTTTTACGTTGTCAAATAATTTGAATGCGATCTCCTTTTTCGACTCATAATATACATTGATAGTACCGTTTGTAACCTCGGCGTTCGCTTTCAAATAAAACAGAACGAATAACAATGATAAGGTGGTTTTTATGGTTTTCATATTGTTCCTGGCAGAATGATTTATGTGTTTATCATTTTACTGATAAAAGTAACAAAAAGCCTCAAGACTTTCGGCTTGAGGCTTTTGACTTTAAATGTGGTCCTTAAACTACAAAGCTCGAACTCTTTTGTGGTTGATTTGCATTGTGCGGCGGGTTTGGAAGAGAGATTTGGGTTGGAATGCTTACCAGCCATTGAAACAGATCGAAATCAAATCCTATTGGTGCCTGCTCGACAAATCAATCTCCAATCAGTTGAGTGACTGCCGGTATGCCAAAGGCGATAAATTGGTTTTGCTCTTAAATAATTTAGTGAACGATTGCGGATGTTCAAAACCTAATGCATAGGCTATTTCGCTACTGGAAAAATTTGTTACAGAAAGTTTTTCTTTGGCTTTTTCAATCAATTTGTCGTGTATGAGCTGTTGCGTATTTTGTCCGGTTAATACTTTAAGTAAACTTCGCAGATAGCTCGGCGATACATTCAGTGTTTCTGAAATGTATTGAACGGTAGGCAAGCCTTTTGTTACCAGCTCCTCACTGCTAAAATAATCCTCCAGTATGGTTTCCAGTTTGTCCAGTAGTTGATGGTTGGCTTTCTCTCTTGTAATGAACTGACGATGATAAAAACGATCTGCATAGCTCAGCAAACTCTCTAGCTGCGAAACAATGATTTGTTTGCTGAAGCGGTCTATGTTTGCATTATATTCTTGTAGGATGTTTTGAAAGATATGGACGAGCATAGCTTCTTCTTTTGCAGAAAGAAATAAGGACTCATGAACCGAATAATCCCAGAAATCAAATTTCCTTATCGATTTAGCCAATGAGGTATTCCATAAAAAATCAGGATGAATGAGCAGTAACCATCCTGATTGTGTTGTTTCTTGTTTTGTTTCGATTGAAAGGCTCAGTACCTGATTAGGTGCCACGAAAGATAAAATACCTTCGTTAAAATCAAATGGCTGTTGACCGTACCTGAAATTAATATGATTTGAAAACGAAACTCTTTTCATACCAATAGCATAAAAATCATAACACCAGCTCATCGCTGCTGTGTCCACTTGTCGCTTCACCAAGTCAATTTCAGTCACACTAAACAGCGGATGTTCCGGCGCTGGTAGCTGCCGAAACTGGTGAAACTCGCTGATTGTTTTAAACCGTTTCATTTTGGTTAATTTTCTTTCCTGATCTCCAGTACAAGTTTACCTCGCACGTGTTTTGTTTCCATTTCAACATGTGCCTCAGTTGCTTTTTCAAGCGGGTAAACCTTGCTGATAACAACAAACACTTTCCCTGCTTCAATTAGTTTTGCAATATCGGTAAGTGATTGAGCAACATCCAAATCTCTCCTTATCATTTTTGCTTCAGCATTTTTTTTTGCAAGCAAATCGAGAAATTCTTCGCTGAAAGGAGAAGCGATCTGGACAGAAACAAACCTGCCGCCATCTTTTAATGCACCCGCCATCAAGACCCTGACAGCTTCATCGGGTACTGGTGAGGCATCAAAAACAACGTCGATATCTCGCAGCAAGCGTGCAAAATTTTTGTCCTTATAATCAATTACTTCATCTGCGCCCAGTTGTTTTAAAAAATCAAAATTGCGCTGGGAGGCTGTACCGATCACATATGCACCTTTCGCTTTAGCAAATTGCACTGCGAGGTTGCCAATTCCGCCGCCGGCTCCATTGATCAACACTCTTTGCCCCGCGCCCACTTTACCAAGATCCATACCGTTCCAGGCCATCAATGCGCAGGATGGAATAGCACCGGCTTCATTAAAGCTTACGTTATTTGGCATGATGGCAAACTGGGTGGCTTTAGCAGCAATAAACTCGGCATAGGTACCACTTAAAAAATTGGGGAGGCCGTAAACTCTATCGCCTTTCTTAAATCTTGTAACATCACTTCCGATTTCCTCAACCATACCGGCACCATCCAGGCCAAGCCCCAATGGTAATTTAAGGAATGGTTTTAAAATCTCGTTGCCTCCCTGCCGCACAATGTAATCTGCCGGGTTAACACCACTGGCGTACATTTTTACCAGTATTTCATCGGCTTGAGGCACAGGGCGTTCTACCTCTTCCAATTTCATCACTGCCGGACCGCCAAATTCATGAATTCTTATTGCTTCCATTTTGTCTGATTTTTTTATAACCCAAAGGTCAGTGTAATTTCAAAAACGGATTAAGCCAAAACGCCTTTTGTCTTAGCCTAAAAAATCAGTAAGTGTTTAATTTCCTTCTTATATATCCCCCGGTAAAGGACTTAATGATAAAGTTGGTATGCTGCAGTTTTGGAGGTAATAATGGCATCGCTTATTAATTTCCGACAACAAAAAAGCCCCCGGATTTTCATCCAAAGGCTTTCAATAATCTTTCCCATGCTGTTCCCATGGATGGGTGTAAATGTGGTCCTTAGACTACAAAACTCGAACTCTTTTATGGGTGATTTGCATTGTGCAGCAGGATTGGAGGATAATATGCCGGAGTTTTGAAAATGATTATTGTCTTCTATTCATAATTAGCGATCAATTTATGGTAGCTTTATTTTTTTGAAATAAGATGAATATTAAAAGTTTTTGTTTTTTATTGTGTGTCACCTTTATCGTTACTGGTTGTTTTATTAGCGCAGGAACACATGGTTCTTTAAAGAATTATCAATATGCTATAAAAAAGGAAGATTTGCAACGAGCGATAATGAAGGTTATAAAAAATAATCCTAATATTTATAGAGATACTTCTTTAGACAATTCATCAGCCCATGCGTCCATTGACTCTACCGGTGCTCACTATTATAATGATATTAAAAATTATGTTACAATAAAGATAACCTCTGGACAAATCGTGAACGAATATACTTTTAGATATTATGGAGATGACGAGTATTGGAAGACTTCTGGCAGCTCTGAAATATTTATTTGTTACGCATTTGACAAAAATCACAAGGGGGGAAGTGAGGGTAATGGCGGAGTAACAAAGGAAATGTTAAAAGGGTTTACTGATGTCTTTGAAAAGGAATTTATAAGTAAGATAGACCGTGAATTGAATTTGACCCATACAGACGAAACTAATTAATAACAGAAAAGCCTCCAGATTTACATCTAAAGGCTTTCAAAACAATCTTTCCCATGCCGTTCCCATGGATGGGTGTAAATGTGGTCCCGACGAGAATCGAACTCATATCTAGAGTTTAGGAAACTCCTATTCTATCCGTTGAACTACGGGACCTGGAGATTTACGAATTTAGAGTTACGATTTTAGATTTATCCTATCCATTCGCGAAATCGATGCAAAGGTGCAAATTTTGATTGAGTTCGTCAAGGGTAGTTATTGGTTGATTGAGTTGTGCACATTTCAGATTTACGAAGGTTTACTTCGTAAATCTTTATCGAATCACCGAACCATTATGAAAACCGCCATCGGCAGAAACAAAACTCAATTTCCCTTCGGCGTTTTCGGCCATCAGGATCATGCCTTGTGACATGATGCCTTTTATTTCGCGGGGCTCAAGGTTTACCAAAACGCTTACTTTTTGCCCGATAATGGCTTCCGGCTCAAAATATTCGGCAATACCAGATACGATGGTGCGCGGTCTGAATTTACGATCCTCACAAGAATTTTTTTAATGTGTGATTACAAATTCCTGCGCTAAACCCATATTGTATATTCAGACCCAACGATATGGTTAAGCACTTTTAAATTAACTATCTTTGAAAATTAAATTTTTGGTATCTGCGTGTTTACATTAATAAATCTCCTAAACCAAGCATTGAAACGCATTCTTATCATCGTTCTATTATTCGGTTGCGCAGCTTTCATTTCAGCCGCCCCCGTTAAACTATTTCATTTAGCCGGCCAATATAAAAGCAACTTTATTTTTCCCCGCCGTTTCCCCGATTCAGGCAAAATTGATAATACGAGAAGAAGCAAATTACTTGCTGCAACCGATTGTACCACAACAGCAAGCATTAGCGGCAATAATTGTGTCGGCAGCACTTTAAGCGTGACCAGTAATAAACCCATTGCTTCGGTATCTTGGGTGCTTAATAACACAACCACAGTTGCAATAAAGTCGCCGGGGCTACAAGCTACCGGTGTAGTTGTGGCTGGGGGTAATGGCGTTGGCCCTGCTGCAAATCAACTGAATTACCCTGATCGCCTCACGATAGACAAAGACGGTAATATTTATATTCCCGATTTGGGAAACAACCGGGTGCAAAAATGGGCCCCAGGGGCAACAAGGGGCATCACCGTTGCCGGCGGGTACGGTGCGGGGAGGGCTGCTAAGCAACTTAACAGGCCTGTGGCGGTCGCACTGGATTCACAAGGCAATATTTACGTTAGCGATCAGGGTAATAATCGAGTGCAGAAGTGGGTACCTGGGGCAGCATCGGGCACTACCGTTGTACCGGGTCTTAATGAGCCTACAGGTATTTTTATTGATGCAAACAATAATTTGTACGTAGCGGAGCAATTTCGTTCCGATGTGCTTAAGTTTGCTCCCGGGGCCGCAACAGGTGTAGTTGTTGCCGGCGGAAATGCTTATGGCGCAGCCACCAATCAGCTGTCAGCCCCTACTGGTATATTTGTTGATGCCACTGGCAATGTGTACGTGTGTGATACCGATAATGGCCGGGTAGAAAAATGGCCCCCCGGTGCCATTAACGGCGTTGAGGTTGCCGGCAGTCGGAATAAATCTTACCTTATCAACCCGCTGGATGTTTGGGTTGATTTGAAAGGGAATGTTTACGTTTCTGATTATACCGCCGGTAATGTACAGGTTTGGGCACCGGGCGCTGGTACCCGCACCATTATTGTGGCAAATGGCCTTACAAATCCAAGTCCTGAGCCGCCTTTAGGCATCTGGTTTGACGGGAGCGGCAGCCTCTATGTTTCTGATTACGGACATGGTCGGGTAATAAAATATGCAAATGTATTTATCGGGGATTATATTGCAAATGCGGCAGGTTCATACACGGCAATTGTTACTTCTACAGATGGCTGCATTGCAACATCGAACGCCATTGTTATTAACGACTCCCTTGTTCCGCATGTTTCTATTTCGTCGAATACCACGACAGTTTGCGCAGCATTTAGCCCGGTTTTTGCGGTTAATATAGATAATGGCGGCACAAACCCTACATTGCAGTGGAAAATAAATGGCGCTAAGACTACGCCACCGGCAGATGGCTCTTTCGCGAGCGGTGTATTAAAAAACGGAGATGTAGTAAGCTGCGATTTAACCAGCAATTTACCCTGCATACCAAGTGCAATAGTGTCAAGTAATCAAATTACAGTACATTCAAATGCAACGGAAACACCATCTGTAACTATTGCCTCAACAGCGTCCGATATTTGTGCCGGAAATACGGTAACCTTTACCGCCACAGCCTTAAATTGCGGGCCGAACCCAATATACCAATGGCAGGTAAATGGTAACAATGCATTAAATAGTGCCAACAATCCAACTTATACTACAGCCCAATTAAATACTGCGGATAAAGTAAGCTGTATAGTAACAAGCAGTGCGCCTTATTGCCAAACTACATCTAACGCTGTAAGTAATTCGGTAAAGGTAACCGTAAATCCAATACTTACGCCCGCCATAACCATAAGTTCAAATTTATCAACGGTTTATACAGGCGGTAAAGCGACATTTACCGCAACGCCAGAAAATACCGGCACTAACCCTTCGTACGAGTGGCAGGTAAACAACTTAACGGTAGCTACAAATACCCTAACTTATACCGCACCGTCATTAAAAGAGGGCGACCAGGTAGTTTGTAAACTCACCAATAACGAAGTATGCACTACTGCGAACATTGTTACTTCAAATGTAATAACTGTGCATATCACTATAGTTGATACCCTGTCCCCACCAAATGCTTTTACGCCTAATAACGATGGAATTAATGACAACTGGGATATCGCGGGCATAACTGCTTTCCCTAAATGTGTAGTAAATATTTATAGCCGTTACGGTCAGCAATTATTTCAATCAGTAGGATATGCCAAGCCCTGGGACGGAACTTACGATAACAAACCCTGCCCTGCAGGTGTGTATTACTACGTGATTTTAATTGATAAGCTAAAAAGCATAACTGGTTACGTTACCATCATCAGGTAAATAAAAAGCTATACATCCGAAATATGCACATTAACGAATCACTGATCCGTTGTGCATATCCTCCCCCGGCAAAACAAAACTCAATTTCCCTTCGGCGTTTTCGGCCATCAGGATCATACCCTGCGACATGATGCCTTTTATTTCGCGGGGCTCCAGGTTTACTAAAACGCTTACTTTTTGGCCGATAATGGCTTCCGGCTCAAAATATTCGGCAATGCCGGATACGATGGTGCGCTGGTCGATGCCGGTATCAATGGTTAGTTTGACCAGCTTTTTTGTTTTGGCTACTTTTTCGGCCGTTAAAATGGTGCCTGTGCGGATATCCATCGCTGCAAAGCTTTCAAAATTAATGTTTTCCTTTGCAGGTGCTACAGTCACTTGTTGCTTTGGGGCGTTGGCCTGTTTTTTATCAAATAACTTTTGCATCTGGAAGTCGATCACATCATCCTCTACCTTTTCAAAAAGCAAAGCCGCCGGATTTAACTGGTGCCCGCTTTCAAAGGCAATCTCCTGGTTTAAGGCGATAGCGCTATACGGCAGGTTAAGCATGCCCAATATCTTTTTAACGGTATTTGGCAAAAACGGCTGCAGGCAGGTGGCCAAATGGCCAATTAGTATCAAACTATTGTGCAACGTTTCTTTGGCGCTTTCAGGACTTGTTTTTATCGTTTTCCAGGGCTCGTTTTCGGTTAAATAACGGTTACCCAAACGCGCAATTTCCATTACCGATTGCAGCGCCTGCCGGAATTTGTAAGTTTCAAGGGTTGCCTCCAGTTCGTCATATAGCCTGCCGGTTTCAGCTTCCAGGTGTTTATCGGTTAAAACAACCTTTCCGTTTTCGCTTTCAATTTTACCATCGTAAAATTTATGCATCAATATCATTACCCGGTTTACGTAATTGCCCAAAATGGCAACCAGTTCGTTATTTACACGGGCCTGGTAATCTTTCCAGGTAAATTCGCTGTCGCTTGTTTCAGGTAGAATCGACGTTAATACGTAACGCAGTTCATCCTGGCGTCCCGGGAATTCTTCCAGGTATTCGTGCAGCCATACGGCATGGTTACGGGAGGTTGACAGTTTATCGCCTTCCAAATTCAAAAACTCATTGGCAGGCACATTCTGTGGTAAAACATATTCGCCGTGCGCGCGCAGTATCGAGGGGAAAATAATACAATGAAACACAATATTATCCTTGCCAATAAAATGCAGCAGGCAGGTGTTATCAGCCTCGTTCTCCTGTTTTTTCCAATATAGTTTCCAATCTTTCCCGTTATCCTGCGCCCATTGTTTGGTGGCTGAGATATAGCCGATAGGCGCATCCATCCACACATAAAGTTTTTTTCCTTTAGCCTCTTCCAGCGGAACATCAATACCCCAATCCAGGTCGCGGGTCATGGAGCGCGGTTGTAGTCCCGACTTCAACCACGATTTGCATTGCCCGAATACATTTACTTTCCATTCGCCTTCTTTGGTATCTATCCATTTCTCCAGCCAGGGCTGGTATTTGTCGAGGGGTAAAAACCAGTGTTTGGTCAACTTTAATACCGGTGGTTTGCCGCTTAGGGTTGATATTGGGTTGATCAGGTCGGTTGGGTTTAATGACGTGCCGCAATTCTCGCACTGATCGCCGTAAGCGCCGGGGTGTTTGCAGTTGGGGCAGGTGCCAATAATATACCTGTCGGCTAAAAACTGCTGAAAATCTTCATCAAAATATTGTTCCGAAAATTTTTCAATAAACTCATCCTTCTCATACAGATTTAAAAAAAACTCCTGCGAAAGATCGTGATGTATAGGCGACGAGGTACGGTGATACATATCAAACGCGATCCCGAACTCCTCGAAACTATTTTTTATCTGGTTATGGTATTTATCAATGATGGCCTGCGGCGTGGTGCCTTCTTTTTTTGCTTTGATGGTGATGGCTGCGCCGTGCTCGTCAGATCCGCAGATAAATGCCACATCCTTTTTCTTCAGGCGCAGGTAGCGTACAAAAATATCGGCAGGAATATATGCTCCCGCCAGGTGGCCGATATGCAGCGGGCCATTGGCATAAGGCAGGGCTGATGTAACCGTAAAACGTTTATATTTATTCAGATTGGACATGTAATGGCGTAATTAACGCAAAGATACTTTTTTTAGACCGGAAGTCCGAAAGTCCGAAAGTCCGAAAGAAAAAAGGAAGAGAAAGACAAAAAGTTTTTCTAATATTGGCTATGAAAAAGGCTGCAGCTTCTTCCGGACTTTCGGACTTTCGGACTTTCGGACTCATCCCCCCTCCCCTAAAAAAAGGCGACAAAATAGCCATTACCTGCCCGGCAAAAAAATTACCCGGCCCAATGGATGATGCCGTAAAGCTGTTGGAATCATGGGGACTGGAAGTAGTTTTGGGTGAGACCCTTGAGCTATCTTATCACCAGTTTGCCGGCGACGATAAGCAACGCGCCGGGGATATGCAGCGTTTTATCGATGACGACAGCATTAAGGCCATTATTGCTGCCCGCGGCGGATATGGAACCATCCGGATGATTGACCAGGTTGATTTCAGCCGGTTTGCCACAAACCCAAAATGGTTGGTGGGTTTTAGTGATATCACTGTTTTGCATACACACCTGTTTACTAATTATGGTGCACAAACTATCCATGGGCAGATGCCGGTAAATATCCCGGATGCATCTGCGCATTCACTGGAGACCTTAAGAAAGGCTTTATTTGGCGAAGAATTTAGCTATCAGTTTAACTCCAATCCATTAAACCGGGGGGGGAGAATGTTCAGGCATATTGGTTGGTGGTAATTTATCGCTGCTGATTGCGGTTTCCGGCTCAATATCTGACCTTGACTACACGGACAAAATATTGTTTATTGAAGATGTTGGGGAATACAAATATTCGATTGACCGGATGATGCGTAATTTGAAACGTGCCGGTAAGCTAAAAAACCTGGCCGGCCTGGTGGTAGGCGGCTTTACCGATGTAAAGGATAACGATATCCCCTTTGGGCAAACTGTACCCGAAATTATAATGGAGGTGGTAAAAGATTACGATTACCCGGTTTGTTTCGATTTCCCCGCAGGCCATATTCCGGATAATTGCAGCTTGATTTTGGGGAAAATGATAGATTTGACAATTGACACGAATTTCACGAATATTAAATAGACACGAATATTCACGAATTGACGCGAATTTCGCGAATGCGGAATAAAATACATTATCATAAACTTAACAATTCAATAAATCACTAATTCAAACTTAAACACATGGCCCTCGCCTTTGCCAAAATGCATAGCGG
>Ga0206965_10175_pt1 | contig 20067 bp, 21 predicted proteins | sample Alteio_BWOrgHeat_26_FD_152973 | JGI IMG/M metagenome (GOLD analysis project Ga0206965, IMG submission 152973) | Enriched cells from forest soil in Barre Woods Harvard Forest LTER site, Petersham, Massachusetts, United States -... | ecosystem: Environmental > Terrestrial > Soil > Temperate forest >...
GAGTTGTAGAAAACTCCGTAGGAGTGAAATCATAATAGATAATATAATCTCTCATAACACTAAAACTCCGTAGGAGTGATATGATATGGAGAACTTTAATAAAGCTTTCAACATTAGTAATGTCAGATGCCGAACTCCTTGCCATTAAAGCATTCCAGCCACATCTCTTTCCTGAAGTTCTTGGTATGGGAATTCTTTTTCTATTATTAAAAGTGGAAAAACTAAGGTTAAAGGCAAAGAATCTAAGCACAGTTTCTAAGGAACAGTGCATTGTTTCTAAGGAACAGTGCATTGTTTCTAAGGAACAGTGCATTGTTTCCAAGGAACAGTGCATTGTTTCCAAGGAACAGTGCATTGTTTCCAAGGAACAGTGCATTGTTTCCAAGGAACAGTGCATAGTTTCCAAGGAACAGTGCATTGTTTCCAAGGAACAGTGCATAGTTTCAAAGGAACAGTGCATAGTTTCAAAGGAACTGTGTATGGTTTCAAAGGAACTGTGTATGGTTTCAAAGGAACTGTGCATGGTTTCAAAGGAACTGTGCATGGTTTCTAAGGAACTGTGTATGGTTTCCAAGGAACTGTGTATGGTTTCAAAGGAACTGTGTATGGTTCTTTGGAAACTATGCTTAGATTTTTGGAAACTATGCTTAGATTTTTGGAAAACATGCTTAGATAATTTGCTTTTAGATACTATATTCATGCTTCTATGCCTGGATGATTCTAAAGAAGGTATTCCATTATTATTTCATTGTATCAAATGTAAATTTATAAGTATATCGGTAGCAGGGCAATATAAGTAACCCTTTATTAGTTATGCCTTTAATAAAGGAATTAACACAAATTAATACATCGAAGAAATGATAAAAATAATACCATCTGTAATTTTACTTACTGATCCTGATAAAATTCTTCCCTGGAAGCGTTTTATGTTTATGGAACCATCCGAATTTAAGAATATTTATCCAAAGACATCACTTGAATTATGCGAAGATTTCATGAAAAGCACGGGAAAATTCAATTCAACGAATACAAAGAAAATGGTAATAGAAGCAGAAATCGTGAGCCTTGATGTATTGGCGGATAAAGAATTTAATACTGCGCATGGATATGTGATAATGACGAATTCATATCATTTGATATTTGATGAAATGATGCTGAATCATCTTAATCTTGATTTGGAATATGCCTTTGAGGAAATTCCGGGCATTCTAAAAAAATGTTTGACCACCTTACATAATACTGCTACCAGTATAAGGATAAAATATAATTTACCATTAACAGGAACACCAAATCAAAAATCTATTATGATGCAAAATTGCCATCGAGACGATTTCGATGGATGCTTTAAACCAAAGGTAAGGTATTTGCTAAAGAAATAAAGTGTCTTTGGAATGAATGGGAAAAGCTTTTCCTTATTTGTAAATTCATTTAAATGACTGTCGGCTTTTATACACCAAATTTCGTCTTGTCATTCCGACGAAGGAGGAATCCTATAGAAATATGGATAGGATTCCTCCTACGTCGGAATGACAAGCCCTCACAGTTATTATATTGTAATTGTATTCGTGGTGTATAGAAACCGACAGTCATTTTCATTTATATTTGGTTTAGATAATCTACGAACAAATCAAAATATATTAATGCCAATTGTATGTATGTACATATTGGCATTAAATTAATTTTTGCTATTTTGCCATCTTAATAATAATTATATAAATTTAATAAAATTAAAGACATGGAAAATTTAAGCAAAAAAATGATTGCTGACAACGGTATCAGCCCTGCGATGGAAGTTCGCTTTAAAGAAATTGCCACAGAGATAATGAATGAAAGAGAAGAGGCTAAAAGATCCTTTGTAGAAAATCTTGAACCTTTCAAGATGATGTTTCTTTTTGCAGTGGTCAAAGCAACAAAAAAGAAAGTCAGAAAAGTATTGCCGGAACATAACCTTAAACTAAAGGCATTGGTTGCAAGCCCTTTGAATGACTTCGTTGCCAACATTGGCTTTACTTATAAAGGACGTGGTAAATACTTTGAAAAAATGAGTATTATTTGGGCAGCTTTGTTAGAAAATACTGATTATCCTTCACTGCCTGTTTCCGAGACTTCCTGGAATACTGAAAAGGGATTATATGATGCTGCTAAACTTGCCAAGAACACATTAAGTGCCGATCAGCATTTTGCCAACCTTATCTATATGTCTAAACAAAACGGTGTTTATGTTGCTAATACTTGTGGCAATGATTTGGTAGTGTTTAACAGCAGCGGTTATACAGCGAATAAGACAACAAAAGCTCCGGTTAAGGAAATGGGAAAGGCTGTTATCAGAGACGCGAAAGACACCAAGAAATCGGGTGAAGTAAAGATTGAAATTGAAGAAATGCCAGGTGCTCAAAATTATGATTGTTATTATCAGGTAGTAGCTACTCCTCTTGGTCCTTTGGTTTTTAATTGTTCTAGTACTAAGATGAGACCTACGCTGAAAGCATTGCCACTTGTGCCGATTCTTATAAGTACTCGCGCCGTTGGTCCTTTGGGTCCCGGCGATATGAGCGATCCTAAACCTTATACTCCCAGGTAGAAGAAAAGGAGTTTAAATGTTGGAAAATTCAACATTAAGACACTAAGTACACTTAGAATTACCAAGCTTAATAGTGGCTCTATGTGTACTTAGTGTCTTAGTGTTGAATATTCATTGCCTAAGTTCCCTTAGATTCCCTTAGTGCGTCTTAGCGAACTTAGTGCCTTAATATTGCACTTTACTTTCCACATTAATATCCATTCTTCCCCTGAATGCTATCTTTGCGCCATGCAAGATACTATTTTAATCGTTGATTTCGGTTCGCAATATACACAGTTGATCGCCCGCAGGGTGCGGGAATTGAATGTCTATTGCGAGATTCATCCTTTCAATAAAATCCCTGTCATTACAGATGTTATAAAAGGGATTATTTTGTCTGGAAGCCCAGCCTCCGTGCGTGATGCCAATGCCCCCACTATCAGGACTGCTGGAATTATCGGTAAGTTGCCCATGCTTGGCGTTTGTTATGGAGCACAGTTGCTTGCCCAGCAAAATGGCGGGGATGTGAAGGCAAGTAATAACCGTGAATATGGTCGGTCTATCCTTAATGAAATATCTTTGGACAGTCCTTTGTTTAAAGGCATGACAAAAGGTTCGCAAGTCTGGATGAGTCATGCCGATACCATTGCTTCCATTCCTGATAACTTCGAACTGACCGGCAGCACCAATGATGTAAAGATTGCGTCCTTCAAGGTGAAAGATGCGGATACCTATGGAATACAGTTTCATCCTGAAGTGACCCATACGGCGGAGGGTAAGATCCTGCTGAAGAACTTTGTGGTGGACATCTGTAAATGTAAACAAGACTGGACTCCTGCTTCTTTTATCGAAAGCACCGTTGATTATCTTCGATTGATTCTTGGGCAAGATAAAGTAGTCCTTGGTTTGAGCGGCGGTGTGGATAGTACTGTTGCAGCCATGCTTCTTCACAAGGCTATTGGCAAAAATCTTTATTGTATCTTTGTTGATAATGGCTTGTTGAGGAAAGATGAATTCGAAACGGTACTTGATTCCTATAAACATCAGGGTCTGAATGTCGCGGGCATCAATGCCAAAGACCTTTTTCTTAATGCTTTGGAAGGAGTCTCTGATCCCGAGACCAAAAGGAAAATCATTGGCGGAAACTTCATAGATGTTTTCAATGAAGAAGCTCTTAAAATAGATGAAGTGAAGTGGCTGGGACAAGGCACCATCTATCCTGACGTCATAGAAAGTATCAGCGTGAACGGTCCCTCACAAACGATCAAGTCGCATCATAATGTGGGAGGTCTTCCCGAGAAGATGCACTTGAAAGTCATTGAACCCTTGAAGACTTTGTTTAAAGATGAAGTGAGAAAGGTGGGTGCGGAACTCGGCATAGATAGAAGCTTCCTGGATCGTCATCCTTTTCCCGGTCCTGGTTTGGCTATAAGAATTATCGGGGTTATTACGAAGGAAAGAGTTAGGATTCTTCAGGAGGCAGATGCTATTTTTATTAATGGATTGAAGGAACATAATTTATATAATAGTGTTTGGCAGGCAGGAGCCATATTCCTTCCTGTGCAAGCCGTCGGTGTGATGGGCGATGAAAGGACTTATGAGAATGTTATCTGCCTTCGCGCCGTCACCAGCACAGATGGAATGACTGCAGACTTCAGTCATTTGCCGCACGAGTTCCTTGCAAAGATGTCAAATGATATTATCAACAAAGTAAAGGGAATTAATCGCGTGGTTTATGATATAAGTTCCAAGCCTCCCGCTACTATCGAGTGGGAATAGAACTGCATTAAGGGTAGCATAATGAATAAGATTTTCTATTTCATTTTTCTTTTTCTGATTCTCATAATTGCTGGGAATTCCTTTGCGCAAGGGACTGCTCATAGTGACTCTGTAAAGGTTATTAATGGTAAAGAATATTATATTCATAAGGTTCAAAAAGGGGAGACTTTATCTGAGTTGGCAAAAGATTATCATACAACTATTAAAGAGATTACAGAAGCCAATCCTAAGCTGGGTAAGAACCTCAAAGCCGGTAAGAACATTGACATTCCTGTTAAAGGCAGGATTGAAAAGACTGTTGAAACAGCCAAAGATACTGTAAAGACAAAGCCCTCCAAGCCCACGAACTCCATCATGAATGTTGCATTGATTATGCACATTAATTTTCCGGTCATTAATGAAGGCGATACCACTCCCGACAAACCTGTTTTCTTTGATCAGAAGGAAAATGCAAATACCAATTCATCTCTTGAGTTCTACGAAGGTGTTTTGTCGGCTCTGGATAGTTTCAAGAACGTGGGTATTCACCTTCATGTCTATCCTTTTGCTGATGACAGCCTGGAATCAAGCGTTCTTTCTAATCCAGAAATGAAGAAGATGAACCTCATCATAGCTGATGTTTTTGCTCCCTACATAGAGAAGGTCGCAAGCTATGCTAAGGTGAATAAAATCCCTATGATTTATCCCTTCTCTAATGTTGCTTTGATAGAAGACAACCCTTATGCGGCAATACTTTCACCTTCCCTGAACACTCAGTATAAACAGATGGCGAAGTTCATATCTGATCATTATCGCTTTGATAATATTATCCTCCTTCATACACATTCCCCGAAGGAGAAGGAGATTGATTCCATCTATTCTGATGTTATAGAAAAGCCTTGGGCTAACAGCGGAAACAAACATACGGTAAAGAATATTAATATCAGCGAAAACGAACTTGATGCCATAAAGAAAAGTCTTGACACCACCGGCGAAAACATTATTATCGTCAATACGCAGGATGAAGCCCTGGCTGTGGATTTGATCAATAAACTTAATACTTTCAGGGCTGACTATGACATCACTTTAATAGGCATTCAGAGATGGGAAAACTATGAAACACTCGACATAGATTACCTTCAGAATTTAGACTTTCATTGGTTTACTACCACTTTTATTAATCAGGATGATTCTCTTGAAAAAGTTTTCTCTGACAACTTCTTTAATAAATATCATTACGAACCTACTATCTATTCCCTCAAGGGTTTTGATATCATGAAGTACTTCGGGAATGCGTTTCTTAAGTTTCATGAAATAAAATTCGATACTAAACTCGAGGATTATAAGATGAAAGGAATGAGCACTACCTTCGAATTCAAAAAGACGAATGAAGGGAATGGCTTAGAGAATCAGTACATCCACATCGTTAAGTACAATGACTTTCAGGTCAGGAAAGTCAACGAGTAGCTTATAAATCTTTTGATGGCTAAGAAGAAAACTTCCAAGGGAGCTTCACCAAAGTGGAAAAGGATTATTCTTGTTACATGCGGCGTAATGCTTGTCATTGGCGGGTTCCTGGCTTATATCTTCTATACCGATTTTCTTCAATCGAATACCAATCCTAATATCAAAAGGGATGTATATATCTTTATCAAGACCGGGAATACGTTGGTGGACGTTGAGAAGATGCTGAAGGAAAAAGATATTCTGTTGAGCGTCACAACCTTTGATTTTGCTGCTGGTGTGATGAATTACGCGAACAACATACATCCAGGGAGATACCTCTTGCGTCCTCATGCCAACAATAAGAATTTAATCAAGCTGCTGAAGTCCGGCGTGCAGGTTCCTTACAAACTTTCTTTCACCGGAATTCATAATAAGTATGATCTTGCAGGTAAGCTTTCTCAACAGATTGAAGCCGACAGCCTTTCGATTATTCATATCATTCAAAGTGATTCTTTCAGGACGAAATATAACCTTGACATTGATGATGTGCTTACCTTTTTTATCCCCGATACTACTCAATATCTTTTCACCACCAACACCAATGAAATCATGAATAGTTTCACGAAAAACTACAATGCATTCTGGAATGATGAAAACATTCACAAAGCCAAAGCCATCGGTCTGTCGAAGCCTCAGGTGTCTATCCTGGCAAGCATCGTGGAACGCGAGACTTACCGGGATGCTGAGAAGCCTTTGATTGCCGGTTTATACATGAATCGCCTGAAGAAAAAGAATATGAAACTGGAAGCTGATCCGACAGTGATATATGCCTTGGGCGACTTCACCAAGCAGCGGGTTTATAATGCCGATCTTGAAGTTAATTCGCCTTACAACACTTATAAATATGAGGGTTTGCCGCCAGGTCCCATCTGCATTCCCTCGCTTTCATCGCTTAACAGTGTTCTTAATTATGCACATCACGACTACCTTTATATGTGTGCAAAAGAGGATTTCTCCGGCTATCACAACTTCGCAAAGACGCTCGCCGAACATCATCAGAATTCCAAGAGATATACTGCCGAATTGAAACGGCGGAATATTCATTAGACCACTTCGATATTTCACGAATTAAAAATGGCTTAGAATATTAATTAACTATTGACACTAATTTCTTCTTGCGAAGTATTGATATGTTTAATGATACTTCACCAATACCTACCCGTAGCTTTTGACGAAGTACCAAATAAATATTCAATTTATACCTCATAGGAATTTTTAAAGTAGAATTCAATTTTCTTGGATATTTGAAGCTAACATGTTGATAATTAGCATTTAAAATCTTGATTTATGCAAAATAAATGGTAAAATATTTCATTTTAAAAAGGGTGAAATCGACATAAATCTGACCCCAATGGGCATAAACCTTACCCCAATAGCCATCAATTTTCCGTAAATTAGCATTCATCAAAGTATAATGCTTAACAACCAGGCAACAATGAACATCCATCAATATAAAATAGTTATCCCTCTAACAACAACGACTATTCTTCCCAAAATAATGATCACCAATCTAACGAAAATCCATCTTCATCTTTAGTAAATCCGTAACAATGACACCAAAAAAATTGAAATCTAAGAATTAAAAAGAAAACTAATACTCCTCAAAGAATTTAAAAGCTGCATCAACCTCAGAATTCCAATACTTAAAGTCATGCAAACCAGTATCAGAAATATGCAGAACAACTTTCAAATCAGGATTGACTTCCTGAAGCTTTTTATAAAATGTAATAGACTGTTGGGAAGGAACAACAGGGTCATTCAAACCATGCCCAAGATACAATGGAACTTGAAGCAAAGCAGCATCATGAAAAGGATTATCTATAGAAGTCCATATATCTTTATTTTCTTCATAAGTACCGTAAAAACCAGTCATCACAGCATCATAAGGGATTAATATATTATCGTAATCGCCCGATAAAGCAACCCCTGCTTTAAACAGTTTATCAGTTCTGATAGCAGTAAGCGCAACTCCCCTACCCCCGGTAGAAAGTCCTATAAGATAGTTTCTCTTTCCAGGCAATAGAATACCGTATTTAATCTGTAGATGTTTGATCATCGTATCCACCAACCAGGTGCCTGTAGGAGCAATAATCCAATCTTCTCTCGTCTGTGGAAAATACTTGGAAGAATACACACTTCGCCCCATTTCAGGCATGATTAAGCGATAACCCTTAGCTATTGCTTTAGTGCATAAATCTGTTTCATTGCACCAACGATCTCTTGTGAAGTTCCAGCCAGGCAATACTAATAAATCACCATTGATAGTTCTATCCGGAACAATAATATCAACAGGTATTTCATTGACTTTAATGGTTTGCAATCCAATTTCTAAAGATTCATATTTAGTAGAATCTTCTTCAATATTATTATTGCCAAACAAAGAATTGCCTTTGTTCTTTCTTTGATGACAACTAAAGAAAAGGAAGAAGGAAATTAGGAATAGGGAATAAAGTATATTGGAATGTTTTGAATTAAAGAAGTTCAAAATAACAGCTTAGAGGCTTTTCAATGCCTCTTTAATTAATTGTTCGATGGTAAGATTATCACCTTGCTTGCGGATTATTTGATCTATTACCTTCTCAGCATTACTCTTCACAAAACCAAGCGTTGTTAATGCACCAAGAGCTTCTTCTTTAGTTCTATTGAAGGAGAGATTTGTAGAGCTTGTCATCATACCTGTCGCCTTACCTAACTTATCTTTCAATTCAATGATAGCACGCAAAGCAGTCTTTGCACCAATACCTTTTATGTTCTGCAAAGCAGCGGCATTACCATTGATAATAGCTTGTTGAATTTCAGTTGGAGATAATGACGAAAGCATCATCCTGGCAGTATTAGTTCCAATACCGGAAACAGATATCAAATGCCGAAACAATTGCCTCTCCTCTTCATCAAAGAAACCATAAAGAGTATGAGCATCTTCCTTAATCGAAAGATGAGTATAAACCTTGCATCGTTCAGCATCAGCAATCTTCGAATAGGTGTATAAAGATATATTCACAATATACCCGACACCTCCACATTCTATAACAAGATGTGTAGGATTCTTACTGATTAATTTACCGTCTAAGTGATGTATCATTTACTTCTTTCTCGATTGAGCATCAATTACTGCAATGGTTATCATATTCACGATTTCTCTTACAGAGCTGCCTAATTGAAGGATATGTACAGGCTTCTTCATTCCCAATAAAACAGGACCTATGGCTTCAGCAGTTCCCATTTCCTGGAGAAGTTTATAAGCGATATTCCCTGAATCAAGATTAGGGAATATCAATGTATTAGCTCCTTCTTTTGCCAATTCACTGAAAGCAAAATTATCCTGGAGGAGTGTGGGATTCAAAGCAAAATTTGCTTGCATCTCGCCATCAACAACTAAACCCGGAAAACGACTTTGAAGCAGCTTCACGGCTTCCATAATCTTCTTTGCATTCGGATCATCAGAGGAACCAAAATTAGAGAAGGAAAGCATAGCTACACGTGGCTTGATATTGAATTGTTGAACAGCCTTCGCAGTAAGGACCGTGATATCTACTAAGTCCTCGGCAGTAGGCAGGACATTGATGGTAGTATCAGCAAAAAAGAAAGGTCCCCTTTTAGTTATCATAATATACATACCTGCCACTTTCCTTACCTCATCTTGTACACCAATTATGCGTAAAGCAGGACGAATAATATCAGTATATTTCCTTGTCAATCCAGAGATCATTGCATCTGCTTCTCCTGTCTCAACCATCATACAACCGTAATGATTTCGTTCTGTCATTGCTTTGGTGGCTTCGTATAGATTATAACCTTTTCTCTTTCTCTTTTCAAAGAATAATTCACCAAAATGTTTACGCTTATCAAACTCTTCGCGAGGATCAATAATAGGAGTATCACCTAAGTCCAAACTATTCTCTGCAATGAGTTGTTTAATCTTTGCAATATTCCCAAGAAGAATTGGTTTCGCAATGCCTTCATCACGCACTACTTGCGCAGCTTTCAGGATTTTATAATTATCTGCTTCCGCAAAAACTATTCTCTTAGGATTCTGTTTTGCTTTGCTTGTAATTGCTCTGATTAATTTATCATCATGTCCCAAACGCTTCCTCAAAACTTCTTTATATCCTTCCCAATCAGTAATCATTTCTCTTGCAATTCCTGATTCCATAGCAGCCTTCGCAACAGCAGGTGATACAGTCGTAATCAGGCGTGGATCAAGGGGTTTAGGAATAATGTAATCCTTACCAAAGCACATATTCTTTGTATTATAAGCAAGATTCACCATATCTGGAACAGGTTGCTTGGCAAGGTCTGCAATGGCATAGACAGCAGCCAATTTCATCTCCTCATTAATCCCTTTTGCTCGAACATCCAATGCACCTCGAAAGATAAAAGGGAAGCCCAAAACATTGTTCACTTGGTTAGGATAATCAGAACGACCAGTGGCAATGATCGCATCTTCCCGTGCGGCTTTTGCATCATCGTAAGTTATTTCAGGATCAGGATTGGCAAGTGCAAAAATGATTGGATTCTTAGCCATAGACTTCACCATTTCTTTGCTCACAATATTGCCTTTTGATAAGCCAATAAAAACATCAGCATCCTTCATTGCTTCTTCCAGAGTTGTAATCTTTCTATCTGTAGCAAACATCTTCTTTGATTCATCAAGATCAGTCCTTGATTTAGTGATAGCACCATGACTATCCAGCATCACGATGTTCTCAATCCTGGCTCCCAGCTTGAGATACAGCTTCGTGCAAGATACAGCAGATGCACCTGCACCGCTCACCACAATCCTAACTTTCTTAATGTCTTTCTTAGCAACTTCACAGGCATTAATCAATGCTGCGGAAGAAATAATGGCAGTGCCATGCTGATCATCGTGCATGACCGGAATCTGCAATTCTTCCTTCAACCGTCTCTCGATTTCAAAGCATTCGGGAGCCTTGATATCTTCCAGGTTAATCCCTCCGAAAGTAGGAGAAATAGCCTTCACGGTCTTCACGAAATCATCAATATTCGTCTGATCAATTTCAATGTCGAACACATCAATATCAGCAAAGATCTTAAACAACAAACCCTTCCCTTCCATGACCGGTTTAGAAGCCAAGGGACCGATATTCCCCAAGCCAAGAACCGCAGTTCCATTAGAAATCACTGCCACCAGATTCCCTTTGGCAGTATATTTATAGACATCATCCGGCGTTTTTTCTATCTCCAGACAAGGCTCCGCAACGCCCGGCGAATAGGCTAAAGACAAATCGCGCTGCGAATTGTAAGGCTTTGTAGGGACAACTTCAATCTTTCCTGGTCTGCCCTGCGAATGGTAATCCAAGGCATCCTGTTTCTTTGTAGTGCTCAACTTATTTAATTTTTTAGGAGCGCAAATATACGAATCCAATTGACAATGGATAATTGACAATTGACATTGTGCATACTGTCAATTATCCATTGTCAATTGTCAATTGCTTTCATCCCTTTATTGCACCGCCCGAAAAGGTCGGTATCATAAAAGGATGAAAGAAAAATAGTCAATTGTTCGAGCGAATATAAAATCATGATTACTTCGGACTAATTATAGATTTAATTAAAGTATCGTTACTATAAACTTCCTCTTTAATATCACCTTTTAAATCAAAGTAAAGCCATTGACCATCCCTAACCCATTTTTTATTAGCATCAAGTTTAAATTGTTGAACTTCCTTGAGACCATCATCTTCAGGATAGCGATATGTTACTTCTTTTCGCTTTACTGAACTATCTTCATAATATTGAGTTTTACCATTAATATCAACTTTTAGATCTTCTATGTTAGAAGGAATATCAATGATGAATGTAATAATCCATAAGGGTATCGGAGTACAAAAACCTATAGCAATGAAATCCTTCCAATTGAACTTTTTCTTATCGAAAAAAAGAAGTAATACCAAAGCAATAACTCCAAATATCCATAATGAAGGCATAACAAACAAAAACGATTCATCCTTAGAGGTATGCCATAAATAAATATTTAAAAATGTATAAAGAATGGCAAAGATCAAATATCTCTTCTTCATTTGAATCTGGTTTTCACTTTTGATTTCTTTCCCATGCGCCAAAATTAGCAAATAAAGCATTCATAAATCCTGATGTCTTAATGAAATTTCCATTTAAGATGCAATGATAAGATAAACATGGATAGTATCACCTGTTCTAATGAAAGGAAATGCTTGTTGGGTATTTATTCCATCGAGTCGGGTATTCATGACAGAGAACTGGGTATTGATATTCGTTGAATGTAATGTCGTGCAAGAATATTCGATGATGATGCAATCAATTATTGATACTGTTTCTTCAAACTTATACATTGTGTTTACATGCTTAATGACTGTTTTAGCTTACTTGAATACGATGTTAGGTAACTTGTGTGTTCCGAACGGTTACATTGATGTTCCGAACGGTTACAGTAATGTTCCGAACGGTTACAGTAATGTTCCGAATGGTTACATTGATGTTCCGAACGGTTACATTGATGTTCCGAACGATTACAGTAATGTTCCGAACGATTACAGTAATGTTCCGAACGATTACAGTAATGTTCCGAATGGTTGCAGTAATGTTCCGAACGATTACAGTAATGTTCCGAACGATTACATTGATGTTCCGAATGGTTACATTGATGTTCCGAATGGTTACATTGATATAATGTTAGTTTGCAAGGTTACATTGTTAATAATTATGGTGTTAATGTATAAGGAATTAAGGTTAAGACAGTGTATAAAGAATCTAAATCATGCGAACATACACCTCCAACAGGTTAATATTCATCATTAATATGATAGCATCATCATACATATAGAATAATGTGTATGCGAGCCTTCGTATCTTAATATTCTTTCATCGTTTTGTGATAGCGACCCTTTTGGGGAGCTGCAACAAGACGATGAATCTGATACCAATTCTAACCTTCAAATATTTCTCTAATTTTGCAGTGAATAAATTATTCCAAATATCGAATCCCATGCGACTTCATTTTAAAGCCTTATTAATTGCAATTTTCTTCCTTTGTAATATCAATTCTCAAGGGCAATGTGTCCTTGCTTTGAAGCATAATGAAATAGATAAAAGCCGATTTTATAAAGGTTCGGAGATTCATTTTCTTTTGGCGAATTTTTGGTATGATGGCATCATTGATTCATTGAATCAGAACTACTTTTTCCTTGGCGAAGTTCCTGTTCCCATTAAAGAGATTCAGGCGATAAAGATTTATCGAAAGGGATTGAATTACCTGGCAACAGGGGGAATGCTGATCGCCGGTGGAGTATTTTTATTTGCCATTGATGGAATAAATGATGCATTGAGCAATGGGAAAAACGGCATATCAACAAGTGCTGTTGTCTTGAGTACCTCTGCTATTGTGGTGGGCTTGGTGATGCTGCCTTTTAATTCGAGGGTTTTTAAGATGAATGAGAAGAATAAACTGGTGATGATTTGCCTTTAATGAAAATTTTAATCATGATATTCGTGGATCCATTTTTGTTGTAATATTTACTAATTTTGCAGCCAAGAAAATAAGGAAATGTTCATAACAGATTATATAAGCGATGTCTTCAAGGGGTTGAAATCTCTTGGAAAGGGGATGAAAATGACGGGGTATTATTTTACGCATCATAAAGAAATTATCACGATGCAATATCCCGAAAACAAAGCCACCCTGAATCTCTCAGAACGCTTTCGTGGTGAAGTGGTCATGCCTCATGATGAACAGAATGAACATCGCTGTACAGGTTGCCAGGCTTGTGAAATAGCTTGTCCGAACGGCACCATAAAAATCATTACCAAACAAGAAATTACTGCTGATGGCAAGAAGAAAAAGCGCATTGATAAGTTTGTTTATAACCTCGCCATGTGTACCATGTGCAATCTTTGTATTGAATCTTGTCCCTCCGATGCTATCAAGATGGCACAGAACTTTGAGCACAGCACTTATGACCGCAACTCTTTGGTGAAGGTCTTGAATAATCCCGATTCACGATTAATGGATGGAGTCGAGTAGTATTTTATGAGTTTTACACTGATCATATTTTATATTCTTTCGGCAGCCATATTAGGTTGCGGATTATTAGCAGTAACCAGCGCGAAGATCTTTCGTGCCGCAGTCTATCTTCTCTTTTCTTTGATTGGAATTGCAGGATTGTTTTTCTTGTTGGAGAATGATTTTATCGCAGCGGTGCAGATAGTAGTTTATGTAGGGGGCATCGTGGTATTAATCATCTTCTCCATCTTCCTCACACACAGGTCAGGAGAGCAAATGCCGATGCCTTCCAAGAAAAGAGAACGCATTGGATTCATAGCGGCATTAGCTGGTTTCGCATTGGCTCATGGTTTAATTTATAATGAAACATTTATCCCAACACACCAACCAAAGATTGAACAAAGCGTCGCCAACATAGGTTCTCAAATGCTGGATACTAATCATTTTGGATTTGTATTGCCATTCGAAGTGGTTAGTATGTTGTTATTAGCGGCAATGATAGGAGCCATCGTAATAGCCATGAAAGTAAAACCAAAAGAATAACCATGACCGAAATCCCATTACAACATGTCCTTTTCGTAAGCACTGCGCTCTTCTTCATCGGTGTTTATGGCTTCTTCACGAGGAAGAATATGATCACCATGCTGATGTCTGTAGAGTTAATACTGAATAGCGTTAATATCAACTTCATCGCCTTTAATAAATATCTTTTTGCGGATAAATTAGATGGCATATTCTTTACCATCTTCATCATCGTCATCGCAGCAGCAGAAGCCGCAGTAGCAATAGCAATCATCATCAATCTTTATCGCAGTCACAACTCCATTGATGTGGATGAAACCAATGAAATGAAGTATTAATATGCTTGACGGAAAATTCATATCACTAATAGTTTTACTACCTTTATTCAGTTTCCTGATTCTTGGTTTATTCGGAAGGAAGTTCTTCAAAACCTTCTCTGGAATAGTAGGAACAACTTCCATCTTTGCCTCTGCTATCATAGGATTCATCACCGCCTATCAATATTTCTTCGTCATTGGACAAACCAATGGAGTCTATAAACAAATCATCGCTTTGAAATATACATGGCTTCAATTCTCACCGAATGTTTCAATAGATATGGGTATTATTCTCGACCCCATTTCTGTGATGATGATAGTTGTAGTTACCTTCATTTCCTTGATGGTACACATCTATAGTCTTGGCTATATGAAAGGAGAAGAACGCTTCTCTGTATATTATTCCTTCCTATCATTATTTACCTTCTCAATGCTTGGATTGGTGCTTGCCTGCAATATCTTTCAGATCTATATGTTTTGGGAATTGGTTGGTGTTTCATCCTTCCTTTTGATAGGATTCTATTACGATAAACCATCAGCAGTTGCCGCATCCAAGAAGGCATTCATTGTAACTCGCTTTGCTGATTTAGGATTCCTTATAGGTATTTTAATCCTCTCCTTCAATGCTCATACATTAGACTTCCAAACCCTTATTCAAAGATTAACAGACCCTAATTCTGAATATCTACATAGGATAGTATCAGCATCATTTCTTGGGGCAAGTGCCTTAACATGGGGCTTAGTATTGGTATTCATGGGGGGTGCAGGGAAGTCTTCCATGTTTCCTTTACATATCTGGTTACCCGATGCTATGGAAGGACCCACGCCAGTATCGGCATTAATCCATGCTGCTACTATGGTTGTTGCAGGGGTATATTTGGTGGCAAGATTATTCCCAATCTACGCTTTGTCTTGCCCGGCAGCATTGCATGTGGTGGCTTATGTAGGAATCTTTTCTTCCATGTTTGCAGCTATCATTGCTTGTACACAAACTGATATTAAGAGAGTCCTTGCATACTCCACCATGTCTCAAATCGGGTTCATGATGTTTGCTCTTGGGGTATCAAGTTATGGAGGCGAGAACGGGCTTGGATATATGGCTTCGATGTTCCATCTTTTCACCCATGCAATGTTCAAGGCATTGTTATTTCTTGGGGCAGGAGCTGTCATTCATTATGTTCATTCCAATGAAATGAAAGACATGGGCGGATTAAGAAAATTGATGCCAATTACTCATCTTACTTTCCTTGTTGCATGTCTTGCTATTGCTGGCATTCCACCATTTGCAGGCTTCTTTAGTAAGGAAGAAATTCTTGCTGCAGCCTTTGCTTCTAATCCTGTAATTTTCTATCTTGCTATTGCCACCGCAGGACTTACTGCTTTCTATATGTTTCGACTTTATTTCTCTATCTTTTGGAATAAGGCATTTCATTCGCATAGTGAACATCATGGTGAAGGAACGGGTACCATGTTATTACCACTAATAATTCTTGGAATATGTTCTATTGGCGTTGGATTCATTCCCTTTGGAAACTTTGTTACTTCAGATGGTAATACATTACATACCGAATTCCATCCGACCTTCTCCATTGCCCCTGTATTAATAGCTTTAGGAGGTATTCTATTAGCAATGGTATTCTACAAAAAGGAGAATGAAAGACCTAACCGTGTTGCTTCATCCATCAAAGGAATTTATACTATTACATTCCACAAGTTTTACTTCGATGAAATCTATTTATTCATCACCAAGAAAGTCATCTTCAATCTTATCGGAAGACCCGCAGCATGGTTCGACAGGAACATTGTTGATGGCTTCATGAATCTAATTGCAACCATTACACAAGGAATATCCACACTTATCAAAGGCTTCCAATCAGGCAGAGTGCAGAACTATGCTATCTACTTCTTTGGTGGAATTATCGGATTCGCGATATTGTTTATTTATATCTGGAGATAAGAGATATCTTCTACAAAAATGAAGACGAAAGAGGAGCATATAACTTATTGGATTGAGTTAGCAAATGATGATTGGGAAGCTGTTGAATTTCTATTTAAAGGAAATAAAATTTACAAGCTTTATTTTTTGCACATCTTGTAATTGAAAAATTATGCAAAGCTATTTGGATTAAAAACAATTCAACAAACGTTCCTCCAAGAATACATAACTTAAATTACATACTCTCTCAAACGCCTTTAAAATTAAGTGAACCGGATAACGAGCTTTTACTCAATTTAAATCGTTTCCAATTAGAAGGAAGATACCCTGAATACATTACCAAAATGAACAAGATTTGTACTCATGAATTCACAAATAATCTATTGAATCAAACTAATATTCTAAAACTATGGTTGATAGAGCAACTGCAATAAATACAGCTAAAGCATTCATCAAGGAATGTAAAGAAAGTGGTCTTACTTTCTATAAAGTTTTGTTATTTGGTTCTTATGCTCAAAATAATATGCACGAATGGTCGGATATAGATTTACTGCTTGTTTCAGACCAATTCGGTGATAACATTTTTGATAATTTGAAATTGTTTTCTAAGATTAATATCAAATACCCTATTATCGAAACTCATCCGTATCCTACATCCTACTTTATAGAGGGTGATGATTTCCTTAATAAAATTAAGGAAGAAAGTATTGAGATTTAATCAGGCTGTCAGGAAGGATGTTCACTTTGATTCGGAATAAAACGAAGATTTTTTATAAAAAGATAAAAACCAAGTATATATAAAGAAATACTCCTTCCTAATAATAAGAAAGTGTTTTGACAAAAAGACAAATGCATTGCATATATAACCATTTGCATTGCAAATGGTTATATATGCATTGCAAATCTAATAGTCTGCATTGCGTTTGTTATTTTTGGGAATTGGTATTGAAAATTAAGGTTAAAATACTTCCAGATACGCTGGTTGAAGGTAAATAATTCAGGATTCTGTGAATATTAACTTTACTAAAGTTAAGAAACTTTAGTAAAGTTCCCTCCTTTAGGTAAATCGGAAAAGACGAAAGTGCGGAAGGATATAACCATTCTTCCGCCGTTTGTTTACAAACGGCGGAAGTATATGACGAAAGTGCGGAAGGATACAAGGATAGTTCCGCCGTTTCCATGCATTGTTCCGCCGTTTGTAAAGAAACGGCGGAACTATGTAACGATACTTCCGCCGTTTCCATACATTGTTCCGCCGTATGTAAGTATAGTTCCGCCGTTTGTAAGGAAACGGCGGAACTATCCTTGTATCCTTCCGCACTTTCGTCTTTTGGGATATTAGTATTGAGAATTAAGGTTAAAATAGTTCCTGATTCTGCAAAGATAAACTTTACTAAAGGCACTTAACTTTAAGGTTCTACTGGGAATTTTGTGGGTAAAGAGTTATAACGGAATATTAACCAAAATTCAAAGCGATAAACCTTAACCACAGATGCCACAGATTAACACAGATTTTGTTCGACTATAATCTGTGTTAATCTGTGGCATCTGTGGTTAAGGTTTATCTTATTAAATTCTTGTAGAATAAGATTCCCACAAAATTCCCAGTAGAACCAACTTTAATAAAGTTCCACTGATTTTCACAATGCCACTTATCTTTCTTTCCATCCTTTTTTCAAACTTTACCTGATTGAGGTAGATAACTATTCTTTCGCAAACTTTCCATAAAGAAATTCCCCACTGATTTTATCGGTAATTTTTAAAAAGTAAATGCCGGAAGCAAGTGATGAAATATCTATTGAATTGTTTTCTTCATTGCCCACCGTTATTGCCTGCTGCATAACAATCTGCTTGCCTGTTTCATTAAACACTTCAAGATCATAAATGGCATTGCTTCTTAAAAATTGGAATTGAATAGTATTGGAAGCAGGATTCGGATATAAAGAAATCATTTTTCCTTCCTCATTGCCACAAATTAAAATGGCATTGGAAATAGATACATTACCATCAAAGTAAACTTGACGAAGGTAATAATAATTGGTACCATTTATAGAAGTTTTATCAGTGAAATTATAATTGTTTAATTGATTAGAATTGCCTACCCCGCTGACTTTTCCTATAGAAGAAAAATATTTTGCATCGGCGCTTTTCATTACTTCAAAATAGTTGTTGTTGAATTCAGAAGCTGTTGACCAATACAAGTCATTAGAGTTGGTTGCCACATTATACTTTCCGGAAAAGTTAAGCAATTCTATTGGCAAGCCGGTAGAATTCAAATCAGTTTGCCATAGCCCTCTTCCAAAGGTTCCAATCCTTAATAATCCTGCCGATGCCTGAATATCCATAGAATAAACCATGACATCAGGAAGCCCGGAATTAAAGGAAACCCAATTGCCTCCTTGTGTATTATCGGTATAGAAAACTCCAATATCTGTTCCTATAAAAACTCTATCATTATTGGATGTTTGATCATAGACAATGCAATCAACGGGCACATTGGGAAGGTTGCTTGTAACATTCGTCCAGGTAATGCCTCCATTAATGGTTTTATAAACTTTATAAGAAGCGTTATAACCGTAAAAAGTTACCCACACCGTCAATGGATCCGTTGCTTTAATTGCCACAGCAGACATATAAGCCGAGGCTACCGGAAGTCCGGCGGTAATATTCGACCAGGAGCCACCACTATTTGCGGTCTTGAAAAGATAAGTTCCATAAATATCATTGCTCCCTGTATTAGCACCAAAGCCAGCATACAGATAATTAGAATTGGAAGGAGCTATTGCTAATGCCATGATCAGATAGGTGCTGTTTCCGGTAAGATTATTGGTAATCTGAGCCCAGCTTGTCCCTTGATTGGTAGTTTTCCAAATGTCATTATATCCAGCGAATAATGTAGTATTAGTATTCTTATCAATTACATAAGGAGTAACCCATGCACCGCTAACATTGCCACTATTTGGGGTTATTGTCGAATAAGATGTCCCGCCATTAGTGGATAAAAAAAGCTTCCCGTAATATTCTTCGGAATAGATGGTATTGGCATTGGAATAATCAACGATAGTCATCATTCCATCGCCTGAAATCAACTCAGACCATGTACCATTACTATACATGTTGCTGCCATTATCCTGCACTCCCGAAGTTACCACAGTGCTATTGGTTTGGGAACTGCTTATGCTATACATCTCCATAATATCAAGCCCTGCGCTGTAGTCTTTCCAGACCGTAGCAGTATCTACGGATCTGAACATTCCACCATCACAAGCCGCCAAAACAGAAGAAGGACTTCCAGGAAGAAAGGTTAATTTATGAATATCAGAATGGACATAGACAGGGTTGTTATGAATGACCGTACCTTTTGATTTATTAGTCCAGGTAACACCTCCATCAAAAGAAATCCAGATATTTATTCCACCGGTAACGATGGTATTTGCATTGACAGGAGAGGCTGCAATAGCCAGATCTC
>Ga0206965_10122_pt1 | contig 20024 bp, 13 predicted proteins | sample Alteio_BWOrgHeat_26_FD_152973 | JGI IMG/M metagenome (GOLD analysis project Ga0206965, IMG submission 152973) | Enriched cells from forest soil in Barre Woods Harvard Forest LTER site, Petersham, Massachusetts, United States -... | ecosystem: Environmental > Terrestrial > Soil > Temperate forest >...
TATTATTTTTGGTAAAGCTGCTTATCGCATCAAATACATCTTCCCGATGCCATGACTAATCCATTGATCGGCACCCGAAGCAAGCTGATCAATCATTTGCCCATTGAGGCGGGTAACGATTCGATAGAAATAAACACCATTGGCAAGTTGGTCGCCATATTGATCTTTGCCATTCCAGGCATATTGGGTAATGTTTCTACCGATGTGAATGGGTCCTAATTCATCCTGCATAATTTCTCGAATGACATGCCCGGTGACGGTCATTATCTGAATCTTGAAATAAGTAGGCAGTTGGGAGCCGGTCAGCGTAAACACAAATCGAGTCGAGGTAGAGAAAGGATTGGGATAGTTGAGGATTTCGGTGATAGATTCATGATTGATAACTTCAAAACTTATCTTATAATCATTCGCCCCGCTATAATTATGAGAGCGGTCTATCGCCTGAACATCCAATGTATAAATGCCGTCTTGAAGGATCGGTTCATAAACTATCTTGAAGCTGTTATTCGGCATCTGGGCAGGTGTCCAGCCCATCCTCGTGCGGTCGAGAGGAACGGGAGAATTGCTTTCAAACCAAAGTTTTGAGATGGTACCCGACGGGCTGATCATAGTAACTTGAAAGAGGCTCGTATCATTCAGCGCAAGATATTTATTCTCATCCGTGAGCTTGATGACGATGTCCGGCTTTGCAGATACAATATCATTATTCAAGATATGCACACCGTCAAAAGTAACATCAAGAATCGGGTTGATAACGTCTTTACTGACCTTGAAATCTATCTCTCCGAGGTTATTGAAATGATATTGTTCTATCGGGCTGTTCAATGGATTCGCCTCAATCCAGAAACTATTCAAGCCCGCAAAGTTTTGTGTGGAATCATAAACCACAGAAGCCATCACAGTATCGCCGACATTCATCTTTTTCTTGGTTTGCGATTGCAGATTATGCCTTACCCTGTTCTGATCATAGACATAGAAACTCACGTGGAGACTATCCGGCATATTGTAATTGCTGATGTTTTCGATGCAGGTCATGAACTTCAAAGTATCGCCGCCCGTCAAAGGATTCTTGTAGAATGAAAACCCTTTAGAAGGATTCAACGCCACATCGGGCACTCCGTCATAATAAATCTGCCACTTGTTCATCTGCGGAGGAGTGCGCAATGCAGTGTCCTGAAGGTACGCCTGCAACTCCAGGAAAGGATAAGTAGTAGCACTGATAGAAGCAAGATTCGTATCAGTAATATTTACAGGCAAATCTCTGATGAGTGTATCGGTATTTCCGGTAACGGAATTAAAACCCATCAGTCGAAGATAAACATAGTCCTTAGAAATATAAGGAGCCTCGATAGGATGTTCCTTCCAATGCAATGAAGACCATTTGGAAGCAGGACCAATGACTGTGGAGTTGATTGTTCCATTTGTCCATTCTCCGTTGAGAGAATAATTGAGAACAAAAGGAGTATTGTCATGTGCGTTTTTATATGACACTTGAGTCAGGTTATTATGACATTTCTGTGTAAAGAATATATAAGGCTGCCCATTTAGCATTTGGGTAACATGATGATCACCGAGATTATAAATGGCTGCTTTAAGATTAATTGGAAGGCTTTGGAATGGAACACTATCAACACTGATTAATAAAATAAAATCACCACATGGAATTGAATCATTTAATGTTTGTGCTAATGCATTCATGTATGAAGGAGAATTGTTATAGATAAACCAAGCTTGTGGACGAGAGCGACCACAACGCCCTCCACCAACAGGATAATTCTCACAACCTAAATTATGTTTATCATTATACCAAGGAGCTAATGTTAAAGAATCAATAACCACAAGATAAAGCCCGGCATCACACCCTTGGTAATCTCCTCCTTCATTGTTTACAGTATAAGCTGGTTGACCAGATGGAGGATAAAGTTGATCATAGACTTGCAAAGAAGCGACATTAGTAACAAAGTCCCATTTGCGCATGGGTTTATTATAGACCACATCAGTATCGCTGTCATATTTGAACTGGAAGAAATGAGCTTGAGACCAGCCGGTCTTATTGGGAATGTATATGAAAGAAAACTCCTTCCACTTGAATAAACTGTCAACAGTAGCATGAGGACTTACTCTCCAGAAATAAACAGTGGAATCTTTTAGAAAAGGATAGGGATTAGCCCAGTTTACCACACCACCGGATTGAGTAATGCGAGTAGTCCTCAGCATCGGGCTGTTATACGCATCCGTAGTATCAATCTGGAAATCGTAAGTAGCAGATGGCGCAAATGGATTAGAAGTACAGGCTTTCAGAACAAGGCTGTCCTTGTGGGGAACGATAGCATAATTCGTAGGGAAGACAGGTGCGATATCAGGAGATTGAATAAATAAAGTAACAGTGGTGGAGTTGTTGGTTTCGTTTAATTCATGGATGAGATTAGTATTATCTAAGTTTACATAAAAAGTATTTAATCCTAAGCCATTAAACTGATCCACAGGCAGGCTAATGGTAATCGTATCACGATAATTACAGCCATGCACAAGGATATTAGTATCCTTGACAATGCCGGTAGGATAAGTCCTCCTTACCAAAATATAAAACGAATCTGTCGGAGCAATAGCTCTTCCCTGGTTCACACAGATGACCGTCATTTGGAAGGTATTCATTTCGGAGGTAACAGGATAAGGACTGAAAATTACATTCTGTGTATTCATCACCAAATCAGGAAGCTTGGGCGACGCGATGACAACCGCCGGGTCTCCATGCAAGGTCATCTCAAGACAAATTTCCCTGTAATTTAAATTATTTGAATCAGAATCAATAGTTGCTTTAATACACCTTCCAATGCTGTTACCGTAATTAGTGGTTGCAATCTCACTATATAATTCGGTAGTGTAATCGAATAAATTATCAGGATAGGCTGCTGTGCTTGGACCTAAAAACGCAATTGCTCCTGCTACCTGACCATAATTATTAATATCTATTACGAATTGTTCATCAAATCCTACTGATGGCTCATCAATATCTCCTACCAGGCAAGAATTAGCAATCACTAAAGGAAAGTTTGGTTTATTTTGGTAGGTACTTGGAGGAGCAGTACTAATTTGAAATCCTACCGGACCGGCAGCATGACTAAAGAAAGTCATTATGGAAACACCACTGTTCATTTGGTTTTGGAGGCTGTCAGATTGATTAATTGAAATAACATTATTGGAAGTTAATGTATATGCTGTAACATTACCACCAAACCAGGGTGCCTCAATGATCCCTGCATAAATACTAAAGTAATTTAAAATTTCCTGGTCTAATTGATTATCGGTACCCCCTCCGAAATGAAGAACTTGTTTCTCCCATTCACCGATAGGGGCTGTTTCATATAATTTGACTTTTGTTAAATAGGTTTGAACATCTGCATTCGATTGAGCAGCTAATCTACCGGTAGGAAGCGCAGGGTCAAAAACACTGTTGTTAAGAATTCTGCTTGTAAATAGATTATCGCTGGTAGGGAAACCGAAAGCAGGTACTAAATTCTTTGCATAGTTAGCACTGTTATCAACAACATTAGGATTATTATTTCGGGTTATTGCAGAGTAAACAGCTTTACCAAGTAAAAATAAATATTGAGGAGGATGATTAGACCAATTAGCAAAAGTATATGCAATAAAATTCCTGATGGCGAGAGGATGTTTTTGAATTCCCCATGCGAATTGATTATATAATTCATCAACATCAACAACGACAGAATGCAGGGGAGCACGATAAGAAGCATAAGCATTTGCCTGACTCCATAAACTTTTATGAGTGATTATTATATATGCAGAATCTGTTTTCTGAAATGCACCATAATAATTGAAGTTGATGAAGCGAGAATTATTAGTATCATTAACCGGAGTGATTCCAGAGATACCCATGATGCTATCAGTCAAAGTTATATAACATGTTTTATTACCCCCATTTGAAACAAGCCCATAGAGCGTATTAGAATTATTAACCAATGAAACCCTTCTTCCATTAGTAACATCAAACAGAATATAATTACTCAAAGGATTATTGGTGAAGGTAGTGAGTTTCAAAAGTGCTTCAGAATTGAATGAATCATCAGGAAGCACGAACTTGTATGTTTTAGGAAAGTTTTCATTTGAAAAATCTAAAGTATGGGGATAAATAAAATCATAGTAATAGACGGACTGATATTGGGCATTATCATTTCCTGCATCAACTGACGATGTAATAACTGTGTTTGAAGTCCCTATGATTGAATTTGGAATATTAAAATTCCAACGATTAAAATAATAGCTTGGAAATGTATCATCTTTAAGAAGAGAAGAATTAAATTGAACAGTAGTACGCTGACAACAAGTGAAATTTGTGGGGCTTCCAGATCTTCCAGCCATTGCAGTGCTCAAACTGCCATTAGGTCCGCCACTATATTTATTTGGAACATTAAATGTAAAAGAATTATTATAACCTTTACTAAACATAGGACTGCAAAAACCCTCACCTGATGTATAATCCGGTTCTAAATCATTATCCGAATCCAAATAGCTGCCGACATTATAATCAGTAATGTATTCTTGAAATATCTCCCTCTGAAAATAATTAACAGGAGTATGAGCCGAAAAACTTGTATCATTCTGAATTGTAAATCTCAAGCCTGTATTTACTATTGAATTGGGGAGCCAGGTCAAGAAATAAATAGCGGTATCGGTGAATAAACTATACCTGATATTGGGTTGCGCATTTCCATCAGGAACAGATGTGTAATCATCAACATAGAGGTTTGAATCTAACTGCCCGTCATTACCTTGCCCATAAAATTCAATGTAACCACCTGCTGTTAATGGAGACGTAGAGTTATTAGAAACAAATATCGGTTGCTCAACTCCTTTGTAGAATAACTGATATTTATTAGCAGGAATAGAACCTACATTAATATTTGCTGCTAATAAATTCGAGTAGGTAATATGATAAATTCCTTCTTTAGTGATCGGTATTTTATAATACTGCTGATCTGATAAAGGTCCGCCGGAAGTAAAGTTTATCCAGGAATTGTAGGCAATGTAATTTGATTTTTGGGAACGAGCAACTGAAGTGTTTTTTGAATGTGATGCCAACGGCTTTTGCTGACAAAATGCTGAAAGAGATAAAAGTGAAAAGATAAAGTATGTAATTAGTTTTCTCATTTCTTATGTTTATAGAAATCTAATTTCAAAGAGAAAACATTGGAGTACAATCCTGCATCGGTAGCTGTGTTGTTAGCACCAATTCCATTCAGATTGGTGAGCGCGTAATCAATTGTAAGGTTCTTGATTTTAATTCCGATACCCATACTCGGCTGGTAGGTGCGAGTCAGGGTGCCATCGAAGTTCGTTACCTTTTGAATATTCCCAACTCCAGCCCGCAGAAAAAGAAAATTATTATAACCTATTTCAATGCCGAGATGCGGGTCAATACTCACTGGATTTCCACTTACTAAAACATTTCTCTGACCATCAAATGTTACATCCATTCCCAGTTCAGGCATTGCTGTTAATTTTCCATAAATATGAATTTGATTTCCTATTCCCAGCAATAGTTTTGGAAGCGTGATTTCTAAAGAATTTGTTGGGATGTCATTACCCGTGGCTGCGAATGTTGCTGCCAGATCTGAGGTGTTATAAGACCATGCATTGAATGTTGTAGTAATATCTCTGAACATAGCTCCGAACTTCCAGTTACCAGTCTGATATTGCATACCTGCATCTAATCCAAATCCCCATGAATTAGCAAAGGGACCAACATTCTGATAAATGATTTTTGCATTAGCACCATAAGTCAAACCAATGTACTTCGACTTGCGGGCATAAGAAAACATAAAAGCATAATTAGACACAGAAAAGGAAGTGATATTATTGTAATTAACATTCCCCGCAGCATCAACCAAATTGAGGGTATTAGGAATATCATCAACTCCAAAACGAATAAGGGTAAAGGCGATCACGCTGCTTTTATCTAATGGTGTAGCCACACAGCCATAGTCATATTTTGCAATTCCGGCAAAGTATTCCGAGTGCATCGCAGCCACTTGCAAATTACCCTGAATGTTGGTCAATCCCGCAGGATTCCAATATCCTGCCGTAGCATCATTCACAGAAGCAATTACAGAATTTGACATTGCCAAAGCCCTTGCTCCAACACCTATTGAAAGAAACTCATTGCTATACTTAGGAGCCTGTGCCGATACCATAATTGGCATTAAACCGATGATAAGAACTGCTATTCCTAAACAATGTACCTGTGTTTTTTTAATCATACTATTAGTTTTTATTCCAATCATTAACGCAATTCCTTTTCTTTTGTTTTAGGGCTTTTTAACCTTCAATAGCTACTATAATATCACTGCAATTTTTATTCAGGCAACAAAATTACGAATTCTTTTTGGAATAGAAAAATTTATTCCCTGGAAAGCTGGCAATACGCTTAATTATAGAAACGAAAATTTTCCGTCTAAAAGGGTGCTATAATGACCGCACAATGCATAGAAACCCTCTCAATGCATTAACCCATATTCTTCCAGTGTTAGTTGACTACACACATCTTGGCAAATACCAAAATCATTGCTGAAAATAACACTAATTTAAATTGGTAATCACGAACTCACGTTACAAATAGCATTGATAATCATAACTGTTATTCCCGAGTATGCCGCTGTAAAATGATTTTCCAGGACGGTAAAATGATTTTCTATGACGGAATAAAGGTTTTCCATGACGGTAAAATGGTTATCCGTGACGGTAAAATGATTTTACAGCGTGGAAGCAGTCCAGTCCATCCCGATAAATGATTTTCTCGTCATGGAAAATGATTTATCATGACGGAATAATGATTTTACATGACGGTAAAATGGTTTTCCCACACGGAATAAGTGTAGAACAGCGGAGGAAAATGATTTTACATCGGTTGGAAAAGTCAATAAAAGTCGGAAGATATGAGATAGAAATTCCATCTCACATCTTCCATCTCACTTTTACTGCACCACTATCTTGCTTTGCAATAAAGCATCTTTATTTTGAAGAAGCACCATATAAATTCCCTTTGCCACTGTTGAAAGATTCAACTGGAATTGATTCTCGCCGATAGTCGAAGTAAGAGCATATTGCAATACGCATCTGCCTGTTACATCCATTAATCGAATGGTATAGGCTTCTTCGATGCCCGCAGTAAAGGCAATGGTAACATGATCATTTGTCGGGTTTGGATAGACATTGAAAGCATAATCTATGTTGTCAGTTTCTCCTTCTTCTAACCTTGCCAATGTGGTGAATGTTTGCGATGCACTGAAGCCTGAATTGATAGAACCGCTGGCATTGCAATTGGTTTGAATCTGCCAGTCATACTGGGTATTATGTGTCAAGCCAGAGAAGGTATAGTGCGTGTTTGGAGTAATAGTATGATTCGTCCAGACATTTTGATTATGCTTGCTGATTCTTAGCGTGAATCCATAATAACAAGTTGGTTCCATCCAATTTGCCATGCCGCCTGTTGCGGAGATATTAGTAGTTGAGAAGGTAGTAGGAAGACTGCAACTGCTTGTGGCAATAAGAGAAGTCGTTCCGGTGCAGCCATTCGTGCTTAAAACCGTTACGGTATAGGTTCCTCCGGTATTGATTGTAATGGCTTGGGTGGTAGCTGCGGTGCTCCAATTATAGGTGGAATAAACCGAACTGACAGTAAGTGTTGCATTACCGCCACCACAAATATTCGAGAGATTTGTTGGAACAATAACAGGTGTCGGATTTATCTGGAATGTTACGGAATGATGCGCCGTAGCAGTACAATTGGCACCATTGGATACGGTAACATAATAGATTCCGGTAGCAAGAATATTGAGCGATTGAGTGGTAGCTCCCGTACTCCAGAGGTAGGAATTATAGGTAGTATTAGTTGATAATGTAACATTGGTTCCAGTACAAACTGATGTAGCTCCTGTAATCGTAAGCCCTGTAATGTTGGGGGAAATAGTTACGATAACATTATTAGAAATTCCGGTGCAGCCTTGCGGAGTTGTTACAGTTACCTTGTAGGTATTTGCTGTTGTTACTATGAGGTATTCGTTGGTTGCGCCGGTACTCCAGTGATAGGATGAATAAATTCCGGCATCAAGGGTTACAGAGCCTCCTGCACAGAAAGATGTCGGTCCATTTGGAATAACAATCGGGGAAGGAGGAGGAAGTTCTGTTACAGCAATAGAATTTGAACTCGTACATCCTCCGCTTGCTGTAACTGTTACGGTATAAGTTCCTGTGGTGGTTGCGGTAATTGATTGCGTTGTTGCACCATTGCTCCACAGGTAATTGGTATAAGAATTTCCTGCATTTAATCCAACAGAGCCACCGATGCAGAAAGAAGTAGGTCCATTAGGAGTAATGACAGGGTTAGGATTTGCAAACACATCAACATTAATACAAGTTGCGCCCGTACAACCATTGGCATCAGACACGGTAACGCAATAAGGCTCGGAACCAAAGACGGTAATGGATTCGGTTGTTTCGCCGGTAACCCAGTTATAAGTAAGATAGGAACCTGCATCCAAGGTAACAGAACCGCCTGAACAGAATGTAGTAGGTCCATTGGGAATAATGGTTGGATTAGGGGAAGGGTTAATGGTAACAAATGTTGAAGCCACCCCGGTACAACCATTTCCATCCATAACAGTTACCTGAATATATCCTCCATTGGTGGTAGTGGTGGATTCAGTAGTATCTCCGTCAGACCAAATGTAGGAGGAATATGAACCTGTACTTAATGTAAAAGGACTTCCGGCACAAGCACTGGTAGGACCTGTTATAGTTGGAGTAGGATTTGGATTGACGGTAATTAATACGGAAGCCGTTCCGGTGCATCCGATGTCATTGGTAACTGTTACAACATAATTATTGCTTGTAGAAACATTGATTAATTCTGTTGTATCCCCTGTATTCCAAAGGTAGGATGTATAAGTTCCAGGATCAAGATATACGCTTCCGCCTTGACAGAAAGTAGCATTGCCATAAACATAAATAGAAACATTGCTTTGTGGAATGGAATCAACTTCCAAAGTAGCAGTACCCGGACATCCGTTATTATCGGTAATTGTAACCGCATAATCACCATCCGAAGTAACCGTAATGGTTTGAGTGGTATCTCCGGTATTCCATGAATAAGCTGTTATTTGATTATAAGAATAAGCCCCCAATGTTACTGTCTCACAAAGAGCCGATGAACTATTCAGATTGATGTAAGAATAGGGCACATCAAAGATAGTCAAGTAGGTATTGGCATTGCCTGTACAGCCGTTTGCATCGGTAACGACTACTGCATAATAGCCGCTTGTATTCTCGGTAATGGATTCTGTAGTAGCACCATTATTCCAGGAATAAGAAGTCCAAGTTCCGGCATCCAAAGTAACATCGCTTCCTGCACAAGCTGTGGTAGGACCAGTGATACTTGGCACCGGATTTTGATTGACAGTAATAGCTTGAGCGGCAATCCCTGTGCAGCCATTATTATCAGTAACCGTAACCATGTAATTCCCTGATGAAGTAACCGCATTGTATTCGGTGCTATCTCCATTGCTCCAGGAATAGGAAGCAAAAGTTCCGGGATCCAAAACAGCCTGCCCACCTTGACAGAAAGTCGTATCGCCATAGACATAGATAGAAGGTGTGGGGTTTGGATTAATCGTAACAACTTGCGAAGCAGTGCCCATGCAACCAAGCGAATCAGTAACCGTTACACTGTAGATTGTATTGTCAGTGGCAAGGATGGTTTCAGTGGAATCACTGGTACTCCACAGATACGAAGAAAACAATCCGGCATCCAATGTAACAGAACCCCCAGAGCAATAAGTAGTTGCCCCATTAGCAGTAATAATCGGAGTAGGATTATCAACCGAAATAATAATAGAAGCAGTCCCAGTGCAACCACTCGCATCACTGACAGTAACGCTGTAAGTCCCTCCACTTGTGGCAACAATTGTTTCGGTGGATGCCCCAGTATTCCATAGATAGGTGGTATAAGAACCCGCATCTAAGGTATCGGAAGTACCTTGACAGAAGGAGGTTAGGGCGGAGGAATGGATGGTTGGGGTAGATATGGTACAAGGGCAAATGGCATGAGTTAATGCACCGTTATTTGCAATAGCAACAAAAGGACTGGTTGTAAATACACCTGTGTCAGAGCCTAATGGAATATGTGAGATAGTTATGGATTGAGAAGTAACTATAGTATTTGAATTGGTTTGATTGCAACCGCTATTGCCAAGCGAATCTGTTTTTACAAGATACATTTCATCATTCTGGTTTGCATTAAAACTTGCAGAAGATCCACCAAGGATATATCCTCTATCCGCTGTTTGTTGCACTGACGAAGCAGATTCATAACCTCCGCCGTAGTTTTTAGACCATTGCAGATTCATATTATTATCCGTCTTAATCATATAATAGTGTCCTGCATCAAAGCTATTGGTGTATCCGCCTATCACATAACCGCCATCACTTGTGAGTTGAACGGAGGAACCACCATCACTTCCATTTCCTCCATAAATAGTTGCCATCAGAACATTTCCTATGCTGTCAATTTTTACTAAATCAACATGTCCTGAACTTGATGTACCTGTTAAAATATACCCAAAATCAGGAGTTGCTTTAATATCACTGAAACCACTGCATCCAGGATAGGAATTATTCCATAAATAGTTCCCCATGTTATCGGTCTTAATTACAAAAGCACCGTAAGTACTGCTTGACCCTACTGCCATAAAGCCTCCATCACTTACTTCAATAACATTACTAATAACCAAATTATCTAAATCAGAATATGAAAAGCAATCCGTGCTTCCATCAGCAAATTCTGATTGGAAAACCCCATTACCATTAGCATCCAATTTAATAATTGAAGAACGGGTATCGTATCCACTGTAGTAACAATGTTCGCCGCCATAGATAGCAGTGAGTATGAAACCTCCATCCGATGTTTGTTTTATTATTCCCGAAGAAAGAAAAAGATACTCAAAGTTCTTAGACCAAACTGTATCTAAGGAACTATTTAATCGAATTATATCTATGTCATTATATAAATAATCATCATCTCCCCAGCCTACCCCTTGAATATTACCATATATGGCATATCCGCCATCAGTAGTTTGAATACCAGATGTAACAGGACCTCCAACATAATACAATTGGTCAAGATAGCCTTTGGACATTTGAACAACACCATGGGCATCTGTTTTCATAACCTGAAAGTATTCGTTATAGACAGAATCACGTGTTTTTCCTCCAAAGAAATATCCCCCATCATTTGTTGTAACCATAAAACTTCCTTCAGCATAATTGCCAATACTTGTTGTTCCTATGCTGTAGGTCTTTTGAAAAACTGTAGTAGTAGAAGGAACAATACTTATCCATTCTGAAGACATGCCCGGACATCCTGTCGCATTAGTAACCGTCACTGTATAATTCCCTGTATCTGTAATAGTAATACTTTCCGAGGTTGCACCATTATTCCAAAGATAGGAAGTCCAAACTCCTGCATCTAATGTTACAGAACCACCATTGCTGGTGATAGCTCCTGTGCTGACTATTTCAACAACCGGATCTGCAACAATTGTAACATAAACTGATGCTGTACCTGTACAATTATTATTATCTGTTACTGTTACAAAATAATTTCCCTGAACACCAACAGTGAAAGTGTCTGTATAAGCAGGTTGATAGTTATAGTTTTGATAAAAAGTATTCCAATGATAAGACGCATAATTACCGCCTGCTATTAAGCCAACAGAATCTCCTGTACAAATCGTTGTTGGGCTGTTATTCACTGTTGTAATGGTAACAGGCAGAATATGTAATGTAGTTGTCCTTGATGCCGATGCAGCGCATCCATTTCCATCAGTAACTGTTACAATATAGTTTTGATAATCTCCTACCATGATAGTGTCTGTCGTCGCTGCATTACTCCATAAATAAGAAACATAATTCCCCGCAATTAATCCTACTGTATCTCCACTACATAAATTCGTTGTAGCATTATTGACAGTAGTTATAAAAGGAGTTGGGGCAATATATGGATTAACAGTAATGGTAATGGTTCCGCAGTTACCTGGTAGCACGCATCCTCCTTCCCCTCTTACATAATAGGTTGTTGTAATTGTTGGAGAGACGATTATAGAATCTCCGCTGGCAATAATAGATCCGTTGCAGCTATCCTTATGCCATTCCCAGTTAGCAGCACCTTTTAGCAACCCATTAGACACATAAAGTTTTGGGTTGTTGCCTATGCAAATCGTATTACTGGAAGCAGATAATACCGGAACATCAGGGTTCAGGCAAATATATTCCGTCATTTGAGCTTCCTCATAAGGATCTGCTCCGTTGATACCATCGAAACTAACAACTGTAGCAAGATGATTTGTTGAAGGATCAAATTCAAATAAGGTTCCCAAATTATGAGTTCCTCCAAGAATCGTCATGCCATACATCTTGCCATTCGATGCTTGAAACAAACTACCCATCGGACGTCCTCCGTTGGTAGTACTATCAAACGTAACATCAACATGTAAGCTATCCGTAGCTGTATTAAACTCAAAAAGAGTTCCATAATTATGAGTTCCTCCTGCGGTAGCTAATCCGTATAATTTCCCATTAGAGGCTTGTATCAAATTGCCATAAGGACCATCACCAGTCAGCGCATTCAAATTGATGTCAACTGTCTGAACATTTGTTGTGGTATTATACTCAAATACTACGCCCTTACTTACATTGCCTCCATTTGTTGTCATTCCATACAATTTTCCATTGCTTGCCTGAACCAATCCTCCCAGAGGATTACCGCCATTCGTGGCAGTAAAATCTAATACTTTGGTAAAGGTACTTGAGGGAATATCAAAATCAAACATGGTTCCCCAATTATTATTCCCTGCATTACAAATCAAACCATAAAGTTTGCCATTCGTTGCCTGGCATAAATTCCCTCGCGGATTGATGCCATCATCATAGTTTAAATTGTATAATTTGATAAGCGTATCTGTAACTGTATTATATGAAAATATATCCCCCGTACCTCCGGGACCACTCTGAATAGCCATTCCATAAAGCAAACCGTTAGATGCCTGAATAAGGCTACCCCAGGGCGATTCACCATTGCCATAAGTAAAATTTGCAACAACCCTAAGAAGTCCTGTTGCAACATTAAATTCAAAAAGAACTCCTTCATTAATAGAGCCACCGTTGTAGGTCATGCCATACAATTTCCCATTACTTGCCTGCATCAATCCACCGAAAGGATTTGCTCCATGTGTACTGTCGAAATTAAAATCAACAGAAGTAATTCCAGTTAATGTGTTGTAATGAAAAAGCGTTCCAAGATTGTATGATCCGCCGTCATGAGTCATTCCATAAAGGATTTGAGCATTCACATCAGCATTCATTACTACCAAGAAGAACGCCAGAACAAGAGTAACTGTTTTGAAAATTTGTTTAATTTTTTTCATTGTAATATTTATTATTTATTGTTAAAAGTGTTAAAGATTATTTGACATGGCAAATGTAATAACATTTCTGGAATAACATCCAAGTATATATAGGGAATTAATATTATCGTGATAGGAAAGGAATTCCTTCTTTAGAACAAATTTTACCAAAGTTTCTTCAACTTTGGAAAAGCTGAAGAGTATGAACTATTTCCTATAATTACTCTTCTTCCTGACCAATTTTTCCTTCCTCACCACAATATCTTTCACCACCTTCTTTTTCGCAGGTACCGCCTTCTTTGCTACTACCTTCATCATCTCAGGATACAGATTTTTCCTCACCATTTCGACAGTAATATTCACCTTCTTTTTATAAATAGCCTTCACTCTTATTTGAACTGGAAAATAATCTTCAATGCCAGTCTTGGGGTCCTTATGAGTCAGGTTAATGATATTGGTTCCTGGCTTTTTATGCAGACTTTTTTTACCATCTATATCGGTAAAATCACCTCTTGTTGCACCCTCATTTTTTGCGAAAACATTTTTGATGCCAATTAGGTTGAATGAATCAATCACAAGAAGATTTATGGTGTTATGAATAAGACGTTTTATCACCTTCCGACTCTTAAAATAAACACCTCTGAAAGTAGTATTCGAAACTCCAAAAACATCATCATCCATAATCGAAATATCTTCACGCAAAACTTTAATGGAAGCTCGAATAGCCATGCCGGTCTGCTGTTTCGTGCCCTTCACCTGATCAGCATTCCCGGCAATGGACAAAAAAGAATTCGCCAAAGCCATACCACCATTCAGCACATCAGCAGTAACAGCATATTCACCATCAATGTAATCACTATTCAATAAAACCTCTTCACCCACCTCATTTAATTGACAAATAAAGGCATAAAATTTTGGAATAGAAACCCTGTTAATAGACCACTTCGTGAAATTCACTTTCTGCAAATAAATATTGTTCTCGAATTTCCTTGCAAAACCCTTAAAAATCTTGCAAACTTTCACATCCCAATACAAAGAACATGCAGCCCGTGCCTCCTCCTGATCAATAGTGTAACCCGTGCCGATAATCAAAGATTGAGGCATCAAAACTTCGAGTGCCGCAATATCATTATTGAATTTAATGATGTCATTTTTGAATGGCAAATAACTATTTACCGCGCCGGAATTCCGCGCCGATTGCAACTGAACCTGCTTCACCATCCAATAAAATTCTACCTCCTTTTTAGTCATATCCAGAAAGCTTTAATAGCTGTTAAATATATCATTAACAATAATTTATCATTATTTCATAACCCACCGAATCACCTCCAAAAGCCTCGAAATCTCCAAAAAAACATGCAAACACTTTTCCATGCGCTGCAAACACATTGACATGCGCTGCAAACCTTTTTCCATGCGCATCCGTTGATTGTCCGTTATCTCCAAATGCTTGTCCATTCGCATCATTTGATGGAACAAAACCTTCCATTTCTTTTCCATTATCCCCCATTACTTGCCTATTCACTCCATTTACTTTGATGTTTCTTGAAAATGGACTCTCCTTTTCAGAAAATCCTTGCCAATGCTTTGAGATTAGTGGAATAGAATTATCCAGCACCTCAATACCTTTGGCAAATGCCCCATGATTCTTCCATTCTCTATGAACGTTTCTATAGAATAGAAAAACGTTTTCTTCTTTTGGAATGAAAATTTTGCACCTTGAATTTCCCTTAAGGATTATTGTTGAAATTATTTTCATCCCTGCATTATTCATCTATAAATTTGACAAGAAATAATGCAAATTAATAATCAACCTTTCAAGGTATAAAAGATAAATATGAGAATAGCAATAAAAGCTTTAAAGAAGAAATAGAAAATTATTTCTTCTTCTTCTTAGTTGCCTTGGCAGCTTTAGGAGCAGCAGTGGTACCAACTAATTTTGTGGCATCATCAATATCCTTTTGAGCAGTGTCAACTGCATTTGACATGTCGGTATTCCATTGTGACAGATTTGTTTTGGAATTAGAGAGGAAATTTTTATAAATCTCAATAGGTCCTTTCACCTCCTTGTCAGGAGTTTTCAGGGTATCAATCTTAGAGACCCAGGTATTGAAAGCTGTCGTGCTATCAGCGAAGGATTTTTGGAAAGTGTTGTAACTGTTCCATAAATTATTCAGCGCAGTTTCATTGGTAGTGCTGTTACTTTTGAAAGTATTAAACTTTTCATCTTTGGACTTGCCAATCTTCTTCATGATTTTGTTATCAGCTTTAGAAATTCTGTCTCTGTTGAATTTTAAAGTATCACCAAAACTGGCAAGGTCGGAGGAGAATAAACTCCAGTCAGACTTTACCTGGTTAAAATCTTCTTTCATTTTTTCGCTCATCTTCGACTTACAGGAAGTCAAACCCATAGCGATCATCAATACTACAATTACAAGGAAATTATTTTTCATTTTTATATATTTTTTATGCGATGTAAAATTACTGAAAAGAATAATGGAACAATCGTATCATATTAATAAGTTTTCAACAAGTGTAAGTGAACAAAGTTAATCGTCAAACTCCATTTCCAAACCATCATAAGCACAATAAATTCCAGGTGGCAATTCTGCATTGATTGCATCGTGAAGCCCCAATTGGTGTGAGATGTGAGTGAGGTAAGCAGTCTCTGGTTTTAATTCCTGGATAAGGTTTATCGCTTCATTCATCGTGAAATGTGAGATATGTTTTTCTTTTCTGAGAGCATTGATAATAAGAGTTTTGGTGTTTTTAATTTTTTCCATTTCATCTGTTGCAATAAAATTTGCATCCGTGATATAAGTAAAGTCTTTAATTCTAAAACCTAACACAGGCAACTTATAATGTAAAACCTCTATCGGAATAAATTCCAAACCCGCCACAGTAAAGGGAATGTTATTCGTAATAGTATGCAACTCAACTTCAGGAATACCAGGATAATTAATCCCTGAAAAAACATATTCAAATTCTCTCTTTAGATGCTCCTGAACATGAGTTGTGGCATAGATTGGAATCTTCTTCTTCATCTTATAATTAAATGCTCGAATGTCATCAAGCCCTGCAATGTGGTCTTTATGTTCATGAGTCAGGATAAGGGCATCTAAGCGTTGCACATTTGCACGAAGCATTTGATAACGAAAGTCGGGACCAGAATCAATGACCACTACCTTACCTTTATATTCAATCAGAACGGATGTTCGCAAACGTTTATCCTTAGAATTTGAAGACTTGCAAACCTCGCAATCACAAGCAATAACAGGTACTCCCTGTGAGGTTCCGCTACCGAGAATTGTAATCTTCACAACTTTATTTCAGTTTGTTTTAATTGATAAAGGAAGTCAGTATTCTTTTCATCTAAAAGCTGTTCATTGAATTCCAACTGCGCAACTATCTCCACAAGAATATTGATTTTGGTATCTATGGAAGCAAACTTATTTACAACAATAACTTTCGATTGTTCAAGGATACAATATCCTGATTTGAAGTTTCCTTTCTCATAACGTAGTCTGAAACCACCTTGTTCATAAAGGTTTTCGAGCTTAGTAAGGAATTGTTTTGTGTAATTTATAGTCATATTCTATTAATTTAATCAGGCTTCAAAATTACATAAAATAACGGTTATATATTTTAAGTCATCATTTTATTTCTCCTTCCTATTTTAAAGCATTTCATTTTTTGGTATTATCTTTGCAACCTCGGTTTTAAATAATAATAAAAATAAATAATGAATATGAGAAAAGTAAAATTAAGCATCGCAATAATCCTTATTGGTTGTATAAGTGCTGTGGCACAAATCAATCTTGGCAACTTAGAGAACAATGTAACGAATGCAGTAAAAGGAAATGGCACAAAGCCTGGTCTATCGAATGAAGATATAGTGCAAGGCTTAAAAGAAGCTCTCACTATAGGAAGTAATAACAGTGCTTCCAATGCTTCAAAGGTGGATGGTTATTACAAACATCCGGTTATCAAAATTCCTTTCCCTCCTGATGCGCAAAAAGTAGAGAAAACTGCGAGAAGTGCCGGCATGGGATCACAAGTTGATACCTTTGTTCTTAAAATGAACAGGGCTGCGGAGGATGCAGGTAAGACCGTAGCACCTATTTTCGTTGATGCGGTTAAGAATATGACCATAACTGACGGAGTAGGTATTTTAAGGGGAAATAATGATGCTGCCACGGTATATCTTCGCAACAATACATCTGATGCATTGAAGATAAAATTCAAACCAATTATCCAAGCTTCGATAGATAGAGTGCAAGTGATGAAATATTGGAAGCCTTTGATAGACAACTACAATAGAATTCCATTCGTAACTAAAATAAATCCCGACCTGAATGAATATATCTGTAATAAAGCCTTAGATGGATTGTTTTATTTAGTGGCGCAGGAGGAATTAAAGATCAGAAAAGATCCTATGGCTCAGGTAACTGATATTTTAAAGAAAGTCTTCGGACAATAACTTTTGAATTAAGATATTCCAAGTCTCAAAGACATAATTTGATTTATTTTATTAGTTCTTTAAAACGAAGGAGTGTTTATTGAATGGAACCCTTCCTTCTTTGCTTTAGAATGAAACCTGTATCCTAATGATAATTCATGCGCTCCACCTGTAGCATTTGAAAGTTTATTAACTGTAATATCATAACTATATCCAAGTATCATTCCCCAACGCTGCAAACCGATTGTTGTAATAATGGCATCGTTGATTCTATACCACATACCAGCTACCAGCCAGCTTCTCTGGATATACACACCCATACTTATTTGTTGAAAGTTTTGCTGTTGAATGAAAATAATATTGGGAGAGAGATATATTGGAATAGAGGAATTATTCAAAGGAATCATAGCACCGAGATTACCCATGAACTTAATTGGCAGGTTATTTCCTTGCGAAATAAATCCTTCACTTGGTTGGGTAATATGATCAACAGAAGCTCCAAAATAAAACTCTTTTGTATATCCAACAATTCCTGCGGATAAATCAAAGAACCTACTTTCCCCTTTAGGAGTGACTTCTTGAGTTGTATAAATAAATCCAATACCTGGAGTCACCGGGGTATTAAAAGTAAGTTTATTCCAATCCAAATTCTTCTGCATATAAGCTCCTTGAACACCGATACTCAAAGAAAAATCATTCGTAACATTCATAAGATATGAATATATCCCACTAATATTAGTAGTACTGATAGTTCCAGACCCGGCATTATCTTTCCAAGCCATCAAACCGAAGCCCCCATGAATGGCTTCCAGATATTGTGAATATTCCAGATCATAAGTAGTGAACTGACCAAGAATAGCAGGCCATTGATTTCGATAATTAAAACTGATTCGGGCAGAACTGTCTGTCCCGGCAAATGCGGGATTAAGATATAAGGGTGCCGCATAGTATTGTGAGAATAAAGGATCTTGCGCAAAGGAGATTCCAGTCATCATCGCAAAGAAAATAAGGATTATTAATTTTTTCATGAGCATGTAATTTATGTTAGGAGATGCAATATTAGGAAGAAAATCATTAATGACCAAATTTTAAAATGTATTCCCAAAGGAAATAGGAATGGATTATGGAACTTTATTAAAGTTTTTTTCGTTATTAAAGATGAAAACATTAGCTTGATAGTTGTTTCTATGAAAGTTGTGAATAAATATAAAATTCACATTGAAAATCTTTCAGGCTGCCTTAATGAAATCGAGGAAAATAGCTGCCCAACAAAGCTAACCTTATTAGGATACGTTTCTTTAAAACGAAGGAGTGTTTATTGAATGGAACCCTTCCTTCTTTGCTTTAGAATGAAACCTGAATCCTAATGATAATTCATGCGCTCCACCTGTAGCATTTGAAAGTTTATCAACGGTAATATCATAACTATATCCAAGCATCATTCCCCAACGCTGCAAACCGATTGTTGTAACAATGGCATCGTTGATTCTATACCACATACCAGCTACCAGCCAGCTTCTCTGGATATACACACCCATACTTATTTGTTGAAAGTTTTGCTGTTGAATGAAAATAATATTGGGAGAGAGATATATTGGAATAGAGGAATTATTCAAAGGAATCATAGCACCGAGATTACCCATGAACTTAATTGGCAGGTTATTTCCTTGCGAAATAAATCCTTCACTTGGTTGGGTAATATGATCAACAGAAGCTCCAAAATAAAACTCTTTTGTATATCCAACAATTCCTGCGGATAAATCAAAGAACCTACTTTCCCCTTTAGGAGTGACTTCTTGAGTTGTATAAATAAATCCAATACCTGGAGTCACCGGGGTATTAAAAGTAAGTTTATTCCAATCCAAATTCTTCTGCATATAAGCTCCTTGAACACCGATACTCAAAGAAAAATCATTCGTAACATTCATAAGATATGAATATATCCCACTAATATTAGTAGTACTGATAGTTCCAGACCCGGCATTATCTTTCCAAGCCATCAAACCGAAGCCCCCATGAATGGCTTCCAGATATTGTGAATATTCCAGATCATAAGTAGTGAACTGACCAAGAATAGCAGGCCATTG
>Ga0206965_10177_pt1 | contig 19917 bp, 10 predicted proteins | sample Alteio_BWOrgHeat_26_FD_152973 | JGI IMG/M metagenome (GOLD analysis project Ga0206965, IMG submission 152973) | Enriched cells from forest soil in Barre Woods Harvard Forest LTER site, Petersham, Massachusetts, United States -... | ecosystem: Environmental > Terrestrial > Soil > Temperate forest >...
CGCCAGCGGCGCACCGGGCGCCAAGTACTGGCAGCAGCGGGCAGATTATAACATCAAATGCGAGCTCGACGAAAAAAACACCAAACTCACCGGCCACGAAACTATTACTTACTACAACAACTCGCCGGATCCGCTCGATTACATCTGGCTACAGCTGGATGAAAACCAGCACAACAACCTGGATAATGCCAACTACCAGAGCAGCACTACCATGCCAAAGGTAGCCAGCACTACAGCGCTTGAAAAGGCCGAGGCGGCTACCGAAGACAATGGTTACGGCGATAAAATTGCCAGCATTACCGATGCTTTGGGTAAACCTTTGCCTTATACCATTAACAAAACCATGATGCGGATCGATCTGCCTGCGCCGTTAAAACCCGGGCAGCAAATGGTTTTTAATGTAAAATGGAGTTATAAAATAAGCGACAGGCTTACTTTTGGCGGACGTGGCGGATATGAGTATTTCCCTGCGGACGGCAATTACCTGTTTACCATGACCCAGTGGTATCCGCGCCTTTGCGTTTACAGCGATTTCCAGGGATGGCAAAACCACCAGTTTGCCGGTCGCGGCGAATTTGCCTTAACTTTCGGCAATTTCAAAGTTCAGATAACTGTTCCGGCGGACCACGTAGTGGGCGGTACCGGCGAGTGTATCAATTATGCTGCAGTTTTAACGCCAGAGCAGCTGGCCAGGTACAACCAGGCAAAAACAGCATCAGCTCCTGTGCAGATAGTTACCCTGGATGAGGCCAAAAAGCGCGAAGCTAACCCAAGCACTGCCAAAAAAACCTGGGTTTTCCAGGCGAATAACGTGCGCGATTTTGCGTGGACCTCTTCTCGTAAATTTATATGGGATGGCATGAACCAGGCTATCGAAGGTAAAAACGTAATGTGCATGAGCTATTACGGCAAAGAGGCCTACGGCCTTTACAGTAAATATTCAACTAAACTGGTAGCACATACTATCAAATCTTATTCAAGTTTCACTTTCCCTTACCCATATCCTGTGGCGCAAAGTGTTGAGGCGTCAAACGGGATGGAATACCCGATGATCTGCTTTAACAATGGCCGCACACAGCCTGACGGCACTTACAGCGAAAGCACCAAAAACGGCATGATCGGCGTAATTATCCACGAGGTTGGGCACAACTTTTTCCCGATGATCGTAAATAGCGATGAGCGCCAGTGGACATGGATGGATGAAGGTTTAAATTCGTTTGTTGAATATTTGACTGAAGAGCTTTGGGACAATAAATTCCCAAGCAAAAAAGGAGCGGCTTACACCCAGGTAGACTATATGAAATTGCCAAAAAACGAGCTGGAGCCGATCATGACCAATTCTGAAAATATAGTGAGGTTCGGTCCGAATGCCTATACCAAACCTGCAACAGGTTTAAATATTTTGCGCGAAACCATTATGGGCCGCAAACTTTTTGATTTTGCGTTTAAAGAATATGCCCGTCGTTGGGAATTTAAACACCCCACCCCTGCCGACTTCTTCCGGACGATGGAAGATGCCAGCGGTGAAAACCTCGACTGGTTCTGGAGAGGCTGGTTTTATGGCATCGACCCATGCGATATTTCGCTTGATTCGGTAAAAGTCGCCAAGGCCGACCTTGATGGCAACCTGCCGGCAGCTTTTGGCCAGGGTCGCGGGCCAGGTGGCGCCAATACCAATAAAGTTGCGGCACCTATCGTGAACAACTATGAGGATATCTCCAAGATCCGCAACCGCGAGGACAAGACCATCCAGTTCTATGTGGACAAGGACACCTCTGTACGCGATTTTTACTGGAGATACGACAGGGGCCTGGCCGCTGTAGACAGCTCGAAATTTAAAGACATGACGAAGGCTAAAAACGGAGCCGACAACCGCACACCGGAGCCATTTACCGAAGCGGATAAAGCTAAATATGCCAACAAGTTTTTTTATGAGCTGAACTTCAGTAACAAGGGTGGGCTGGTTATGCCTATCATCGTACAGTTTACTTATACCGACGGCAGCAAACAGATTGACCGCATTCCTGCACAGGTATGGCGGCTGAACGAAAAGCATGTATCTAAATTTTATGTGCAGGATAAAGAAGTGGCATCTATATTGGTTGACCCATACCGCGAGACTTGTGATATTGATGAAAGCAACAACTATTGGGGAAAACTGCCTGAGCCATCAAAATTCCAGGTGTTTAAACAAAAAGCTGCAGCAGGCGCCGCCCGCGGGCAATCTGCCGGGGTAAACCCGATGCAGGTGGGCAGCGGTAAATAGGACACGATTTTTAGGATTGTAAAGATTTACAGGATTTAAACTCCCGAAGTTTTAAAAACTTCGGGAGTTTTCTGTTATAATCCCTTCTTAATCCTTAAATCGTCTTTATGTTTTCCAGGTACTTATAGCCACTGCCGGTGTTTATCAACAACACTTTCTCTTCGGGATTTATCCAACCGGCAGATTTCAATTTTTTAAATGCCTGCCACAATGCAGCTCCTTCAGGCGCGATCAGCATGCCTTCATTCCGGGCTATTTCTTTCATCGCGGCAATCATTTCCTCATCGCTTATCGTGATAGCCTTACCCCCGCTTTCGCGCAAAAGCTTTAATATCAGCTTATCGGCATAAGGTTTTGGAACACGCAAACCATTGGCAACGGTAAAGCCGCCATCGGTAAAATCCGAAACAACATGCCCGGCATTAAAAGCTTTAACAATACCATCGCAACTTTCGGATTGTACGGCTACCATGCGGGGGCGTTTACTGCCGATCCAGCCTAATTGCTCCATCTCATCAAATGCCTTCCAAATACCTATCAGGCCGGTGCCGCCGCCTGTGGGGTAAAATATCACATCGGGCAATTGCCAGTTAAACTGCTCGGCAATTTCATAACCCATGGTTTTTTTGCCTTCCAGCCGGTAAGGTTCTTTAAGGGTAGATACCTGGAACCAGCCATTCAGCACAGCATGCTCATTGAGCAGTTTACCGCAATCACTGATGCTGCCGTTGATTTCCACCAGATCTGCGCCATATAAGCGGCATTCATCTTTAAAAATTTGCGGTGTTTGTTTTGGCAAGTACACAATTGCCTTAATACCAGCCCGGGCAGCATAAGCAGACAACGCACCGCCCGCGTTCCCGGCGGTGGGCGTAGCAATGGCTGTGATCCCTAATTCTTTTGCCTTTGACACCGCCGCGCTGATGCCCCTAGCCTTGAACGAACCGGTTGGGTTACCGGATTCATCTTTCCAGAAGACCCTGATATTACCGGTAAATTTCTTAAGGTTTTCAATAGGGATTATCGGTGTAAAACCTTCGCCGAGGGTAACAATATTTTTTTCATCGATAACAGGCAAAAACTCCCTGTAGCGCCACATGGTAGCGGTCCGGTTTTGCAAAATCCGTTTATTTAGCCCTGTGCTTAAATTATATTGTGCATACAATGTTGACCGGCAGATATCATTTGTACATACCGTATTGATAACTGATGCATTGTGTACGGTGCCGCACTCAGGGCACATTAGATAAGTTAATAAAGATCCCTCTTCTATCTCAATATGATTGTCCATTATTCTGATCTGTTACTATTCACAACACTTAAAGCGTGTTCATGATCAGCTTCCCTTAATAATACTATGTAATTAAAAAAATGGTTGCCCGACAAGGTATTAACCAAGCGTTTTTTGTGCATTTATTAATAACAATATTACCTATAATTTATAGGTTCAGGAAGTTTGCGGGGTTACAGTGATCTGGCCAAATTTGACAACCCTTGAAGAGTTGTCAAATCTAATTCGTTTAGTTATCGTTAGTGCTTGCTTACCAGGAAGAAAATGACCGCCAGGATTACTAATATCAATACAATCAACCCAATAATCTTCCCGGGGCTCCAGGGGCGTTTGCCGCTTACCTGGCCGGTATAGCCATTAATGGCAAACTGGTAGGTTTTATTTTTATATACGTATGAACTTATCCAGATAGGTAACAACACATATTTTATGCCGATGTTATCCAGTTGCGTTGTTGAATCGTTGATCTGCTGCTCATCGCCGCCGATATCCCTCCTGATGGTTTGGTTGATCAAGGGTGCCATGGAGTTTTTGGCTGCCTCCAGTGCATCCTGCGGGCTCATCTGGTAGGTTTCGGAACGGAAACCGCTGATATATCGTTCATCATAATTTACCAGTTTGCTAAAATCCCAGGAGCCAAGTTTTTTCAAAGTCTCAGGCGCAACTGATTTGCTGGCGCCGATAATCATATTCCTGAAATTATTGACCACATCTCCAAAAACCGGGAACCAGTTAATTTCGCGTACTTCCCGCTCCCTCATTACCTCTTCGCCATCCACTACTTCAACATAGGTTTCAGTAACATAGTAAAAATCGCCGCGCATACCGTTATAACTGGTATAGGCATCCGCATCGTATGACCAGTAAGGCAAATAAACCCCATCAATCGGCGAAGCAGAATTGCTTACCTTCTGGATCAAATCGGCAGGGGCGAAAGACAGTTTTTTCAGCCAATCGATAAAATCCTGTTTTGCCAACTCCTTGCTCACCGCAAAAGGCAACACATAATGGGGCCTTACATAAACCGCGTTCCCTGTTAACTCAATTACCAGGGGCGATGAACAAAATGGGCATTTATCCGCAGTTACATTCTGTGGTAAAACTGTGGATGATCCGCAGTTGTTGCATTTAACGGTTTGCATGCCAGGGTCTGGTGGGGCCGATTGAATGCTATCGATAAAGCTGTCGTAATCAAAAGATTCTATATCCTGGTTTTCGGAGGTATCCGTTATTTCATTAACAGTGCCGCAATGGTCGCATTTTAAGGATTGGGTACCCGGCTCAAAATGAAGCACGGCGCCGCAATTGTTACAGTTTAGTGAATTACTGGTAACCGTTGTTTTTTCTTCAGGTGGCATATGGCGATAAGTTATAAGTTGAGATGCTGTTAATATTTGTTACCCCGGCATGGGCGGTGGCACACTGTTTAAAACATCGGCCAGGTCGCTAACTGTAGAAGCTGCCGCCCAGCCAGCCATACCCTTTTTCCAAACCATGGTAGTGCCTGTCAGCGTTTGGGCAAAAGCCATCTGGCTTAACTGATCCATGCTGTACGGCCCTTCTGATTTCCCGTTAACCGCCACAAAATAATCCGCAACAACCGGAATTGGCGGCGGAACATCAGGCCCTGCACTTTGGTTGGGCACAGCCTGGAATGGCTGGTTCTGCTGAAAAATATTGCCCACCTGGCCCATCATCGCGGCGCCAACGCCCAGGCCCATACCCGCAGCGCCGAGGTTGCCACCAATAGAGTTCTGTGCCGATTCTTCAATGGCGTTTGCAGCCTGGAATTGCGCATAAGCGCCCAGGTTGCCAATGATACCCATTTCGCTGCGTTTATCAAGCACGGCTTCAACTTCGGGCGGTAATGAAATATTTTCGACCAGGAACTTTGTTAAGTTCAGGCCCATTTCCGTAAAGTCGGGCTGTATTTTATCGGTGATCAGTTTTGAGATCGCATCATAGTTGCCGGTAAGATCCAACACGGAAATTTTTGAAGCCGCTATGGCATCCATACCGCGGGATACAGCGATATTGCGCAACTGTTCATTGATGTCATCGGTATAAAAATCGGGGTTGGTGGCCGAAATTTGGGTCAGGAAGGTTTTAGGGTCGCTTACGGCAAAATTAAATGACCCAAAAGCCCTGAGGCGGATAGGCCCGAACTCCGCATCGCGGATAATTACAGGGTTTTGTGTACCCCACTTTTGATTGGTAAACTGGCGGGTGCTTACAAAATAAACATCGGCTTTAAACGGGCTGTTGAACCCATACTTCCAGCCCCGTAATGTGGAAAGGATGGGCATATTCTGAGTAGTCAGCTCGTACATCCCCGGGCCGTAGATGTCGGCTATTTTGCCTTCATTCATAAATATGGCCACCTGCGATTCCCTTACGGTAAGCTTGGCGCCCATTTTTATCTCGTTATCCTGCCGCGGAAATTTCCAAACCAGCGTATAGGTAGTTGTATCAACCCATTCAATGATGTCGATAAACTGATTCATTAACTTATCAAAAAAACCCATAAATGATCCTTATTTAATTGAAATTGCAGCTAAAATTATAAAATATTTCCACTACAAAAGGGAGTCATTTCACTTTTTGAGAAAATGGGATAAATATAGTAGAAGACGGCAATATCGTCTATGCAACCAACATTGCGTACAAGGCGCTTTTTAGCCTATTGCCCCCTGGTTTTCCAGAACATATAAGCCACACCACCAATTGCAGTAACTGCCAATACAAAAAGGCCGGTTTTTTTATTGATCTTGTCCTGCATCATTAACCAGGCTAAAAATGCAACCAGCGGTATATAAAAAACGATAAAGAATATTAAAGACGGAATTATTTTCATTTTGGCCCCCTAACCTCCGCCTTTTAGCGGAGGAATTATAGTATTTATTTTTATACAATTCCCATTTTAAGAAATTGATTTATTTTGTTAGATAGTAGTAATTTTCTCGTTCAATTGATTTAGCCGCCATAGTTTCTCCGCCTATTGGCGGAGGTTAGGGGGCTATCGGGTACCTCGCCAGCGGGGCGACTCCCTGCCCTGTAAATTCGCCTTTTAAAAACTTATAATAGCCTGCAATGGCTATCATGGCGGCGTTATCGGTACAGTATTCCATTTTAGGGATAAAGCAGCGCCAGTTATTTTTTTCGCACAATGCCTGCAAGCCCTGCCTTAAACCCGTATTGGCGGATACCCCACCGGCCAGCGCCAGATCTTTAATATCATACTCCTTTGCAGCTTTAGCCAGTTTGTTCAACAAGATAGTCGCTATACGCTTTTCAACCGAGGCGCAAATATCGTTTAAATTTTTTTGAATAAAGTCCGGGTCTGCAGTCACATGATCACGGATAAAATACAGGATGGAGGTTTTTAACCCGCTGAAACTAAAATTGAGCCCCGGGATCTGCGGCTCCGGGAACTTATAAGCATCCGGGTTACCCAGGCGTGCATATTTATCTATTAAAGGGCCGCCCGGATAAGGCAAACCTAAAATTTTGCTGGTTTTATCCATGGCTTCGCCGGCGGCATCGTCAAGCGTCTGGCCGATCACCTCCATATCAAAATAATCTTTCACCAAAACAATTTGGGTATGCCCGCCCGAAACGGTTAGGCATAAAAACGGAAATGCCGGTTTATTATCCCCAATAAAATGTGCCAGTACGTGGGCCTGCATGTGGTTAATGTCAATAAGCGGGATATTTTTGGCAAGCGCAAACGCCTTTGCGAACGATACCCCCACCAGCAGCGAACCCAAAAGGCCGGGGCCGCGGGTAAATGCTACCGCATCAATATCATTTTTGTTTACTTTTGCGTTTAATAATGCCTGTTGTACGGCGGGGACAATGTTTTGCTGATGAACCCTGGAGGCAAGTTCGGGAACAACACCACCATAAGCTTCGTGTATAGTTTGATTTGCAATTACATTGCTTAATATTGCACCATCAACACAAACGGAGGCTGATGTTTCATCACATGAAGATTCGATCCCAAGTATTATAGACACAATTTTGAATTATTGAGTTATTGAATTATAGAATTACAGATTTATTAATAACGACGTTAAACTATATTTGGCTAATGATGTTAAACAATTCAATAAATAAACATCAACCAATCAATAATTCAGTAATTCAATAAATCAATAATTAATCCGCAAAGTTATTAAAAAACTACTCAAAATAGCGTTAAGTATTGTATTGGTTATCTTGCTGGTGCTAAGCATAATACTGTTGCTTTTTCAATATAAACCGGTGCAAACCTGGGCAGCAAAAAAAGCTGCGGCCTATTTGTCGGGTGAATTAAAAACCAAAGTGGGCATCAGCGGCCTTTATTTTCAGCCCTTTAGCTCAGTGGTGATCGATAGTCTTTACGTGCTGGATAAACAAAAGGACACATTGCTAAGCACCCCTAAACTAACGGTAGACATAAACGCCTTTTCGCTTTTCGGCAAAAAAAATCATTTTATCGATTTTAAACTGATCCAACTGGACAATGGTTCTGTCTACCTAAAAAAACAAAAGGATAGTACCTCCAACCTGAAATTCATTCTTGATTATTTCAGTTCGACGGATACCACCAAAACGAAATCAAAGCCATTGAGCCTTGTTTTCGAAAAAACGGTGATCAATAATCTCCATTTCCGCTATAAAAACAAGCTGGTGGATACCTTTATGAAACAGGTTAATTTTGATGACATTGATGTAAAAAACTTCAGCGCCACCATAAAAAATATGGACATTGCGCACCACCTGTTTAAGGGCAATATCACCAATCTTACCCTGCGCGAAAAAAGCGGCTTCTACCTCAAAAGGTTTGATGCCAACGCTACGGTAGATACCAACCAGATCCTCGCCCAAAACCTGTTTGTTTTAACTAACAAGTCGTCCATAAAAAATTATTTCAGGATGAAATTTAAGTCTTTTGATGACTTCCAGGACATTGAGGACAAAGTTTATATGGAAGGGGATTTCCACTCGTCGCAGGTGTCCTCGAGTGATATATCTTACTTTACCGACGGATTGGCACATGTTTGGTTTGATCTTGGACTGGATGGACGTATAAAAGGCATGGTGAATAACCTCAAAGCAAAAAACCTGCTGATTACCGGCGGTAAAGCAACCTATATTAAAGGCGATTTTAATTTACGCGGCCTGCCCCATTGGGAAAATACTTTCCTGGACCTGAATTTTGAAGAGATAGCGACGAATAAGGCCGACATGGATTTCCTGTACAGCAATTTTACAGGAACACATAACCGCCATGCTCCCGATATGATTGCCAAATTCGGGAATATTAATTTCAATGGGCGGTTTACCGGTTTTCAGAATGATTTTGTTGCCTATGGTACCTTTAAAACAAAACTGGGCCGCTTTGATCCGGATATCAATTTAAAGATCAATAAGGCTGGTGTCCCATCATACAGCGGGAAACTTGATACTTATGCATTTGACCTTGGCAGTTTCCTGGGCCAGACTAACCTTGGCCGGGCCACTTTAACAGCTGATGTAAAAGGCAGCGGAGACGCACTTAAAAATTTAAACGCTACCCTGAACGCCAAAGCCAGTTCAATAGATTTTAAAGGTTATACCTATCAAAATGTAACTGTAAACGGCTCTTTTATAAAAAAACTCGCCAGTGCCAAAATCAATATTGATGACAGTAACATTAAGCTTGATTTGCAGGGAAGCGTCAATTTAAACCCTGCCTTGCCTGAATATAAAATTAATGCCAGCATTAATAATGCGCACTTACATACATTAAAATTGATGGATGATACAGTTACGCTAACTACCAACCTGATTACCGATTTTTCGGGGAATGACCTTAGTAACCTTACGGGTGATATTACGCTGAAGAACACGAGGCTTATCGACCCGAGAAACAATGTACCTATTGATTCCATAATCCTGTCATCAACAGGTACCGGAAATACGAGGATGATCAGCCTTAGGTCGGATGTTACTGACGGCTACATCAAAGGAAAGTTTGACCTGGCAACGCTACCTTCCTATTTTAAAACTATTGCCAAAAAATACATACCATCGCTAAAAACGGATATTACACCGCCAAAACCACAGGACTTTGCATTCAATTTAACCCTCAAAAACCCCGACTCGCTGATTGCTATTTTTAAACCCGAACTGAAAATACCCGACCAGGGCACCTTCATCGGCCAGTTTAATTCGACGGATAAGACGGCCAGCCTGAACGTTTATGTTAAAACCATACAATGGGGTAAAACAGTTTTTCATGATTTTATTATTGATGAAGGTACCAGCAACAATAATCTTAGCTTAAACATATCATTAAGCAAAATCAATATTACCGACAGTTTGTTCATTAAAAACATCACACTTATCAATACGGTAAAAAATGACAGTTTAAATTTTAACGTCAAACTTTCCGATCAAAATGCGGTGAACTCGCTGGATTTATACGGCCTTGTGAATTTTGGACGCGACACCACGGCGAAACTTCAGCTATTGCCATCCGATGTAATCCTGGAACACCAGGACTGGAGGATCCAGGAAAAAGTGAGGGTAAAGCTGCTCGACGGGAAAACCCAGGTATCAGGCTTTGAACTTTCCAACGGCTCGCAGAAAGTTAGAATCGATGGGTTTATTTCAGATAATCCGGCTGATCAACTGAAGCTAACGTTCGAAAAGTTCAATATGGCAACCCTTAACCAGCTTACCAAATCTGCAGGTATCAAGTTAAAGGGCACGCTCAATGGCGATGTTAATTTTACCTCTATTTTGAATTCCCCGGGTGTGGATGCGCTTTTAGGGGTCGATTCCCTCACCATGAACAAAACACTGGTAGGCAATGTAAAAATTGAATCGGACCTGGGCGCCGACCGTAAACAGGCCAACGTAAAATTATACGTGCACAACCATGGACTGGAAACCGTGAATATTGACGGCGTTTATTTGCTTGGGCATAAAACGGACGACAGTATGGACTTTAACGTAAAAATGAACCAGACGGAAGCTATTATATTTGAACCTTTTATAAAAGACCTGGTTTCGAATATTAAGGGTACTGTAACAACGGACCTAAAGTTGACCGGGCCGCCGTCAAAACCGCAATTTAACGGGAATATTATTTTAGCCAACACAGGCGTCACCGTAAACTATTTAAAAACCCCGTATACCGTAACCGATACTTTGGATGTGGTTAACAGTGTGGTTAACATTAATCACATGATATTAAAGGACAACAAAAACGGTACTGGTTTAGTAACGGGCAAGGTAGATTTGAATGACCTTGCGAACCCTGATATTGAAGCTGTGGTAACTGCCAAAAACCTAATGGCGCTAAACACCACGTTTAAGGATAATCATGTTTACTACGGAACAGCTTTTGGTACAGGCAAGTTTAGTTTTAGCGGCCCGGTTGATAACATGAAAATTGATATTACAGCCAAAACCGAAGCAGGTACCGTATTTAATATTCCGCTGAACACCTCATCAACTGTGGGTGATTACGATTTTATAAAATTTGTAAGCCATAACGACACTACCAAACAACAAGGTACACAACCAAGGGCATTTAATGGGGTTACATTAAATTTCGATCTTACCGCAGATGAAAAAACAACGGTAAAGATAACCACAGATTACGGCGTACTGGAAGGTAACGGGCAGGCCAAGGGGCTGAAACTTAACATCAATAGTTTGGGTGATTTTGAAATGTTTGGCGACTTTTTGATCAGTACCGGAAAGTTTGAATTTACAGCAAAGGATTTTATCAGTAAAAATTTTACGGTGAACCAGGGTGGTACCATCCGGTGGACGGGTAACCCTTCAAACGCTACCATTAACCTTAACGCCATTTATGAAGTACGGACAGATATATCGCCGCTTTATTCGGCCGCAGGTTCAGCATCGCCTAAAGGGCAATCACTTGAGCTGGTACAAGCCGACCTGATATTAACCAAATCGCTGTTACAGCCGACTATTGATTTTGACTTTAATTTTCCGCTTGACCCCTCGGTTAAGGAAGATTTGAGCACTTATCTTTCCGATGCAAATAACCGGAGCCAGCAGGCGCTGAGTATCATCGTACGCCGGCAATTCTCAAACGGCGCAAATAATAATTTCACTAACCAGGTTTTAGGTACAGCAGGTGAAGCGGTGAGCGAATTCGCGTTCAATAAACTCAACAGCCTTATTTCACAGTCGAACATTAAAAATTTCGATCTGAACATACGGTCGTTTAATGATGCAAGCGCTTCTTTCAGGTTTATGGACCGGTTAACGCTTACCGGCAGTTTATTTAATACGCATGTTGCCAATGGCAGCAGTACTTACAGCAATACCCTTTTTCAAAATAATACCAGCTTTTTTAATTCCAACTTCAGCCAGTTAACCAAAGATTTTGAAGCACAGTACCTGATCCGGAAAAATGGCGACCTTAGCGCCAGGTATTCATACCGCGTTTTGAATAGTACGACTTTAACTACACTTGCCAGCCCCCTGAGCGAGGATTATGTAAACGGTTTGGGCCTGGTTTATCAGCGGGATTTTGATACGTTTGGCGAGTTCCTGAGATACCTTTTCAGAAGCAATCAAAAGAAAACGATTCCTATCAATCAGGACAACAGTCCGCCGAAGCCTGCCACCAATACACCGGTTACCACAGCGCCCAAGGAACCGGCAGGCCCGCAGGACGATGACGATCAGTGATCGAGCATGATGGTGTGCTGCATTTTATCTCTTTTGGTTCTGAGGTAGACTTCATTATGCGGATTGGACGCGATCTCAATGGGTACGTTTTCAACAACCTCCAGCCCATAGCCTATCAAACCTGCCCTTTTTTTAGGGTTATTGGTCATTAAGCGCATTTTTGAGATACCAAGGCTGCGCAATATCTGTGCGCCGACGCCGTAGTCGCGCTGGTCCATTTTAAAACCAAGTTCTAAATTAGCTTCAACGGTATCCATACCGTTTTCCTGCAGATGGTAAGCTTTAAGCTTATTGATAAGACCGATGCCCCTGCCTTCCTGGTTCATGTAAACAATAACGCCTTTTCCTTCTTTATTTATCATTTCCATGGCGGCATGCAATTGCGGGCCGCAATCACAACGGCATGAACCGAAGATGTCGCCGGTTACGCAAGAGCTGTGCACCCGCACCAATATAGGTTCATCAGGTTCCCAGCTTCCTTTTACAAGGGCCAGGTGATTATCGCCTGTATCTACCTGTGTATAGGCTATCATTTCAAAATCGCCCCATTGGGTAGGCATTTTTACCGACACATGTTTAGTTACCAGCGATTCCGTTGCCAGGCGGTAAGCTATCAGGTCTTTGATGGAGATGATCTTCAGGTCGAATTCCTTTGCAATTTCGAGCAGGTCGGGTAAACGGGCCATATCCCCGTCTTCTTTCATAATCTCGCAGATTACCCCTGCAGGCTCAAATCCAGCTATTACCGAAAGGTCGATTGCCGCCTCGGTATGGCCCGAGCGGCGAAGTACGCCGCCATCTTTTGCTATTAAAGGGAAAATATGCCCCGGCCTGGCCAAATCTTCGGGTTTGGTGGCAGGGTCGATAAGTGCAAGCGTTGTTCTCGATCTGTCTGACGCTGAAATTCCGGTGGTGCAACCTTCCAGCAGATCAACCGAAACGGTAAAATTAGTTTCGTGCGAAGTGGTGTTATGGCTCACCATCGGCTCAAGATTAAGTTCGGCGGCACGTTTTGCTGATATCGGCGCACAAACCAAACCACGCCCGTATTTGACCATAAAATTGATGGTTTCGGGGGTTGCATTTCGCGCGGCAGTTAAAAAATCGCCTTCGTTTTCGCGGTCTTCATCATCAACTACTATAATTATTTTGCCATTTCTTATTGCTTCAATGGCTTCCTGTATGGTGTTTAGCATTATTATTTTTTTAGAGATAAGTTGTTGAAAGGTAGTAATGTTGCAAAGTTGTAATGTTGGGTAAACCCAATATTTTCATTCTTACTTTCAGCCTAAAACCTTTTCATAACTCTTATTTGGTGCAAAAATACATGATATTAAGATCATTAGGGTCGGCGCTTTGTAAATAAGTACGGCGGGTGTTAACTATTGGTTGCCTTTTCACCAGTTTACAGTTTGCAGCAGGCAGTTTGCAGAGACAGCAAGCAAATTGCTTTAATATAACCAGATCAACTTAATCTAACTTAATCCAACTCAATCAACCTAATCCAACTTACTCACCTTTAACCACCTTCCTGCGCTTAAATAATTTATTGAAGAACCGTTTATACAATTCCATATCAAATAGAGCAGAATCCGTTGCGGCTTTATAGGAAAGGAATAAGCCGATGGGGGTGATGATCAAAATGGCGATCCATGAACCGATTACCGGAGAAAGATCCCCGTCTTTAACGTATTTTTCGCCTATGGTACTGATGATGTAGTAAAACAGGAAGAATATGACCGAAACTACAACGGGCATCCCCAAACCACCCTTCCTGATGATAGCCCCCAGCGGCGCACCAATCAAAAACAAAGCGATACACGCTGCAGACAGCGTAAATTTTTTCTGGTACTCCAGCCGGGCCCTTTGTTCGTTTTGCTCAAGGTCTTTAACATGCTGCGCCCGGTTTTTTAAAAGATCCTGTATGGAGTGGGCTTCGCTTGTCCCATTTGCGACGTAGCTCATCTGCTGGTGAACATCAGCCTTTGCAAATTCCTGTCCATCAGATGGTATCACACTCACATGGGGGCGCTTTTTTGCAGGTATAGAATAGTATTTAAAATAAGCTGTAAGCAGCGCATAATTAATAGTAATGGCGCTATCAATTTGCCGGTGGGTTAAGGCCGCGTTATCCCTCAGCTGCTTTAAATTCATCATTTGCAGGGCTGATTTGAATTCGCTTTCGTCGGTATGGTGTATTTTAAGACCCGAAATATCAAATTTTTGTTCGGTAGTTTTAAAGCGGTAGCGGGTTAGCCGTTCGCGTACATTATAGGCGCCCTGCCCTGCCGATTCTTCATATCTTATGCCATCTTTTAATTTAAAAACCAAAAATAGCCCATTAGGGGTACGGTACATTTTGCCCTCTTTTGCGATAGTAACATCCGTGTTGTTATCCGCCGGATTTTTGGAGTAGATCATTACATCATGTAAAGTCTGTCCGTCGGCATCTTTTCTTCCAACCCTGATGGAGTAGCCTGTAAAGCTATTGCTGAATACGCCCTCCGGTAAAAAATTGGCCGACTTTTGCTGCCGGGCATCGTACAGCAAATTATAATATTTTAAATTGGCAATCGGCAGCATATAATCTGAAAATATAAATGCCGATGCGCTTAGTATGATGATAATAACCAGCATTGGATACATGGCCCTTTTGAGGGAAATGCCTGCCGCTTTAATGGCCACCAGTTCGTAGTTTTCGCCAAGGCTGCCGTAAGTCATGATGGAGGAAAGCAAAACAGAAAGAGGCAAGGCCATCTGCACATTGGTGGCAGATGCATACATCATCAGTTCGACGATAACATACCATTCAAAGCCTTTGCCTATCAGGTCATCGATGTATTTAAATAAAAATAGCATCAGCAACACAAACATCACAATAAGGAAGGTTACCAAAAAGGGCCTTATGAATGACTTAAGAATTAAAAGGTGTATTTTCTTCATCAGAATGACCTGTTTTGCAGGGCCGGAAACCTACCAGGGCCGGGCACTCACAATAACGTCCGTTTTACTTAACAGGTATAACAAGGCGTAAATATTGCAGCGCAAAAATAGGATAATTTTTTATGGGAATATTGTTTTTGAAGTCTTAAGTCCAGAGTCAACAAAAACACGACTTAAGACTTTCGGCTCCGGACTTTAGACTTGAAATCAGGCGCCTAAAACACTTACCAGGTATTCAAACTGGTTATCCCAGATCAGTTTACGCTCGCCGATAGTATCTTCTGTAGCAAAATCAGTGATACTGAGGGCGACATCATTGGTTAATTCGTCCTGGATAATTTCCATTTCGAAATAATAAGACGGGTCATCATCCATCCAGCGGAACCGTACCATTTTGTTTTCCTTCATCGCCAAAAGCTTCGCCTTTTGTTCCTCGCCATCCCAGGTAAAGGTATAAACCTGGTCTCTAACACTCACATCATCAGCAAACCACTGCGTTAACCCATTAGGCTCACTCAGGAATCCGTAGAGTATGCGGGGCGATGATTTTATTTCATACTCGATATTAAATTTTTTCTTCTCAGACATTGAAGGTTTATGCTTGAATACTGGTGTAAGCTGTAAATGTTAACATTTTTTCTAAAGAAAACGAATTTCTGCTATATTTGCAAACCTTTTTGAGAAGGATGGTCCGTTTAAGTTATTAATGGGCTCAATATAATCAGAAAGACGGTTTTAAGTAAAATTTTTTATTTTTTGAGATTAGCGCAGTGCTCGGCCTCGCGGATAATCAAAACTTAAAACCTTGTGTTTCTAATAACCCGGCGGGGTAGCTCAGATGGTTAGAGCGTAGGATTCATATCCGCCCCAGGGCGGACGGCAGTTCTGAAAGTAACCTGTTATTAAAAATAACCATAAAAAAATTAACCCGGCGGGGTAGCTCAGATGGTTAGAGCGTAGGATTCATAACCCTAAGGTCGGCAGTTCGATCCTGCTCCCCGCTACAAAAGCCACTTTCGGGTGGCTTTTTTGCTTTAAAATTTTATTTTTAAACCGACAGCACTTAGGGATAGCTCAGGTGGTTGGTGCGCAGGATTCATATCCGCCCCAAGGCGGACGGCAGTTCGATCCTGCTCCCCGCTACTTTTTAATAGAAAGCCTTAAGTCGGAAGATTTGAGGCTTTTATGTTTTATATGTCTGTTCATTTTCGCGGGTATGGACGCTCGCAATTGTTTTTCGGTTAAGATTGGACGCTTAACGGCTGCATCAAATTAAAGGCAGTATTTTTCAAATCTTCCCAATAAATCATATCAAACTTTAACAGACGACCATTTAAGTAAGCAGTATAAGCATCATCGCCATCTTCGCCACCCCTCTGAAAAACATGAACGAACCATACTAAAGCTTCGTTTTGTATTGGGGTCTTTCTCGTTCGTTTTCTTGCTTTCTGGCAATCAAAAAGGGTTTATAGTTTGGAAAGACTTATTGGAAGAAAGACTATATTGAAATTACATCTTTTTTCACCTTCAATATTCTCAAATTCTATTTTTACAGCCTTCCTCTTTAGTTAAACAATCTATCAACATATATTAATTTTTTTCAAGCCCATTAAACAAACAGTTTAAAGCTAAATTTAATGGCAGAAAACCAACCAATGGGAATCGGCAGAGAACGATGGAACAAGGCTGGGGTATTATATCAATACCTTATGCTATTCAAAGAGTGGAACGCCCCTCCCACTAAAATAATGTTGATCAGAAAGGGATATAAAAAATTGGCGCAATATGCTATCCCCAAGTATTTTAAAAATTTTGTAAATATCCAAAAGGAGGCAGGAATACGCTCTTCCAGAAAGTTGCCCGGACATTGGACTGAGCAGAATACCCTAAAGGAATTAAAAGTTTTTTATCACCACAATAAGTTATTGATTGAAAATACATCTGTTTGTGCCGCCTTGCGCATTAAACAAGAGAACGGGTTGGTAAATGCCGTCGCCAGATATGGCGGGTTACGTGCTATAAACAGGAAATATAAATTGGGGCTTATTTTAAAAAGCAAAAAATGGAACAAGGCCGAAGTGACACGGGAATTGAAAGAGCTTTACGAGGCCGGCCATACTATAACCAGGGAAAATTTGTATAAGCTTGGAAGAAACGATTTAGCTGGCGCTCTTTATAAATTTTCCACACTGAATGAGCTAAAAAAATCAATAGGTGCTCCTGTTAGAAAATATAAAATATGGACCGAGCGTAAAGTAATCAAAGAAATTAAACCCATATTGGCCAATCTTGGGGTTATGCCTACTCATGCTATGCTGAAAGCCATGGGACGTTACGATTTGGCAAGAGCTATGTCTAAGAATGGAGGATCAACTAAGTTTGCCAGGTTACTCAACGCTCCGCAAAGGACATTACTACCCGCAAACGACGGGCATTATTTGCAAAGCTCTTATGAATGTATTTTTGATAATATTCTTTTCAAGTATAATATTCCTCACGGTGTCCATGTTAAAATCTCCGATGAGTACAGGTATAAGTGCGATTTTCTGATAGGAAATACATATATCGAGATTGCCGGATATTACAGAAAGGGGTGTGATGCTTATTCCATAAAGATGGAAAAGAAGATTCAACTTTATAAGCGATTAAAGAAAAAATATATTATTCTGCAAAAGGAAATATTTTGTCAGCGCATTGAATTAGTTGAACGGGACGTATTAGCATTATTAGACAAAAACCGTTTCAGGTTAAACGCATCTAAAAATCATGAAGACTGCTGTATTAAACCCAGTACCTATTGGGCTAATTTTAAGAATGTAAATAAGGCGCTTCTGCCAATAATTAAAAAATATGACAGAATGCCAACTCACAAAGAGCTTTATAAAAATAATTTGTCCGGGTTAGCCCATGCTATTTATAAATATCATGGCTCACTTTTTAATGTTGCGCAGCAATTGAAACTAAAATCGCGTCAAATATCCAGAAACTATTATTCCAAAGAAAAAACCATTGCTGATTATAAAACTATTTGTTTATTGAATAACAAATATTTAACCGGAGAGGAGTTATATGCTTTGAATTTTCGTGCACTTGCACAAGCTATCATCAAATATGGAGGCTATGAAGCTATCCGTCAGGAGTGCGATTTAGGGTATCTACTATATAGGGTTCGCATCCCCATGTGTACGCACGAAGAAATTATTGAGGAATACAAAAGCATATGCGAAAAACATGGTCGCTTTCTTACCCGTAAAAACCTTGTTGACCATGGTTTTTCACGCTTAGCCGGATATTTGAACAGACATGGATTAGGTATAAATGCAGCACGCCAAAAAACAGGTCTGAATTTTGATACTCCGTACCTTTCTCGTGGACATTATACGCTATCACAGGCTGTTGATGCCTATAAAGAACAATGCCAAGAGTGTGGCTATTTTCTGACCAGACGAGAAACATTGACTATTTTGCCTCCAAAACTTGTGGGGTTTATAGACAGAAATATCAGCTTTACAGAATTAAGAAAATTAACAAGATTAAACTACTGATGATCATTGTAACAGAAGATTGCCAATGAACTAAAATGCCATTTTTCGCAAATCTCGCATAAAATGTTGTTTTATTTGTGTACTCAGGGCTACTGACAGAAAGGCATCCGGCATCGACGGATGGCTTTTCTTGTTTATATTGCCTTATGTTTACTGTTTACGTATTATATTCTGTAAAATTCAACCAAATTTATATTGGTTATACTTCCGATCTACCCAACCGCTTCTTATCGCATAATGAGTTAGCCACCAAAGGTCATACCATCAAATATCGTCCATGAGTAATTGCTTACACAAAAGAATATCAAACCAAAACAGAAGCCATTAAAAGAGAAAACCACCTAAAATCAACCCGGGGCAGAAAACTTGCCTGGAATATTATCCGGGATAAATTTGGCAGTTCAGATGGTTAATGCGCAGGATTCAGATCCGTCCGCCAAATTGCCGGACGGACGCAGTTCGATCCTCCTTCCGTTACAAAAGCGTCCAGCAAAAGTTGAAGGCTTTTTTTGTTTGGCACGACACCGGAATGTTTTTGTATTTTTAAAAACTTCAAGTACTAACCACTTTCACTGTATAAAAAACATTCCCCAATGAAAACTTTAACTGAATTTAAAGAGTCGTTGAAATTGGAAGAGCCCATTGCCGGGCTTCCTGTGCAGTTAAGAAGCCTGTGGTATGATGGCAAAGGCGACTGGCACCAGGCACATGCCCAGGTAGATCATCTGACAGACCAGGCATCGGCTTGGGTACATGCCTACCTGCACCGTAAAGAAGGCGATATTTGGAATGCCGATTACTGGTACAACAAAGCCCGGCAAACCCGCCCGGACATTTCTTTGGAAAAGGAATGGGAAGCTTTGGTGCTGGCGTTTTTGGATTGAGGATAAGGTAAGTAAATAAACCCCGCAGGCTTGCCAGGCAAGGCGCTGCGGGGTGGCAACCGCTACGTTACAGCTCTTTAACCTCAAACATCTTCGCGTCGCGGGTGTTCTTTTGTACGGCAATAGCCGAAAACATGCTCAGGCAGAATGCCATGGCGTAAAAGCCTTTTTCACTTCGCGCGAGATCAGCATTCCACAAGCCAATGGTTAGCAGGATCATTGCGGCAATGGTAGCAAACCAGCTCAGGCCGTAATAAAGGTCGGTAACGGCAAGTCCTTCAGCCCTGT
>Ga0206965_10178_pt1 | contig 19905 bp, 19 predicted proteins | sample Alteio_BWOrgHeat_26_FD_152973 | JGI IMG/M metagenome (GOLD analysis project Ga0206965, IMG submission 152973) | Enriched cells from forest soil in Barre Woods Harvard Forest LTER site, Petersham, Massachusetts, United States -... | ecosystem: Environmental > Terrestrial > Soil > Temperate forest >...
CATCCACACGACCGTGTCCATCCCCACCCCGAAAATCCGAAACCCCGCCGCCTCCGCCAGATGTGCCAGCGGCCCGTACCAACTCGCCACCTTGTCATAAAGCAGGTCGCCCACACTGACCCGCCATGCAATGTACAAGTCGCGCGGAAAATCAATGAACGGATCCGGCCAGCGCAACCAGCTCTTTGCCAATAAATAAATAAATATACCCGCCACCGACAACGGCTCGACAATGGCGACCGCTATTTTAAGCCCCGGCAGTGCACTCTGGAAAAACGTCTCGAGTGGCGGTGTTGCCGCTGGTGCAGGTACGGAAACGGACTCCGTCGTCACCTCAGTTAATGAAGTCGCTACCGGCACCGTGTCTGAAACTCCTGCTGTCGGCATCGCAGCATCAGAAATTACCGGCTCGGCGTCCACTGGCGCAGGCACCACGGATTCATTATTCGGAGTTGTTAAGTTTTCCCCCACTGGCGCTTCCTCCGGCCCGTTCTGTGCATGCCCCGGCATAAGCTCCGGCGGTTGCCCAGCCGCAGACTCTGGCGCAGGCCGCTCAGGCGGACTAGATTCCGATGGCATTTCCGGGGTCATTTCGGGGTCGGTTCTTCTATCGCTTATCGCCCACCACTGGCGAGAAAGAAGCGCAGGCGGACCGAAAGCACAAACTCATCGCTCTACGTTGGCTTTATATCTTCATCGTCCGCGTCTGCCACAATGGTATCCAACGCGGGAATCCTCATTGCATCCAGCTTTAATTGTCGGTCGGATAAGGCCTTTTGGCGTATAAGCCATTTCTCTTTTGCTTGCGGATCATTTTCAATTGCCATGCTCTCCTTATATTCGGTAGCGGCGGCTTTGTCGGTCCATAATTTAATCGTGAAATCTTCGCCTTTTTTTAGTTTTTCAACTTCAATATGAATATCCGCCAAGCCCACACGGAAGAACTCCTTGCGTGAATTAATTTTGTTCACCTGCATCGCTAAAAATATTTTATGGAGTTTATGTTCAAGCGCGGGAGCATTCTCACTTTCAACTAGTGCGTGAACGTCAAACTCAAAAGGAACGCTGGCATCACCTAGTTCATCAACCCGCTCTTGCGGGTCTGGTCGTCGCGTTTGCCCAATCTTGTAAACCCCGTCCCCGAAAGACCCGATATTGGAAAGAATGTAGACATGTCCTTTTTTGGTCTGTTGCGCAATGGTTAGCTTCCTGGTGCTCGCATCCACCAGCTCCTGCCGTAGCTTTTGCAGTTCTTGCTCCATCTGTGCTTTTTCGACCGCATTTGCCTGGGCAAACTTTCTTTCTGCCTCTTCAACTGCAGCTCGTTTTAATTCTTCCTCCTTCGCTGCTTCGCGCATTTTTTGCTCATACTCTTTCTTCGCCTTTTCTTCATCACGAATTTTTTCCTTTATATAACGCTGCTCTTCCCTCTGCTTAAGGGCAAGCTCATGGACGACAACCGCCCACTTTAATTCTGCCAATCTTGCATCGAGATAAGTCGGGAGAATCCGCGCATTCCGGAAGGCGCTGCCATTCAAGTTAACCAAGCTGAAGGCATCTTTAACCTCCTGCTCAAGCGTCCCGTAATTATCATGCCTTGACCGCGAAAGAATGGCGTCAACCCGGCCATTAAAGGCGACGATTACAAACTGTATCGCCGTCTCCCGTCTGCTTGCTTCAACATAGTCGCAGGCTGCCGCTTCACCCCGTTCAACCATGCGGCTAGATTGTTCCCGTGCTAGCTTAAGTGCCTCACCTGCCGACGTGTAGCCAAATTCTATGGCAAGCTCATCAAGCAAACTTCGTGTTGGGATCATATAACGGTCGCCATACCCCTGAATGACATTACGCATGGCTGTAGCAGCCTGTTCCAGTAACTGCTTATCACGTAATGCGTTATAGGCATCGCCCGCGATTTGCTCAGCGTGCTTTTGGGCATCTCCAAGAATGCGCCCGGCATCACGCGTCGCTTGAGTAAGCAGTGCTTTCGCTTGTTCGTGATTGTCTTTAGCCATCTGTATCGCGCGTGACCGCTCATCAGCGGCGGCATTGCGGGATTGCTCCAATAAGGCCTGCGCATCATCACGCAAACCAGTTGCCGCTTTTATTGCATCTGCAAGCTGACGTTGTGCATCCGCCTCTGCATCGCGCAGTCCTTCATATTTTCGCAGTGGCTCGAAATCATTGATGGTTTTGGAAACTAGCGCATTGGCCTCATCCTGGCTTTTCCGCGCCTCCGCCTCATAATGCTGGCGCACCCGAACCGCTTCGTCCTGAATTTCGGCGAATTGCTGGTCGAGGAGTTTTTGGGCTTCACCCAAAGCCGCTTGTGACTCCTTGAAGATTCGCCGCTGCTCAGACTCATAATGCTGGCCCAGACGCACCGTCTCCTCCTTTGTATCTGCAACGGATTTTTTAAGTTTTTTATTTTCGACCATCAATGCAGCAGTGACACCAAATGCGAGTATCACTATTATGACTAAGAAAATATTCATGATTATGGCGCTGATGTAGCGTTTAATTGTGGAATTGTAGAAGTAATTTTTGATTTCAAATCTTCACGCATCAACTGAACTTTTATAATAAGTTCAGAGAGTCCCATCTCTGCCACGGATTTATGCTCCATGTCTGCCGCCACTAATGGTATGACACTCTCAAAGGTTTCTGATTTGCGCGATGTCTTGAAACTTCCGCGATGCATATAATTCTCAATAGCGTGCGCTGGATCGACTAGCTCAAATTTTAGTTGAGTCATAATTGAGCGCGGTAGCACAATGGATAAAACAGGCTGTTCGGAATTCCAACCCATCCGGGAATCAACTGATTCAGTCGCGGCAGTAATCAATACTGCACCTACAGGCAATAATGCAAAAACTTCGCGTGCAATTCGAAATACGCAGGCACAAATGAAACCTTGATAGATTTCGTAAAAACGTCCCTTAGGCACTTGCTTAATGGATAATTTCTCGCTGGAGGTGAGGGTTTTAACTTCTGCCGGGATAATATCTTTGCTGCTCACCTTAAACACGCATTCCAACATCTTTGCATCGTGCGCTATAAAATTGATTTTTGAAGTAAGTTGAGAAATCTCGGCCAATGGATCAACGGCAGCTAATGCCTCCAGATATGCTGCGTTTTCGCCGGACAGAATTCGCCATGCTAAATCTTTCAATTTTCTTCTCTCTTCTTCTGTTTTCTTAAAACACTCTAACGCTTCCCGGAAAGCTTGTGTATCACGTTGTTGTGCTTGCTCGATGGCCGCCTGACTAGACCCCTTCTGATTTGGCGGCAAAACGAGTGCTCGCTGCCTCTCTGCAAATTCAAAATATGAATTTTTCCGTGGCTGAGGCGGTGGCAACGCCGCCATCAGGGCACCCCAATCCCAAATCCTTCCCTGCTCTTTGTGAACCGACAAAAGCATTTCCACCTTATTCTCGTATGTCTCAACTTCTAAGTGGGCCTGCTCAATTGCCGTGAGTTTGGCTTGCTCCTTGGCGCGACGCTCCAATTCACGTTGGCGTTTTTGTGCATCACGCTCCTCACGTCGTTGAGCAGCCTGCATTGATCGGAGCATTCCATTCCAACTCATGATATGTTATGAAGGTATGTTGTTAGCAATTATTCCGTCAATTGATTTCCAACACCATCTGCACTGCTGTACCCAACCCACCAAACCCACTAAACCCATCCAACCGACCCAACGCAGCCAACCGTGTCCTCCCGGTATTAGACCAATTCTGCTAAACTGCGCCCAAAGCCCGTTTGCTCATTATCACTGCTCCACCCGCCCAATGGTTAGTCGAAGCAGGTACAAAGGAGAGCGTTCTTTGAAGCACTTCGTTGGAATCGCTCCCAATTCGGGGAAATCGTGGTCAATCGTGCCTAATCACGCCTAGTCGTACCAAAAAAAATATAAAAAATTCTCACGGCGCAATATCGAGCCCCTCTTGCCGCTCTCAATTAAAGGATATTAAAGGTTTTTAAAGGCATCCAAGCCCTAAAATTCAATTATGTCTAATTCCGCGCCAGGGCGTGCCTTCCGAAGCCTTGTCAAAGGAGTATCCCTATTGCGGCTGAATCATCCGTGCTATCCGTGGTAAAATTCCGCTAAGTCGGTCAGGGATGCCTGCCCCTACCGTCCTTCCCGCCACTTTAAACTCGAAACTTGAAACCCAAACCCTGAAACTGCCGCAATGGAAGTTTCCTCGGAAGTTTTGCTCAATGCCCTGCGCACCGTAAAGTATCCCGGTTTCAGTCGGGACATCGTCTCGTTTGGGATCGTGCGCCTGGCCGAAGCCTCGGATGGGGTCGCGCGCGCTAGGCTTGAAATCACTACCGCCGACGCCGATATCCCCAAGAGATTACACGATGCCGTGGTGGCCGCCTTGCGCACCGTGCCGGGGATTAAGAGCGCCGATGTGGAAGTCGCGGTAAAAACTCCCGCCAAGCCGCCCGGCCCCGCCACGATGGGTGCCCAAGCCGCCACGCCCTCCCAACTGCAAAAAGTTCGCTACCGCATCGCGGTCGCCAGCGGCAAAGGCGGCGTCGGCAAAAGCACTTTTGCCGTCAACCTCGCCTGTGCCTTTGCCCAAATATTTGCCGAACGTGGTTTGCCCCAAGCCGTGGGCCTGATGGACTGCGACATTTACGGCCCCTCGGTGCCGCTGATGCTCGGCGTCAATGTCCGTCCCGAAATTGAAGGCGAGCTGCTCCAGCCGGTGGAAAACTTTGGCGTCCGCATGATGTCGATGGGCCTCTTGGTTGAGGAAAACACGCCCGTCGCCTGGCGCGGACCGATGGTGATGAAAACCATCCAGCAATTCGCCACCCAGGTTGCCTGGGGCACGCTGGAAATTCTCGTCGTCGACCTGCCGCCCGGCACCGGTGACGCTCAAATTACCCTCGCGCAGACCATTCCGCTTTCCGGCGTCGTCGTGGTCACCACCCCGCAGTTGGCCGCAGTGTCCGTTGCCCGGCGCGGCGCGATGCTTTTTGAAAAAGTCAACGTGCCCCTGCTCGGCGTGGCCGAAAATATGAGCTACCTGGAAAATCCCGACGGCACCCGGCAGCACATCTTTGGCGAAGGCGGCGGTCCCCGCACAGCGGATGACTTGCACACGGAATTTCTGGGCCAGGTTCCGCTCGATACGCGCATTCGCATCGGAGGCGACCGCGGCATACCGCTTGTGGTCAGCCATCCTGATACGCTCCCGAGCCAGGTCTTTCGCGGCATCGCCAACCGGCTGCTCGAAAAACTAGCCGCCTCAATATTAGCAAATCCAGTCTGAAGGGCATCCCCCAGTTTTGCTAATAACTACCGCTTGACACCTAGTGCATCCTCATATTCACGTTGCATCTAGATTAACGAACTGTTAAAACTGGGTGACAGTGACCAGATTCCCGTCATTGACTCCCGGTCGTTACTCGACCACCCCCATTTCTCGTTTGCTCGACGCGAAGATGAAAGACCCCACTCATTCGAACCCCGAGGCCTGCCCCGATTTTGTGGCCCGCTCCAGTGTCTATCAGGAATACCTGGCCGAGCGTGAAGAGATCCTTCGCCACAAATGGATAGAGTCCGAAAAAGTAGGCCGTGACATTGGGTTCGAACAAGCGCTGCAAGACTGGGTGCGCAAGCATCGCGACCATTGGCGGGCCAACCGCCGCGGCGGCGCCTCGTGTAGCAATTAAGGCTGAAAGGAAGGAATGACGGGGTCGGGAGACGGGATCCCCAATATCTAATCCGGAAGAAAAGCCGCAGCAGAGTTTAGCCGCAAGGAAACGCAAAAAGCGTTACCTAATTTACCGCCTGACAGCACAGTCTCCTGTTTTCTGTCTCCTGACTCCCGCTACCGTTTCTTACAGCTTCACTTCTTTGTGCAGTGTGTGGCGGCGAAGAAACTTGTTATATTTCTTCAATTCGACCTTCTCCTGCTTCGTGCGCTTATTGCGCGTGGAGAAGTACCGGGAGGGTGTTTTCCCTTCCTTGCGGGCTTCCGAGCATTCCAAACAAATGATTTCCCTGGGCATGATTTTTTAAAGGTTAGCCCGCCAGCTTGCCAATCTGCCCCGGCCAGTGCAACGGTAAAATCACGCCCCCAGCTACCCTCCCCGGCCCGGCTCGCTTCACCAGCTTGTTGCATTAATCTCCATTGCCTCCCGCCGGGCAGCCAAGCATAGTTGCCCTGCTGTGAACCTATACTTGTTGCGTCATGCGGAAGCCGAACCGGGAGAGCCTGACGCCACCCGTAGCCTTACCCGTAAGGGCGAGAAACAGGTCGAAAACCTCGCTTCCTACCTCCGCAAGCATGAGGTCGAGCTGGATATCCGGGAAATCTGGCATAGCCCCCTGGTACGGGCCGTCCAAACTGCGGAAATGTTACAAGCGGATCTCAAGCTCGACGCCCCCTTGATGGAAGCCCCCGGCCTGCGGCCAGAAGATGACCCCCGGCCCATGGCTCTGCGCCTGGCTTGTGCGCGCAAGTCCGTCCTCGTCGTCGGGCACAACCCCCATTTCGAGGCCCTGGCCTCCTGTCTGCTCAGTGGGGCAACCCACCCTATTCTCATCGATTTCAAAAAGTGCGGGCTCCTCCATCTGGAACGCGCCGAGGAACCGGGACGAAATCGCCCATTGGGACATTGGATACTGGCGTGGTACCTGATTCCGCGTATATTGTAAGCACTAACCAAATCATCGCCATGATCGACCTCATCAAAAAAACCATGCTGGCCGGCCTCGGGGCCACCGCAGTCACCAAGGAAAAAATCGAGGGGGCGCTTCACGACTACGTGGAGAAAGGCCGCCTCTCCGCCACCGACGCCAAAAATCTCGCTGACCGCATCGTAGCCGATGGCCGCCAGGAATTTGAACAAACCAAAAAGGATCTCAGCGAACGCATCAACGAATACCTGAAGAAATCCAACTTCGCCACGCGCGAGGAATTGACGGCGCTCGAAAAACGCCTCGCCGCGCTTGAAGCCAAGCACGGAGCTGGCACAGAAGCCCACCATTCCAGCAATTGAATCCGATTCGCTTCAGTGCCAACGCTGCCCGGCTGACGAAGATCATCACCGTCCTGGGCCGCAACGGCTTTCTGGAATTCCTCGAGCAAATCGAGGTGCCCCAGTCGTGGATATCGCGGCTGGTGCCGGCGCGCACCGAACGGCTCAACGTCTGGCAGCGCATCCGCGTAACTGCCGAGGAACTTGGCCCGGTCTTCGTCAAGTTCGCGCAGATAGTAAGCACCCGTGCCGACGTGCTGCCCGAGCCGTTGATTGAAGAGCTCAAGCGCCTGCGTGACCAGGTGAAGCCCGCGCCATGGGAGCAAATGCGTCCGGTTCTCGAACGCGAATTGAAAGGGCCCGTCGAGGAAGTGTTTGCCGAATTCAACCAGACGCCCGTCGCGGCGGGCTCCATCGCGCAAGTTTACTGCGCGCGTTTGCGCTCGGGCGAAGCGGTGGCCATCAAGGCCCAGCGCCCGGGCCTGCGCAAGGAAATCAAGGCCGACCTCGAAATCCTCCACTGGTTCGCCGTCAAAATGCAGCAGCATCTGCCCGAGCTGCGCGCGTACGATTTGCCGTCGGTGGTGCATGAAGCTGGCGACAGCATGTTGCACGAACTCGACTTCACCATTGAAGCGCGCAACACCGCCTACTTTAACACGACGAATCCTGAGCCGACGGAAGTTTTCTCGCCGAAGGTTTTTGAGCATCTCTCCACCAAGCGCGTGCTGGTGCTGGAGTGGATCGATGGCATCACGCCGGGCGCCGCCCCGTTGCCGCCGGGTCTGGGGGCGAAACTCGCGCAAGCTGGCGGGCGCTCGGTGTTCCACCAAATCATGCTGGGCGGATTTTTCCACGCCGACCCGCACACGGGCAATTTGTTCGTCACCGCCGACGGACGCTTGTGCATCATCGACTGGGGGATGGCCGGGCAGCTTACGCGCAACATGCGCTATTTTCTGGCCGACCTTTTTGCGGGCATCGCCGAGCAGAATCCCGAGAAGGTCGTGCAAGTTGTGCTGGCCAACGCCACCACCAAGCGCCGGGTGGACCGCTCGCGGCTGGAAAAAGAAATCAGCATCATGCTGCGCAAGTATCCGCGCTTTGATGCGGAGAGCGGCGCGTTTGGGCACATCATGCTCGAGCTGTTGTATATTTTTGGCTCGAACGGCATCCGCCTCGCGCGCGATTATACCTTGCTGGCAAAGGCCGTGCTCTCGTTTGAAGAAGCGGGGCGGACGCTCGATCCCGCTTTCGACATCCGCAGTTGCGCGGAACCGTTCCTGAAAAAACTCGGCCTCGAACGCTGGCACCCGCAGACGGTCGCTAGCCTGTTTTATTGGGACTGGCGCGTGGCCATCCGCAACGCGCGGGAGATTCCCGGAACCGTGGTGCGCCTGCTGCGCAATCTGGAGGAAGGCGAAGCGAGCATCAATTTTGTGCACCGCGGGCTGGACGGCCTGCGCGAATCGTTTGAACACGGCGTAAACCGCCTCGTCATGGCGATAATTATTGCGGCGACGCTGCTGTCGTCGTCGTTGATTATTTCTAGGGCAAGCGAAGACACGAGTTCGCTCTTGTACTGGCTGGGCGAAGGCGGCTTTGTCCTCTCGATGGTACTCGGGTTCTGGCTGCTGTATGAGATTATCCGGCACGGGCGCCGGCCGCCGAAGTGAGATGGCCGGAGGGGACGAGCAGAGCGACTGAGACACGGAGGCACTAAGGCACTGAGCGAGCTGCCGTGCATGGGGCTATAAAAGGCCGGGAATTAGACATAATTGGATTTTAAGGGTATAGATGCCTTTAACACCCTTTAATATCCTTTAATAGCGAGAAGCGGGGAAGGGCCTGAGCGATGTCGTGGAGAATTTTTTTATATTTTTTTTGCACGATTAGACACGATTGAGCACTACTGGCCGCAATTATTCGGGTTGGGCGTTTGATAAGGTGCTGCAAAGAACGGCTGGGCTTTGGGGGCAGTTTAGCAGGTGCATCCAGAAAGCGGAAGGACACGGTTGGCTGCGTTGGGAAGGTTGGGTGGGTTTGATAGGTTAAGTTGCCCTCCCTAGCCTTGGCCCCGGAAGGCGTTTCGCCCTGAGGGGGCGAAGGAATAAAGCCCAGGGTAGAATCCGGCCTTGCCGGATTCTACCCTGGGTAATATATCGTCCCATTCTTGCGGCCTGTAAGGTCGCGGGATATTTTTCCCATGGCCCAGTCGCTCGCCAAAATCTATATCCACCTCATCTTCTCGACCAAGAATCGTGAACCGGTCATTGGCGATGGAATCCGTGCCGATTTGCATTCTTATCTCGCGGGTATCTGCCGTGATCTCGATTCACCGGCATTGGAAATAAATACCGAGCCAGACCATGCCCATATTTTGTTTGCGCTGTCGCGTACGAAAACGTTGGGCGACGTGGTGTCCCAAATCAAACGCGGGGCCTCGGTATGGTTGAAAACAAAAATCAAAGGATACGCCAAATTTCATTGGCAAAACGGGTATGGCGCGTTTTCGGTAAGCCAATCCAATGTCGAGGATGTGCGGAATTATATTCGCACACAACGCGAGCATCATAAAAAGACCACGTTTCAGGATGAATTCCGCACGTTTTTAAAACGGCATGAAATTGAATTCGATGAACGGTATGTGTGGGATTGAAGCGTGGAATTGAGGTATGGGTTGTAGATGATTCCGGCGACCCTACAGGCCGCAAATTTTTAATCGGGATGGGGACCCAGGGTAGCTCCGGCTGCGCCTGCGCAACCCTGGGCTTTATTCCTCCGCCCCCGTTGGGGCGGGAGTTACAGTGAGCAAATAACACGGTGTATAGGCTAAATATGAGTGACATGCGGTTTATTACCTTAATTATTTCAACACGATGATATGGGTCTTACTTCCTGGGCTAGACGGCACAGGCCGCCTCTTTCAACCATTTTTGGAGGCATTTATAGCAAACCGCTAGGTCGGTCCGGAGGCCCGACCCTACCGTAAGGTACCCCTACTCCTCATCCCCTGCACTCTTGCCCACTTTTTCCAGGGCCAGTTTGGGCAATTTGTTCGCGGTGGCGATGACGTAGACGGGTTCTTTCGTGCGGACCCAGATTTGGTGTTCCTTTAAAAACCGGGCGGGGACGTGTTCGCAGACTTCGGCAATCGTTTTCGCCGGGAGGCGGCGGCCTTTGGGCGAGGCGTTGAAATCGTACGCGGCTTTGTGCAGGCGCTCCTCGGTCGTGGCCATGCTTTCCTCTTCGGGGATTTGCACGACCCAGCCGGTGAAGTCCTTGCCGTCGAGGTGGCCGCGCGGGTCGGACACGACCATGACGTACTGCTTTTTCACGGGCGGGACCTTCTCCTCGTCGAGCATGGCGGCGAGCTCCTGGTTGATTTCCTCCAGGATTTGCGCGACCTGGCGGACGTCGAGTTCGTGGCGCTGGAGGATGACTTTGACTAAATCGAGATCTACTTTGGGCATCGGGTCACCATGAACAAGGAATGCGCCGGACTGAAGCCGAATCTATTCACAAACTACGCACAACGGCCTTGGCGATGCCCTGGATAATCAAATCCGCGACGGGATGCAGGTCGGGATAATTCGCATTCTCGGCTTTCAAGAATGGCAGGCGGCCGGGCTTGGAGATGAAGCGCTTGAGGGTCGTCTCGCCATCGATGAGGGCGGCGACGATGTCGCCATCCTTCGCCGGGGAACGCTCGAAGATGACAATGTCGCCGTCGTTGATGGCGGCGTCGATCATGCTGTCGCCGCTGACCTTGAGGGCGAAATTTTGGCGGGCGCGGCGGATGCCGGCGGTCTGCACATCGATTTGCAGGCGGCCGATTTCGCCACCGGGTTCGACGCCATCGGGATAGCCGGCGGCAATGTTCCCATAGACGGGAATGTCCACGACATCGAAAGAATGTTCGGGCGGGGTGCTCTCCGGATCGTGCGTGACGCGGAAGGAGCGGGCCTGACCGAGGACGCGGGAGATGGCGCCTTTGTGCTCAAGGGCGCGGAGGTGACCCATGACGGCGTTGGTGCTCGCGAACTTAAAATGCGTTTGAATGTCGCGAATGCTGGGCCAGTAGCCCTGCTCACGCTGATGCAATTGAATGAAACCCAAAATTTCCTGCTGGCGTAGTGTTAGGTCTTTCATAATTGGGAATAGTGCGTAATTGCGCACTGTGCTCGTTTGTATAGGGAACGAATGAACACGTCAAGTGCGTAATTCAAATTGTTGCAAGGTGCAGGTTTACAGGTTGCAGGTAAAAATATGCCGTTTAGAGCTTGGCCGCGATGAGGTGCAAAAAAAGAGGGTTGTTTTGAGCGTTAATATGAAGGGCCAAACATAGAAAGACATGCCTTGGGCTGTGTGATTATGACAAAGGGAGAGCGGGAGCGGTTTATTCCGCCCCCGCTCGGTGACGATAGCGGCCCATGCCGCCACCGCTGGCCGTCTGGGGCTGCCACCCTGACAGCCAAAGGGTGCCCTGCTTAAACCGGCGGCGGCGAACCGCGGCGGGTCAGGAGGGAAACAATGAAGAGGACCAAGAAGATCAGGAACAGGACCCTGGCAATGACCGCCGCGATGCCAGAGATGCCCCAAAAACCGAGGGCACCGGCCAGGATGGCGATCAAGAGAAAGGCGAGTGTGTAGCGTAACATGGTGGAGGTTGGTTGAGGGTGAATGAACGAGTTTGCTGTACGGATAACCTATCCTGTCTTCACCCGCTTTGCTCACGTGCGGCGGTTTTTTACGGATGATTTACCGATGCTTAATAACGTTAGTGCGCAAGGTTTTGCGGACAATAATGGACTGCGTTGCCGCTTAGCTTCATCCTTTCCAAAGGCCCGCGCGGTGTTTATCGTGGCCGCGTGAAGAACCGCCATTTACTTGTCGTCGAGGACGATGCCAACATCCGCCGCGGCGTCGTGGACATATTGGAAAGCGAAGGCTACGAAGTCTCCGCCGCGCAAAACGGGGCAGAGGGCCTGAAGATGTTCAAGCAGAACAAGTACGACCTCGTCATGCTGGACTTGATGATGCCGGAAATGAGCGGCTACGACGTATGCAAAGAGATTCGCAAACGAGACCCGCAGGTGCCGGTGCTGATTCTCACTGCCAAGAGCCAGGAAATCGACAAGGTCGTGGGCCTGGAACTCGGCGCGGACGACTACATTACGAAGCCGTTTGGGGTGAAGGAATTGTTGGCGCGTGTGGCGGCGGCCTTGCGGCGCGCCCATGTGGGTGGCGAAGGCGCCCCGGAGCCATTGCCGGAGGAATTCAAATTTGGTCGCGCCTCAATTCTCTCGAAGAAATTCGAAGCCAAGCGCGAGGGGCAAACGTTTACCCTGACCCCGCGCGAGTTGAAATTGATTGAACTTTTCTTGGACAAGCCGAACGAAGCGCTCTCGCGGCAATACCTGTTGGACCAGGCCTGGGGCATTGATTACCTCGGCACGACGCGGACTCTCGACCAGCACATCGCGCAATTGCGGAAAAAAATCGACCCCGAGGATGACAAAGAGGCGGCAATTGTCACCGTACACGGCGTGGGTTACATGTATAAGAAGGGATAAGCGCATAGGCTCGGGAAAAATTGGCCAGTTCACTTTGGGCGCTTTGGGCCGCTGCCCCATCAAATTCCATTGAAAATTTGATGTTACAAAACGGTTTAATCCGAATTATAAATTTGCTGCTGCACCGGCTTTTTTAGATGCTGTGATTTGGCTGAATTTTTTACCAGGATGATTTGCCTGGGTTCGTGAGACCTTAGTCCCGCAATTCTGATCACCGCCAAACTTATCCAACCATGACTCGCTGCCTTTCGCTTTTGATTTTGATCGGATTTGTTTTGCTCCTGCCGACACGGGCATTCGCACAACCCGTGCTGCTCGCCGGGGCGATGAACAAGAGCGCCTTTGTGGGCGACGCCACTGCGACATTTCAAGTGGTGGCGACTGGGGCGACATCTTATCAGTGGCAGATCGGTTCCAGTGGCAGTTTTTCCAACCTAACGGAAAATGGCACCTTTTCGGGAACGACCACGGATAGCCTGACCATCAGCAATCCGACGCTGGTCATGAACGGAACCAACTTTCGCTGCAAAATTTTCAATGGCAGCGGGAATGTGAATAGCGCGCAAGGTACTCTGAACGTTTATCCCACGCCGAGTGTGACCCCAGCCGTGACGGTCACCGGCACGGGAGTGGATGGCAGCAGCAACCCAACCATTGCCGCGAACAGTACGGCGAGTATTACCATAAACATCACCGGCTTGAATGCCCATGACGTCGTCCGCGTTCAGCGCATTCTGGATTCCAACGGCGATCATGTAGTTGAACCGACTGAACCGGTTACGGAGAGTTTTGTGGTCACCGACGGCCAGACTGCGTCAATTGGCGGGGTGGCGGACCCGGATTTGCCGGGGGACGATGAAGGCACGGCCAACGGCAATATTACAACGCACATCAATCTGTCGACTACCCCGGAAGGTGGAAGGCTTGGAGGTAATTACATCATTAAAGTAACCAGTCCGAGCGGCGAATTTGCGCCCATAACCAAAACTCTCGTGGTGACGCAGCCCAATTTTGGCCAAAGCGTGAGCGGCCAGGTCACCGCGCAGGATGGGACCACACCGATTCCCTATGCTTCAGTCATCCTGCTTGCCAGCAATGGCCAGGACCAAAATTTTGTCTGCGGCACGAATGCGGATGCCAATGGCAATTACACCCTGCAGGCGCCGGTAGGAAACTTCGATGCGATTGGCTTCGCGCCCGGCTATGTGCAGTCCTTCTCCAACGCGGCCCAAATTTCCCTCGCTTCCGCCCAGACAATTACCGGAGCGAACCTCAGCCTGACGCCGGCAACCTGTAATGTTATCAGCAAAATAGTGGATAGCCTGAATAGCAACGCGGCCTTGCGTGGCGTGCAATTGTTCATGCAATCCAACAACAACGGGCAGGTCTGCATCGCCCATTCGGATTCGGATGGCAATTTGCTGGCGGCGCTAACCTCGGCCAGCGACTGGGATATTGAAGTTTCGCAATACAGCACGCATCTGCTGGGCTATCTTCAGCCCCAAAATGATCCCACCGTGGACACGACTGGTGGCGGCGTAATTAAACCCGGTAATCTTACCCTGACCGCCGCCAATGCGTTGATTTATGGCACCGTCAAGGACGGGCAAGGCAATGGACTGGCAGGCGTGACGATGCAAGACAGTGACAACAACAACCTACAAGACGACGCAGTCACTTACGGCAATGGCAGCTACTTTTTGCTGGCCAACGGCCCGAGCGGTGGCTCGACCGATAACTGGAATGTAAATCCATCGGATGACAACCCAACCCTTAATAATTATATTCCCATTTCAGGTCAAAATGTGGAAGTGCAGTCCGGCCAATCCTATCCCATCAACCTAGTCGCCCCGGCGGTCACCGCCCACTTTACCGGCACGGCGACTAAAAATGGCGTGCCACTGGCGGGCATAACTATTGATGCCTTTCTGGCCAACAACTCTAATAGCAATATCAACATTCAGACCACCACCGATGGCAGTGGTAATTTTGATCTCGGCGTCGATGCCGGAACCTGGAACATCAGCCTCGACAGCGACAGCGCTGATTCAAACCTCTGGGTCGGTCCGCAATTAACTGAAACCGTTGCGGACAATCAGACTATTTCGGGAATTGCCTACCAAGTGCTCGCCTCCACTTCCAACATCACGGGAACTGTGAAAGACTATTCCGGCAATCCAGTTTCCAATTCCAATGTTAATGCCAGTGCCAGTATCGACTGCGTCAACTACTTTGCCAGTGCCAACACGGACAATAGCGGCAATTATTCCTTGCCGGTCATCAACGGCACCTGGACAATTCAAGCAAACGCGAATGGCCTGTTTTACAACAGCCAAAATGCCGTGATTAGCGGCCCCGCCATGGTGAATTTTACCGCGAGCGTCATCACCAACCAGCCCACTGCGCAGGTTGCCACAGCCGGGCAAGGCGCCACCTTCAATGTAGGGACCAACGCGCCAGGCTCCGCAAATATTCAATGGCAGGTGTCTACCGATAGCGGCAGCACTTGGGCCAATTTGACCGATAACACCACTTATTCCGGTTCTACCAATAATTCTCTCAATTTGAGCAATATCTCCACGGATCTGAATGGCTATCAGTACCGCTGCGTGGTGTTTTTCACTTTCAATAGCAACCCACTGTCGCAAACTTCCACTGCGGCGCCTCTTACCGTAAATGTGGTGAATCAGCCCCCGGGTTTTTCAAGTTCACCCTCCAATCAGCAGGCTCTCACCGGAGGCGGCGCGACCTTTAGCGTCGCGACCACTGGCTTTCCAACCCCGACCATTCAGTGGCAGGATTCGACCGATGGCGGCAATACGTGGAGCAACCTGACCGACAGCTCAGGCAATATCAGCGGTTCTACCAGTACCACGCTGACTTTGACCAGCCTGCCTTTGACGGCCTCTGGTTATCAATACCGTGCAGTTGCCAGCAACTCCAGCGGTTCGCCTAGTACCAGTACATCAGTTTCGTTGCAGGTGGGGATATCGAGCAATTATCTGAACTGGCTGAATAGCAACTTCTCTCCATCGCAACTCGGCAACCCGGCAATGATTGGCCTTACTGCCACACCAGCAGATGACGGGATCGCAAATCTGCTGAAATATGCCTTTGGCCTGCCGCCGCTGATAAACGACATACACCGGTTGCCGTTTGCCATGGCCCATAGCGGCACCCTCTCGCTCTCGGTCTCCACCGCTGAATCCGATGTGACTTTTACAATCCAAGTGAGCACCGATTTGGTCCATTGGAGCACGACGGGAGTGAATATCGTCACGAATAGTGGCATGCAGACAGGCACTTATACCATTCCGAGCCAAGGCCCCGTCTTCCTGCGAGTTGTCGTCACGCCAAATTCTGGTTTCTAAGTTCTACCACTTGAGTATTGAGCGCTGCGTATCGAACCGTGAATGTTAGCCCCGTGTCTACTTCCTGGACCAGTCCGCATGGTCGAGCGCTACCCACGCCCGGGGCGCGCACGCTTATCATGGGCGTGCTCAATGTGACGCCGGATTCATTTTCCGATGGCGGGGAATTGCCGACCCCCCAGGCGGTGGTCGACCGCGCGGGAAAAATGCTGGAGCAAGGCGCAGACGTGCTCGACCTCGGCGGTGAATCCACGCGCCCCGATGCGAAGCCAGTGGACGCCACCATTGAATTGATGCGCGTGCTGCCGGCGCTGGAGTCTGTGCGCAAAGCATTTCCCGCCGCGCCGATTTCCATCGACACTTACAAAGCAGAAGTGGCGGAAGCAGCGGTGAAAGCCGGCGCGGACATGGTGAACGACATCTGGGGTTGCGCGCATGGCCTGACCTCCGCCGGGCGCCATCATTGGAAACCGGCAAACCTGCAGCAGTCGCCCATGGCGCAAGTCGTGGCGAAATTGAAATGTCCGATTATTTTAATGCACAACCGGCCGGATAAAAATTATGAAGATTTCTGGAAGGATGTCGTGCATGACCTCAGCCTGAGCCTGATGCTCGCGCAATGGGCGGGCGTGGCGCGCGAACAAATCTGGCTCGACCCGGGATTTGGCTTTGCCAAGGACGCCGCGCAGAATCTTGAAGTGTTGAAAAATTTGGCACGAGTCACGGCGCTGGGTTTCCCCGTGCTGCTCGGCACCTCGCGCAAATCGACGATTGGCCGGGTGCTGGACAATGCGCCGGCGACGGAACGACTCGACGGCACGGCGGCGACGGTGGTCTGGGGCATCCAGCAAGGCGCGGCGATGGTGCGCCTGCACGACATCGCGCCGATGAAGAAATTTATCCGCATGGCAGATGCGATAAGGGCGGGCGCGGAATGGAAAGACTAGGATCCAAGAAGTTGGACTGGGCGCTTAACAAAACCCGGCGTGTTTCATTTTTCCTTTGTCCCTTTGCTTCTTTGTCCCTATGTTCCTCGCTCCTGCTTTTATGCCCGACTCCCTCGTCCTCCAACGGCTGCGCTTTTTCGCGCATCATGGCATGTTGCCGGCGGAAATCGCGCACGGACAATTTTTCGAGGTGAGCGTGCGGCTCGAATTGCCGCTGGCGGCGGCGGCCAACGCAGACGATTTGACCCTGACGGTGGATTATCAGGATGTTTACACCGCCGTGCGCACGGTGCTCGACGGCCCGCGGCATAATCTGGTTGAAACGCTGGCGGAATTGGTCGCCACCGAATTGCTCAAAAGGTTTCCGCTCGTGGACGCCGTCGAAGTCGAAATCATGAAGCCCGCGGCACCGGTGGCGTTTTCAGCAGGCGGGCTGGGGGTCAAAATTAAACGTAACCGGTGAATTATTTTCCCGGTGACTTTATATTGTGCCATCAGCCATTTTAAATCCCGGGTTCGATTGTCCAATTGTTCGATTGCTATAAATGGCTGCCTTTTAACAATGGAACCATTGAGCAATCGAACATCTTAGTCTGCTCAAGACGGTGCTTCTAATGCAATGACTTCATCCACGTCTCATCCGTCCCGCCAGGCCTTTATCGGCGTCGGCTCCAACCTCGGCGACCGCTGGGCGACCATTAAAAATGCGTTGGATGAATTGGCGAAAACGCCGGGCATCGACGCATTGGAACACTCAGCCGTATTTGAAACCGCGCCGGTAGGCATTACCGACCAACCGGTGTTCTTAAACCTTATCCTCGGCGTGGAAACCACGCTGTCGCCGGAGGATTTGCTCGAAATCTTGCTGGCGCTGGAGCGCAAGGCCGGGCGCGATCGCACAAAGGAAACGCGGTGGGGTCCGCGCACGCTCGATTTGGATTTGTTGCTCTTTGAATATGAGGAGCGCAATGGCCCGGTGCTCACCCTGCCCCACCCGCGCATGTGGGAGCGTTCATTTGTGCTGGTGCCGTTGAAGGATTTGCTCGGACGGAGCAAGCGCTTTGACCAGCCAAGCTGGACGCCGACGCTGAACCGCATCAACCGTCTGTCGATTCTGCGCAATGGGTTGACGCCCTGGTCGCCGCCGGAAACTTAACCCCAGTTACGGAACTTTAACGCCGTTAGACTTGTAAGAAGCAGGAGGGTGCAGTAAATTGACCCTTTGCTTTCATGAACCAACCCACGTCAACACACTGGGGTTTTATACGTACTAGCGCCCTATGGCTGCTGGTATTGCTAATGAATGGATGTGCGTCGTACACCGATCAGACGCAGAGTATCCGCGCGGAATGGAATGTGGGTAATTATCCAGCCGCCGCCCAAATCGCCAGCCAGGCCTCCGCCAAGAGTTCGTCTACCAATACTGTGTTGTGGGACCTGGAAGCCGGGGCAACCGCGCGGGCAGCGGGCGACACCGCCGGGAGCGTGGAGGCATTCAAACGCGCGGATACATTATTTGATTACTGGGACACCCAGCCGGAAATTTCCATTTCGCGCGAATCGGCCTCGCTCCTCATCAATCCCACCGTGCTGCCTTATCGGGGCACGGACTATGACCGCATCATGGAGAGCACCTACCAGGCGCTGAATTATCTGCAATTGGGCAAGCTGGACGAGGCGCGCGTGGAACTCAACCGCGCGCTCGAACGCCAACGCACTGCATTGCGCAACAACGCAGACCGGCTGGCCAAGGCCCAGGCGGCCTCGACGCAATCGGCCAGCAACGGCGGTTACAACGCCCAGCGCGCGCAGGAAGACCCGCATTTTAAGCAGCAGATGGATCAAGTTTACGGTCCGCTCTCCGCACTGCATTCTTATGAAAACTATGTGAACCCGTTTACGACCTACCTGCAAGGGTTGTGCCTGCTGGCGCGCCCGCAATCGCCAGCAGATTTGGAAAGTGCACGCGTGGATTTTGAGCGCGTGCGGGCGATGATCGGCGCGAATCCGGCTATCGATGCAGATTGCGACTTGGTGCGGCAGATAGCCAGTGGTAGCACACTGCAACCAACCACTTGGGTGGTATTTGAAACAGGGACCGCCCCCGATCGACTGGAAACCCGCATCGACATTCCGCTTTTTGTGGTTTCGCGCGATGTACCTTATGTTGGCGTGGCGTTTCCCCTGCTAAAACTCAACCCTTTGTATGATAATGGGTTGGTGGCGCAATCAACGGGCGGCGTGCCCGTACGCACTTCGCTCGTGTGCGATATGGACTCCGTCATCGCATTAGAATTTCGGAACGAAATGCCTGATGTCGTTGTCAAAACGCTCATCTCTGCCGGGGCCAAGGCCGCGGCGCTCTACGGCATTGAAGCCGCCACCAATAATGATGGCAACGTCGTCAACGCCCTCGTCCGCATCGCCGGCACTGTCTATCAGGCCGGGGCCAACCGCGCCGACACACGCACGTGGGTCACGCTGCCCAAACAGTTCCAAGTTTGTCGGTTGCCAACCCCGACTGATCATAAATTGTACATCGCCCGTGCCGGCACGTCGGAATCGGTCGAGGTTGACCTTCCCGCCAGCCCGGTTAATTTGGTTTATGTCAAAAGTTCGACCATTGGCAGCCGCCTTTCCATCGCCGCTTTTTCTCTCCGCTAAATCCATGAAGAATATCGCCCTCTTTTCCCGTGCGGCAGTCGCCGCCAGCTTGTTGTTGGTCGTGGCCGGCTGCGCCAGCGTCAACACCATCACGCCCGCCGAAGACCGCACCACGCCAAACCGTATAGCGGACAAACGGATTATCACGGACAACAATGTGTCGCGCATTGCATATGTTTCGGAAATCACCGAGAGCAAAGTCGGCGGCAATTTATTGCACGTGCAGGTCAAAATCCAGAACCTGACGGCGGCAGGCAAGAATGTTGACTACCGCTTCCAGTGGTATGACGTTACCGGCATGGCCATCGGTGAGCCGGTGCAGCACACGGCGTTTCTCGAAGGCGG
>Ga0206965_10179_pt1 | contig 19853 bp, 14 predicted proteins | sample Alteio_BWOrgHeat_26_FD_152973 | JGI IMG/M metagenome (GOLD analysis project Ga0206965, IMG submission 152973) | Enriched cells from forest soil in Barre Woods Harvard Forest LTER site, Petersham, Massachusetts, United States -... | ecosystem: Environmental > Terrestrial > Soil > Temperate forest >...
AACCCGCCCGGAAAACTTTCTTTTGTCATTCGTGACGCATACGGCAGCTATCGGGTTATTGCTGTATTTGATGCATGTAGTGGTTCCGGCAAAGATCATCCCGCCGACTACGCTCAACTCGGTTGAACTGGCGCCCTACGTTCCGATGAAGATCGGCAAGAACGGTCCCAGCGGCGGCGGTGGCGGCGATGCGAACAAGCTAAAAGCTTCTACCGGTACGCCTCCAAAGGCGGCGAAGCAGCAATTTACTCCGCCCACGGTCCTGGTACAGCAGAAGAGCAAGTTGATGATAGAGCCGACCGTAGTCGCCGATCTGAAAGCTCCGCCCAGCACCCAGCTGGGAGATCCGCTTTCCAAGCTCATGACGCCATCCAATGGAGTTGGTGTAGGCGGTGGCATCGGAAGCGGCAGTGGCGGCGGAGTTGGATCTGGACACGGTGGTCCAGGCGTTGGCCCGGGAATTTTTCACGTGGGTGATGGAGTGAGCGCGCCGCGCGCCATCTATACTCCCGAACCTGAATTTTCTGAAGAAGCACGCAAGGCCAAATATCAGGGTGTTGTTGTGGTAACGATTATTGTTGGCACAGATGGTCATGTGCATAGCCCGCGCGTAGTGCGTTCTCTGGGCATGGGCCTGGATGAAAAAGCCATTGAAGGCGTGAAGACCTGGAAGTTTGATCCTTCAAAAAAAGATGGACGCGCCGTGGCAGTTGAAATGAATGTGGAAGTGGCTTTCAACCTGTACTAAGAAAATTTTGAAGATGAAAAAAGGAGATGCGGTCTGCATCTCCTTTTTATTTTTTTTGAGAGCTGGTCCCAGCGATTTTAGCCGGTTTAATCGTGGGCTTCTTCCAACTGGCCATTTTCCAGCTTTTCCTGGCACTCAATGCAATAGCGCGTCCAGGGTACGGCTTCCAGCCGTTTGGCATTAATTTCATTCCCGCAGCTCACGCACTCGCCAAACGCACCCTCGCGTATTCGCTGTAGCGCGGTTTCCACCATCGCCAGGAGCTGACGCTCGTTGTTGCTCTGGGAAAAGAGGAATTCTTTGGTATACGAGCTGGCTGCGCGGTCGGCAATGTCCTGGGCGGTGTCCTGGTCCGCAATGCGACCATCCTCTTCCGTCCGGCTAACCGTTTTACGCAGGGTTTGCTGCCGCTCTTCCAGCCGCTTTTTAAAGGTTTCCAGCTTCTTTTTGTCCATGGGTTTTGATAAGTGAGTAATCTTAGTCGCCATAATGAATAACCGTCAAATTGCAGGAACGAGAATTAGATGCAGTGCGGTAACAACTTGTCACCAAAAGAATGATTAAGCTTTCTGCAAAAACAAAAAAGCGGCCTGTTGAGGCCGCGATTTCGCAAAGAGGCAAAAGGGGAGGGAAAATCTCTCAGGGAAGGCGATGCCCAGTGCAGTCCTGACTTACGCCAAGACACACGGATTGAAGAAGTCTCATATCTTGGAAGATGGTTGAAGTCATTAAATTTTACGGCCTCTTTAGTATGCTCATATCTAAGCAACTCACAAACCAAAGATTCCAGACCCTCTGTGGAATTCTTTGATGGATGCTAAGCTCTTATTTTTCTTAGTATTAGAGAGATGTCTGATTGCGATTGATTTTTAAAGAACGCGAGGGGCAGTAGTAATCAAGGCGATACATGTGGTATCTGTATACCACTTTTAAACCTCTTCATGCTTAGCCTGTATCTTGGTTTGCTCTTCCATTGCCTTCATTTTATTCAAGAGAGCCTTGTAACTGATCTTCAGAATCTTGGCAGCCTGACGCCGATTCCAGCGTGTCTGGGCCAGGACGCGCTCAATCGCTTCCCGTTCCGCCTGCATGGCCGCGCGCCGTCCAATTTCCAACAATGACGGCATTTCCATCTCAGTGCCATTGGTGGCTTGCACAGCTGAAGTCACTGCTGCTGGCGCCACCGCTGCTTGAATCCCACCCGTTGCTATGCCACCGAATGAAGTAACGATGGGTTTATGGGTAGAGAGTTCTCGAATGATCTGCGCCTCATTACCCACGATCACGTAGCGCTTCACCATGTTTTCCAGTTCGCGGATATTGCCCGGCCATGCATATTCCATCATGCGGGTCACTGCGTATTCGCTGAACATGGAAGGCTTCTTGCCATAGTGCTCACTGTATTTTTCCAGGAAATATTTCAGAAAGACCGGAATCTCTTCCCGCCGTTCGCGCAACGGCGGAATGTGGATGGTGACAACGTTCAGGCGATAGAAAAGATCTTCGCGAAATACGCCTTCTTCCACGGCGCGCTCCAATGGCTTATTGGTAGCGGCCAGAACGCGCACATCCACCTGAACATCACGCTTGCCGCCCAGCCGGGAAAATTCATGATCCTGCAGCACATGGAGCAGCTTGGCCTGCAACGCTGGATGCATTTCACTGATTTCATCGAGAAAGATGGTTCCGCCATTGGCTTGTTCGAATTTGCCCAGCTTTTGCCGATTGGCGCCGGTGAAAGCGCCGGCTTCATAACCAAAGAGTTCGCTTTCCAGCAACTCATGTGGGATAGCCGCACAGTTGACTTTGACAAACGGTTTGTCACAGCGGGAAGACTCGGCATAGACCATGCGCGCAACTACTTCTTTACCAGTGCCGCTTTCACCGCGGACCAGCACAGTGGCAGTGGTATCCGCCACCTGCTCAATGGTCATTTTTACTTCCATCATTTTTGGGCTGGTACCGAACAGCATGGTGAAGTCACTCTGCCGCCGCACCTGCTCACGCAGTTGTGTGACTTCAGAAGAGAGCCGCTGGCTATCCAGAACTTTTCCAATGCGTTCGTCCAGATCTTTCAGATCAACCGGCTTGCAGAGAAAGTCGTCCGCGCCCAGCTTGGAGGCCCGAAAAATCAGCTCCGGATCTTTGCTGGAGGAGAGCACAATGATGGCAACGGAAGGCTTGATCTGCTTCAGGCGCTGCAGCGTGTCAGCTCCAGCTTCACCGTCCATGGATGTTTCCACGAGAACAAGTACAGGATCAAACGAACGAAAGACACGCAAGGCTTCCTGCTCACTGGATGCGACCGTAACCTCAAAATTGCGACGAGACAGATGAGAAGCCAGGTACTTTGCCATGGCCACGTCATCATCTACGATCAGCACGCGGGTCTTCGGATTCATTACTACTCCTGGCGGCTACTCTGTCCACCCTCCACATAAGGGGAAAGCGGCAAGGTTAAGGGTAAAAATGGGGGAGGGCGCCTTAACCCGGGCTGGCGATGCCTGAGCCCACAGACATTGTACTCCGATTCCATTTTCAGGTATTTGGATGCCCAACCGAGGCCGTTTGGAGCTGCTTTTGGCAGAAAATGGTAAAAGGGGCGTTTTTCGCCCCTTTTATGGTTCTTAGAATGATGGTTCGGAAGTCGGTTAGGAGGAACGCTTACCCGTGATGAAGTGGTAGGGGGGCCATGGGCCGCTCATTACAACTTCAATGCCGGGCAGGTGCCGGGTGGCCATTTGATAGCGGTTCTGGTATTTCTCAACTTTTTTGTGGTCTATCAAATGGGCGATGTCGATCAGCATGCCCCCGGAATCGATCTTGCGGCAGCAAACGTCCTGGTCAAGAGGGGAGAAAATTTTGTGGACCTGAACGGAAAGGGCCCGCGCCTTGGTTTGGCGCTCACGTTGCCGTACAGCCTTTTCACGAAGTTTGCTGAGGTATTCGCTGCCAACGGTAGCGGGAAGCTCGATTTCTTCAAGGGCCTCGCGTAAGGAGCCGTCTTTAATCAGCAGCTTCAGGTGCATTTCCGCTTTGCCTTTGAGCTTGGTCACGCTTTCAAGGAAGGCCTTGCGATTGATGCGGACAGCGCGACGAAGCGCTTCGTCAGTATCAAAGACAGTTCCAAAACGGAATGGCAGGACCGTGGTGCGTTTAAAGCATTCGCTGACCACATGGGCATGCTGTAAAAGGGCCTTTCGTCCAAGGTCGCCGGTGGGAATGTATTCACTCACCAGGACTGAAAAATCTCCGCTGGGATACGCAAATATCTGCGCGTCAGCAATACCTTTGAGACCTTCTACGGGAACGGGACGACGAGCGCGAATACCACCTTGGACTGCTTGCTGCTCAACGATGCAGTATGCGTACCATGCCATGAGGGAGCTTCTCCTGTGGGAAAAACGTTTTATAGCCGGCGTGATTTTTTATAAAATACGGAGCGAAGTTATACATCGAAGAGCTTTACATCAGTGCCAGCGGGTTTTCCAGCACTGAAGCTATCCTAAGCTGAGAATGAGAGAAATGCAACAGAGACTATGCATGTAGATGCAGAAAATCGTAAGTTGCTGGTTGGAGCGAGCAAATATTACGCGGCTGAGGCAGCATCAGCAAGATATTCGAGCGCATGAAGCCTTTTGTTTTCATCGATTTGATTCGCGTTCTTGAGAATTGTGGAGATGCGCGAGACTTCATCATCAGCCAGGCGGAGATAACGTATGAGTTCCGGATCATTACTACGAACCGAAGCAAGATAAAGCGCATTGCGAATAGCAGCGAGCGGACTGTTAATTTCGTGCTTCAGCTCTCCGATCAGTTCCGATTTTGTAAGCGCCATCTATTCCTCCAATAAAGACCCAATATGCAAGTGGCCGACCAAAGCAGCTGGTCCGCAGCCAATGCGCCAAATTGGGACTGACTTATGCAAATATGCGCACGAAACGTGCATCTACATTCCCTAGATTGGTTAAGCTGTTCCACAAGGCCGAGTGACTAACGGCCGTCAGACTGAACGGGACCCTGTACATTTGGCCATAGACAGGTAAAAACAACAGGCGAACTTCCGTAAGTTTCCCAGGGGCTGACTAAGGCATCTCACAAGAGGCCGGTTGGATCGCTTGCTGCCGTGAGTTCTGCTAGAAAAATGTTGCCGATGCCTTCCTCTGAATCCGCTGGTTCCGCCTCGTCTCCACCGGAGAGATTCGTGGTAGAGGTGTTTTCAGAGCTGCGGCCGGAAACCATTCAGAAACGGTGGGAAGACGTAAACGTTATTCTGCGTATGAGCATGCTCACCGGGTTGCAGATGCAACTGGATGCCACGCTCAATCTGCTTTGTGATATGGCCGCCGATATCACAGCCTTTGATAAAGCGATTTTTTATTTCTGGGATGAAGGCCGTGAGCTGATGGAGCCACGCATCGCGCGCAACGTGGAAAAGATTGCCAGCGAGGAGATTGCCAGCGGAAATATCCTGAATTTCTGGGCCATCAAATATGGACGGCCACTGCTGGTGGAACGCGGTCACAACGTGCAATCCGATGCGCTGTTGCAAGTGCTGGACTCGGGGTCCGCGCTGGTGGTGCCGTTGTTTGTGAGCAACAGAGTCATGGGATCCATGCAGATCTTCCGCGCTGCTGCCAATGGTTTCTGCAAAGAAGACGCACAGCTTCTTTGGATACTCTCGCTCGTGGCCGAAAATCTTCTCACACGTGAATACGCCAATGAAGGCCTGTTGCGCTTTGCCTTTACTGATTATCTTACCGGCCTGCGCACACGTGGCTATTTTGAGCAGCAACTGGAGTTGGAATTCAAACGCGCGGAACGCAAACAGCAGAAATTCGCGCTGCTGATGATTGATATAGATCATTTTAAAATTCTGAATGATACCTTCGGACATCATGTGGGCGACCAGCTCTTGCGGGACGTGACTTCCATCCTGATGAAAGATATGCGCGAAGTGGATACGGTGGCGCGCTACGGTGGGGAAGAGTTTGTGATTATCCTGCCGGAAACCACGGAAACGGGCGCATTATTTGTGGCGCAACGATTGCGCCGCGCCGTGGACCAGGCCAAATTTTTTGCCGGCTCACCCCATTCCGTCCAGCATCTCACCATTAGTATTGGCGTGGCCGTGTACGATACGGATGCGCAGTTCAAACGCGACCTGATTGAGTTTTCCGATGCCGCGCTTTATGCTGCCAAACATAATGGGCGTAACCGCGTGATGTGTTACTCCGAGCTGTCCAAAAAAGAAGGAAGAGAAGTTTCATAAACTGAGCCTTCTATGAGTCATTTATGAGTCATGGGTTTCATGCGGGATTTGGGAGTGGACAGTCGAATGGATCTGGGACGCTGGGCCGCACGGGCCGGACTAAAGTCTGGCGTGTGATTCATGCCTGCGAATATGCCCGCGACGTGTTGCCTGTGGTGGAAGGGCAGGTTGCCGTGGGAATGCGGCCCTACATCGTAACGCCGCAAGGCGCGGGCACGGCAGAACTGTATCTCTCCGGCGGAAATCAGGACCCGCCGCGCACACTTTCTTTACTCCGCTCATGGCAGGACGTGCGCAACTGGCGCAAGTCATTGCTGGATTGCGCGCCGGAAACCTCGTCTGATCTTGTACACGCGCATTGCTTTGCCGCCGGCATGGCGGCGGTGCGGAGTTGCAGCTGCGTGGTATATGACCTTGGCGCATGTATTGAAGAGCTGGCCATTGCCGCCGAGCTTTGTGAGGCGGGCAGCTGGATGGCACGATCGTTTCGCGTGGCCGAGCAGTTTGTACTTACGCGAGCGGCGGCGGTGATTGTTCATTCCGAGGGATTGAAGCAAGCGGCAATCGAACGCGGCGCGCTGCCGGAAAGCATCTTCCTGGTGCCCCAGCCGATTGATATTGACAACGAACCTCCAACGCTTTCCGTGGATATGGACTTTCTCACGCGGCGGTTTGGGCTCTTGCCGGATGCAGTCTCCTTTTTTGTGCCGCAGTTTGCGGCGGATGGCGCAGAGCAGCTTTCAGCAGCGGCAGTGTCGGTGCTGGAAGGTTTCGCGCTGGCGTCCAATGAATTGCCGCAATTCAATCTGCTATTGGACGCGCCGGAGACCGCGCGCAAAGCCATCAATGAACATGCGGCGCGGCTGGGAGTTTCTCCGCATGTGGCGCTGGTGCATCCGCTGGACTTGCCGGCAACCATGCAGAACGCGCACGTAGTGGTGGCGATGGGAGAAGTTCCTGCCGATCCGGTGATCGCGCGGCAGCCCAATGAAATCTGCCTGAAAAGTTTGTGGCAAGGCAAGACGCTGCTGGCGGCGGACATTCCACGCAATCGCGACGCCAGCCCGGAAGGCCGCGGCTGCCTATGGTTTGAAGCCGACAACCCGCGCGATCTGGGCTATCGCATGGCATTTCTGGGGCGCAAGCCGGAATTTCGCGCCGCGCTGGGCGCCGCCGGCCGCATGTATATCTTTGAAACGCGCAGCACCGCCGCCGTGGGCCAGAAGTATGACGAAGCGTATCGATATGCGGCCAGCAGAAAAAAGTCCGGCGGCGTAGGGCAGAACATGGTGCGTCTGGAGACGGCAGAAAATTGGGGATGAGGGGCGGAGCTTAGTTGATCCCACCCTTTGCTACGCAAAGAGTCGGGCTTCTTCACCTTCAGCGTGGAGACGAAGGGTCCTGTTTCACTTCGTGTGATGGTGTACTGCCAGTTTTCGCAGGTTCAATCTCCGCTGCTTTCAGTATTAGAGAGCGATCTGCTTCCGTCAGATCACCCCAAAGAAGGGCCACATAGCTATACGGTTGTCGCAAATTGATGTGAGGTTCGATTGCAAATCGGAACGGTACCTCCAAGTGCCACGATTTACCGACATGGTTTGCAGGTACGCTGAAGAGAACCTCCCCCCCGGAGGGGATCACTTTTAGAACCGCAGAGGACGGAGCATTCCGGTCTATGTAGCCATGTGGCCGGATGATCATTGGCCCGTTATTTGTGACTTTTGAAAGAGCCTCCGCGCTTCTTATTTCGGCCTCATGATTGTTGGGCGTGAGGAAGATGTCTATAAAATTTTCCTCGCCTTTTCGAGAGCCTATCCCCGATCCAACGGACACTGCCCCAGCTGGTGACACATTAGGAATGACTTCATCGTCCACCCAAGTTGCTTGATTGGTCTTCTGTACGTCCAGCGCCGATGCGATGACAACAATTGGAATCTGGGAGTTGTTCTTCAACCGCAACCAGATGCCAAGACCGATTTCTCCGTCGCGCAAAGGTTTTCGAGGTCCAATATGGTCAATCGCGAGGTACACGTATGGCTTTGAAGTGTCGATGACAAACGTGCTGTTCACGTTTGGGGAGGCTTGCTGGCACCTTGCCAATCCGACGTAGGAAGAAAGTAGAAGAACACTGACGAGAAAACAGGTTTTATTCATGGTTGTATCGCCGCGCCTTTGCCGCTTGTAAATGCGGGCTTGGAATCTCTGCTGCCATTCTCAGTCTTGATCAGGATTTTAAATTCGGGCAACTTGAACGAGTCGCCTTTCTGCCAGTCAACTCGTTCACTCCCATAGCTAATGCTCAGATTATAAGAGGCGTAGCGGCTCGATGGGTATATTGTGTTTGCAATACCGTTCATGACATTGAACATTACCTGATACGCTCGAAGCTCTGTAGCGTTGCTTGTAGGGTTCTTGCCAGCAGCAAACCCCGAGCTGACCCAAGCAGAAGCGTCCGCAACATGTGACCCCTCATGAGCCGCAACGCCGCCGGCGTAATCTCCAGTCATTGCATCTGGTTTGAACGTCACATTTATGTTCTGACCCGTTCGATTGTCTTCGCTCTTGTTTCCGTTTGCAATTCCGCTAACCTCAGTTACCCCAGCTGGCTCCGAAATATTGGCATCGAAGCGCACGTTCACTCCATTGTCAACACCTTTAGCTCCATAGGCGTCAATTGCCCGTTGCGCGGAATCCTTATCCGCACCCGCACCCATGTTGCTTACCGCTGCTTGTGCGGCAGCGAGTGCTTTCGCAAAATTCTGATCATTCGTTGAATTACACTCTGTGCTGTCTTCGCAGACATACATTCCCGTCGGATCTGTGAAGGCCAGAGGGTTGTTCAGACTGTAGCTGTACATATTCCACGACTGGGGGTTCTCGATCTTGACCCCGACATTTCCGGGATCTGGTGACATAAAACGGCCCATCGTACTGGGGAAGTACCTTGCTCCGAAGTAGTCGAGCCCCGACTCCATGTCTCTTTCTTTGCCGGTGAACTTATAATTTTGCGGGCAGGTATTTACGATTGTCCGTTCGCCTCCGAAGGGATAAAAATCAGCGTCATAACATACAGTTATTTGTCCACTTTGTACCATCGTGCGTGACGTGCCAAGGTGATCCGCAAAGTAGTAGAAAACCGCATTCGATGAATTGCGCCGAGCAGTTCGTTTTCCACCAAAGAAAGCATATTCATTGAATCCCGAATTTGCCGTGCTTCCAGTCATGTCAGTTTCGTCCAGCAGATCTGACCCCATTCCGTACCAATAGATTTTACCGCTGGATTTTTCTACACGCTTGCCGTCGCCATCGTATGTGTACGTTACTCCACCAACACTTGATATACGATTCTCAGCATCGTAAGTGTACCCACCAGTGGTCATGTTTCCCGCTGCGTCATACAGATATGTGCTGACTTGATTTAAGCTGCTCGCTCCGACACCAAAACCACTCTCTTGTGTACAGCCAGAATATTGTGGCGTAATACCGCCAAGCGAAAGAAGATTTCCCCATCCGTCATAGCCGAAAATTTCGCCCCAACAATGGGTACCCGTTGTTGCCCCCGTTTGGGCAGTGCCGATTCTGTTGAGAGTGTCATACGTAAAACTCTGACTACGTGTTGTGTCTCGATTGTTTGAAATTGACACAACGTTGCCGTTGTTCGTGCCTGCCGCACCAAAGTTGTAAGTAAAGTCCATGACGTTGCCAATCGGCGAATCTGTGCAACTTGATGGCGTTGGACTACCAGCGCTCACCGAAGTCCGGCACGGCTGGAGGCGGGGATTATCGTAGAAAACCGAAGTGATGTTGGCACCGTTTGTTACAGATGTTAGCGCACCAGTAGGATCATGCACTCCAAGAGTTGCATAGTTGATTGAGTTCCCTGTATCAATCGCACTCGTTGCTTGGTTCGCTCCATTGTAACTGTACCCAACCACAGCACCGCTAGGATATGTAAGGTAAGTAACGTTGCCCATGGAATCGTAGAGATAACCTGTTGTTTTTGTAACGCCAGCAATTGTCCGACGGTCGAATAGCGGCCTGCCCATTGGGTCATAGCTCCAGGCTTCCGTCCCGGCTTGATCCGCCATTCCGGTGCGCCTTCCAATTCCTGCTGTAATTGTCAAACCATTAGAGGAGGTTTGGTCATAGTAATAACTCACCACTGCCGTGCCCGAAGGCAATAAGCCATTAACACACGTTTGCTGTGAATACGCTTTTCCAGTCATGCGATGCAGAGCGTCATAGCAATAGCTGATGATTTGAGTGGACGTAGAGCCTGCGAGTGCATTTGGAGCAGGCGAGGTCTTCTGCAACAAATTGCCATCAGCGTCATAACTGTAGCTGATTGTGCCCGATTCAGGATTGGTCGCCGTTAGAAGACGCGACAACGAGTCGTAGGTAAATGTCCGTATGCGCCATTTTGAGGAATCGGTTGTGCCGCCATGTTGCTCCACACGGGTCAGATTGTTAAGGCCGTCATACGAGTAAAGTGTTTGTAGCGTTACTGCTGGAGCAAATTCCAGTTGTATCTTAGTTGACCAAATCTGCCTCGATGGCGTTATTGAACGATCATAAAGAACCATGTTGCCATCTGTCTGCATCAGCAATTCATAGTAGCCGTTTTCCGAAACCACGCAATTTCCTGGATAAAGCGTACCGGTTATTCCAATACCATTGCCGACGTAACACGACGGATATGCAATGGAGCCGGACACAGGGCTTTGTGCGGTGTTGGCGCTCCATGCTGTGCTGTAAATAATCAGACGGCCATCAGCTTGCAGGGTAGCGATATTCGCTGTTCCAGTACCCAATGTTGTGCTGGACCACAGCAAAGCGCCATTTACGTCATAAATGGCAAGACGACCATCCGATTGCATGAGAGCATAGCTACCAGGATGCCCGTACGTGCCAGACACCCAAGTTAACTGATTAAGCTGGTGGTCATAGATTTGCAACTCGCCATTATTCATTTGGGCAAAGGTCATTCCTGTTGCTGAGAACAGGCATTGCCCCTCGCTCAATCTTTGCCCAACGAAAAGTGTATCGCCGACTGAGCACGAAGAGGGGGGTAAAGTGCTGCCATTCGATGCCCGGTATGTTCCTACTTGCCATCTGAAATCGTAGAGCACCAGGTTTCCATCGTTCTGCACATAAACCGGGCCATCGGGAGTTCCAGAAGTGCCAGTGGACCAGAGCGCCTGACCGGTCGGACCATTGAGCACGAAATTGCCGTCCGATTGAAGGGTTGCGGTGCTATTGGCTGCGCTGACAGCAGTCACTGGAGGTTCGTCGACTTCCACTAATCGGCCTAGTGCATCGATACGGCTTCGACGATCTTTACCAGCGGCGTCAGTGACGGTGACTATCGGAAATTGGCTGTAATCGGTTGTTGATGAGCTGCCATCTTGGTAGACGGTTGCGGTGACTCGACCTAAAGCATCATAGACTGTGCTTGTTATGCCGTCCGTTGGGCTTGACGTGGGTCGGTGAGGATTGCTTACGGTTGATACCCGACCGAGTGCATCGTAAGTTGTATCGACTGTATCAGTACCACTCGGATCAGACGTTACTTTGCTATGAGTGGTGCGGCCCAAACCATCTAAATCGCCTTCGACCGAAAAGGTGAGGGATGGATTTATTCCGCTTGTTGCTGTGAAGGACGGAGGCTGCGAATCATTGTAAGACCATTGACTGAATCCACGGTCTGGAACGGTCTTGGTCAAGATCCTGTGGTAAAGATCATAGGTGGAAGTCGTCAACCCTAAGTTGGCATCTTGAAAGAAAAGTGGTAACGCAGTATTGAAATCGTAATCAACAAAAGCAGATTGCAGCAAAGCATTTTGTGTCTGGGTGACATATGCCCCTGCAAAGTTTATTCCACTTTGAAAGCCGGCCCCATAAGTATTCGTAGTGGTATGAAGCCCAGGATCGGTGATTTTATAAGGCGTGCCAGTATCGTAATATTGCGTGGTAGTGGTGAGCATTCCTCCTGTCGTATTTAGCCAGTGACTTTCGGATGTACGATTGCCCCTCACGACAGGGGAAGTTGTATCAAGTTGAGTGGTTACGCCGGATGGCTGCAAACAGCATTCGTCATACCCGTAGGTCACTTTTGCGATTTGAGCGCCACTACCGTCGTAAGTCGTGATTGAACCGATTCGGTCTAAGAGGTTGAAAGCCAGGAAAGAAGCCGCTTGAGGTGAGCCATCAAAAGCTTTGTATGTATAGTCTATTCTGCGTTTGAGCGTGCCATCATAGTCGAATTCTCTTGTCTCCATGACCTCGCCGTAAGAGCCGGAAAATGCACCCGAAACCCCGGGAACGGTGAACGACAAATTGTTGTCGTAGTCCGTTTCGACTCTTGAGGATTTTCCGCTAGGCCAAGTTGTTGTCACGACAGTCGGAAAAACATTCGTCACTCCAGACCCACCAGTGAGCACGTTCCATGGATCATTTATAGACCGGTAGCTGGTCGTGACCTTTTTCAATAAATGGGTTGATTCCACCGAGCCTTGATAGTAATCGGTTTCAGTCTCATATCCATTGCAGGATGATCCGAGCAATCCAAAACCGTGAACAGTTGCATTTCCAAGAGGATCCGTCTCCACGCCACCTGAATAAGTCCACTTCTGTGGGCCTTTTCCATCATTTTGCGTCTACGGTGCGTGATGCTACTCCACGTCCTGCAACGGTCGGAGCGCTGGGATCGCAACTTCCAATTCCAGCCCAGGTGTAGGAGATTGAACCTCCAGTCGGAAGAGTAATTTTGGTTAGACTTCCGTAATTGACCGACGGACTGTCACCCGGATTGCGGTCACTGTATTCAAATGTCCAAGCTAGGCTGGATGACCAAGAAACACCATTGTAGATAACAATACTTTGAATGACGGTGGCAGGGGCACTTCTCTCAGCTATGGGAAATTCCAGATCATTGAAAAAACCTGTAGTTTGAAAATTTGACTGCACAGTCATTGTGGCAGTACAGACCTTAATGATTTGCGTTGTGTTCCCATATCCTGGAAATGAGTAGGTCGCCGCTGAGTTGGGAAGCATGCCCAAGGCCATGACTATTGCGAGAAATACCGACATTGGGGTAAGCCGTTCCGTCATACCAGATATTGGTTCCGTCAAGTGTTTCTGCACCATTAGACGTCTTTCCCATTTCATGTATTGCACCATCAATCGTCCCCGCCCTGTAAACAAGAAGAGATGATCCCTTGGCGAAAATTGATTGGCCTGCCCCGAACGTGTCAGGACTGGCGAGAATAATCTTGAGGCCGCCGCCTCTGTAAGTCCAAAATGGACTACAAGTATTTTGATTCGAGCAGTTTGCTTGGGGTACCCACCGACTCGGGTTGTAGATCACTTGCGGCGCATAATGTATCTCACCTCGTTGTGGCAGCGAAGTGAGGGGAATATGCAGATTTAAAAAGCCGTTCCAAATATTCACAGAGTCAAGATCGCCACCACGGTATGTGCCATAAGGAGTAAATCCCATTCCCAGAATATTGTCGTCCTGAGCGTAAGAAGACAGGCTCCCTGCAAAGAACAAGACAGCAGTGATTACTAACTTTGTTAGCTTCATTTATTCAATTCCTTAACGCCCAAGATAGCCCGGAGCTGGAAGGCAAGTATTATGTTTTAGCTGGGGCTGGAAGAGGCTACCAGAGTTCAATTGATTGTGACAAGAAAATTATTAACGCTGCTGCTTTCATTAGGCACTGACCCTTTAGATATAAAAGCAATGACAAAAACAGGATATAGCTACAGTGCAGGTAGCAAGCGGCCATGACCTTGTAGCAAAGTGAGATTCTTTAGTCACAAATTGGACTGCACGCATGAAAATTAAATTGCTTTGCAAGGATGCTTTGTCAAGATGTACTAGTTCGCAATTGGTTTAAGCACAAGAATGCGCTAGGATAAAGCTACGCCATTAAGTCTTTATCACTGATGAATACGGATTGGAAATAAGAGAGACTTGGCGCCGTACCGCACGGATCGCAATGTAAAAGGCCGCAGCGAGCGCCACGGCCTTGATGATCCTAAGACGAAGTTTCTTATCCGGCTTTGGCGGTAACCAGTACTGAATCTTCCTGTCTGTTTAGTTTGGGCAGCGGCATGAAGCGCAATATCAGAATAAGCAGAGCAGAGAGCAAGGTAAGGCCAGCTGTCAGATAGAAGGGCACGCTCCAGCCTCCATACTTTAGAAAGAGCTGCGCCGCGATGCCGCCGCCGCCGATGGAAGCTACGCCTTTAGCGGTATAGAGAAAGCCGTAGTTTGAGGTGGCGCATTTGGCTCCATAGTAGTCGCCAATGATGGCTGGGAAGAGCGCGAACATGCTGCCCCAGGTAAAGAAGACGGCGACCATGGTAGTGATAAACCAGGCGCCGGAACGCCCGCCGATAGCAAACATGGCAAGGAGACAAGCTGCCTGAAAAGTAAATGGGATAAACATGGCCATCTCGCGTCCGACGAGATCAGAAAACCAGCCCCAGAAAATTCTGCCTGCGCCATTCGCCAGGCGGCTCCAGGAGAGTCCGACAACGATGGCTGCTGCGGGAATCGCCATGCTCTTGCCAAACGGGGAAGCCTGCGCGGTGATCATCAGGCCGCCAACGGAAGTAAGAATAAAAGCGACGTAAAGCACCCAGAAATGCGGGGTCGCAAGCATCTGCGCACTGTTGAACTGTTCCGTGTTGCGCCGGATGCGAGGAGAGATTGCCTTCCTGGCTGCAGGAGAAATATTGAAGTCCGGCCCTGGGTTGTGCAAAACCTGCGCGGCAACAATGATGAGCAGCGCTTGTCCGATGCCGGTATACAAGAAAGCTGTTTTGTAATCTGAGTGAGCGATAATGCGGGCGATGATAGGAATGAAAATCGCCGAGCCCGCGCCGAAGCCCGCGGTAATGAAACCTGAAACCGTACCACGTTTGTCAGGGAACCATTTCAGGGCGGTCGCAATGGATCCGCTATAGATGAAAGCCGCACCGACACCGGCAGTGCCGTAGAGGACATAGAGCTGAATCAAGGTGTTAGCGTAGCCCATGCCAGTCCAGCCAATGCCGACCAGCAGGCCGCCTAAAGTCAGAAAGATGCGTGGGCCAAGCCGGTCAATCAGCCAGCCTTCTACGGGTGTGATCCAGGTTTCAAGGAAAATAAACAGCGTGAAAGCCCATTGGATTGCGGGTAAACCCCAGCTTTTGTGAGCGGCCTGGAGTGGAGCAACAAACAGCGTCCAGGCATATTGAAGGTTAGCTATCATAATCATAGCTATGACGGCGCTTCCGAACTGAATCCATCGCTTGCTCATAACGTCATCTCCAGAGTTTATGTTTTTTGCGCCGCCGCGCTACGGCGCTCGGCCAGTAATTTGGTACAAGCGTAAACAGCGCGTGTGTGGGGCATAGGATGGCCGATACGTTCTCCGACCTCCAGCACCGCGCCTACGATTGCTTCAACTTCCAGCGGTCGTCCTGCTTCCAGATCCTGCAGCATGGAGGTCTTATGTTCGCCTACCTTTGCTGCTCCTGCCATGCGCTGCTCTACTGATACTTGCAGCTTTACTCCTAGTTTCTCCGTCAGCGCTTCTGTTTCCTGCATGATGTTGCGTACTAACTCAGTAGTTTCAGGATAGTTTAATATCTGGGCAAGCGTAGCTCCAGTTAAAGCGCTAATAGGATTAAACGCTACATTGCCTAGTATCTTTACCCAGATCTCATTGCGAAGGTGCGTAGTTACCGGCGCTCGCAACCCAGATGCAATCAGCGCCTCGGCTATCTTCTTAATCCGTTCTGACCGTGATCCATCCGGCTCACCCAGCGTTATCCTGTTGCCTTCATTGTGCTGTACAACGCCAGGCTCGCTGATTTCGGTAGCAAAGTAAATCAATGACCCAATCACCCGTCGCGCTTCAATCGCCTGTGAAACTACGCCTCCGGGATCTACACGCTCCAGTCTCGTGCCTGCCAGCGGACTGTTATCCCCCTGAAAGTACCACCACGGAATTCCATTCTGCGTGCTGACGAATGTAGTGTCCGGTCCGATTACCGGCGCTAGTTGCGCCGCCAGTGGTGGTAGACCGTGAGCTTTGACGCAGAGAAATACCACGTCCATGGTGCCAGCGTCTTTTAAGTCAGCCACCAGCCTTGGCCTCGCGACGAAATCATCATCGGCGCTTACCACGCGGACACCTTTTTCCTGCATCGCCTTCAGATGCGGTCCACGCGCATGCATGGTTACGTCATATCCCGCGCGGGCCATCTTGGCGCCTATATACGCGCCTACGGCCCCGGCTCCTACTATCAGATATTTCACTGTGGCCCGCCTGAAAATGCTGCTGCTACTGCGCGGCGTTGGATCTTGCCCGTTGCAGTGCGGGGAATTTTGTCTACAATCAAAATCTTTTTCGGAACTTTAAAGTCCGCCAGATGCTTCTTGCAGTGTTCCATCAGCATGGCTTCGGTCTGCGGCTCTTTTAGTACCACGGCAATCGCCACTTCCTCGCCCCATGTTGGATGCGGCATGCCAAACGCCACGGCCTCCGCCACGCAGGGATGAGTCATCATTACTTCATCAATCTCCAGGGGAGCAATTTTTTCTCCGCCGCGGTTGATCAATTCTTTTATGCGTGCCGTAAGGTGTAGATATCCATCACCGTCAATCATTCCCTGGTCGCCCGTGCGGAACCAGCCATTGGTAAATGATTTTGCGTTTGCTTCAGGATTATTCTCGTAACCTTCAATCACGTTCGGTCCCTGGATCACCACTTCACCAAGCGTTCCGCTGGGCAGCAGGTTGCCATCTTCATCCATGATCCCCACTTTCACTCCGGTACCCGGCCCAACGGAGGAAGCTTTGCTCTCTCGCGGCGGTAAAGGGTTAGAGCACATCTGGTGCGAAGCTTCCGTCATGCCATAAGCTTCCAGCACCGGGACCTGAAGTAGATTTTCCAGCTTCTCTTTCAACGCTGGTGACAGCGCCGAACTGCAGGAGCGTACAAAGCGCAGCTTCTCAATCCCTTCCGGCTTTTCATTCAATCGCGCTGTTGAGAGCTGATGGATCGTAGGGACGCATGAATACCAGGTCGCGCCATGCTCGCGCAGCGTCCGCCAGAAACTCATGGGATTGAATTTGCTTGGCACCACTACCGTGCCGCCCGTAAGAAACGTAGAAAGTGTTGAAGCCACCAACCCATGGATATGGAACAACGGCATCACGCATAGTGAAACATCATTGGCCTTCAACTGATAGGTCTCGGCAATGTTCTTGCATGAGACAGCCAGATTCTTGTGTTTCAACGGTACGCGTTTTGGCCGGCCCGTGCTTCCGCTGGTATGCAGTACCAGTGCAACGTCCTCCGGCTCTGTTCTGGCAACGGGGACACGCTTTGGAGCGCCCACAATGCTCACGTTGCCTCGTTCATCCATCTGCACCACGTAGATCGGAATTTTCAAATGCTCGGCTGCTTTGCGCGCGTCTTCCGCGCCTTCCGGCGGTACCAGCAATACCTTGGCGCTAGTGTCTTCCAGATAGAAGGTGAACTCGTCAAAGCGGTAGGCCGGATTTAACGGCGCTGCAGTTCCGGCAATAGCGCCTGCCAGGAATGCGACGATGGTCGGAAAGCCATTGGGCAGCACATTGGCCACGCGGTCGCCCTTGCGAATACCCATTCCTGCCAGGTCTTCTGCCATTCCCATGATCTGGCGGCGCAATGACTCGTAAGTGATTACAGTTGCGGTTTCAGGAATGATGATGGCGGTGGAATTCCCAGGGGCGGTGTTCAACAGCGAAGGAAGGTCATTCATTAGAGCTTGGCTCCGAGAAAAAAGGGGGTCTTGCCTTCGTTCAGCTTGCGCGGCGGCAAGTATATACCAGATAAAAGATGATGCAAGTGCCACGATCTTTGTCGCCCGCCGGCCCAAATTCAGCCACTTACAGCTGACTTAAACTCAGCAACCACGGGCATTCGCACATCATCTCTGTCCTCAGGGTAACTCAAATACGGCGTCATTGCGGTAAGGATTCGTCAAGTACTCTGCAAAAATGCCATTTTGGCAAACTCTTAATTTTGCTGGATGTCATTAAAAATGTGGATTAAAAGGCCCCGTCACTGGCACAATGTTTGCTCAAAGGGAACTAAAAGGACAAACATCCGATCAGGGAGAAGGCCGCGAATGTCTTTAAAACACTTACTCCTGAAACCATGGTTTACAAAGCAACGATTTACAAAACAGCGCCTTGCCATGACTCTGCTGTGCGCCCTCCCCTTCATCGCTCCGTCCATGCTTGTTCAATTAATGATTCCACAATCACTGCCGGCTCAATCCTCGGCCGCTCAAAAAAACGGATCAGTCTGTTCGCGGTACTGCTCCTCGCTCCGCCGCCACGGACTATCCCGCGCATGCTGTACAAGAAAATGTCCAGATCGGCGCCTCGCTCCTTACGCATAAAGAACTCAAGAAAGCCTTTGCGACTGACGTGAACCAATGCTGCGTCGTGGTAGAAGTCGCCTTTTATCCGGCAAAAGATAATTTCGTAAAAATCTCTCTGGATGATTTCATGTTGCGGGAGCATGGAATGGAGTTGGGAACCAGGCCATCCACGGCTGTTGTCCTTGCGGCGCGTCTTGAAGTCATACCTGCTAAGCCGGACCACGAGCATACACCCGGCGTTTCCAGCTCAACCCAGGTTGGTTATGAGCGCACCCGGGGAACCAATCCGGACCCAACCCAACCGTCAAATCGCAGTGGCATTTATGAGCGCGATAGCATCGGTGTCGGTATTCCCATCGGCGGAAAATCACCCAACACAACGGAAGGTGCCACTGCCTCCGGTAACCGTCAGGCCATTGAAACTGAACTCAAAGAAAAAGGCCTTCCTGAAGTCAGTGCCTGGCAGCCCATTGCCGGCTATCTTTATTTCTCTGTTCCCAAAAAGAATAAAAACGGCTACGAACTGGTTTATACCGTGGACGATAAAAAGGTCGTTCTGGCTCTCAAGTAATCTGCTCCTTCGTCAATGAAAGACATGCCATCTCAAGATCTCGAGGGGTGAGAACAAGTCATCTCAAGATCTTGAGTGTAAGAACACGCCATCTCGAGGTGCAAAGAGACGTCATCTCGAGTGGCCGTAAAGCGAGCAAGCGTTGTCTTCAGCTTGCGAGTAGGCCCGAGAGACCTTGCGCTTGTGGTGTTTGATTGGAAGGGCAGCCCTTCAGGCTACATAACTCCACAAAACCGTTTTAATCTGTCATCCTGAGCGGAGCGCCTGGAAACTCTGGTCCAAAATGAAATCTGTCGCGCGTAGTCGAAGTTGAGCCGCTAAGCGGGCGTTTGAGCCCGCTGGCGAAATCCCGAGCGTAGTCGAGGGAGCTCCAAAGGACCCCGAGGATGTGTCCTCTGCCATGCAGACGCAAGGCGTTCTCTCAAAAACATTATGCCTGCTTTCATTTGCGGCTCATCCATCACATCTGCCTGATCACGCTCTGCAACTCAATCACCTCCAGATGCTCCGGACACTCCGCCCAATTGTGCAGCCAGCACACAATCACATCGCAGTCTTTGGCGCCGTGTTTGTGCGCCAGGAATCTGCGGCTCTCAAATTCAAACTCAATCCGCACCCGCTGCCACCGTCCCGGCTCAACTTCGCGCATTGCCTCGCAGTCAGGGAACTCGGCCTGTATGCGCATCACCACAAAACCAAGCCTCGCTGCCAGCATTCCAAACAGAAAGATCACTCCGGACTCGTTCACCGGTCCATTCGTAATGCTCGCCGGCCCCAGCGGCGGCCCATACACCGGACGGTCCTGAAGCAGCTTCGGCTTCTGCGTCAAC
>Ga0206965_10180_pt1 | contig 19732 bp, 14 predicted proteins | sample Alteio_BWOrgHeat_26_FD_152973 | JGI IMG/M metagenome (GOLD analysis project Ga0206965, IMG submission 152973) | Enriched cells from forest soil in Barre Woods Harvard Forest LTER site, Petersham, Massachusetts, United States -... | ecosystem: Environmental > Terrestrial > Soil > Temperate forest >...
GCCGCCCAGCGTAAAGGCTGACCAAGTATATGCTTTCAAGGCTTTTACACTTTTAAATTTCACGAAAGGATCTGTCTTATTCACCAAAATGGCAACCGAGAACTTCACACCAGCGGTCTTGCTTCTCAACTGAACTCTCGTATCTTCGGTAGCTAATACTTCTTTCACAAAAGTAATGGCACCCGGTATAGATGTGCCATCAATGGTATCATAAGTATGATGATCAACCGGGGTAATAATGGATTGATCAAAAAACGTTGCAGCCTTGCCAGGAGTCAGACGATACATTATGCCCAGATAGCACAAATTATCAGTACCGATTTCGCACAAAGTCAATCGCAGAGCATTAGTTGCAGGGCTGTCCGCATTAACGATACCCATATCGGTAGTCTGGGCGGAGCGGGCATTTCCATATTGAGTATTCAATGCAGTAAAGATGCCAAGCAAAGTCGGGAAAGTACTGGCATAAGTGGTCGAGGCATTCATTAATCGGGTCAAAATAGGTTTCACCGTCTTCAAAGACATTTTATTAATATCTTTCAGCATACTTGGGAAAAAAGCCAAAGTCGTTTCAGAAGATGTGCCCGAAGTAAAAGTAACTAATTTATATGCTAAACGAGCCGCTACCTTTATATTCCCCATAGACTGATTTTTTGTTAATGACTTACCCACTTTAGTCGCCTCATCAGTTTCCCTTTTGCCGATAGAGGCAATCAGAAGTGCCAGTTGAGGCTCCACAAGGGCAAGCATGGCATTCTTGTTTCCGCCCACGTTATCCGCCTCAAGACGCGACACATGGTCTTCAAAAAACAGGACAATATCATCATTCGAGATGTTTGCATCCATGAACTGCGTTTCAGAAAGTCTATCAATTAATATCATCTTTTTATTTTATTTAAGGCTGCAAATATACAAAAACTTTTATTTATAAAACAAATTTCAGATATTACTTTTTGAAAATAATTTCTTATTTTAACTATAAATATCAAAATAAGTCAATAAATTTTTGATTTCGTCATGTCCTCAAAATTCGGTCATTGACCTTTCAAAAAGCATTTAATCCATTCCATCTCATTATCCAGCCTGTTGCAAAATTTTCTGCTTTGGCATATTGCAACAAATTATCCATAGCCTCACGATTTGATTTATGGCACCCTAACTTCTTAGGGTGCCATAAATCATTTGATTTTTTTGCATAAAGAAGTTAGGGTGCCATAAATCACATGATTTTTTTGCATAAAGAAGTTAGGGTGCCATAAATCAAATGATTTGCCATACACTAACTTCTTAGGGTGGTATAAATCATCTGATTTTTTTGCATAAAGAAGTTAGGGTGGCATAAATCACATGATTTATGCCACCCTAAGAAGTTACTGTTGATTAATCACCTCGATTAGCCCCTATGTAACAAGTTATTGCAGCCCCATCACAGCCGTTTGCCACATCCTAACTTTTTTCTATATTTCAAATAGGAATCCTACTCCTTATATATATACATTTTTCCTTTCCATTGCGGGAATGATTTCTTTTTTCTTAACTTTGCCACTCACCAAAATATTAACGATTATGAAAACTCTGATTCTTTTAATCATTTCTTCAGCGACATCATTGATGTTCGCACAATCTGTAATGTTCCAAAAACAAATGAATTCAAACAATCCTACTGCGCAGGCATTGTGTATTAACAAAACCAATGATGGAGGGTTTGTTATTGCGATGGACACGATGACTTTCGCATGTGTTAATGCCAGCACTACCGTTATCAGAACGGATAGTAATGGAACTATTGTCTGGTCAAAAAATTTCTATTGGGTGCTGGGTGCCGAATATTATATCATTAATTATGTTCAGCAAACTTCTGACAATGGATTTATTGTTGTTGGTAATACCATCGAATCTTCGACTCAATACAGTTTCATGATCAAGACAGATTCTAATGGTGATTTTTTGTGGTGGCATCGATACTTGACTCCGACAAATACTATTATTTCCGGAAGTGGATTTACTCCTGCTATATTATTTAATTTCGGTATGCAAGCCAAGGAAATGGATGATCATGGCTTCATCGTGGTCGGAGTTTCTTATGATAATTCTGACAGTCTGTATTCATACAGGGTGATCAAGACGGACAGTATGGGCAATGTGATATGGATCAAAAATTATAATCCCAGTATATATTTAGGCGGATGTAAACTTGCATTGGTGGGTAATAACAGCACCCAGGGATTTGTTATCTCAGGATATGGAGTAGATTCAGCCGTCAATGGTGCGGGGCATGCTTTTGTTACCTCAATAGATTATCAGGGTTCAGTTTTATGGGCAAAGAAATATTTATTTAACGAAGATGCAGGCAATGCAATAGAAAAGTGCAGTGATAATGGTTTTATAATAACAGGCTATGAGCGAAATAATATGGCACCTTACATCATGGCATTAAAAATTGATAGTGTTGGGAATGTTCAATGGTCTCAATTTTACGGGACAATTATTAATCATTTGAGTTTGGCAAATTCAGTAAAACAAACCAGTGACGGTGGTTATATTTTGGGTGGGAATTACTTGGTAACACCTGATGACGGACAAGCTGTATTAGTGAAGATAAATTCCTCAGGAGACCTTCAATGGGGCAGGATTTATTATGGAAACAATAGATATTCCTATATGCTGGATTTAACTGTAACTGATGATGGAGGATATGCTTTTTGCGGCTGCATCTATGATTCTATTCCTAATCAGGGCGCATCGAGTGTCTATTTAGTCAGAACAGATTCTTTGGGGAATACCGGTTGTTTTGACAGTGCTTTTACTTTTATTCAAATGCCTGGGAATTTACATTCAGTGACTTATTCGCCTTTGGTAACTTCTGAAACAATTTCAGTTGATGAACCAGCGTCCTGCTCTATGGTAAATCAGCCAATAACATCAGTTAATATCTGTTCAACACTTGGTATTGAAAATAGCAATGAGAATATTAATACTATAAATGTTTTCCCCAATCCCTTCACCACCGCTACCACCCTCACCATTCAAGGCACCTGTCATAACCCCTCCTTATTCATCTACAATCTTCTTGGTCAGGTCGTAGAGACGTTACATGCAACGTCTCTGCAATCAGGCACGAATACACAATTAACGATTAACCGTGAACGATTAGCAAGCGGCATGTATTTCTATAAAGTGATTGATGATAATAAGGAAGTCATCGGCATCGGGAAGATGGTTATCGAATAGGCATGAATTATGATTCTGAAATATCAGGATCATAATTCATAACCGAAAGAAAACTATCTTTGCCCCCGAATGAAAAACATACGCAACTTCTGCATTATTGCACATATTGACCACGGTAAGAGTACCCTGGCAGATAGACTTTTAGAGTTTACAAAGACCGTTTCCACACGCGATGCCCAAGCCCAGGTGCTTGATGATATGGACCTCGAACGCGAGCGCGGCATCACCATCAAAAGCCACGCTATTCAGATGAATTATGAATTGGACGGGCATCATTATGTCTTGAATCTGATAGATACTCCCGGGCATGTGGACTTCTCTTATGAGGTCTCCCGATCCATTGCTGCCTGCGAAGGAGCATTGCTTGTAGTAGATGCGGCACAGGGGATTCAGGCACAGACCATCTCGAATCTTTATCTTGCTTTGGAGAATGATTTGGAAATAATTCCTGTCTTGAATAAGATAGATCTTCCTTCTGCCAATCCCGAAGAAGTGAAGGATCAGATCGTTGATTTGGTAGGCTGCAAACGTGAGGATATTATCCCTGCCAGTGCCAAAACCGGGCTTGGTATTGAAGATATCTTGTATGCAATTATTCATAGGATTCATGCCCCCAAAGGTGATCCACATGCGCCATTGCAAGCACTTATCTTTGATTCTGTATTTAATTCTTTTCGTGGAATCATAGCCTATTACAAAGTGGTGAATGGAGAGATTAAGAAGGGCGAACGCGTTAAGTTTGTTAATACCGAGAAAGAATATTTCGCTGAAGAAATAGGTATTCTTAAATTGGATAAGATTCCCAAGAACGTTGTAAAGACGGGTGATGTAGGATACATCATCTCTGGAATTAAAGAAGCCAAGGAAGTGAAAGTCGGCGATACCATTACCTCCCTCGAGCGTCCTTGCGCTGAAGGCATCAAAGGTTTTACGGATGTCAAGCCAATGGTTTTTGCTGGCATCTATCCAGTTGATACTGATGATTATGAAGAGTTGCGAGCTTCTATGGGGAAGTTGCAATTAAATGATGCTTCCTTAGTCTTTGAGCCGGAAAGTTCTGCTGCTCTTGGCTTTGGTTTTCGTTGCGGCTTCCTTGGAATGCTGCACATGGAAATCATCCAGGAGAGATTAGAACGCGAGTTCAATATGACCGTCATTACTACTGTTCCCAACGTTTCTTATCATGCCTTCCTCACCAATGGCGAAGATTATATAATAAATAATCCATCCGACATGCCAGACCCTGCCAAACTATTGAAGATCGAGGAGCCTTATATCAAAGCACAAATCATTACTAAGTCAGAATATATTGGTGCCATTATGACTCTTTGTATTAATAAAAGGGGTTTAATAAAAGGACAATCTTATCTCACAACGGATCGTGTGGAACTGAGTTTCGAGATGCCTTTGGCGGAGATTGTATTTGATTTCTATGATAGATTAAAGACTATCTCTAAGGGATATGCTTCCTTCGATTATCACCCCATTGGCTACCAGGAATCATCTTTGGTAAGATTGGATATTCGTTTAAATGGAGAACCAGTTGATGCGCTCTCTGCTTTGATTCACAGAGATAATGCTTATAATTTCGGGAAGAAGATTTGTGAGAAATTAAAGGAATTACTTCCACGTCAGCAATTTGAAATCGTCATTCAAGCCTCCATAGGTGTAAAGGTAATAGCCCGTGAAACAGTTAAGGCTCTAAGGAAAGACGTAACCGCCAAATGTTATGGAGGAGATATTTCCCGTAAAAGAAAGCTCCTCGAAAAACAAAAGGCAGGCAAGAAAAGAATGCGCCAAGTGGGGAATGTGGAAATACCACAATCAGCTTTCCTGGCTGTGTTGAAGTTGGATTAAATAATAGGATGATGAAGGTAAAATATGATAAAGAAGTAGATATTCTCTACATTGTTTTCAGTGAAAAGAAGATCATTGAGAGTGATGAAGGTAAGCCTGGCATCATTTTGGACTATGATAAAGAAGGCTCTATTGTTGGGATAGAAATCTTAGATGCTTCCAAGAAGATGAAGCATCCAACAAAGGTTGAATACGAAATTATTTAAATAAAACCTTTATGGAAAACGAACTTATCTTCGGCATCCGTCCTGTAATAGAAGCCATCAAAGCAGGGAAAGAAATAGATAAACTCTTCTTCCAGAACAGCTTGAATGGTGAGTTGATTCAAGAACTAAAAGCCCTAATCAGAAAGAACAATATCCACTTTCAATATGTCCCGATAGAGAAACTCAATCGAATGACTTCAAAGAATCATCAAGGGGTTGTCTGTTTCATTTCTAATATCACTTATTATTCTATTGAAGATGTTCTTCCAACAATCTTTGAAGCTGGTAAAGTTCCTTTGTTAGTGATATTAGATAGGATTACCGATGTAAGAAATCTTGGTGCAATTGCACGCACTGTCTATGTTTCAGGAGCCGATGCTTTAATCATTCCTACACGTGGCGGTGCCCAGATTAATGCAGATGCTATTAAGACTTCTGCTGGTGCTTTGCATAAAGTAAGTGTGTGCCGTGAGAACAATTTGAAGGATACGATTGATTATCTTAAAGCCAGTGGTGTCCATGTTATCGCCTGCACGGAGAAGACTACGAACATGTATTATGATATGGACTTCACTATACCTACAGCCATCATTATGGGCTCTGAAGATGATGGTATTTCCGCTGAATACATCAAGCGAAGTGACGATTCTATGGCAATTCCAATGGTAGGTGATTTAGGTTCCTTGAATGTGTCGGTTGCCGCAGGAATTGTTTTATTTGAAGCCGTAAAACAAAGAATAAAGTCGGCGGTTCCTATTAAATAAATGGCTCGTTCCAAAAGAAATACCGAAGCATTTTTCCTCCTGATAATTCTAATCATAGGAGCAGGGTTTCGATTTTATAATTACTTCGGATGGTCTCTTTCAAATGATGAATTAAGTGCAATATCTCGCACAAGATTTTCATCATTTAGTGAAATGATTAGCCAGGGAGTAATGGTAGATTTTCATCCTGCCGGCGTTGAAACATTTTTGTTTTATTGGATGAAATTATTTGGAGAATCTGTAATGATTATCCGCTTACCTTTCGTAATAGCAGGGATTTTCTCTATCCTGTTTGCATACCTCATTGCAGAGAGATGGTTCAACAGAACAACGGGTTTATTTGCTGCTATGGCTTTGGCTTGCCTGCAATATCCTATCCTATATAGCCAACTTGCAAGACCATATAGTCCTGGGCTTTTATTCTCTCTGGCAATGGTTTATTTCTGGACTTTAATTCTTTTCCCCACCAAACAAACTCGAAGTAAAAGTTACACCGATTCTAAGACTAATATTGCAGGCTTCGTGATCTCTACATCAGCATGTATGTACATTCATTATTTCGCATTCATGTTTGCAGGGATAGTATGCCTTACCGGATTGCTTTTCATGAACCGGAATAACTCAAGAGCATATATTATTTCTGGTATTCTCATCATTTTATTATACATCCCTCATTTCAGTATTCTGAGTCAGCAACTCTCATATGGCGGTGTGGGCGAATGGCTTGGTAAACCTACTAAAGACTTCTTCCGCTCCTTCCTCGAATATGGCTTCAACAGTTCTGATTTAGTCTTCTATATGATGTGGGGAATCTGCATCTTTTCCTTCATTATTTTCCGGCAGACATTAGAGCTTTCCAAGTTTCATATCATCACATTGTTATGGTTTCTTTTGCCGTATTTCATTGGGTATTATTATTCCGTACACATCAATCCTGTATTGCAATATTCCACATTATTGTTCTCCTTTCCTTTCTTATTAATCTTCATTTTCTCTTTCATACCAGATGTATTGGATGATATAAAGACCATTGCCCTCATATTCATAGTTGGTGCAGTAATCAGTGTCAGTACGGTCTTTGGGAATAACTTTTATTCCACCCAACACTTCGCTGTATTCAAGGAGTTAGGAGAGGATGTCATTAAATGGAATGATCAATATGGAGAGAATAACATCACTCGTGCTGTCAATGTTTTCCATCCGAATTACATTCAATATTACATCAGGAAATATGGAAAGAAAACAGACTTCGCAATCTATTCTGTCAACAATCCTCAGTTGGTAGCAAAGCTCAAAACCATTGTGGATACTGCCAATACACAATACTTCGTCTATGGATGGTCTAATATTTATAGTGATCCTGTCATCATGGAAATCATTCAAAATAAATTCCCTAACATCGTGGAGCAAGACACCTTCTTTCACTCTGCGATTACTTTATTTTCAAAGAAAGGAAATGCCATTACAGAGCGTAAAATAAGTTATGAAAAGACCTTTGACTTTGAAGAGATCAAGCCTGTTGGCAAGGATTCCCAGTTGGTGTCTGAAGACTTTGCGCATTCAGGAACTCATTCCATAAAGCTGGATAACAACACTGAATACAGCCCTGGCATTACGGAAAGACTTAGCACCATTACCACTACCGAAGGTATCGTGGATGCGAGCGTCTGGGTGTATCTCCCTGACACTAGCTCGACTGCTTCGATGGTCATTACTTTTGAGGCGAATGGAAAGGTTACTGATTGGTATTCGGTGCCATTAAAGGATTATGCGCATCTTCCTAACAAATGGGCGCAGGTTATTGGTTCCAGAAAGATTCCGAATGCCGCAACTTCAAATGATGTCATGAAGGTATATATCTGGAATCAGGATAAAAAAACATTATATTTCGACGACCTTGATGTAAAGGTCTTTAAATAATCATAATTGTGCTTGTTTGTAATTAATTTATGATGAAAAAAAATTGTACTAAACTTTTTCCTAATTTTACCCTTTCAAATAAATCAAACATGTGCTTTCATAAATACAAAAACCAATGTCAAAACGCTGGGTAGTCAGAGAGGAATCGGATAAGGAATCTATGGATAAATTAGCCATTGAATTAAACATCAATCCGATACTTGCTAATCTGTTAATCCAGCGTGAAATAAGGACTTTCAAGCAGGCAAAGAAATTTTTTCGTCCTGAATTATCTGACTTGCACGACCCTTTTTTATTGAAGGATATGGAAGCCGCTATTGACCGAATTGAGCAGGCATTTATCAACAAAGAAAAGATTTTGATTTACGGGGATTATGATGTTGATGGCTCAACCGCTGTGTCTTTGGTTTATTCTTTTTTCAGGAGATATTACAACAATATTGATTTTTATTTTCCATGTCGGTATGCCGAAGGTTATGGCATATCTTTCAAAGGAATTGATTATGCCCAGGAGAATGGATTTTCGTTAATCATTGCTCTTGATTGTGGCATCAAGGGCAATGATAAAATAGATTATGCCAATGAAAGAAGCATTGATTTTATTATCTGCGATCACCATCGTCCGGGAGATGAAATCCCTGATGCCATTGCGGTTCTTGATCCTAAAAGAGTTGACACTACCTATCCTTTTGATGAACTTTCCGGCTGTGGTGTCGGCTTCAAATTAATTCAGGCATTTGCTTTAAGAAATAATATTCCATTCGAAGAAATAGAACAATATCTTGACCTCTGCGTAATTAGTATTGCCGCAGATATTGTTCCGATTCTTGACGAAAACAGGGTGCTTGCTCATTACGGATTAAGACAAATTAATACAAATCCAAGACCTGGTATCAAAGCGATTTTAGAATCTGCAAACGTGAAAAAAGATCTTAGCATTTCTGACATTGTTTTCACAATTGGTCCCAGAATTAATGCTGCCGGAAGGATTGAGAATGCCCGCCACGCCTTGGATTTATTGCTCACTACCAATAAGGAAGATGCTTTTACATCGGGTGAAGGCATTAATGTTTTTAACAAAGAAAGGAAGACACTTGACACGAATATTACCGAGCATGCTCTTGAAATTATTCGTGACGATGAAATAAATCTTTCCAAGAAATCTACCGTCATTTATCATCCTGAATGGCACAAGGGGGTTCTTGGAATTGTTGCTTCGCGATTGATTGATAAATATTACCGCCCCACAATAGTTCTTACTTTGAGCAATGACATGATTACCGGTTCTGCGCGGTCTGTTAAGGGCTTCGATGTTTACAATGCCATAGAATCCTGTGCCGACTTATTAGAGCAATTCGGAGGTCATAAATATGCTGCGGGATTGATGCTGAAACCCGAAAATATGGTCGCATTTACAGAGCGGTTCGAGCAAATTGTTTCGAGTACCATTGAAGACTGGATGCTGACCGCCGAAGTTGATATTGATGCCACGATTAATCTTCGAGACATTACCCCGACATTCTATAAAATACTTAAACAATTCGCTCCATTCGGTCCTGGAAATATGACCCCTGTTTTTAAAACTTCCAATGTTTTTGACAACGGATATTCGAGAGTCGTGGGCAGCAATCATTTGAAATTAATGGTGAGGCAAGAAGAAAATGAGCACGGTATTGATGCCATCGCCTTCCAGCAATCTCATCAATTTGACAGGATTGCAAAGGGGCTTCCCTTCGATATTTGTTATTCTATCGAAGAAAATGAATGGAACGGGAAAACGTCTTTGCAGTTGAATGTGCGAGATATAAAGTTCGATTTCGCCTAAGATTTTCCTCCTGACACTCCTTTTCTCTCTTTCCAGATTCAAAAAATCATGGATCATAGGATCAATATTGATTCTCCCGCGATCAATATTGTTTTCGTCACGATCAATATTGTTTTTCTCACGATCATTAATGATTCTCCCAAAATCAATATTGTTTTTCTCACGATCATTAATGATTCTCCCAAAATCATTATTGTTTTTCCCGCGATCATTAATGATTCTCCCGAAATCATTATTGTTTTTCCCGCGATCAATAATGATTCTCCCGAAATCAATAATGATTCTATTGGAATCTTATAAGATCGTGCTTTTTGGCTTTTAAATGGTCGAACAATAGTTAAGGAATAATTCCATGCCCATCCGTTTCTGATGGTTAAGGGGATAGCTGATGTATTTCTCCAAATATTCGCGAACATCAACTTTGGAATCCGACTTGTCAATCCATTCCTGAATGGCGGCTTCCTTGTTTTCGATCCCGAAGGCGATACTTTTATTAAATCGTTCCACAAAATCATCAGGCAATTTTTTATTCGCCACCCAACAGGCAAAAACGAATGGCAAGCCTGTGAAATTCTTCCATTCCAAAGCCAAATCAAAGGTATATTTATAGACACCCTTTTTATCAAAAGTCCGGTCGCCGATGATCACTCCGGCAGAAGTTCCTTTAATTTCCTGTACGAAGTTGTCATCAGCATTTATCCATTCTGGGTTAATTTTCCAGTAATATTTTGCCAGCACTTGGCAAAGCATCACCGAAGTCCGGCTTTGATAATCGAGCAAGATATTTTCTATTTCAGATAACGGAACATCGCTATACAGATTCACCGAACTCACAGCGCCATCAGCACCAATGCAATAATCAGAAAGAATAAAATACTCCTTCAACTTTGGCAGGATAGCAATCGGAATCAAACCAATGTCAGCCTCATCATTCAGCAATTTTTTCGCACAGAGGGAGGGAATATCCAAACTTAATTCAATCGCATCAGCAATATCAGTATTCAATAAACCATAAATCAAGGGCTTGGAATTAAGGTAGGACACTGCGGAAACTTTTATCTTTTTATTCATAATAATCATCAATTTCAGAGTCGTCAAAATTAGAAAGACGAGGGTAAATAGATAATCTATAAAATCCAATTAACAAAGTTTTCACTTGCATTTCAGAAAAAATTCCTACTTTTGTACCCTTGAAAAAAGTTAAAACCTAATTGAATTATTATAAAATGAAAAATTTATTACATCTTTTACCCGCTAAAATCTTTTCTGTTTGTTGCCTGGCACTGTTATTTTCTTTGCTGCCCGTTACAAGAACGAATGCTCATACCTATAGCATTTCGACCAGTTCATTCGTAGTCTATACGGATACTGATTTTAGTATTACAATAGTTATTGATTCCACAGGAATAGCTCCGGGTGGCTCTATTACAATTCAATTGCCTCCTAATTGGGGAACGCCGCAATTTACCAGTGATTCTATTCCTAATGGGCAGAATCCTGTAAAAATAAGTTGTACCACGAATGCTTCGGTTCATTTCCATGATACTACTGACTTTATGTATCCAATCTATGGAATCTATACCAACGAAGTTCATTATTGCATCTTCACCATCACCTCATCTGCAGGCCTTGTGGCAGGGGATATAGTTCAAGTTAAATATGGAAATCATGGAGGTGGTGGATGGGGCTTCCAGCCAAGCCGTTTAGCGCGTACCGAACAAATTTATTTTCAAACCAAACATGATACTTCAACCGCTCCAGGCGCTATAGATTCGTTGCCGGTAATTCAAACTCCGCTGCCTATTTATCGTCTCAATGCCCTTGCAAAATCCAATCCCTCTATCAGCACTCCTTTCCAGTTGAATGTTGTGGCATTGGATAAGCTGAATAACCCTGTGGATTTTTATACCGGGACCATTCATTTCAGCAATGTGGATGGAGATAGTTCTCAAATTTCATGGCCCCCAGACTATACTTTTACTCCAAACGATGCCGGTGTCCATCAATTCACCCTCTCGATTACTGATTATAATTTGCATAGAATAAAAGTTACCGATGTTTCGTCAGGGATGAACATCTTAGTGAATCCCTTGATCGTGGACACAACCGGGAACAAGGTTTTTTGGGGAGATTTACATACCCATTCCCAATATTCACATCATGGTTTACATTATCCCATAGATGTTTTTAATTATGGAAAAGATATTACTTTTCTTGATTATCTCGCCTTTACCGAGCATAGCTACATTCCCGATTCTCAATACAGGGCAGGTATCGCATTAGGAAACCAATTTAACCAGGATGGAAGTTTCGTCACATTTAATGGTTACGAATGGTCAACTGCAAATTTCGGGCATCAGGTAGCTATATTTAATAATTCAAATCCTCCTTCCATTATCAACACACCTGATCCAACTTATTTTCAAAACTCCGTAAAGCAGTCTGGAGGCTTGATAGATATTGCTCATTCTACAGGATTATGGGGCGGTGGCAGCAGCTCGCCTAATTCAGGATATGCCTCCTTCTATGTTGATTGGGATTATTTCGATCCTGCCGTTCAAACTATGGTGGAAGTAACCGGTAATTCCGGAATTTGTTTTGAATATTATGATCCTAACGACCCTTATGCAGATACCCTCTATCGCGGAGTTCATCCGGGTTCCAGTGTGCAGGATGGATTGGCTCGGCATTATATTTTTGGAATGATAGGTGCCAGCGATAATCACCAGGGAAGACCAGGAAGGAATCCAAATCCAGAAGCTAATTCTGCTTATACTTATGTGTATCCAAATACCATTTCCAAAGATGTCGGTATATGTGCCGCCATCGCTCCTGCTTTAACAAGAAACGATGTATTTAATTCATTGGGAAATCGCCATGACTATGCCACTACTGGTGCCAGGATTCTTATGAAGTTCAATATCGGCACCCATAGTATGGGCGATTATTTTGTTTGGGATTCTTTGGCAGGCTGGCCCAATCTGACTGCAGCTATTCATGGTACTGATACTATTTCAGAAGTTGATATTGTTAAGAATAATCAAACCATGGAAATATATCATCCAAATTCTTTTGATTACACAATTAACTATATTGACTCCTTAGCTACATTCAACACCTATTATTATATAAGAGTTTTTCAGACCAATACCGATATGGCATGGTCAAGTCCGATATGGCTGCTTGATTCCTCGACCTTCACTACCAACCAGCTTTATCTGCAAACAAAATTTGATGTTGACATCTATCCCAATCCAAACGATGGAAATTTCATATTGAAATTCTTCAATAATTACTCAAGTGAATGCCTGATAACAGTTGCCGATATTACCGGCAAGGAAATTTATAACAGTACAGTTAAAATTAATCCATTCAGTAATGCCTCCATTCCAATGGATATTCCGGGATTGAGCAGTGGCATGTATCTCCTAAATGTTTCCTGCGACAATTATTTAGTCCATAAGAAATTGATTGTCGAGAAATCGAAGAAATAGTGAATAGCGAAAACATGTACCACTATTCCTTGTTCACTATTCACTATTCACTATTCACCATTCACTATTCACTATTCACTATTCACTATTCACTATTCACTATTTGACCAGGGTATAAGTGATTTTTTTTCCTTTGACTTCTTCGCTGAAGGAGAATTTACTTTCAGTAAGTTCGTTGATAGTTAAACTTTCTTTGGAGTTACTTCCTTCTTCGGTGGTAACGAATTTTTTGCCATCATCCAGAATTTGCCATGTACCTTTTTTCACATTTCCACCCATGCTGACTTCCATAGAGCCATCTTTCCTAAATTCAAAATAGGCTGTTTTCTTCAGTTCATCTATTTGCTTGTCAAAATCCGCTTTTCTCTCGGCAGGAATATCTATTCCAGGATTGAATTCCCCAATTTTCCATTTGCCAGGCACCAAGTCAGCTTTATTCTTTTTACAGGAAGACATCCCCGCAGCCATCAATGCAATGAGGCAAACGAACATTACTTTTTTCATTCTTTTCATCTTAATTCAATTAATTTATTTATCGGCGCAAATATAGAAATTGGAACATTAAGTCAGAAAATTAATGGGTAGATTTTCTGAAAGATTTTGATAAAATATCTCAATTCGTCAGTGAAAGGTTATAAGGACCTGTGTAAAGGTTTGGAAGACGTTTAAGTTCATTAAGAATCTTTAGCCAGCCTTATGCGGTTTCATTTTGAATCAATCCATTTCCTAATACTTCTATGCTGCCAATGATATTGCTTTGCCATTGCTGAACATCAACCAATATCCGTTCTGTAATGTTGGATACCGTTGAATCGCTTAGTTCAAGTTCATAAATTTCAAGCATCTGGGATCTGATATTCCTCATGCTCATACCCTTGGCATAGAAGCTGATCACAACAGGGGTCTTTGCGTGATTTAGCAGATAGAGAACTTTGCCAAATATATTGCTGGAAAGGCTCTTAAAATTGCCATGCAAAGCTCTCCTGGTATGAATAGTTTTTTGAATTTTAGATTTCTAACCAAATAAGCTAACAATTTTAGATGAATCTATTCAACCTCATCACACGATTTAATCATGAATACCTCCTGATGCCAGAGCATTTGTAGCTGACGACAGAGCATTTGTAGCTGACGACAGAGCATTTTCAGTCCCCGTAGCTCTGACGGGAACCCCTGTAGCTCTGATGGGAACTCCTTTAGGAGCTATGGGGACTGAAGACGGAGCTTCACCAGCTAACGCCGGAGCATTTGTAGCTGACGACAGAGCATTTTCAGTCCCCGTAGCTCTGATGGGAACCCCTGTAGCTCTGATGGGAACTCCTTTAGGAGCTATGGGGACTGAAGACGGAGCTTCACCAGCTAACGCCGGAGCATTTGTAGCTGACGACAGAGCATTTTCAGTCCCCGTAGCTCTGATGGGAACCCCTGTAGCTCTGATGGGAACTCCTTTAGGAGCTATGGGGACTGAAGACGGAGCTTCACCAGCTAACGCCGGAGCATTTGTAGCTGACGACAGAGTAATTAAACCCATATTTCGAACAATATGATTAGATATCGAATCATTGATAACTGAATTTAGGGCAATATGAGATGATGGAGTTACAGAAATAGCTGCAATTAATCTAATAAGATTCCAAGAAGGAACTATCAGATTTCATGAATATATTAAATCTTCGGTAATGTTTTAATCAACCAATTTAAGCCATGATCCAATAATTATATCATTTTGCCTTGTACCCCTCTATACCCCTTATCTATGCACACAATTTTAATGAAGAAAAAATAATGAATTTTGGACAAGGAATATTGAATTTTGAATGTGGGAAAGGTGGAATTTATAAGTGATGAAGTTCAGAATTTACCTTGTTTTAAGTTTTCCTACCTTCATTATTCAATATTCCTTGTTCAATATTCGATATTTAGAATTTGTGTGCATAGATAAGCTCTATACCCATCATTCCATTTTTCTTTTGTAAGATTGTAACCAAAAAATTTAATTTTTCGTTTAAAGAACTAATTACGGTTACAAAGAATTAAAAGCATGAAACAATGAGACAATTAAAAATTATAAAACAAGTTACAAACCGGGAAACGGTTTCGCTTGACAAATACCTTGCGGAGATAGCAAAAGTAGAACTTCTTAATCTCGATCAGGAAGTTGAGTTAATTCAAAAGATAAGAACAGGTGATATGAAGGCATTGGAACGCTTGACTAAAGCCAATCTCCGCTTTGTGGTTTCGGTTTCAAAACAATATCAAAACCAGGGATTGACTTTAGGAGATTTAATTAATGAAGGTAATCTCGGATTGATGAAAGCGGCTCAAAAATTTGATGAGACACGCGGATTCAAATTTATTTCTTATGCTGTCTGGTGGATAAGGCAATCTATACTTCAGGCTTTGGCAGAGAATTCGAGAATCGTCAGACTGCCATTGAATCGTATCGGTGCCATAAGTAAGATTCGTAAGGTTTATGATAAATTGGAGCAAGAGTTTGAACGTGAACCTTCAACAAATGAACTTTCTGACGTTCTGAATATTGATGAAGATGATATTCGGGAAGCTATGAGAACTTCCAAGCGCCATATTTCAATGGATGCCCCATTAGGTGATGAAGATGAAACCAGCATGTTGGATTTTCTTGAAAGCGATACTAATAAAATGCCTGACGAGGAATTGATTAGAGAATCATTGTGCCGCGATCTTGAAAGAGCTTTAAATACACTTTCCAAAAAGGAATCTCAAATTATACATGATTTCTTTGGATTAAATGCTAAAGTTCCGCTTTCAATGGAGGAACTATCCATAAAATATGACCTCTCCCAGGAGCGAATCCGACAGATAAAGGAAAAGGGATTGAGGCGATTAAAACATACTTCTCGCAGTAATGTGTTGAAGACTTACTTAGGATAATTTGTTCATTTGGTTTATTATTTGTTTAGTTAAAAAGAGGACTGCATAAGTCCTCTTTTTTTTGTTATCCGCAAAGCATTTTTTTGGAAAACAAGGGCAATGAAAAGTTGCCAAATGGCAATATTTTTAAAAATTGTTTACATAAATACTTATTTTTGCGCCATGAAACCAATAATAGCTCCCAGTATTCTTTCGGCAGATTTCTCAAATCTTGCCAAGGACATCGAAATGATTAATAACAGTGAAGCCGATTGGTTTCATGTGGATGTTATGGACGGTATTTTTGTTCCTAATATTTCTTTCGGATTCCCGGTCATCAATGCCATTCACCAACATGCCAAGAAGCCATTAGATGTCCATCTGATGATAGTTGATCCTGATAGATTCCTAGCTAAGTTCGCGGAATCAGGGGCAGATAGTTTGAGTGTTCATTATGAAGCCTGCACCCATTTACATCGCACTATTCAAGGCATAAAAGCATTAGGCATGAAAGCAGGAGTTGCCATTAATCCTCATACTTCTGTTCAATTGTTAGAAAATGTCATTGCAGATATTGATTTGGTTTGTTTGATGTCGGTAAACCCCGGCTTTGGCGGGCAAAAATTTATTGAGAATACTTATTCCAAAATATCCTCTTTGAAAGATCTCATTCTTCAAAGGAATTCTTCTGCAAAGATTGAAATTGATGGAGGTGTGGACCTGAAAAATGCGGCTAAATTATTACACACCGGTGCTGATGTATTGGTTGCAGGTAATACTGTCTTTAATTCTGATAATCCTTCTCTGACAATTTCATTGTTAAAAGCATTATCCTAAATACTTATTTAATTTTTCCTATTTTCGCCCCGGGTAAGTCAAATAAGGCAAGCTCGCGGTGAATCCCCCAGGTCTGGAAGGAAGCAAGGGTAACTGCTTGAGCGGTCGGTATGGGGCTTACCCTTTTTTCATTCCCTACTTTTATCAACTTTGATATAAACATCTCCAGTTCCAAGCAACACGTTATCTGCCGAGAAAGCTTTGATTCGATACTTTCCCTCTTCAATAAAATTCAAATGTATCCAGCAAAATAACCAGTTTTCTTCTACTTCACTGCGTTCAATATTATTTAATTCTGAAGTAGTGCCTTCAAAGGAATAAATCTGATATAAGATAACAGTAGTATTCAATTGATGTCCGGGTTTTAAAAGTACGGTTAACATGCCCCCCTGTTGCGATACATCAAAAGTATCTGCAGAATTGATTGGCTTTCCATAACTATCAACACTTTCACAGAAAATAATAGTCTGAGCATGGATATTGGAAATCGCAAAAAGAAAGAGGAGCATTGTGAGGAGACCTATATTAATTGTTTTCATTTTAAGATTATTTATTGCCTGATTGAAATTCGTTTATGCCAAATGATATAACTTTGCAAAGTTACCAAAACGGTGGTTTATATTATTTATTAGATGAAAAAAGTCTTTAATTTTTTTAAGAACAGGCGTGAAGATGCCTTCAAGGTGATGCTCGCAATTACTACGGTGGTGCTTATAGTTTTCATGTTGCCCAAGGATATTTCTTTCAAGTATGAATATGAAATCGGGAAGCCATGGCTATATGAAAGCCTCACTGCACCATTTGATTTTGCTATTAACAAAACCCCTGAAGAATTAGAAAGTGAGCGCGCAAAAGTCCTTGAGAATGTGAAATCTTATTTCAAATTCAATGATGAAGTTCAGGAGAAAAAGACTACTGATTTTATCAAAGATGCAACAACCAAATGGAACCTGCTAAAGCCTTCTCAAAATCCATATCACGACAGCATTGAAAGATCCAAACAATTAGACATCGGAGCAGCAATTTTAGATGCAGTTTATGATAAAGGAATTATTTTATTACCCGAAGACTTTCAAAAGAAATCACCATCATTTGTTATCATGTTGAACCATGATAAAACGGCGGAGGCAAAGGAATTGCGCCAGCTTTATACACCACAAACCGCCTATAAATATATCGAAAATGTTTTGGAGAATGACCAAAAAGCAGATAAAACTTTTCTTCTTCCATTGCTGGAAAATGCTTTGACCCAAAATGTCTTTTACGATGATGCCCTGACCCACATGATTTATAAAGATCAATTAGATAATATCTCCTCCACCAATGGCATATTGCAAAAGGGAGAACCCATCATAACAACAGGCGAGTTGGTTGATAAAAAGAAGTTTCGATTACTGGAGTCCTTGAAGAGTGAATATGAATCCCGTATCGGGAATAAATCAAATTCTGTCAACATCATTTCAGGGCAATTGATTGTAGTATCATTAGCCATTGGCATGTTGATTCTTTTCCTTGCCATTTTCAGGAAAGAAGTTTATTCTGACAATAGAAAAATTATTATTCCTCTTCTACTTATTTTATTGACTGTCGGAATATACGCTTTATCAATGAGCAGCAGTCTTTTCAGCCCTTATCTGATTCCATTTTGCATTGTACCGATGATCATCAAAGCCTTCTTTGACACTCGAATGGCAATGTTCGTTCACCTTACAGTCATGCTTATCATTGGCTTCATTTCACCAAATGGGTTTGAATTTATTTTTATACAAATCATTGCAGGAATTGTTACCACATTCAGTATCGTCAGCCTGCGTAAACGTTCGCAATTGTTCATTACTTCGAGTGCCATTCTATTGGCTTATATTATATCCTATATTGGAGTTTCAAAGTTGCATTCAGAATATTATTCTTCTATAAATTGGATTAATATCGGATGGTTCGGAGCTAATGCTTTGCTTACCCTTCTCGCCTATCCGATGATATTTATTTTTGAAAAATTATTCGGTATTACATCAGAAGTTTCCTTGCTGGAATTGGTGGATACAAACAGCCCGTTGATGAGACAATTGGCATTAAAAGCTCCAGGCACATTCCAACATTCACTGCAGGTTTCTAACCTTGCCGAAGCTGCCATTGCTAAGATAAATGGGAATACATTACTGGTTCGGGCAGGTGCTTTGTATCATGATATCGGCAAGATTGATAACCCGAGATATTTTATGGAGAATCAAGTAACAGGGTTCAATCCTCATGACGATTTGACCTTTGAACAGAGTGCAACAATCATTATCGGGCATGTTAATAAAGGTATCGAAATAGCCGGTAAATATAACCTTCCTGACCAGGTCGTTGATTTTATAAGGACTCATCACGGGACTACTATGGTGCAGTTTTTCTATCAATCTTTTCTAAAAAATTATCCTGATCAAATAGTTCATGAAAATACTTTTCGCTATCCGGGACCGACACCTTTTTCCAAGGAAACTGCCGTTCTGATGATGGCTGATTCTGTCGAAGCGGCATCGAGAAGTTTGAAGAAAATTGATGCTGAAACCATTGAATCCCTTGTAGAGATCATCATTGACCAGCAAATTGATCTTGGGCAATTTGCCAATTCAGACATTACTTTCAGAGACATTAATCGCATCAAAAGAATCTTCAAAAGGATGCTGATCAGTATCTATCACGTTCGCGTGGAATATCCGC
>Ga0206965_10181_pt1 | contig 19666 bp, 19 predicted proteins | sample Alteio_BWOrgHeat_26_FD_152973 | JGI IMG/M metagenome (GOLD analysis project Ga0206965, IMG submission 152973) | Enriched cells from forest soil in Barre Woods Harvard Forest LTER site, Petersham, Massachusetts, United States -... | ecosystem: Environmental > Terrestrial > Soil > Temperate forest >...
TTTTGCCCGGTATTTATTTATGCCCAGCATAAAAAAACGGCGCCTACTACTTTTGATCTGCTTATTGGCACTTATACAAAAGGGAAAAGCAAGGGTATTTATGTTTACCGTTTTTACGCCGAAAAAGGTAAACTGGCTTATTTAAATGAAATTGACGACGTAAGCAATCCCTCGTACCTGTGCTTGTCAAACGACAATAAATTTGTATATGCTGTAAACGAAAACGGCAAAAATGGCGAAGTAAGCTCGTTTACTTTCGACCCAAAACTGGGTAAACTTGCTTTTATAAATAAACAATCGACTTCGGGCGCCGACCCATGCTACGTTTCGGTAGATAAAGACCAGAAAAATATTTTTGTTGCGAATTATAGCAGCGGTAACCTTGCAGTTTTGCCGGTTAATAAAGATGGCTCGCTTGCTCCTGTTTCGCAATTGGTTCAGGATCAGGGCCAGGGTGTCAACAAAGAGAGGCAGGAGGGGCCGCATGTGCATATTGCCATGTTATCACCTGATGAGAAATACCTTTTATACAGCGATTTGGGTACCGATAAACTCAATATAATGCGTTACCATGCATCACATCCACAGCCGTTAACCCCTGCCGATGAGCCATTTGTAACTGTACCAGGCGGTGAAGGACCGCGCCATATTGTTTTTTCGAATGATAAAAAGCACGTTTACCTCGTAACAGAAATGGGTTCAGATGTGCATGTATTTGACTATGATAACGGGAAATTGAAAGAGACCCAATCGATTACCTTGCTTCGCGACGGGTTTAAAGGGCAGACTGCTGGTGCAGCGATACATATCTCACCAGACGGAAGGTTTTTGTACGCCTCCAACCGTTTACAAACCAATGAAATTTCGGTTTATGCGATAGATCCCGCTAATGGCAAACTGATCTTTAGCCAACGGGTAACCACCGATGGTAAAAACCCGCGTGATTTTGCAATAGACCCAACCGGAAAATTTATGGTTGTGGCTAACCAGGACAGCGATATGATTTTTGTTTACCTGATCGATAAAGCATCAGGCAAATTATTCAGACTGGCAGGCGGCCTTGAAATAGGCAACCCTGTTTGTTTGAAGTTTGCACCGGCGGAATAAAAGCTCAAAGGGAAAAGCACAAAGCTTAAAGCAGAAAAAGTCATAACAAAAAGCTTTCAGCTTTGGTCTTTCTGCTTTAAGCTTTTTCCTTGCATTTTTCAATCACCTCAACATAATAATTCTCGTACAGAGGAAGTATATTGGCCAGGTCAAATTCTTTGGCGCGGGAAAGGGCGTTTTCTTTAAAGGTATTGAGCCTTTCTTCATCTTCAAGGATATAAATGGCTTTTTCAGCCATGCCGTCAATATCACCTACATCTTTTAAAAAGCCTGTTACTCCCTCTAAGTTCAGTTCGGGCAAACCGCCGGCATTTGAAGTTATCACCGGTACTTTACAGGCCATTGCCTCAAGGGCCGCCAAACCAAAGCTTTCTGATTCGGAAGGTATTAAAAACAAATCGGAAACGGAAAGAATCTCTTCAATGGCATCCTGCTTGCCTAAAAAGCGGACGTTTTCGCTAACGCCCAAGTCGCGGCTTAACTGTTCACAACGTGATCGGTCAGGGCCGTCGCCTACCATCAACAATTTGGCCGGAATAGTCCCCACAAGTTTTGCAAATATTTTGATCACATCATCGGTGCGCTTTACTTTACGGAAGTTGGAGGTATGTACCACTATCCTTTCACCAAAAGGCGCTATTGCTTTTTTAAAGTGATCCTTTGGTTTCAGGCTGAAGCGTTTCAGGTCGATAAAATTGGGAATCACTTTAATATCGTTTTCAATCTCAAAAAACTCGTAAGTGTCATTTCTCAAATGCTCCGAAACCGCCGTTACACCATCCGATTTATTGATGGAAAAGGTAACCACCGGTTTAAAGGTGCGATCCTTACCCACCAGCGTAATGTCCGTACCATGCAGTGTAGTTACCACCGGGATATAGATCCCGTAGGTCATCAATATCTGTTTGGCCATAAAAGCAGCCGAAGCATGAGGGATGGCATAATGTACGTGCAGCACATCCAGTTTTTCAAACCTTACTACGTCAACCAGGCGACTGGCCAGGGCAAGTTCGTATGGGGGGAAATCGAAAAGCGGGTAATTGGATACCGAAACCTCGTGATAAAAGAGGTTCTCTGAAAACAGGTCGAGCCGGGCGGGTTGATTATAGGTGACAAAATGCACCTGGTGGCCACGGTCTGCTAAGCCTTTGCCCAGCTCGGTGGCTACAACCCCGCTGCCGCCGAAGGTTGGGTAACAAACTATTCCGATTTTCATTTACTTGATATGCTATTATTAATTGGTTGCCGTCGCGACGCTATGTGTAAATTCACGAATGCAAGTTTAACAGCAATTTACGGGAATAGTGTTACGCGGATGTAAAATGATTGGTGGTAATGCGATATTCTTTAAGTATTAGCTAACAGCTTGTTGATGGCTGTCCACTCTCTTTAGCGGATTCAGGTTGTCAAAAAAAGCATAATCTCCCTTACCTAAAATTTCGCTAACCGCGTCCTGTATCTTTTTAAATTCAAATTTAAAGCCTGAATCTATCAGTCTTTTTGGCAATACCCAGCGGCTTTTCAGGATCAATTCTGTTTCTGTCCCGATAAAAACAGCACCTGCTTTAAGCAGCCATGCAGGTGCAGGCAAGCCAATAAGAGTGCCATTAATATTCCGGATTGCTTTCATCATTTCAGCGTTTTTAACAGGATAGGGCGCTGTGCAGTTAAATATGCCCTCCAATTCGGGATGGTCTGCCAGCCATTCTGTACTTCGTGCGGCATCAAGCTCATGTACCCAGCTTACATATTGTTTGCCATCGCCTTGTTTGCCGCCCATGCCCAGTTTTACCAGGTTAAGCAAGCGCGGGAAAACACTGTCGCTGCGGCCGAGCACGATGCCCATGCGCAGGGCAACTTTCCGTGTTTTGGGTGTATCGTATTTATTGAAGGCGTTTTCCCAGGCGTTGCAAACGTCTACAGAAAAACCAGTTCCAATTTCCCCGGTTTCTTCATCCTGCGGACGGTCCTCGGCGTGGCGGTAAATGGTTGCAGATGATAAGTTGATCCAGAGTTTTGGTGGCTCAACCAGGTCGTGTATTGTTTTGCCCAATAATTCAGTGGGCAACAGCCTTGATGCAAATATTTCTTTCTTGTTTTTATCAGTATAACGGCAATTCACATTTTTGCCGCAAAGGTTGATCAGTATATCGGCCTTCACAAGCTCTGCGGCCCATTTGCCCCATGTTTTTCCATCCCAAATTACTGTGCGGATGTTTGCCTCAGCTTGCTTTTCATGACGACTCAATATTACTATTTCACTGGCCTTATCTTTATAATAATTGGTCAATACCCTGCCGAGGTAACCATTACCACCTGCAAGGACTATCTTTTTGTATTTCATGATCATATCTATTTAAAACTTAAGCAACTAATATCAAAGCCAATAATGCTACCCTGTACAAAACCCAGGTAATCGTTAACGTCCATCCAAGAGCAAGCAATTTTGTTCTTCGGATGTGTTCCAGCAGCATCAATCCGGCTACGCCCATAAAATATAAGGGAAAGCTGATCGCAGGTAAGATAAACCAGTGGTGCAGGATTATCGGCAGCAGAAGCAACAAACTTCCGGCAAAAGAGATGGTCATCATATTACCCAGGTAAGTCCAGAAATCTTTCCGCGCATAGGCACAAATGATGAGACCCTGGAAAATGATCTGCCCGCCGCAGATGAAGTACTCTCTTAATGAATTGCCGATAGGCACCACCCCGGTAAGCAAATGTGCATAGGCAGTAAGGATAAAACCCGTGCAAAACCAGGTGAACAATAAATAGGCAATCCTATACTGCACCTTAAAGGTTGGCTGGTACGCATAGGCGTTACCAATGGTTGGGGCAGGAATGATCACCCGGCGATTATAAGATATAAATGCATAAAGCTTGCTCATTAACCAGGCGAATGGCTTAAACCCAAACAAGGGCTTAAATACCGGGCATGCATTGCCAATCACTTTAAAAAGGCTCGGGATGCCATAAGTAACCTCTCCATTTTTAAGATCGACAAGCGCTATCTCGTTTACCGCTCTTTGTTTATCAATTACCGGGCAAATATTGTCCATAGTAGTTTGATACGCGGCCCGGCCGTTTTCGCCGAGCATGCCTGATCTTATAAATGCCTGTGTGTACATATTGCACATGGGGCAATCTCCGTCGAATAAGATCATGTGATTTTCCAATGTTTTCATATTTTCAATAATTAATGAAATATGTAGTTAAAAAATATACCGGAGGATGCCGGCTTGCTGAAATATCCATTTCATTACACAAATGTAAATATATTTTCTAAACTTTCAATATTTATTGAAATAAAAGTTTAACAGGATTCGTAGGATTTTTAGGATGGTAAGATTTAAGAAAGGAAAGTTTACCAGGACCTTGGTTTTTAATCATGGTAATCCTTTATTCCTACGCATCTTAGTTCAGACAAAAGAAGCCCCGCAACACATCGTCGCGGGACTTAGCTTAGTTTATAGTTTATTTTAGTTTGTGCTTATTTGTTGATCACCTCATCAATCGCTACCTGCGGTGTTAATGAACTGTGTGTTTTTTCGGTAACGATATCTTTTGCAAGTTTAAACGAAACTGTTTTCGCAATTTCCCTTGATGAAGAACCGACATGCACTTTGTATTCACCTGCATCAGCTACCCACGCCGATTTATCGGTATGGAAAGAAGCAAGATCACTCGCTTTTAAAGTCAACACAATAAATTGGGACTGGCCCGGAGCCAGTAAGCCCGTTTTGGCGAATGCTTTTAGTTCCTGCTCTGGCTTGTCAATTGAAGCATTTGGTGCGCTTAAATAAAGCTGTACCACTTGTTTACCGGCAACTTTACCGGTGTTTTTAACCGTGATTTTAACTGAAATGCTGTTTTTGAAATCAGGTGCGCTTACCTTTACATCACTTATTTTAAAGCTGGTGTATGATAAGCCATAACCAAATTCATAAGCTGGCTTAATTTTAAACGAATCGTAATAACGGTAGCCTACATAAATCCCTTCCTGGTAAACCACTTCTGAGGGGTGGCCAACCATCGGATTTGCAGTTTGACCAGCTGGCATAGGGAATTCCTTGCCAGGGAAGTTTTTGGCAGATGGTACATCCTGGTAAGCAACAGGGAAAGTGGAAGCCAATTTACCTGATGGGTTTACTTTGCCGCTTAAAACATCAGCAATAGCATTACCACCTTCGAGGCCGGGTTGCCATGCTAATAATATACCGTCAACGCTATCGCGCCAGCTGGCAACTTCTATCACACCCCCTATGTTTAAAACAACCACTACTTTTTTGCCTTTGGCATGGAAAGCATTGGTTACACCATTGATCAGCCCTTTTTCGGCGTCAGATAAGGTGAAATCGTTTTCAATTTTGCGGTCAGCGCCTTCGCCGGCATTTCTGCCGATAGTGATGATGGCGGCATCGGCGCCGTCAGCTTCTTTTTCTACTAAACTATCTGCGTTAAATTCAGGAATTGGCGGCGGCGCAATAAAGAAATTCATGCTTTTGGGCTGTTTCTTTTTTGCGTCAGCTAAATACGCGGCATAACTTTTGGCCAATCCTTCCTGTACTTTAAGGCCCGCGTTAGCCAAACCCTGAAGTAGCATTACGGTGTAAGCCTTGTGTACATCACCACTGCCCGTACCGCCGGCGATCAGGTTATAAGAAGTATTGCCAAATACCGCAATCCTTTTTCCTTTGGCAAAAGGCAATACTGCTTCATCATTTTTGAGCAATACCATGCCCTGTGCAGCCGCTATACGCGAAACACTGGCGTGGCCTTTCAGGTCGGGTTTGTCCGAATATTTATAGCCTTTAAAAGTAGGCGATTTAAGGATGATCTTCAGCATCCTTGTCACGTTGGCATCCAGTTGCGTCATGCTCAAAGTGCTGTCTTTAACCGCAGCAACTATTGCTGCCGATTGATCAGGATTACCCGGCATCAGCAGGTCATTCCCGGCCTTCATTTGTGCAACTGCATCGTGGCCACCGAACCAGTCGGTCATCACAAAACCTTTAAAACCCCATTCTCTTTTTAAAATGTCGGTTTGCAGGTCGCGCCGTTCCGAAGTATAAGTGCCATTTACTTTATTGTAGGAGGACATCACTGTCCATGGCTGCGAAGCTTTCACAGCGATTTCGAAACCTTTCAGATAGATCTCGCGCATCGCTCTTTCGCTTACGATGGTGTTAATGCTATTTCTGTTGGTCTCCTGGTTATTGGCGGCAAAATGCTTGATAGAGGTACCGACACCCTGGCTTTGAATACCGTTAACGATGGCTGCTGTCATGCTGCCGGCTACCAACGGATCTTCAGAATAATATTCAAAGTTACGGCCGCCAAGGGGGTTACGGTGAATATTAAGCGCAGGACCCAATATCACGTCAACACCATACTCGCGGATCTCGTTTCCGAATGCCACACCCACTTTTTTAACCAAAGCAGTATCCCATGATGAGGCCAGCAAAGTAGCTACCGGGAATGCCGTTGCGTAATAAGTTCTTTTGTCATTTGGCCTGGTTGGGTCTATCCTCAACCCGGCAGGGCCGTCAGAAACAGTGATTGACGGAATACCTAAGCGGGGGATAGCATGAGTGCGGCCTGCGGTACCGGCAACTTTTTCGGGTACTTCATAAGCCTCAGGATCTGACGGTGGCAATTTAAAGCCGCCAATATCTATTGGCTTAGGTTTTTCACCTTTCACCGGCGCAGGCATGCCCGGAAATTTAAAGCCCATACCTACTACCAGTTTGGCTTTTTCCTCGAGAGTCATCGCATCAACAACCTCCTTAAGGCTGCTTTTGCCCAGTTTGGGCAATGGTTTTTTGACCTGCGCATGGGTAGTCAGCACAAATGCACTGAGCAACACCAATAACGACATAATTGGTTTGTGAGTAATTTTCATTTTTATAATTTAAAAGGTTTAATAAATAATTGGTTCTGAATATAAACAGCCATTGTGTCAATAATACACAATTGTAAATAATATTTTTTAGAATAGAAAATAAACAGACGGATATGCAACAAATACCGATGAATATTTGTTTTTATACTATGGAGGGAGAGTTGATTGAGTTGATTAAGTGAGCGGTTGATTATCTAACCTGATCAACTCCATCTAACCCAATCAACCATTCACTAAATAACCATTCTTATGTAATACTTCATACTAAGTTTAGCGTTAAAAATATAATAGCGCTAATTTAGTGGCCTATTAAATTGTTTTAAGTATAAATGACCTACAGATCAACATACCAGGCCGCCACAACGGCAGCACCCGCAATTGAAAACCATTTTAAAAAACTGCTGCAAACCGCTTTACAGCAGGGCGGGGAAGAACTGGCGCCCGCCCCATCCGTAAGCGTGATCAACTCGGTTATTGATGTTGCTTTTTGGGCCAGTTTGCGGAAAGAAGAAAGCCGCTCACCAAAGATCTCATTGGCTTATTTACCGCCGCAGCTTGCAGGGCAGCCGCTGGTTTTTGAAGAACGGATATTATTAACGCCCTATGTACTCACAAAACTTGCCCCGGCTGTTGAGCGATCAGGCATTCACCTGGGAATCTGGGATGAGGACGGCGACCTGTATGTTTGGGGTACTACCCGTTCTATACCCGATTGCTGCTTTGTATTGGAGGTTATTGAACCCGGTTTATTGGTGGTAAAACACCGCCGCATTAAAGGCTTCGGCAAATTCATCAATGTGGCTGTATTAAAAGGTGATGAAATAAAGATCATTGATGAAGACAGCAAAAGCCTGCCTGACTGCCCTGCCATGCTGACCTCCCTTATTGATTACAATTCGCCCGCCGGGTGGAACGATTCGGTAAATATACTGGTGCAACTGGCTGCCTCCATGCGTGCGCACGGGCACGGCGGCATATTGCTGGTAGTGCCGGAGGATAGTGATACCTGGCGCGATTCAATCATTCATCCCATTACTTACCCGGTTACCCCGGCGTTTGATGAACTCAGGAAACTGATGGAACAAAAAGTATGTGACGATGACCGGATCCACTGGCAGGATGAAGTTAACCGTACTGTTGAAAATGTTGCGGGCCTTACCGCTGTTGATGGCGCTACCATTATTAACGACCAGATGGAACTGCTCGCTTTCGGGGCTAAAATAGGGCTGTCATCAAACGGCGGGGCGGTTGAACAAATGCTGGTGACCGAGCCTGTAATAGGCAATATCGGCACCATCATCCACCCATCTCAAAATGGAGGCACCCGGCACCTGTCTGCAGCGCAATTTGTATACAACCAACGCGATGCCATCGCCCTGGTTTCGTCCCAGGACGGGCGGTTTACTGTATTCTCATGGTCACCCTGCGAAGGTATCGTACATGCTCATTATGTAGATGCCTTATTGTTGTAACTGGTCGATAGTCCATGGTCCATGGTCCATGGAAAAAGCATTTCCTGCCATGGTCTATGGTCCATCGACTATGGACTCCCCGATCAAATTCCGGCAAACATAGTTTGGGCCATAGCACCGATTAAAGGAATTGGCTTTTCTTCGCCGTTTATGGCGCCAATTAAACCTATTATCCAAAGCACAAAAAATACCACGTTAATTATCCACAAAAGGGATACCAGTGAAAAGAAGCCTCCTGACAGCCACAGCGCTCCTAAAACAAAACCCAGTCCATACCTTACTATCATAAAAATGAGGTGTAAAAGTAAGGTCTGCCTTAGCTGGTAGCTGCCCAGGCTTGTTTTGTTGCTTTGATGAAATCCGAAATAGGCGATGAGCCAGCCTATTATAGTTAAATAACTGATAATACCTGCGGTTTTACCGTTGTCCTGGTTTACTAATGGTTCCATAAAATTTAAGATTTACTGGTTGAGAAATTAAAATTAAGGTAATTTATTGAAAACAAGTAAATTGTGCCAAAGTTTTTAATAAATAAGCTATTTATATGATGCCTGCAAATAACCTCATCAGCAACGAGATAGATTCATTTTACGCCGGTGCGGCTGAAGATAAACGGTTAACCTACGGCCTCGGCCCATTGGAGTTCGAGCGGAACCAGGAACTGATCGCCCGCCATCTGCCGGCAAAAGGCGTTATCATGGATGTTGGCGGCGGCCCCGGCGTTTATGCCGAATGGCTTGCCGGATTGGGGCATACCGTACATTTGATCGATCCCGTACATAAACATATCCAGCAGGCTCAAAAGCGGGCAGCAAAGCTGAAAAAGCCGTTTAAGGCCTCACTGGGTGAGGCAAGGCAGCTTGATTTCCCGGATAGTTCCGCCGATGTGGTGATATTACACGGCCCCTTATATCATTTGCAAAAAAAGGAAGACCGCCTGAAGGCCCTGCACGAAGCTTACCGGGTGCTTAAACCCAATGGTGTTTTGCTGGGCTTTGCCATCAACCATACCGTTTCAACGCTAACCGGCCTGCTGAACGGCATGATCCACGACCCGCAGTTTTACGCCATGTGCCAAAGCGAACTGCAAACCGGCATCCATAACCCGCCGGCCAGTTGGCCCGGCATTTTGCCCGAGGCCTTTTTTCACAAGCCGGATGAGTTGCTTGATGAAATAAAAGAAGCCGGGTTTTCCAACCTGGAATTATTTGCCGTAGAAGGAATGATCTGGCTCGACAGCAAATACTTTGAAAGCCGCTCCAACCCCGAAAAGAAAGCAGCTATGATGAACCTGCTGAAAACTAACGAACAAAACCGCGAACTGCTGGCATTCAGCCCGCATATGATGGTTTGCGGGCGGAAACCCAGGTAAAAGACGTGTAAAGTAAGGGTGTTCACTCGTGAAAGTATGAACACTGGCTAACACCAGCTAACAGCAGTTAACACCAGTGAACAGGCTAACTGATTGATAATCAAATTTAATTTTTTTTTAATCTGTAAAAATACCTTGTTTTTGCCGTGATAAAACAGGTTTTGGGACGATAAAAGCACGGATTTTACCAAAAATTCAGCTGTTTTTTCGTGGTTTTTTGTGTTTTATGGTTAAAATTTGCTGTTTCCGCATGGCTTTTGGCATAGGTATGCCCGGTAAATGGTAGGTTTTTAGGTTGAAATAAGGATATGAATTGGATGCTGTAGTTTCAAACTGCAAGCATAGATAATGGGAGACACCTCGATCAGTGGGCTAATAAAATAATGTTCCGACAATCTAACAATATTTTAGGCCTCTCGATTTATTTTAATTTTTCAATCAAAAACTCATAGTATTTTTCACTCGCCATATGAGCAAATAAATATTGCAGAGTTAGTTTGTTCTTTTTTAAGAATTGAATTAATGTTAGCCTGGTAGTATCGGGTAAAAAAGATACTACATTGAGCCCGATCATTGCATTATTGATATTTGTCGCATCAAACGTAAAACAGAATAATTTATAAACCCCTACGTAGCAACTTGCAATCCAGATATATTTAGGTAAGCTTTCCGTTAGTATCTGAACCTTTTCCCCATTGTCCAACCCGGAATTCTTAATGGCGTGCTTATAGTTTTCGCTATAATCGATTTTAATATCCCAAACCAAATCAGCTACTATTTGAGTATCAAAGAAAAAAGTCAAAATTCGATCAAGGCCGACCACAATCACTTCCAAATCCTGATAGGATATTCGTATTTTAGGGTAAACAGGTACTACGATATTGGTAACGAGCGTTGGACGTTTGGGTATCACAGTATCGTTTTCGGTCCAAGGAGTTTCCAAATCAGCCTCATTATACAAGTTTACTCTCGCAAATGGCCCCCATTGGTCATCGTGAACATAAATCCTATCAATGTTGTCCGACATATAACTAATCGCTTTTTGCGGAGGTATTGGCTGCGGTGCGAGAGTTTTAAAACCGGAGACAGTTATTGCATGTAGGCCATGGTCACCGCCACTTGGAACTCTTACCACCAATATAATGGGAATGCCAATTGGTGAGTATGCATTAATGATTTTTTTAAGGTAACGAATACTGGCAACTCTGTAGGCATAACTGTGCGATCTGATATCGCCTTCCTTAATTTCAGAAACAAGCCCTGAATTAAGGATCGCTTGAGATATTTGTAAAATACTCAGTCCTTTATTCGGAAATAATCGGCTACCATCCGGTGAAACCTTATCAGCATCATTGGTTATCTGGCTTGGCGATTTTAATATGGTATGAAAATCGACGGCTGCTTTGTTGAGCATCGACCAAATTGCTGTGGTTGCACATGCAGCTAATACGGAGTCCTGTTCTTGGAACGCTAAAGATTTTAAAATGATCTCATTGCCATATAAGTGAATTTTATAGTCCCTTAGCCCCCAAAAATTTCGGTCATTTACATCCTGATTGTTTGAATATGTTTTTAAAACGGTATAGCCAACCATTGTTAAAGGAATTGGCTTTATTACAATAAAACCAACATAATGCTTCCAGAATTCAACGGTATCTTCTTTTGGCAGCAAAAGCTTGTTTGAGAATTCTTCTTCAGTTACCGCTATATCAAAAAAGTGCACTCTGCGGCACACTTTTTCATATTTTTCAAAACAAAGAGCATAATAGGAAGCATAATCATGAAGAAAATCACGGCTGATGTAATCTTCTTCAATCAAAATGGTTTTGGCATCCAGGCCACTGCTACCTAGGTATTTTTTGAAATAGTCAAAGTGATTTTTTACTTTAACAAGTGTTGGCGATGTGTATTTATTTGAGAGGGCTTCGGCTAAGTTTTCCTCAGAATAGGTGAGAATTTTCACTGCTTAAATTATAATTGAACTACTAATTTAAGCGTTTCCTGGTCAACATTTTTTAATTTAAGTATTTCAGCCTGTTGTTGAATAGTCTCCTCTATCGCCTGTTTTACAGCAGCAGATTGCCTGAGTTTTACTGCTTTAATTTCAGCACCTGGTACTAGAAATTGTGATATCTGAAGTTTTTCCATAATATTAATATTAGCTGTCACAGCTTTTTTATTAAGACTGCAAAATTATAAATAAGGTTTAAATTAAAATATAATTTAAATCTAAATATAACTATGATAAAAACAAACAATCTGAAAAATGTTTTTCAGATTGCTTTTATACGGAATAATTGAAAAAATGATTTAATGCAGTAGGCTACCGAGTTAAATAAGTTAGCACCACTTAATTTTCCCATGAGTAAGGAAAAAGTGGCTGCGGCATCCCACCTGCCTGTCTATTGAAGGCGACAATGAAATAGTTTCCCCAGTTATTTTATACTTCCAGCTTGGGTCATATTCCGCCATTAGATTCATATACAAAGCCTTTTTGCATCCGCATGGGCACAGCATTACCATTTGCCAATAATAGTCCTGGTTTCCGACCAGGTAAACAATACCGGGTCGTAAGTGATCGGGTACATCGTCTACATACTGGTAGCCGTAAAGCTTCTCTTTCCTGAAAAACTTTACGAGCCAATTAAGCAACTTTTTTAACATGGCTTAATTCCGGGCTGTTAAGTAATGGCTTAATATCACCCTTGCCTACCCACTTGCGAAAGAATGGGCATGGTTCGGGATACATATCCGAGTAGGATACCGCATCTGCAAAATCTATCTTAATTGCATCTATCTCTGAATTGGCCATATTTCTATATGGGTGTATCCTCGCCAAAAAGTCGTTAACCGCAGTAGCGGCAACTTGCATATTGATACTGATCACGGCCGGTTGTGACTCATTTACATTTGCGAGATACTGATTCCTGGCGTATTCTTCCTTATCCGTGCGCTTAATTGATTCGGCCAGTAAACTATCAAGATCATACTGTTGCCTGCTTAGCAGACTTGAACCGCCCGGCTGAATAAAATGTACGGAACCAAAAATATTTTTGATTCCTCCGTTACTATCAGCATTCAGTTTAACGCCCATATCAGTCAGTGGCAAAAGATAAAATGACGAAACCATGTTAAGAATGTGGCGGCCCTCGGCCCCATCAACACAACTTATCAGATAATCGCCGTCAGCTACCTCCTTGATAATTTCATACTTTGAAATGTGAGAAGCAAATGTGGTAACCTTAGTACCCATACCCACCTCACCGATACCCCGGCGCATTACATCCACTTTCATGGTTTTTGCTGCTGCATCTGCACTGGTTGTACCAATGATACGGTTCAAATTAACGTCGTCCGTAAAATCCGGGTCAATAAGTACCAACTCACCAACACCAAGCCGCTTCAACTGCTCTATAACAGGGCTGCCCGTACCTGAACAGCCAACAACGATGATTTTCATTTTATTTAATATATGAACCGTCTTTTTGCCAAAAGCCTGAAGGTTCCTTAATTGATATTCATCAACTATCCCCGAGCGTTCATTACTGTAATCCCAAATAACAACGTCACTTCCCGCTACTGATATTCTGTGAACAGTTTCGGTCTCCATTCGTCTATTAAAGAACCTGCCAAATAGCATTCCATTAGGTAACATGATACAACTGGCGTGTGGCAAGTCATCATCGATCCAGGAATGTATGCTTTTGAACAGCAGTTGATCCGATGCGTTATCAAGGTCAGAAAAAAACTCATGAATGCCTGGCCCAGGATGGCAATGTATCTTAACAATTGCTAAGTGATGTTTGGCGGCCTTTTCCAAGAAAGGGTTTATCACATCGGTTGGCCAGCGAATGAAATCCTTTTTCCTTTCGCAAATTCCGTAAGGCACTAAAAGCAAGTCCTGCACCAGCAAAGTATGGTTACCGTTATGAGAACTGCGGCCACATAACGCGATTGCCACTGCCTCTTTGTTATCACCAGGAAAAAGGTGTTGCTGTAGTTGGAGGTAATGAAACCCCGCTATTCTTATTTTATTCATCGCTGTTACCTCCCCAAATCTTTTACTAACCAATTATTAACTAAACATAAATGGGTGGATACGTTATCCACGCCGGGCCGCCATTCTCCCTGTTGCCGGTGTCTTGACCACCGCTGAAAAATTTTGCCATCAATAGCCTGCCCTGTAATCGCGCTAATCGCCCTGCCCGACTTTTTAACGAGCGGAGGACAGAAATAGGCCATATCAATTTGGGTTGCGGGATAAGTTGGCGCTATCAACAAAGCAATGTCAACTTTTTGAATGTTGTAGCCGTCTGGCACCGGGTGGTCATGGATAATAAGCCACATCGTTGATTGACGGCCTGTGGCCTCCCAAAGGAGGCCAAGGCCGTCTAAAAATTCAATATCTTCATCCTGTAGTGAAAATTCCCTGCGTATTATTATCGGATTTTGACCAGGCTCAGCTACTACCTGCAGCCCGTCTTTCTGCTCTTTTGGCTGGATGGTAAACCTTACCAAGCATTTTTCAGTGAGGTCAACCTTTTCATCAGGATTTAGCTTAACAGGTTTAGGGCTTGTATTAAGGAATTTGTAAACATCGAACGGAGCCGTACTGCTAGGATATTCTAAGCGTATCAATTCATGGGTGGTAATAAACCTGTGGGGCCAGTCATGATATCGCTTGTCAATCTTGATCCTGTAAATCCGGGCAGGCGGAACAGGTTTGCAGTGTTTGCCGTATTCCTCTATGTTTACCACTTCAAGCCATTTTTCGGTAATAAATACCATGCCGGTACAAACCATCGTAATAGGTTCATCAGGACAATAGGCGTATTCGATGCGTTCACCATTAGGCAATAGCTGTATTAAATAATGGTTGGCAGGATGAACACCCTTCAGTTCTATGATCCTGACAGGAGTTAGCGACTTTTTATCCGTTGTTTCCGGTTCGCCGTTAACCGTGTAATTAAATACATCAGGCCCCTTCGTTACAAAATGCTCGATATGTGGGCTAGTCAAATCAATCACATCATCCATCGCGACCTTTTCAAAGTCGCATCCTTTTAATTTTTGGTAAAGGGAGTGGCATTGAATATATTCAAAACCAGCTTCTCTTAACAGTTGAGCACCTGTGATTAATGGATTGTGTACAGTTACTATTACTTCATTCACTGTAGCTTCATATTTTCGGGCCGCGTCGTGCCCGTCTTTTTCCGAAATATTCATGTTATTGATATTAAATTATTAAAACAAATAATAAACCATACGCATCAAAATGCGTGCTGCCAGCACACTGGCATTTTCCGGGGTTAATGAAAATGGGGTTTGTCTGTTTAAAATTTAATTGTCAATTGATGACCAAAAACGAGCTCCTTTATAGAGAAATATAGCTATTTACTTGATAATTTGAAAAGAAACCCTTACTTTTGAATAATCACAATCATTAGCAAGTTTTTAACGAGGACGACAATTCCTGTTGATTACTCTAAAAATTATTAAGCTGGGAGCTGCGCTCTTGGCTTTTTTTATTTTTATACGCTGTAAAGGTAATCAAAAAAACAAGAATGGCAAATTTTGAAAAAAATATATTTTGTATATTTTTACAAAACTATTTTGATTATTTCAAAATTATATCCATCTTTGCATAGCTAATTAAAAATCAACCATTTATGCTCACTCAAACTGAAGATCAATTCTATGAAGAAGTTGGAATTCGTGTCCGGAATTTTCGCTTAAGTGCAAATTTGGGACAGGAAATGTTTGCAGAATTATTAAACTTAACTCGCGCCTCTGTTGTTAATATAGAAAAAGGAAGGCAGCGCCCGTCAATTTTTCAACTCATAAGGATAGCTAATATCCTTAAAGTTGAGTATATCGATCTAGTTCCATATGAGCTTAATATTGAAAAGTTACCGGTTCCTGAAAGTCAGCATTTTGATTTGGATTATAGCGCCATTGTTGCCAGTTCTAACGTAGATTTAAACGAAAGAGTAAAAAATTCAATGAATCAATTTCTTAACGATATATCAAAAAAGTAAATGCCAAACAGAACCCACGCCAGGTCAATCCAAGTAATAAAGAAAATTACCGAGGGCATTCTCGCTCAATTTAACATTGCCACTTTGCCTATTAAAATTGAGGAAATAGCAAAAAAATCTGGATTGTATGTTACGCCTTATGCGTTTGACGATGATATTTCAGGTGTATTGGTTATTGAAGAAAAAGCAGCTACAATCGGCTTTAACCAAAATGAATCTCGGGTGAGGCGTAGATTTACTATTGCTCACGAATACGCACATTATTGCCTTCATAAGGAGGAATCATCTGTTTTCATGGACAAAGGTTTTCACGCGTTATTTAGAAGTAAACAATCTGGAATGACTGAAGATACGCAAGTGTTAGAACGCGAAGCCAATACATTCGCAGCATATATATTAATGCCGCACGAACAATTAAAGCAAGAAATTGATAAAATTGATTTTGATCTAGGCAGTGATGATGACATTAAAAATCTTGCAAAGATATTTGATGTTTCAGCGCAAGCAATGTATTATAGGATTTTAAACTCAGGGTTATTTCGATTTTAAATAACTCTTACTGCTGTTCGAAGTCACAGATAGATGTAATAGCCTTTTGCCCTATACTTGAAACGCATTTCATCTTCGTTCAGGATATCAAGGTCCTCGTCGATGTAATCAAAACCGTTGGTGCTTTTGCCGATACCAGGCGGCCCGGCAATAATATGAATAACCGACACTACCTGATCCGTTTAACCGTTCCGTCGGCATACTCCGCTATCATTACGCCGTCTTTTTCGTAAACAAGCGGCTGCCCTATCGAGAAAAGAAAAGCTTGTGCTTCGGCCTGTTTTTCAATCCGCCATGCCTTCTCTTCTTCAAAAGTCATATCAAAGGGCGATTTGGTCATCTTTCCCTTTCTTACCAATTCTTCTTCAGGTATTTCAATCATAACGAAATGAATTTACACAAAAATAAAGAAATCGCTGCAATAAAAACAATGCGGCATTCAGCATTCAGGAAAATCGCTTTTAAAAACTAATGGCTATCAGGGGGCACCTACGGAGCCATTAGCTGCTTTATTGTTTATGCTATAAACAGGGCGACTCCGGAGCCATTAGCTGCTTTATTATTTATGCTATAAACAGGCGACTCCTCCGGAGCCATCGACAGAAAGCAGCAATAGTTCCAGCGGAACTACCTGTTTATAGCACATACGACCGTGTTTTAACGGCTCCAGGGGAGCCCCCTGTTTTAAAAACGATTTCCTTGATGCAATATTCCCTGCGGTAGCCGGCGCCACCTGCATTCAAAAAGATTATTTTACAAATACCTGTAAAAGGCGTATCCTCTCCTTCGTATCTTTAAAAATAAAAACCCTATGAAAAAACCACTTTTAATCATCCTCCCTGCCGCTTTCTTTTTCATCACCCATAAAACATTTGCGCAGCAAACCCCGGTTGACGCAGCCCCGATCACCATCGAAAATTATTATAAGGTAAAATGGGGTTATGCCGATGAGTTTATATCCCTTTGGAAAAAGAACCATTACCCACTGTTAAAGAAATTGCTGGAGAAAGGCGATATCCTCAGCATCCGGGCCGAAACGCCCATTATCCATAGCAGCGAAGACAGCCGCTGGGATTTTAAAGTGATTATCACCTTTAAAACCGAACACCTGGCGTTTGATTACAGCATCGTCGACCCCTATAAAAAACAACTCTTCCCCGACCAGGACGCCTACCAGAAACAGGAACAACACCGTTTTGAATTGGTGATAGCACATTGGGATGTACCGGTGGAAAACGTGGTGTTAAATTGATGTGATTGATGAAACAGACCGGCGACGTTGCTGAAAGCTTTTTCGTACTTTTATCCGCCCGATAAATTCGAAAAATAAATGAGCCCGCTCCCTTTTACCGATCTCAAACTATTGGATGAAATCAAAAAATTCACCCGTACAAAAACCATCAAGGCCGGGGAAACCCTGATCACACCCGGCGATAAAGTTGTTTTTGTGCCGATAGTATTGAAACGGGCTATGCGCATCATAAAACCAATCGCACTATTTATCTTTTGTGCGGATACGCTTATAAATTTTTACGCCGATCATCAGCAGAATGGATAACAAAACCAACCCGACAAGCCCGTAGATCCAGTTTACCGCATCCTTTAAAACCGCCAGGAAAACTATCGCGAATAAAAGTATGGTGGCTACTTCGTTCCAGAGGCGCAATTGGGTGGAGGTACGTTTAAAGATGCCTTTGGCCATTTGCTTCATAATGTTTTGGCAAATGAAGTGGTATACAATCACCCCAACTACAAAACAGAGTTTAATTTGCATCCAACCGTAAACATACCACGGCTTTATAAATAACATCGCTATTCCCGCAGCTATTACAAACACCATAGAAGGCACGGTAATAATATACCAAAGCTTGCGCTCCATAATCACAAACTGTTCAGAAAGGATCCGGCGGTCGGGTTCCGGTTTTTCCTGCGCCTCGGTATGGTAAATAAAAAGGCGCACCATATAAAACAGCCCCGCAAACCAGCAGACTACAAAAATGATGTGTATGGAAAGGACGTAAGGATACATAAAGTCAAGCCCCCTAACCCCCTAAAGGGGGAATTTAAATTTAAAATTCGAGCCCGCCATTAATTACTCCCCCTTTAGGGGGCTGGGGGGCTGTAGCTTTTTATAATATCAACCGCATACTTCACATTATCAAAAGGAATATCAGGCATAATGCCGTGGCCCAAATTAAATATGAAACCTTGCTCGTCTTTCATCCGGTCGAACAGGCGGTAGATGCGTTCTTTAATCACCTTTTTATCGGCATACAAAATATGCGGGTCGAGGTTGCCCTGTACGGCTATGCCTTTTGGCAGACGCTGTTTAATGTCTAAAAGATCAACATTCCAGTCGATGGAAATAACATCAGGTTTTGCTTCTGCCATTAATGGCGCAAAAACCGAGCTGCCCTTGCAGAAAGAGATCACAGGGATATCCTTCCTGTTCAGTTTGCTGATGATCTCCGCAATATACCTGTGCGAAAACTCTTTATAATCATCCCATGCCAAAGCCTGGGCCCAGCTATCAAAAATTTGTACCGCATTTACCCCTGCTGCTATCTGCATGTTCAGGTAATCGGCAGTAACCGTCGCTATTTTTGCCAGTAACTGGTGCGCTAATTCCGGGTTGTTATGGATGAGTAATTTGGTCAGCTTAAAATCTTTGGATGATCCGCCCTCAACCAAATAACTCATCACTGTAAAAGGCGCCCCTGCAAAACCAATTAACGGGATGGATCTATTTAACCTTTGTTGAATAACCTTTATCGCGTCAGCAACATATTGCAGCTTATCTCCAACTTCAGTCTCCAGTTTATCCACATCGGCCTGGGTGCGCACAGGGTTTGCAAACTTTGGCCCTACACCCTGGCTGAAACTCAGGTCGCCACCCATGGCCTCGCCGGTTACCAGGATATCCGAAAATAGAATAGCGGCGTCGATGCCCAGCAGGTCAACCGGCAGCATGGTAACGTCGGCAGCAAGTTCGGGCGTTTTGCACATTTCCAAGAAAGAATATTTGTTCTTGATATCCCAGTATTCTTTCATAAAACGGCCAGCCTGGCGCATCATCCATACCGGCGGGCGTTCTGTTTTCTCCGAAAATGCGGCTTTTATCAGTAATGAATCTCTCATATGGTTTTGAGAGCCAAGAATCAAGAACCAGGAATCAGGAAAATTATATCTTGACTCTTGGTTCTTGCGTCCTGGCTCTATCTTTTGT
>Ga0206965_10182_pt1 | contig 19652 bp, 13 predicted proteins | sample Alteio_BWOrgHeat_26_FD_152973 | JGI IMG/M metagenome (GOLD analysis project Ga0206965, IMG submission 152973) | Enriched cells from forest soil in Barre Woods Harvard Forest LTER site, Petersham, Massachusetts, United States -... | ecosystem: Environmental > Terrestrial > Soil > Temperate forest >...
CGCCATCAAGCCATCAGTGCGGCAAACCTGGAAGTCCTCAATGCGCGTTATATTCCTGGCTTCCGGCCGACGGCAGAAGAACCTTACATTACCCTCACCACGCATAACAGCATCGCGCAGCAGATCAATACCGAATGGCTGGATGCATTGCCGGAACAGGAACAGGTATTTACAGCGACGATCCGCGGGGATTTTCCGAAAGACGCCTATCCGACGGAAACCCAGCTGAAGCTGAAGATTGGTGCGCAGGTGATGTTTGTAAAGAATGACAGCTCGGCCGAAAAGCTATTTTATAATGGCAAAATCGGCACTATAAGCCGGATGGAAGGGCAAACCGTTTTTGTACAATGCGGTGAGGGCCAGCGGGAGCTTTCGGTAGAGGCATTGGAATGGAGCAATGTAAAATACCAGTTGGAGGGGGAAAGTATTAACGAAACCAATGCCGGCAGTTTCGCGCAGCTGCCTTTAAAACTGGCCTGGGCCATCACCATCCATAAAAGCCAGGGATTAACTTTTGACCGCGCGATCATCGATATTTCCGAATGTTTTGCCCATGGCCAGGCTTATGTAGCCCTGAGCCGTTGCCGCAGTTTAACGGGGATGGTGCTGCGTAGCCCCATCGCTGCGCACAACATTATCGGCGATCCCGCCGTGGCCCGTTTTAATGAGCAAAGTGGGGGCATCCGGCCTGATGACCAAAGCCTTGAACGTGACAGGGAACGCTACCGCGTGTTCCTGCTGACGGAATTATTTAACTTTACGCAGCTCCAGGCAAAACTCCGGGATTTTAAAAGTTTATTGCCTGACCTGGAAAACGACATCATCGTTGTTGCAACAAAATTCATCAAGCAACTAAAACCAGAACGGAGCCAGCAGGCGGCAGCTTATTTCCATGAGAAATTGCGATCCGCCGTCGAAAACATGCATAAACAATTACCTGTACTCATCGGCGAATCGAAGGACAAAGCCGGAAAGGCTGATCAATTGATCAACTGGCTTATGCACCGCATCGGCCTGATGTCCTATTTTTCCCTTCACCCTTTTACAACAGCTGCTTACCTGGCGCAGGTTAAAAGCAAACCTGCCACGCAGGAACGCTCCTATTTAAAAGTGTTGAACGCTGTGCCGAACGAGCAACTTTATGAAAGGCTGCTGCTTTGGCGTGAAAAGATGGCAGCGGCAGAAAAGGTAATGCCGGCGATGATCCTCTCCGAAAAGACCGTTGCCGCCATCGCCGAAAAACTTCCGGAAACATTAAAAACGCTGGGCGCCATCAAAGGGATCGGCGCACATAAAGCCGGCCAATATGGTGCTGAACTGATCGGGATGATCCGCAGCTATCAGCAGGAGATCAAAGGATCAGGCCAGGAACAAGCGAGTTTATTTTAAGAGGTTAACGAAAAACAGCAGGGCGCTGCGTGCATAGTCATCCGTAGATGTCGGGCATGGATAGCGGGCGGGTACATTCCTGCCAGCGGTTGCAATCTTCAAAAAACAAAAAGAGCTCACTTACGTATAAGGATATTAATAAAACTATGATGAACTTGCGCATAATAACCTGCCATTGAGAAATTTATCCTTAAACGACTCTTTAAACAATAAAATGATCGGATTTGTGATGATGAAATGTCCAAAATATTTCTCAATTATCTTTTTACTTGCGATCTCTTATAGTTTATCTGCCCAAAACCAGCAATTGCATTTTGACCATTTTGGAACAGCAGAGGGCCTTTCGGAGCTCGACCCCAACTGTATATTGCAGGATAAGCAGGGATTTATCTGGATTGCTACTAACGATGGGTTAAACAGGTATGATGGGTACAAATTTAAGATCTTCAGGAATGATGCCAGGGATTCAACAAGTATTGGCAATAATTATGTACAGGATATAAAAGAAGATAAGGATGGGAATATTTGGGTAGCCACCCAAGGGGGCGGCTTAAACAAATTCGACAGAACGACAAACCGTTTCCATCGTTTTCTGCATAATGAAAGAGACAGCAAAAGCATTTCAAGTAACTTTATAAGCAAAATTGTTATCGAAAGGTCGGGGAAAATATGGGCAGGCACCCAACAGAGCGGCTTAGATTTATTTGACCCCAAAACAGGCAGTTGCCTGCATTATCTGAATGATAAGAATAATCCGAAAAGTATCAGCGAGAATCAGATTGCGGCAATTTATGATGATGATCAAAATAATATATGGGTAGGAACAGTTAATAGCGGCCTCAGTTTGTTCGACCGCAGAAACGATAGCTTTATTAATTTTAAGCACCTTGAAAACGTTAAGGAATCTATTTCGGGAAATAAGATAACCGCTATTTTTGAAGATAGCAGAAACCAGTTATGGATAGGTACACAGGAAACGGGGCTAAACCTTTACGATAAAAATACCGGTACTTTCAGGCATTTTCTTCATGATCCGCACAACAGTAATTCGCTGGTGCATAATAGTATTCAAGGTATTGCGGAGGATGATGACCACAATTTATGGATAGGAACGGAAAACGGCGGCTTGAGTATCTATAATCCTTCGCAGGGCCGGTTTTTTAGTTATTTACACGACGATGTGGACAATAGCAGTCTGAATGGCAACTCAATTGATGTGGTATTAAAGGACCGGGCCGGCAACATGTGGATAGGCGTTTTTGGCGGTGGCATTAATTTGTACAAAAAAAGCAAAAGCGCCTTTACACATTATAAGCACAGTTCTTTACCAACCAGTCTTTCAAACGATTTTGTACTTGCCTTTTTTGAAGACGATAATAATAATATATGGATAGGTACTGACGGCGGCGGAATGAACATGTTTAATCTAAAATCAGGAAACTTTACTACCTATAAGCACCTGGAATCTGATAAGAACAGCATTGCCGGTGATAATATACTGGGGATCAAGCAGGATGACCAGAAGAATTTGTGGATTGGAACATGGGGTAACGGCGTTAGCATAATGAACCAGAAAACCCGGACATTCAGGTCTTTCAAACACAATCCATCAGATCCTTCCAGTCTGAGCGGAGATAATGTATATGCGATTGCCCAAACCCCTGATAAAAAAATATGGCTTGGAACATTCGGCGACGGCCTTGATCAATACCAGCCGGCCACTCACACCTTTATTCATCACCATAATAGTCCTACCGATTCAAAAAGCCTGAGCAGCGACAGGATCAATACCCTTTTGAACGATAGCAAAGGAAATTTATGGATTGGGACTGACGACGCAGGATTAGACCTTTATAACCCCGGAACGAATTCTTTTACCCATTTTAAACACCGCGATAATCAGAATAGTTTAAGCAGTAATACTGTTCTTGATATTTACGAAGATAATGAAGGCAAAATTTGGGTATGTACGCTGGCCGGCCTTAACTTATTTGATCCTGTTACCCGCCGTTTTACCGTTTTTAAAACTAAAGATGGATTGCCGCACGATTATACAGAGGCGATTGTGGAAGATAATAACAAACGCTTTTGGATAACCACCAACAATGGCTTATCAATGTACGATCCTAAAACAAATAAATTTAAAAATTTTACAACTGAAGATGGCTTGCAGGCAGATGAGTTTAAGCAGCATGCTGCTATTAAAAGCCATACGGGTGCTTTATATATTGGCGGGGTAAATGGGTTTAATTCATTTTTTCCGGATCAAATATACCACGCGCCTTACAACCCTCCTTTGGTTTTCACTAACTTACAGATCTTTAATAAAACGGTACAGGTTGCAAAAAATGCCGGTGACCCCTCTCCACTAAAACAGGATATTTCTGAAACCCGGTCCTTAACGTTATCCTATGATCAATCGGTTATATCTCTTGAATATGCTTCGTTAGATTATTTATCGCCCTCAAAAAAAAGGTATGCATATATAATGGAAGGCTTTGATAAAGGCTGGAATTATGTTGGAGATAAAAACACGGCTGTTTATACTAATATTCCGCCGGGCAATTATGTTTTTAGAGTTAAAAACCAGAATAACGCAGGGATTTGGTCTCCTGCTGCCTTAAGTTTAGAAGTTATCATCGTTCCGCCTTATTGGTTAACCTGGTGGTTCAAGTCGCTTTTGGTTATTTTGATAGCCAGCTGTGTTTATGGCATTTACCGTTACCGTGTTCATCGTATTATTAAGCAAAAGGAAGTATTGGAGCGCGAAGTAAAGGAGCGTACCGAAGAGGTAATGCTGCAATCGGAAGAATTACAAGCAATAAATGAGGAACTGCAAGCGCAATCAGAAGAATTGCAGGCAGTAAATGAAGAACTTCTGGCGCAATCAGAAGAGTTAGCGGAACAAAAAAATCAGGAATACCTGGCACGCCAGGAAGCAGATAAAGCAAACCAGGCCAAAAGTATTTTTCTGGCAACAATGAGCCATGAGATAAGAACGCCCATGAACGGCGTAATTGGTATGGCTTCCCTGCTTTCAGAAACTAATCTGAATGATGAACAACGCGAGTACACGGAAACGATAATCAATTGCGGCGACGGCCTGATGAATGTAATCAATGACATTCTCGATTTTTCCAAAATAGAATCCGGGAAAATGGATATTGAGGAAGAAGATTTTGATCTGCGCCAGAGCATTGAAGAAATAATGGACATGTTTTCGCATAAAGTGGCCGAAAGACACCTTGATTTAATTTACGAGATTGACTTTAACCTGCCGGGTAATTTGATTGGCGACAGCCTGCGCCTTAAGCAGGTGATTATAAACCTCATTAATAATGCGGTAAAGTTTACTTCAAAGGGCGAAGTGTTTGTTAAGGTTTTTCTGTCGCAGGCAATCTCAAAAAGTGAACTGGAGATTGGCTTTAGTGTGAAGGACACTGGAATAGGCATACCAGGTGATAAACTCTCCAGCTTGTTCAAGGCTTTTTCACAAGTCGACTCATCTACCACCCGCAAATATGGGGGCACCGGTTTAGGGCTGATCATCAGCGAGCGGCTGGTTAAACTAATGGGGGGTGATTTGTGGGTTGAGAGCCGTGTTGGCGAGGGATCAACCTTCAACTTTACAATAAGAGCCAAAAAAAGCAACAAACAAGCTGAAACAAGCCAGTTATTACCGGGTATTTCATGCCTGGATGGTAAAAGGGTATTGCTGGTTGATGACAATAAAACAAACCTGATTATTTTAAAGACCCAACTGGAGCAATGGAAGCTTGAAACCGTAACTTGTTCATCTGCACAAAAAGCATTGGAAATTTTATCGTCAGATGAGCGTTTTAACCTGGTAATTTCTGACATGGAAATGCCCGGAATGGATGGCGCCGGCTTAGCCCTGGAAATTAAAAACAGGCCAAACCCTGTTCCGGTAATTCTTTTAAGTTCAATAGGCGACACAAGCAGGAAAAAGTACCCGGGTTTATTTTCGGCAATATTGATTAAACCGGTTAAGCAAAATCAGTTATTAAAAAGTATAGTTGCCGAACTTGGCGATCGCCGGGAAATGGTAAGGGTTGATGAAAAACAAAGCAATATCCTTGATCCGGGCTTCGCTTTGCAATATCCGATGGATATCCTGGTAGCCGAAGATAATCCTATTAATCAAAAATTAATTGAACGCATACTGAGTAAATTGGGGTATGATGCAGATTTAACACAAAACGGGTACGAGGTTTTGCTGAAGATAACTGAAAAACAATATGATTTAATATTAATGGATATTCAAATGCCCGAAATGGATGGGCTGGAAGCCACCAGAAGTATCCGCAAGCTCAGCATCCGGCAACCATTTATTGTGGCGATGACAGCGAATGCCCTCTCAGAGGACCGGGATATTTGCATAAGCCAGGGTATGGACAGCTATATTTCAAAACCGATGAAACTGGAGGTACTGATCTCTATTTTGAAAGAAGCCTATGGTAACCCCAGAAGGCAGTTTATGGCCTCAGAGTGAACGGTTTGCGGCAGCTAAAAATACTTGCGGCAGCAAGGGGCAAACAATTGGCATATTTGGACAGGCGAAAAAAATCGGTTTTTCCTTTTAAATTTGGCTAAATAATTTATTTAATAACCAGGCTATGAAACCAAAATACCTTATCGTATTCCTGCTCCTGTTTGCATTACAGGCCCGCTCACAAAGTGTTACTGTGCTGAATTATAAAGTAAAAACAGCCGCCAACGCAAAGGAACGTACCGAAATGCTGGACGCTTTGCGGGCATACCTCTACAATGACATGAAAATGACTTTGGAGTTTTATGTAGACCATTTAAAAGTGAGTAACAATTACGCCTGGTTTGAAGGAACGGCTGACAGGAAAGACGGCAAGGAGATAAAATTTGAGGAAGATGCTTACGATTGCTGCCACGTAGAAGCCCTGTTTAAAAAGCAGGGCGGCAAATGGACGGTTGCCGAGGGCGCTGCTTTTAGTACGGATGTTTGGTACGAAGCTATTGCAAAAAGGTATCCGGCTGCGCCTAAAGCTATTTTCCCGCCAGGCTCGGCAGCATTGATGGATCATTGACCGGGTGGTCGTCAGTGGCTATGTGCATAGTCATCCGCAGATGGAAACCAGGGACAGTCAAGCATTCCTTATCATTATCCAATCTATTTGATATTGAATTATTTAGGATTGTTGTTATTTAATCCATTAAATGTGTTTATCTTGGTTAATAAAACCTAACGACATGAGTCGCAATGTTATTCTTTTTATTTTTCTGGGTTCAGTTTTCATTTTTTCATGTAGTAAAAGTGGAAATTCAGGTCCGAATAATTCCGGTAACGGAAACTCAAATAACAACAATAATAATCCTGCACCGGCTGTTACTATTTCCACTTCATTACTAAAAATTTCGATACCCGGCAATTGCAGTCAAACTATAACAATAAGCAATAGCGGACCAAAAGGCAGTACTTTAAAATATACGGTTGCCGATGATGGTGCGCTGGGCGGATTTCTTAATTTTAATAATGCTTCAGGGTCTTTGGCTGCTGGCTCAAGTATTAATATCAGCGTTAATATCAAAACTCAATTTATAAATACTTCACCCAGCCTTGCAGGTGCTTCCCTCGTTTTAAATATTTATACGCCGGGTGCGTCAAATTATACCAAAACACCTGTATCCATCGCGATCAAAAGTGTAACTGATATTACAGGCACATGGAACGGAACATGGAATGGCACAACTGTTTCCGGCCACAACCCTAATCAGCAAGGCATGGTGGATACAGTTAGCGGAACATGGGTGCTCAACGTACAGTCCGTCGATACTGGTAAAATGACGGCAACAGGATCACTCACCTGGGTAGGTAATGATGCTTACTGGACTTACACCTATGATTTGAATGGAAATATTACCAGTACTACAGCAGAACCGTTCCCGGTAAACAGAACACTTAATTTTGATGCTACCAATACAACGATAACTAACCCAACAGGATGTGTCGGTTACCAGCTAACCATACTCGGGTTTAAAGGGGCTGCAAATCCCAGTGATGCTTTTTACGGGCCTATGTTTAGTGCGGCGTTTGATGTTATAAATAACAAGGCCGTTTCTATCGGGGTAGGATTCTCAACCCATCCCTATGCACCGGTTACATGGGCAACTTTTGTGTCCTCAGGGACAGTGAATGGGACAAAACAGTAAACTAAATCCATTCCTGCGACAGGGCATGTGCGCCGGTTAGGTTATATGTGTGTAACGCAGGGCGAATAATTTAAGCGGCACGCTTAAATCGTATGGTGTCCAGGGGGCACACCTGGACAGGCGGAGGTAGCTGCCGCCCGCGGTATATTAAATTAAGAATGCAATATTTATTTTCATAATAATTAAATAAATAAAATAAAAAACAATATTACTGGGGCTGTGTTACATAATGATATATATAACCAATATACATCGTTATGAAAAAGATCAGTTTAATATTATTTATAGCCGGCATGATTTGGACAGTCCAAACAGCACAGGCCCAAATTCAGGATACTACAAAAAACAAAATCGAAGTTAAAAAGAAGGTTAGAAAAGGCGCTCATGGGCGTACAATAACCAAAGTTAAGATGACAGGCACAGGAACTCCTGATGCTATTAACGATGCTGCGGAAGGCGCGGTAACCGGTCATTCAAAACCGGCACAGGCACCCGCACCGATTGTGATAACAACACCACCGCCGCCACCGCAGGAACCCGTTCAACCAACTGTAGTTGTGGTGCATGATACCGTACGCACACCTGCACCGGCGCCAGTGTATGTACCTGTTGAGTCACCTACAAAAACCGAGGTAACTACCACTACCGAAACAAAACCGGTTGTAACCGCTAATGCAGTAACGCACCATGCTACGCATACTTCATCAGTGTATCACAAGCCGGTTCATACTTACCACAAAACGTACAAAAAAACAGCGGCTACTACGCCGGCTACAAAAACCACTACTACCACTACGGTTAAGAAAACCGAATAAAGGCCCGGCCCGCGCAAAAATAACCTGCGCATCTGCCAGCCCATACAGCGGGACTATCAATAATGATGGTCCCGTTTTTTATTAGGGCATTTGTTTGGGTCCTTCAACGCGTTTAGGTAGCCAGCTTTTGCCGGTTGTAAATTGGAGGCGGCGCATGATTATCCGCAGATGGAATCTACGGGCATTGGGGATAAGGGATCGTAAACCGGATCAGGCAACCCTTGCCAGTTTCGCTTTCCACGCTTATCGTGCCGCCCTGCAAGCCAACAAGCTGCTTGCAAAGATAAAGGCCCAACCCGGTACCTGGTTTCGTATTACTCCCGCCCGCCTGGTAATAACGCGTAAACAGGCCCGTTTGCTGCTCTTTTGGGATCCCGATCCCGGTATCGCTAATGCTGACCTCCATCGTTGCGTTTTTTTCAGGATGGATGTTTAGCATAGCCGATACCGTTACGCTCCCCTCATCTGTGTACTTGATAGCGTTACTCAGCAAATTAATCATAACCTGCTTCAGTTTGAAAGTATCGCCCATAACCGTCAGGCTTTCATCGCCGGTGAATTCTGCTGTCAGTAAAATGCCTTTCTTTTCGGCCATAAAGCGCATACTTTCTACAGCCTCCCACAGTACCTGGTAAGGTTTAAAAGTAACCTGTAAAAGCGCAGTGCCCTGGTGGTGTTCCAATGCGCTGAGATCCAGGATATTGTTAACGGTCTCCATAAGCATGGCCGACGAAAGATTAATAGCTGATACCTTTTGCTCCTGATCGGGCGACAATTTAGTTTTATTCAGCATGTAAATGGCGCCTGTAATGGCTGTCAGCGGGTTGCGGATCTCGTGGCTCATCGTCGCCAGGATCTCCGATTTCTGGCCCGCTAAAGCTACCGCCCGCTCATTTTCCATCAGGTAATTCTGTTCGGCCGCCCCGGCTTTGCGAATAAAGTAGATCAGCCAGATAATAAATACCAGGATCAGCGTGATGGCCACGCCAATAAAATGGTCCATATCGCTGGTGGTCGACTGATACTGCGCCAGCACATCGTTCCGGCTCCTTTCCCAGGCCGCCTGGTTAACATCTTTCAATTGTTCTAAAAGCTGGTGCAGTTGTGCCAGCAGGTTAAGGTTGGCCGTAATAAGCTGTTCATTGGATAGCAGCAAATAGGCGTTTTGCTTGTTGAGTTGATGGAGTAACTGCGCCGGCGTGAGCAGGCGCCCGGCCGAATCCCGGCGTTGTTTTTCCCTGATGGTTAATATTTTGACCTGGTTTTTATTGGAGATCGCATTTTTTAAACGTTTCAGCAGGCTACTTTTCGTCGATTCCTCGCGGAAACTGACCGTAGTATCTGGCTTGCCTGAACGAAGCCGGGCGGCGCCCGCAACGCCGATGATTGCCGGGGTGGTTGCTTTTAGTAACGAGTCGAAATGCTGTTTCAGGTCGAAGACGCGTTGTGAAATCGCCAGCTTATCAGCGAAGGATTTCGCGATGAGTTGCCTGCTGCCGGGAAAATAACGCGCACTATCGGCCTGGTATTTTACCAAAAGCCGGTTGATTTCGGTAAAAATGTTGCTGAGTTTGCCCTTATAGTTAACCAATTTACCGGCATTGCCATTGAGGTTTGCCTGCTGAAAATCGTTTTCCGCGCTGTTCAGTTCCAACAGGATATTGCTGATCTCCGGTGCCGGGGACGGCTCTTTGAGCCTGGCGCTCAGCCCTTCCAGTTTGCGCCCGATGGAATACTTTAACACCACCGAACCTATTGTGATTATAAATGTAAACAGCAGGAACAGGATAAATATGTTCCGTAAATTTTTGGCCGCTGCGCCGGTCCTGATTGATTTTTCACTCATCCCGCTCTCTTTGCTCTGTTTTATCGCCGTTAAAAAACGGAAAGCCGATAAATATAGGGGAAATAACAACAATAAAGATGGAGCAAATACGGTATCCGCTAAGTAAGGCGCTCGGTTTGACTTAAGCTGTCCGGCGCTGGATGGCGACCTGTTAGCGGGCCACCCCGATAAATCGGGGCGGCAGCGAAAAGGAACGCTGGCGGCAACACGGGACAAACCGTAAATCAACCGGTAGTCAGAGACTACAAGCATAAGCATCCGGACAGCGGCACACTTGCACAGGCGGATACATCTTTTAAAAAAAGTCAGATCCGGCAACTTTGAATGTTGTCGGATCTGACTTGCTAATGGTTTAATTTTGTGCTGAATAGGCAAAGGTTGTTGTTCTTCAGGTAAAATGGAACTCGCTGCCATCCCAGTGTAAAGTTACCGTAATGGTTGCGACATTGGAATCAGTAACCTTTAAGGTAAGGTCGCCGGCGACCTCCGCCTGTAGTGTATCTATATCAAAAGCTGCTATTAAGCCGCCACCAAAATCAACAGTGGCAATTGCCGGTGAGCCGTTGTTTTGAGTTAAAACACCATTTACATCAATATAGCTAAAAAGGATACTTGCCTGACTGCCAGGAAAAAATCCTGATCCCCCAATAGAAACAATAGCCGGACTGGTAGGATTATTCTGAATATTGGCGATTTTTGGGTTAAACGAATTACCGGGCACTGATACGAGTTTCCACAGTTGGTTGCCATTATTGTTTGATTTTTGTGTAAAAGCATCCAGAGATGTTCCAACTTTAGGTGCTGTTCCACCGCCTGCAATATCAATTACATAGTTTCCCAATGCACTTTTAATAAAACAGTAGCCGGAATGCGCCGCTGGTCCTGGCACTGCTGTCCATTGTTGATTCCCATTATTATTTGGCTTTTGGGTGTATGCATCGAGTAGTGTTCCGGGCTTAGGTGCAGTACCACCTCCCTCGATATCAACTACGTAGTTTCCTAATACACTTTTGATAAAGAAATAGCCCGGATTGCCGGCGGCCGGTGTAAACTCCCATTGCTGGTTTGTGTTGTTACTTGATTTTTTACTAAAGGCGTCAAGTTTTGTTCCAACTTTAGGCGCTGCACCTCCGCCTTCAATGTCAATTACGTAATCGCCAAGCTGGCTCTGGATAAAAAATTTATTGCTCATGATTTCTTTTTTTTTACGCCTACTCTTTGACCGGATTTTCGGCTTGCTCCGTTAATTAATTGTTGCTTTTAACCACAATACAGATCGAATGATTTTGATTTTAACCCTTTTTTCGCTTTCGGCATCGTGATTAAAGTTGAGCAAAATGTAACGGGAAGACAGCAGGGTATTTACGCGACCCATGGAGTGCTGGTACTGAATTCACCTGCGTAAAACCTGCCTGGGTTTTTACGTGGATACAATATTTTGGTGTTAGATAAAAAACATATTAACAGCGGGAAATAAAAGTTGCCAGCCCCTGTTGCCGCGGGGCGGAAATAATTTAAGCGGTACGCTTAAATCGTTTTGTGTCTAGGTGGCACACCTGGACAGGCGGGGGAAGAATAAAATTATTTTCAATTGCTTCAAAAAAAAGTGCATATTTGTCCAAATTCCATTGGAATGAAGACTACGCTTACCTGCATATAATCCCTTTGCACACTGCCTCAACAAGGCGGAACAGATTACTTATTTAATTTTCTGTATTGCAGCTGCCATTAGTGGTATTGCTTTTTTGTGCCAAAAAAGGGATATCTCCGCATAGTCGGATGAATTTTTCAATCAACAAAATTTTCATGAAAAATTTATGCAAAAGTCCCAATGGACACACAATTATTACCGTACCGTTTGAAATCGGCACGAAGAAAAAAAAGATTAGTAAAAGAAGACCGCGATAAACAACTGTTAAAACTGGACCGGGAGCGCCACCGCATCAGCAACGCCCCCGACTATCAAACCACGGTACCCTTAGACGAGCCCTATCAAAAAGGCTGGAAACGTTTGTTTGTTTTAAAAGCCGAAGTACAGCGAAGCGATAAGGCGGAGTTTTACCAGGAGATATTGAATGCCATAAATATGGTGCAATACCATTATGATGCGTCGTTTAAAAAGCCTAAGCGGGCAAGGCGTTGGCATAAATATTATTATAAAGAATTGCCATGCCTGAGAAGTATCGACCGGTGGCACTGGCACGCAGCTAAACATAAATTAGGCGAAGAACAATGCGCCTGTTTTAAATTGGTTGAGTTTTGGGACCCATACTATTACCGTTGGGATTACCGCTATGAATTTGCCCAACCCGATTTGTTTGAGATTGCCGTGTTGCCGAATATTGTTGACACGATAAAAATAGGCGACGCATTGCTGGAGCAACGTTTAGCCTGGATTGATAACCATATTGAAAGCAATTACCGGCATCGCCGGTTAATGAAGCTACAGAATGGCAACCGATATAAAGGCTGGAAAGACGGGACTGAAAAGTTGAAGTATAGAAACCCCTTAAAGAATAAAGCAAAATGCGACCGGGCAGACGAATAATGGCTTTGTTATATGTTGCCCGAAGAGAGACTCGAACTCTCTTCGGGCTGCAAGCCGGGATGCTGAGGGCAAGTGCCTCAATTACCACTTCCATGCTCCTTTCCGAAACTTATAAATAGCCCTTCCTGTATGCCAGGTTAAAATAGGGCCTGTCACGAATAGAATTTCGCTGTGAGTAGTAGTGTCAGTTATTATATCCCGGATAATTACGCCATCAATTAATATACACGTTACCGCTAAGACTATAAGCGTTGCAATAATGGCATACTTTTTTCGCTTAACTTTTATTTCGTTCCCGGCATCTTGTACCGGAGCGCTTTGAGGTTTAAAATTATATTCAATGCGCAGATCAAGGCCACACCAATGCTTATAATTTGCAATTTCAAACTCTTTATAATAAGCCAGAAAATTCAACACTTTTTGATTTAATTCATCAGCATTAATTGTTGAATTATCCATCCAAATTTCATCGGTAAAGTCATATAGCTGATCGATTTCAAATTGCGTCAACAAGCCCGAAAATCTATGCTTATCCATTATGGCGATAACGTCACCAACCTTAATAACACCATCTGACAAGTGATGGTACAACAACCCCAAAATAGCCCTTGCCACAACGCTGTTTTCCGGAACATGTATCGAATGAAGAAGACTTATCAATTCATTTTTATCGTGAATAAGTGACATTTCAATAAAAAAAGTTTCGGGTTCATTTTCGTGCATCACCATCCGGTCTGCCCAATCAACAATCTCTTTTTTTGAAATGACACCGTACCTAAGACCGTAGTAAAAAAACGTTAACAACGGTACTGCGGTTTTAAGTTTGGTTGTATAAATCGGTTGCAGCTCTACTTCTTCCTGCCAATCGTACAAACCACCAGGACCAAATACGCCGCCCTTTAAAAACCTGTCGATAAATTCAGCCAGCGAATGGGTAAGTACAAGTTTATTATAATTTGACTGAACAATAATTTTGCAATCATTGCCATCATCCGGGTTTATTTCCAATTCCCACATATCACTGTAGATCATGTATTCAGCAATGTACAAAGGCTCATCACTGTGCCGGTTTTTATTGTCAATTATTTCGGTCAGGGGTATCATATTGAAGATATCTTCAACAGTTTCAAAACCATCGGTAAACCTGTAAAAGGTTTTAAAGTCGGTTGGCAATGTAATGCCATAAGTGTTTTCAGCCATGCTTATCAACTCTTCGCTTGCTCCTTTATGAAGCTTTAACCCGAGCGGCCCGTTGTATGTTTTGAGTAATTCGATGGCTTCAGTTATGGACATGGTTCGAAATTAAACATTTCATTACATGTAGGTACATGGCTTACAAAATATTGGTATGCGGTAGTCAGAGACTACGCGCATAGCTAATCCGTAGACACAGTCTACGGACAGCGGGGGAGCGGAAATGCGATTTTTTTGGAAGACAATTACTGGCGTCGATATAACGATGCACTAGTAAGACTTGCTGCCGAAAACAAGTTAAAGGATGCGGACCAAAATTATATCTTGTCCAAAGAAATAGAACAAGAGGTAGCATGGGTCCAAAGCAACAAAAAGTTTTATCTTCCAATATTCAACAGAAATTCTTCTGCAAAAATTAATCTGCTTGTCGAAAGTTTTGACGGGAAAACACCTATTGTATCTGTTAGTATCTTACAGACATCGGTGAAGCTAGTTAAACAGGTGGATAGTGATATCGAAAAAAAGAATAAAATGTTACAAATTAATATCACTCAAATCAGTCTAAATGTTATAGGCTTGTATCTATTGTTTGTTTATTATTTTGAAGGAAGAGCTATTATATTTTATACAATTTGCGTTGGCTTTTTGTCATATACCCTTGCCCGTTTCTTTTATGTTGCTGTGAAATTTATTAAAAAATTATTTTGGTAATTGCCCAAACCTGGCGCTATTATGCGGAATTTGGCTAACTTTGACATGCCGCAAACCAGCTAGCCAAAGCCGAAAATTTTCACTATGACCAAAGTAGCTATTAGAAAAAAGAATGTTTTAGATTCCGTTGAAGCATTAATAAAGCTTTTAGATAGGACACCTACAACTAGAGATCCGCATTCACATGTACGCTTATGGTTCAGGGGACAAAGCAATATCACTTGGGATCTTAAACCTAAGCTTTATAGAGATGATTTTAGACCAATAGATGAAAAGGACCGTCACCGGATCGAGTCACATCTAAACTTGGATTTTAAAGCTCTTTCCGTGGCCAATTTATCAGGCCAAGAAACTGACGAGGAGCTGTATTTTTTGCAACAGCATTTTGGAATGCGTACACGCCTCGTCGATTGGTCAACTAATCCTCTTATTGCATTATGGTTTGCCGTAGAAAATTTAAGCAAGGACGATGGTGTTTTATTTTTAATGGATGTTTACCAAATGCAGGACTTGCCGGAATTCTTCGGTATAGCCTCACCCGATCACAGTTTTTTTACTAATAGCTTGAAGAGCATTAAGAAATTTGAATTTCCTGGTTCGTTTCCTAATACAGTCTTTCCTATTAGACCGGCACATAAAAACCAGCGAATCAGACATCAGCAAAGTTTCTTCACTTTTCACGTGCCGAGCAATCCTATATTAACGAAAAAAAATAACCCTTCATTGCAACATTACCTGATCCCTGCAAGTGCAAAAAAAGAAATACTCCGCGCCCTGAGAATGCTTGGAATAGATGCTTACTTTGTCTATGGAGGATTAGAAAAGCTTTCGAGTGAATTGGATTACGCTTATATAGGAAGATTCTAGTTGATCATTAAACGTACTTCAGTATTGTGGCAGTAAAAAAAAAGCGCTTGCGGTAGTATGGGGTGACAATTTCAAACATAGCCGGGGATCAAATGCTGCTGAAAAGTTCCTCAACATTTTTAAACTTTTTACCCTTACCCGCTTTCAACTCATCCATCGCAGCAATTGTATCGGCATTCGGGACACTTTTTTCTTTTTTTACTTTGACTGTAACGCCCAGCTCTTTTAGGAAATCCTTAACCCGTTGGGTTTTGTTGTCAGGTACCCTTATCTCGAGTGTTTGCATACACAAAAATAAAGAATTATTTGTTGAATAACCAATTAGTTTAATACTGTATGAGAGGCCTACCCCGGTAGTCAGAGACTACGCGCATACAGATTTTTGGGGGCATTACTTCCCTTGTTTTGATGCTGATTTTTGAAACTGAATACTTAAGTTTTCAATTTTTTGTTTAACCTCTGCATTCGATAAATTTGTGATATAGGCAGATATAGATATTCCCAAGGCTGTTATAATTGCGACAATGATCGGAATCCTATGGCTGTTTCTTTGCATTCTTTCTATTTCTTTTTCGTGAAGGCTTATCGCTACATCAATAAGTTTTTGAGTTTCCGGAATACTAAGCGGATCTCGTTCATTGTCATGGTTTTCCGGGCGATAAGACCGCATTAATAAAGCAATATGATCTTCTGTTCCGTTTGGTCTGAAAAATTCAGGATGCGCATATGCTATATCCTGCCAAGTTTTCAATGATTCAGGATCGCCTCTTAGCGCTACTTTTATGCTATCTAATTTTCTAAACGCGTACTTATCTAAAGACAAAACGGTGATTAATCTGATGACATCTGTTAACCTGTGGGGTAGTGTGTAACGGCGCTTATTCAAATCGTGTTTCATGACATTGGGTGTTAGGGCTTTATAAAAACATAAATCTAAATAAATAATAAACAAATACAATATATGTACCCTCACCTTTATTATTCTGCGCTGATTGAATACGGCTATACCTAACAGCGCTTTTTATAAGAAATAATTAACAATGTGTTTTGGGGCAAATTGATAAGCATAATTTAAACCTATCGGTGCACTAATATACCGAGCTTTTGTCTTCGCCACATAACTAGACCAGGATGAAGATTATAAATTAGACAATTGCTTTGCGCATTTTCGAAATTATCGATTGGAATACTTGTTACATATTTAAATTACCCACTCTTTCAAATACTTCATTAAGCGTGCGCGCGTAATTTATCACTCCAATTGTATAATCTTTTTCTACCGCATATTTTTTATTGTCAAAATCTTGAGGGGATTGCCATTCATCCTTTAATATATCAACATAAAATCCACGATTTTTATCATTATTTGCAGTTTTTAGCCAACTCAAAACACCTTCCAAATCAATTTTTTCTTCACTTTTGTTTTTAAGCCATTCTATTTCTGCCTTTACAGAATGCAGTTCGTTGGGTATTTCGATAGGATAATCTTTTATCAAATCCATAAATGAATTTAACTTTGGTTCGATCTGGTTGATCCACTTCAAATTTATCGCCTGCATGCTATCATTAAGAATTAAAAAATCAACGATGTAATCATGCTTAAATTTGTGGCTTCGAAAAATTTTATCAAACCCCTCAATATCATTTTCCGGATAGTTGGATTTTAGCACTAGAAAAATTGCTTTTAGGGCCTCTTCAGCCGATAATATATTTAATGAACACGCCATTCCAAATTCATTGGATTCTGCTGCCATCTTAGCGACTTTTTGAAGACTCGATGCATTCTTTATTGCTAACTCAAATCCCGTTTTATAAAATTCACTATCTTGAATCATCTTTCTTTCTATTTAATTGTAAAAAAATGAAATCTCTGTCCCGGGCCACTTCGATACTCTTGCTTTCACTCGTGACATAATTTACATCTCTTTAAATAGTATAAATTCTCTCTCGATAAGCTCAAAGTAGTTTTTATCCAAGGCTATGTTTCTGCTGTTAAGTATCCTGCTTTCTTCTGCTGGTTCCGCCCAATCACCATCCCAGCAGCAATAGTACTCCACAGATTCGTTAATTGTCAAATCATTCAAAAGATCAAGCAGCGCCTGCGGCGAAGCTTTGCTATCCTGCCAATCAGGGTCATCAAAATATTCCGAATGAAACACAAATCCGCAGGAGCATTTGGTGTCGGCACCTACGTAATAAATATAAGGCAATGTAAATTTATCTTTTAATGCCGCTAATTCTTTATCGGCAGGTAACTCTAAATGCAGTTTTGTTACATCCGGCACAAACTCTGTTGTTTGTTGGGGAGTTGACGTAGCGATAAATACAGCGTAACACATAGTAATAATTTATAGTATAATTTTCAAAACATAGTCCTCTTTGCGGAATGGACGGGACTCGAACCCGTCCCCAAAGCTTTGGGGACCTGACAAGTACGCATTCTACCATTGAACTACCACTCCTTTTTACCGTTTTTGTCATTTCGACGAGGAACGAGGAGAAATCTATACATCATACACAACCGCCGTGCATGCGTTAATATCAGGTGTATAGATTTCTCGCTCGCGCTCGAAATGACAAGCTTTTTTTACGCTTTTTTTTTACTGCTACTAACAACTGCTACTGCCACTCCTTTTAAGTCTTAAGTCCCGAGTCGAAAGTCTTAAGTCAGATTTTCTCACCCCTTTTCCTGACTTCAGACTCAAGACTTTCGACTCCAGACTTCCCACTAATCCTCCGGCCTTTCCTTCGCATCCGCCATGCGCACTATCCTCGGCTCAAATTTGGCCAATACCTCCGCTAAATCCGTTTGGGCGGCCATAACGGTGTGGATGTCTTTATACACCATGGGGGCTTCGTCGATGTCGCTGCCCATCAGGGTGATGCGTTTGTCGATGAGGTTGGCGGCCACGGCGGCTTTGTCGATGGTTTTAAAGGCGGCGCTGCGGCTCATCAGTCGCCCGGCGCCATGACTGGCGGAGTTGATGCTGGCCGCGTCGCCTTTGCCGCGCACTACAAAGCCGGGCGTGCTCATACTGCCGGGGATGATGCCCAGCACGCCTTCGCCGGCCGGGGTGGCGCCTTTGCGGTGTACCATTACTTCGGTACCGTCGGCCAGGTGCTCCTTCCAGGCAAAGTTGTGGTGGTTCTCAATCATCATCAGCGGCGCTATATTTAAAGCCTTCGCAATTTTGTTATGGATCTCGTGGTGGTTGGCGCTGGCATATTCGCCGGCCAGGTTCATCGCTATCCAGTATTCCTGGCCTTCGTCTTTATCCAAATCAAGCCAGGCCAAATGTTTGGCTTCGGGCGGCAATTTGGTTTTGGTCATGGCGATTTTCGAATAATAATCGGCAATATTCCCCCCAAACCCGCGCGACCCGGAATGCGACAACAGCGCCAGGTATGCCCCCGCCGGGATGCCTTGCAAAGCGCCTTCGGCTATGGTGAGTTCGCCCCATTCCACAAAATGGTTGCCGGTGCCGCTGGTACCCAGCTGCGCATAGGCCTTGTCCTTTAAATTGCGGATCACCTTGGTCTCGTTCCATGTTTTGCTGTCGAACAGCGAGGTATCATGGTGCTTTTTGGTAACCCCGCCCATGCCGAAACAGGTGTTATCCAGCAGCAGGCCTTTCAGCATATCGGTTTCGCTGTCTACAGTTGCGGCGGGCAGATCGAAAATGCTAAGGCACATACGGCAGGCAATATCCACACCCACGGCAAAGGGGATAATGGTATTGGCCGTAGTGGCCAGCACGCCGCCAATGGGCAGGCCGTAGCCCTGGTGCGCATCGGGCATGAGGGCGCCGGCGACAGCTATGGGCAATTGTATAGCTGTTTTCATCTGTGCCAGCGCCCCCGTCTCGATATGTTCGATCCCGAAAACCGGGAAGTCGGCAATCTCGGCCTTCAAAGCATGGATGCTGCGCTGCTGTTTAACAAATTTGCCTTCCTTACGCAGGGCAATCACGTCTTCGGCCAGGTTTTTAAACTTGCCGCCTTTTTTAAGGGCATAAGGCATCGGGTCGTCAATAAGCGCCTCCAGATTAGCAAGGATCTGCGTACGGTCCATTACGCC
>Ga0206965_10183_pt1 | contig 19645 bp, 19 predicted proteins | sample Alteio_BWOrgHeat_26_FD_152973 | JGI IMG/M metagenome (GOLD analysis project Ga0206965, IMG submission 152973) | Enriched cells from forest soil in Barre Woods Harvard Forest LTER site, Petersham, Massachusetts, United States -... | ecosystem: Environmental > Terrestrial > Soil > Temperate forest >...
TTTTAAATGAAATCCGTCATTATCTGCCCCCTAAATCATCAAATACATCAAAGCCAAGAAAAACTACAAACTACCCACAATCCTTGTATATCTCTAAAATCGCAAAAACGACTCTTTTTGGATTTTTCTCCTCAAACCCTGATTTGAGAATAAAAACTCAAGTATCAAGAAGATTAAAAATGGAAAGTTAGTCCTCCGTTAAGTCCGAATGAATAAGGATAACAATAAAAGAAACTATTCCTTGCAAGAGGAGTGATGGAGGTTGTGAATGAAGGTTCCATAAAGATGCTCATTCCATTGTTCAGGTTATATTCAAAACCTGCCCCGGCAATGTAACTGTAATTTGTCTTTCTAAGTCCGCTAATGTTATTGATAATAGTATATTCTGCAGAACCTATATTCACTTTCGCCACTTCTTCCAAGATAAAATTCGCTGCAAGTCCGGTATTCACAAAAACAGAAATTCTATCCTTAGTCACCTTATATTTTACCAACAGAGGCACACTAACAATTTTAATTGTTTGAGCGCAGGAGGCAGTCGTTGTGAGGCTGTCTTTAGCATTCAAAATAACATTTGGCTGATTAGGAATTTCGATGCTGCCACAAGAAGTTCGGTATTTATAATGGTACAAATCATCCGAACCAATGCTTGTATGTATTGTCGCTAAAGTGGACGTATAGGCTATGGTAGAATAGATTCCACCGGTAGAAAGGCTCCAGTTCTTTGATAAATTATACCCACCGGTCACTCCTGAATTAAAAGAATAATTAGAGGTTGATCTATCGGTATAGGAATAAATAGCAGCGGCAAATTGCTGATTCAAAATCTTTAAATGATTCATTGCATATACATTCGGACCATAAAACACTGATACCATCCAACGAGTTATTTTCCCTTTTTCAATATTCAAAATAGAATCTTTTAGAAGTTTGGCCTGGATGGAATCACCTGTATTTAAAAAGGCTTCGGAGGATTTATATTCACTTGAAACAGGTGGAGCATCCTTGACAGTTTGATCAGAAGGAGACGGATTATTTTCATTCAAATCAACTTTTAAAGCATCATGGGAAACTGTTTCAGAAGAAAGATTCTCAGAAGCCTTTGCAGTAGTTTCTGATCTGATAGCTGCCTTGTCATCTTCCTTGCTTTCATTAGAAATTAGTTGAGAATCGGTTAGCTTTTTATCATCTTTCCTGCTATTCGATTTCTCTTCCTTATTCACATTTTTTATAGGAGAATCCCTTTTGATACTCTTATCAACACTTAAACTTGTTTGATTATTTCCACCTGCCACTTGTGGCTTATTAAAGGAAGTTTTATCAGGCGAGCTATTTTTGTTTAGGGAATTATCAGATACATCTTTGTTATTTTCTTTCTTATCATTCTTCAAAGAATTATTATTTGAATCAGCATTATTTGGTTGAATACCCCATCCATTTTGTTCGGTACCAATTATTGTATCCGAATTCAAATTGCCATTACTCTTCCTGCTTGATTTAATCTTTGTTGAATCACTTAATAATGTTGAATGATCCGTCATTAAATAATTATAAGCGACTATTGAAATCAACAATACAGCAAGGCATAAGGATAGCAGTTTAAACCTGTTCCCTCTTTGTTTGTATTGCATAGCTCTCTGTCTTTCAAGATCAGCATCGAGCTTAGTCCATGCGTCCTCAGGAGGATTCATTTTGAATCGGTCTCTCAAAGACTTGATCGTGTTGTTTACATTTTTATTTTCGTCCATTATCTTTGTATTATTTCGTCTAACCTTTCACTATTTTTTTTTATTTCTCTTTGAAGGATTGCTTTAGCACGTGATAAATTTGATTTAGAAGTGCCTTCTGTTATTCCCAGTTCCTCGGCGATTTCTTTATGCTTCAATCCTTCAAATTCATAGAGATTAAAAACAATTTTATACTGAGGAGGAAGCCTGTGAATCATCTGTAGCAAGTCCTCCATTTCAAACTGGCTGAATATGTCATTAGCATCGCTCATCCGAGATTCAACATAATTATCCTCTATGCTTACAAGGACTACCATGCGTTTGTTTTTCCTGAACTTTTCAAGAGCGGTATTCACCATGATAACCCTGATCCAGCCTTCCAGGGAACCTTCTTTTTTAAAGTTTTGAATGTTCTGAAAGACCTTCATAAACCCTTCGTGAAAAGTGTCTTCGGCTTCCTCCCTGCTTGCTGAATACTTATAACATACAGCAAACATCTTGGCACTATACATGTTGTACAGGTTGTTCTGCGACCGCCTGTCCCATGCTATGCAGCCTTTGATTAAATCATCTTCAGTTTCCTTTTCCAATGTTATCTGGTTTTTAAACAAAGATGATATGGTTAAGCGAAAGGTTGCTTTTACAAGAGAATAATATTCAATTCCAAAAGCTTTCCTACTGATGGAATATTAGTATTCATCACTCTTTCGCCTTCTCATAATTCATTTCATTTTCGCCATCCTGAAGGATCATTCGTTGCTTGCTGAGTTCTTTGATTTTAAACCGCCAGACTGTGCCTCCCGCAACATTCAGATGCCCTGTACGAGGATAATCATACTTTATATCCTTACAACCATTAAGGCGAACCTTAGCATTATGAGTATTGAGTCCGTCGAAGTAGATATTTATATTATAATCACCCGAGCCATTCTTTACTTTAATGGAAGCCTTCCCCATGCTGTCGGTAAGGACTTGATTAATAAATTTCATCTTAGGATCGCGGATGCTGATGATAGTGCGAATCATAGGTCTTCTGCTTCCATAGTCTGTAATTGTAAAATCTAAAACAGAATATCCTGCCGAACCTTTATCAGTATTACAGGGTTTATTTGTTATTGCTATTTCATTCTTTACAGAATCATATTCCACAAAGTTCATGATGATGGAGTCACCTTTTATTATGTAAATACCCCTGCCGTTATTCGCTGTAACAGTAGGTCCTATATGATGATATTCAAACATGCTGTCATTCAGAAAGATGAAATGATAAGTCTCCGTCTTTTGCAGCCAGTTGTATTTCCCTGATGGTTTAAGCTGCCCGAATATCGTCATGGGAAGCAGCAATATCAATACTATTAAAGTTTTCATTTATGATTATTTATTGTTGTCCTGATTCATCCTATTCGCCATGTCATTGTATAGTTTTGCTTTAGTCGCATCGCCAAGATTGTTATAGATGATGCTTAAATTCCTATATGATTTAGGATTATCAGGATCCATTTTAATTGCCTTCTCATATTCAGGAATAGCCTCCTGGTATTTCTTCAAGCCCATTAGATACAAGCCTTTGTTAAGATGTGGAAATACATAGTTGGAGTCCAGCTTTATCGCCTCATCGCAGTATTCAAGAGCCTTGTCATACTGGGCAAGCGCCCCATAGGAACAGGCAAGATTATTTATCAAATCAACATTGGGTCCATCGAATTGCTTCTGCGCTATATCATAATATTTGATGGCACTCCTGTAGTCTTCCTTTTTATAATAACAGAATCCTATCGCCATATTTGCATCGGCATAAGGCTTGTTGAGAATGTCAATGGCTTTCTGGAATTCCACAATGGCGCGGTCGAGGATTCTGTCTTGTTCTGCCTTCACAGATTCTCTTGGAGAAATAACATTGAGGAGCGTACTTCCCCAGTTGTAGTGCATCCTTGAGCTATTCGGCGATACTTCTACATCGTGACTGTGCAGTGCAATATTATCTTCCCAATCCATACTCCTGGCAAAAGTCTTTACGGAATATAATCCTGCTATAATAAAGACGATGGTATAGAAAGAACTATTCAGGTTAATAAAATTTCTGACGGTAATAAGTTTGTTGGCAATGATGGAATTATTAGCCTTGGTTAGCTTCATTAACAACAGCGATATTCCCAAACAAAAACCAAGTGATGGAATGAACAGAAACCGCTCTGCCATGGGCGATCCTATCAACATAATGATATTCGAAACAGGTGCCAGCGCAATCAGATAAAACAGGATGGCAAAGGCTATCAGGCTCTTCTTCCTTATATTAATGACAGCATAAATTCCCAATGCAAAATGAATGATGATGCTTAGTATCGGCAGTAAATCTTTGATGCTGTAATTTGGAATCTGATAGTTGGAATAATCATAAGCCAGGGGATGCGGAATGGCAAGCAGGGCAAGGTATCGCAGCATTACATAGAATGCTGTGGCGCGCTGGCTGATGAAATCCGGAGCAGAGGCAATGGAATTATTATACTTCATGAACTCATTGGGTGGGATGGACTGCAAGACGAAATATCTTATTAAAAAGAAGATGCCCGTAGTAGCTATCAATGCCCCAAGGATGCTTGCAATGCCTTTGAATCCGGCAGGTTTGAATACATAGAGCATCAATGGTATCAGCACCAGGAACACGATTCCGGTCTCCTTGGAAAGTATGGAAACAAAATAACACAATGCTGCTATTCCCAAGTCTTTCCATGCCTTGGTATCAAGGAATCTAATGGTCATTAATATGGAAAGTATTCCAAAAATAAAGCACAACAATTCGTCCCCGCTTTTGATACTGTCCACGACTTCCGTATGGATGGGGTGTACTACGAAAAGCAGCGTGGCAGCAAAGGGAATGAGCATACTATAGCCTTCAAATAATTTTGAAAGCATAAGAAAAAGCAGCCAGCAAAGCAAGCTATATAGCATGACATTGACAAGGTGCGGCACATGAGGATTATTGGGAAAAAACTGCCATTCGGTGGCAAACAAAAGTAATGGAACGGGGCGATAGACGGGTCCTCGCAGGTTGGTTCTCTTATACCCAAAGAAATAATCGGTACTCAGAATGGCGGGGAATGCAGCGATGCCGTCTTGCACGATTTTATTATGCGAGACCACATATTCATCATCCAGCGTATAGTCGAAAGAGATGCTCTGGGCATACAGAATAAAAGCCACGGCAGCAATGATTATTCCCAGCGAAATCTTCAGCTTCCTCAATGCACTCTGCTCTGACGAAGACTTCAGGACATCCATATTTTTAGACCGTTTAGTGGTACTCATTCTTGCTTTGGTATTATTTATTTTGAAGTGGCAAAAATAGGGAAAGAATAGTGAATAGTGAACAGTGAATAGTGAATAGTGAACAGTGAATAGTGAACAATGGAGCAGATACATTTGCACTGTTCACTGTTCACTGTTCACTATTCACTATTCACTATTCACTGTTCACTGTTCACTGCCCGCTGATGATCATCTTCCCGATACCTATGACTTCTTTATTCTCATCCATGAGTTTATAGAAATACTATAAACTAAAAGCAAAATCCAATGCCTAAAGCAGGATAACTTCCTATTGTTTCACCACTATTAGAAATGTTTGGATAAGGCTGCCAGTTCAAATTCCATTCATAAAGTGTAACATTATGGTTTATTCCAATATAATTTGCTTCCAGGCAAATCATTATGGCAGTTCTTGGAGAAAGAAATAATTTATAGCCAACTCCAAAATCATACATTAATCCACTACTATAAGTATCAGTATTTGTTTCATAGCCATTAAAACTCTGACTTTCCGAATAACTTTTAGGTGAAAGCAATATTGCATCCCCAATATCTATATAGGCAAAAAAGGAATGCTTATGTTTCCTTATTTCATATCTTAAATCAAAATATATCGGCATATCAATCAAAGTATAATATGATGAATCTTGAAATGGCAACATGTCATGCCAAATTGCTATTGGTTTTTGCTTATTAATTCCAATACCAATTCCTATAAAAAAATGTTTATTGATTTGATATCCCGTAATTGATCTTAGCCCATAAACTAAACCGCTATAAATTTCAATATTCGTTGTATTTGAAAATCCTTGTGTCTTAACATTGTTTTCAAAAGATTCAGAATTTGCACTATAAATGGTTTGCCCGCTCGTGCTCAACCCCATCAACCCAACCACCACCACAATCATCACCAAATTCTTTCCTTTCATATCAATTCCTTTTAAATTATTAAAAAGCAAAATTAGGAAAATAGAATTCATTCAAGCAAGGGACAATAAAAAAATGGGTATATATATCTTCCGTGTACCCACATCTTTTTTCATTGCCGTTGGCTTTAGCCAACGGTTAAATTGAAAGACAATAAGGGGCTTTAGCCCAAATTTAATTGGATTTTTTTGGCTAAAGCCAATTAATATTTCCATTTCTATCCGTTGGCTAAAGCCAACGGCAATGAATTAACAGTTCTAAACAAAGATGTGGGTACACGGTAGATATGTATAGGAGTGCAATTTCGGATTTGAATAGCAGAACATACCTAAAATGGGCTTCTACCTACAGCATGCTTAAAATGTTTTCCGTCGGAGGCATTTCTACTTAGCGGATGCTCTATAGGTTGATATTTGGAGGTATTTCTACTTAGCGGATGCTCAAAAGGATGACCTTTGGAGGTACTTCTACTTAGCGGATGCTCCAAATATTGACCTTTAAAGTTATTTCTACTTAGCGGTAGCTCCAAATGATGACCTTTACAAATCGTTCTACCTTCCTTTGCCTCCAAAAGGGGTTTTGGGAAGAATTTGGTGCCTGAAATTGCCTTCCAAAGAAAAGATGATAAGTTAATGTTTCAACCATTTCAAGGTAAAGGACAGGATAAAACTTTTGAAAGTATTGAATATCCGAATTAATAGTCGTTCTTTGCAGGGTCGAATAAATAAAATCTTATTAAAATTATAAAAAAAATGAATACAGGATTTCACCCTTTCAAAAATTTCATCCTAACCAGTTGCCAGGGCAGCAAAGTCAAGTTAGGTCGCATCGGCGAATTCATGTTCATCGGCTTGACTGAGAATTCCAGCGATAGTTTTATCAATGGCGTTCTTACCGAATTCACCCCTTATCGAAATGATTATAAGGCGGATATTTTGGCTCGCCAGGTGACTCCAGGCGCACAGCATAGCGCTGTGGTCTTGAAGAATCAGGCAATGGGTAAAATCCATAGCACATATTTACATACTTGGGATATTGGTATTCAAGGATTTTATGAGAAAGGAACTCCAGAATATGAAGCCATATTACCTTATGGTTTTAGCAAGATGCATGAAGGCAGTGTGGATGATCAATTGCTTGAACTTGCCGCCATCATTGACAGGATGGAGCCATATACTTCCCTGGCAACAATTATGGGCGCAATGGCGACTGTCTATGGAACTGCTTTTGGAGCTCAATTTTCTGTCGGACAAAAGAAAATCGCTGTGAAAACTACTGCCTCAAATCTTGTTAGCGAATATGATATTTATGGCGATATTATCTTCAAGATTTATGGCGAATTGGTTCATCAATATGGAGCCAATGAAAGCATTCTTGCTTTGTATATTGACAAGGCAGAATTGATGAGCAGACCTCAAGATAATGTCATCACCAGAAACGCCTTAGCACATACTGTTGCCGAGATAGCTCCCCGCACCCGCCTGGCAGATGAAGAGATAACGATTATTAATCTTGGAACGGTACCTTTGAACTTCTTCGTGGTTCGCAAACCAGGCGAAGCAAAAGGAATTTTTGTTACCGTCCCTGCCGGAGAAACCTTGACATTTGTCCGTTCACTTTTTGGGAATATGTTATACAGATTTTTTGAAGTAGAAAACTTAAGCCTGACCACTGCCGGTCGTTATGAAATAACTTTTCCGAACTAAGAAATAAGAATTTAAAAGACGGAGGGCTGATGAATAACATGATTCATCAGCCCTCCGCCGTTTATAAGATTTTCTATCGAATATTACATCTTATAGAATTCAAAAACTGTTGATTAAATGAAAGTAATCATCACCTGATTTTTCTCCACCTTATCACCCTTTTTGACGCTGATATTTTTGACGATTCCATCAGCTTGAGCCTTGAGAATATTTTCCATTTTCATGGCTTCCAAAACTATAATCGGATCATTCTTTAAAACCTGTTGCCCCTCCGAAACCCGCACATCGAGGACTAATCCGGGCATTGGAGCTTTCAAATTATCAAGTTTGGCAGCAGATTGAGTATCCATTCCCAAATCATGAAGCAGGGCATCAAATCTATCTTTAACCACCACAGAATATTTGTTGCCATTGATCCTGATGACAAAGGATTTGCCGGAATAATCTGCCTCTAATACCTCCGCTGTAAATGATTTATTGTCCTTAAGAATATGAAAGGCAGGCGTGGCACCCATTTTAATGGAAATAATATCCCATACCGAAACCTGTTCATCAACTTTAATGACACTCCCAGACTCATCAAACGAAACCTGATGCTCTGCCTTGTTATTAATCTCGACTTTATAAAGTTTATCGCTCATCTTTCTTTTATCATTTCACATCATCCCTTTTACTTAAAACCCTGATGCGATAAGGGTCTCGGCAACAAGCATATCCTGCTGGGTAGTGATTTTTATGTTGTTAATATCTCCTTCGATAAGATTAATCACGGCACCCGTTCTTTCGACAACAGTAGCATCATCAGTAAATGAAACATCATAATCCTGTTGATAAGCCTTCCTCAAAATATCTGCATGGAAACATTGAGGGGTCTGGATAATGCGGTAATTATTTCTGTCAACAGCCTTACTTTTTCCATCCTCCAAAACTCTTATCGTCTGATCCATTTTGATGGCAGGAACGGCATTGCCATTGGCTTCGGCATGTTTAAAAATATCTTGAATCAACGCAACCGTTATCAACGGACGCACAGCATCATGAATAGCAACCAGGGCATGACCATGAATTGATTCAAGCCCATTTTTGATAGAATGAAACCGCGTTTCTCCTCCGGCACAGATGTCCTGATTAAACACAAAATCATTTTCAAAACAAAATTGTTCCCAGGAATTTATTCTATCAGGAGGCAAAACTATAACAATCTTTATTCCTGGAATTGCAAACTGAAATTTGTTAATTGTATGAATGATTATCGGTACATCGTTGACAGATAAATACTGTTTAGGAATCGGAGATTTCATGCGCGCTCCAATACCTCCGGCAGCTATGATAACATATTTCTGCATTTCAGTGAATAGTGAATAGTGAATAGTGAAAAGTCCAAAATTCACTTGTGGATTTAAATAGGAAGCGAAACATTATTTCACCTTTTCAGTTTTGAGTAATCTATCTTTTGCAGTTTTAATAGTAGCAATAAGCATTTTAATCAATTCTACACAATCGGCAATTAGACTCTTGGCTAATTTCTCCTCAATAAAATCTGTATCCATTAGCAGAAGTAACCAGTATTCAGTTTCATTTGCTTCCTTTAACGATATCGTCATTTTATAAATAAAATCAGCTCTGCTTTGTCCGAATTCTGCTTCGCGAATCAACGCACCTATTGCGGTTCCGCTTCTTAAAATTTGCTTATTCAAAACAAACTCCTTTTTATTCTTTTGTAAATGAAGTGAAAGTTTAACAACCCGAATAGCGAAGGCATAACTTTTATCTCTCAATATTGACTTCCCCTCCATTTTTCACTATTCACTGTTCACTATTCACTGTTTTACAGAATCAGCATGACGTCGCCGTATGTATAAAAATTATACTTCTCCTTGATGGCTTCCTTGTATGCTTTCATGAGGAAATCATAATCTGCAAATGCACAAACCATCATAAACAAGGTAGATTCAGGCATGTGGAAATTTGTCACCATACAATTCGCAATGCTGAAATCATACGGAGGAAAAATAAATTTATTCGTCCATCCTTCAGAAGGTTTCAACTCACGCTCTGTGGAAACAGAGGACTCGACAGCTCTCATGGTAGTTGTTCCGATAGCACAGATTTTCTTCTTCAATTTGATTCCTTTATTAACAACATCACAGGCTTCTTTAAGTACCTGATATTGTTCGGAATCCATTTTATGTTTAGTCAGATCTTCTACTTCAACAGGGCGAAAAGTTCCCAACCCGATATGCAAGGTTACCTCAGCAAAGTTGATGCCTTTTATTTCTAAACGCTTCATTAATTCTTTCGTGAAATGCAAGCCAGCCGTAGGTGCGGCTACAGCACCTTCATTCCTTGCATAGACCGTCTGATACCTTTCTTTATCTTCTGGTTCGGTTTTTCTTTTAATATATTTAGGAAGAGGAGTATTTCCTAATTTAGTAATTATTTTCTTGAATTCTTCAGGAGTCCCCTCGAATAAAAAACGAATCGTTCTACCTCTGGAAGTGGTATTGTCAATGACTTCTGCGACCAGAGTATCTCCTTCGCCAAAGTATAATTTATTACCAATTCTTATCTTCCTGGCAGGGTCAACAAGTACATCCCAAAGTTTGGTTTCAGGATTCAATTCTCTTAGCAAAAAGACTTCGATTAATGCACCTGTTTTTTCCTTGTTACCATAAAGTCGGGCAGGAAAAACTTTAGTATTATTAAGAATCATTACATCGCCATCATCAAAATATTTAAGGATGTCCTTAAATATCTTGTGTTCGATTTTTCCTGTTTTACGATGCAACACCATCATGCGAGCTTCGTCTCTGTTTTTTGCCGGATGCAGTGCGACAAGATTTTCTGGTAAATTGAATTTGAATTGGGATAATTTCATTAGATTTTATATTACGGTATAAATTTATGATTAATCAGCTATTAAATTTTGAGGGCGCAAATATACTACATTAAAGGAGGATTTTGACAGGCAGGTAAAAATAAATTTATTAATTGACCTGAAACCTTCTTTGTCCAGGGATTTATTGAATTGCCTTTTCCCCCTTTTTATAATTTCGCATCTGATAATTCTGATTAATTATGGCAAAGCGAAAGCTCAATTTAGAATACGATTTCGATTTCATTATGCTTGGAATAGCTTGTTACAACAAAGATTATATGCTTTGTTCGGCAATTAATAACAAGATGAAGATTGATTTGATGAAGGTAGAAGATTTGGTTCTGATTGATTCTAAAACAAAACAAAGCTCGGGCTTCGCAAGGTTCAGTTATGAAGATGAAGATGCCATAGAATACAATGTAATCGCAAATGCAGGCAGTAATAAATCTTATCTAATTCCAGAGCATGAGGTGTTTGATTATTTCTTAGTAATCAAGAATACCAACAGCAATTATGATGTGGATGCTTTGGTGAAGGATTTGAAGGAAATACAAATCGTGATTTTAATTAATAAAATCAATCCAAACAACTTGAAATCAAAGGGAAATCTTATCCTTGATAACTAATATTCGTAACAAAATAAATATAATGAAACAATGAAAAAAGCCATCCTTATTCTCCTGTTCATCGTTCACTGTTCACTATTTACTGTTCATTGCAATGCCCAAGTTCCGAATGGTTCTTATGAAGGGCACATCACTTATTCTTTGGGTGAATTAGCAATTATTGTGAATTTCAATGCCATTAATGATTCCTTAAAAGCAACTATTGATATTCCTTTGCAAGGAGCAAGAAAAATAGAACTGAAGAATGTTAAGTTCACGGATCCTAATATATATTTCGAGCTTCCTGCGGGTCCTGGTTTGGCAAAGTTTGATGGTAAAGTAATGAAGGATAGTATTGTTGGTTCATTCACTCAGGGAGCAGTCGTTGGCACCTTTAAACTTCTAAAAACAAAAGCAGAAGATACTCTTACAAAACAAAAACTTCCATACAAAGAAGAGGCTGTGACCTTCGCGAGTGATGGCAATACTTTAGCCGGGACACTTTCTATTCCCGAAGGTACCGGCAAACATCCGGCTATTATTATGATAAGCGGAAGTGGTGCAAATAACCGTGATGAAGAGATATACGGGTTCAAATTATTCAAGATTATTGCAGATCATTTATCACGATATGGAATTGCGGTTTTGCGGTATGATAAGAGAGGTGTCGGTGAATCAAAGGGTAAGTCTGTAAGTGAATCTACCACGATGGATTTTGCAGGTGATGTCGAGAAAGCTGTACAGTATTTAAAGACAAGGAATGATATAGACACCACTAAAATAGGCTTGTTCGGACATAGTGAAGGAGGAGTTATAGCCCCCATTGTTGCTTCGAGAAATAAGGATATTGATTTTATAATTTTGATGGCGGGTCCAGCCGTTAAAGCAGATGAGGTCTTGAATGAACAGAAGCGATTAATAATGCAATTGGCGGGTAGTTCGAAGGAAGAAATTAATAAAGCAATACAGATGAATAAGGACGTATTCAATGCTACACGAACTGGTAAGGGCATGGATAAAATCAAGAAGCAAATGAAGGATGAGGTTAAGGCAAAGTTTGTTAATGACAGCTCTAAAAATAAACAAACCGATGCTGAATTAGATGCTGCAATTGATGCGCAATTAAAGAGATACGAAAGTGTCTGGTGGAAATATTTTATTGACTTTGACCCAAAGCCTTACCTTGAGAAAGTGAATTGTCCTGTGCTGGCATTATTTGGTGAATTAGATGTTCAGGTTCCTGCAAAGCAAAGTGAACAGCCTATGCGAGATGCACTGAAGAAAGCAGGAAACAAGGATGTAACCATAAATATTATTCCGACAGCAAACCATCTTTTCCAAGAAGCTAAAACCGGTAATATTGATGAATATGCAATGCTTAAGCATGAATTTGCTCCTGGCTTCTTAATTCAGATCAGCGAATGGACACGCAGGGTTTGTAAACTTACAAACTGATTTCAAAATAGGAACGCAGATAAAGAAGATTGCTTATGAAAAGGTATGATCTCTAATTAAAAAATCATACCTTTTCATAAGCAATCTTCTTTATCTGCGTTCCTCTTTTGTCGAAGTGTGTATCTTTGCGCCATGAATAATAACAGGGCATCTTTTGAGGACTTTAAATTTAATAAACAACTGCTGAATGCTATTGCTGATTTAGGTTTTACTGAACCTACTCAAGTGCAGCAGGAAGCTATTCCAAAGGTAATTGGAGGGCAAGACATTCAATGTATAGCACAGACCGGGACGGGTAAAACTGCCGCTTATCTTTTGCCAATATTGATGAAGGTTAAATTTGCTCAAGAGATGAATCCGAGAGCAATGATTATAGTTCCGACAAGAGAATTAGCTGCACAGGTAAAGCTTCAAACGGATCAACTTTCTAAATACACCGACATCCGAAGTGTCGCCGTATATGGGGGTGTTGGAATGAAGAGTCAGATATATGAGATAGAAAAAGGGATTGATATTATTATCGGAACACCGGGCAGATTGATTGATCTTTATCTTGAGAATTATTTGGTATTAAAGAAGATCAATACTCTTGTTCTTGATGAAGCGGATCGCTTATTAGACATTGGTTTCATGAAACAATTCGGTAGGATTCTTGAAATCCTTCCTCGAAAGAGACAGAATCTTTTATTCTCTGCGACCTTATCAGACAAGGTTTTGAAGCTCTGTGAAAACTTCCTGGACTTCCCTGTGATGATCAGGATTCAGCCCGAACAGACCACTGCCAAAGGGATTTCGCAATGTGTATATCATACTCCTAATCTTAAAACCAAAGCCAACCTATTGGAATATTTCATTAATGATAAAGAAACATTCAATAAGGTAATTGTTTTCTGCAAGACCAAAAAGGTGGCTAATAATATCTTCAAGTTCATTATTCGCAAACATGGGGATGAATATGCCAGGGTTCTGCATAGTAACAAAGATCAGAATGCGCGCATCAATTCCATTCAGAGTTTTAAGGAAGGGAAGGTGAAGGTTTTGGTGACGACCGATGTATCTGCCAGAGGCATTGATATTATGGAAGTGAGTCATGTGATTAACTTCGATGTGCCGACTAATTATGAGGAATACATTCATCGTATTGGCAGGACTGGCAGGGCTTTTCAGCATGGTGACTCAATTACATTCGCTACAGATGCAGAGATTTATCACATCGAAAAGATTGAGAAATTAATTAAGAAAAAGATTCCTGTAAAGGACATTCCAAAGGATGTTGAGATAGAAGAAACTCCTGCTGAAGAGCAGCAATTAATCAACCGTGAGATTGATTATCAAAAGCGCAGGGAGGACCCTGAATTCAAAGGTGCATTCCATGAGAAGAAGCCAAGGAAGGAAACTAAAAAGACATCTTACAAAAGGAAGCCGTATAAGAGGATGAGGAGGTAACATCATTCCATGAACAAGAATCATAAAGCCCTTCCCTGGATTCTATTGACGCTGCTTGCCCTGATATGGGGGAGTTCGTTCATATTGATGAAGCGGGGTTTGGATGTTTATACTCCTTCGCAGGTGGCTGCTATCAGGATGGTTATTTCCTTTCTTTGCCTGTTTCCATTTACTATAAAATATGCCCGGAAAGTGCCGAGAGATCGTTGGAAATACATCATAGCAGCGGGCTTGTGTGGCAATGGAATCCCTGCTTTTCTATTCACGGAAGCTGAGACGGGATTGTCAAGTTCTATTGCGGGAGTATTGAATTGTCTGACTCCTGTTTTCATAATCATTGTCGGATATTTATTCTTCAAGATGAGGACTACTTCTGTGAAAGTTATAGGAGTATTTCTTGGCTTTGCCGGAGCGGTTTGTATGATTCTATACAATGCCAAAGGAGGTTTTGAAAGCAATTATTATTATGGATTTTACATCATAGTGGCTTGCATCTTTTATGCTTTCAGTGCTAATATTATCAAGACTTTTCTTGGTGGCATCCATTCCATACATCTCTCTGGATTCGCGCTGTTTGCTATTGGTCCGCCCACTGCTGTTTATCTTTTCTCTACTGACTTTACCACTCGGATCGCTTCGGGACATGCTGCTGTTATCAGCTTTTATTATATTATGCTTCTTGGGGTATTCGGGACTGCGGTATCTCTTATATTATTCAACCATCTTCTGAAAATCTCTACCACTATCTTTGCTTCTTCAGTAACTTATTTTATTCCGGCAGTGGCAGTGATGTGGGGATTATCAGATGGCGAGAAGCTTGGAATACCGCATCTTTTGGGGATGGCGACTATATTGTTTGGGGTTTATTTGATTAATAAAAAAAGAGTGAACAGTGAATAGTGGGTTATGGGTGAAATCCGTCGTTTTGATGTTTAATTGAACTTAAAATAACCCACTCATCAATAGGTTTCACCCATGACCGAATAGTGAATTCATCGGGCGGGATCGGTATGAGCAATTATTACTTGAAGAAGGCTTTAGAATAAAGCGATCCCGCAATTAGATGAAGACTACACACAGACAAACAATATACCCTATCCGAACCTGATAGAAGGTCTGACTATAGACAACATTAACAGGGGTGACACAAACGGATATTACCTATTATCAGTTACCGGATCAATGGTGGTTACCTGATCTTTATAAAAGATATTTACAGTCGAAGAATAATAGGTTACAATGCAGGTGAGAGCTTATTAGCAGAAGCCAATGCTGGGGGCTATGGAAATGGCTTTAAATCTAAGAGGCATTGATCAATATCCCGACCTCATTCATCATTCAGAAAAGGGAAGTAGTTCATTTATCTACCTTAGGTAAAGCTTCTTAAAGAGCACAACATAAGGATGAGCATGTGCGATTCACCCTATGAAAATGCTTATGCTGAAAGGATAAACGGGACGATAAAAACTGAGTATTTAATTCCAAAAAACATAAGTAGTTTTAGTCAGTTGGAGTAATTTAATAAAAAAAGGTCAACTGTGTATTCAGGCATGGTCAATTCACTATTCACTGGTTTTAAACCATCTTATCCGCCTGCACCCACGCCGTGAATTGTTCATCCGTGAGGAGTTCTAATTCGATAGCTGCCTGGCGCAAAGTCTTTTGTTCATGATGAGCTTTCTTGGCAATCTTGGCGGCGTTTTCATAACCGATATGAGTATTTAATGCCGTAACAAGCATCAGGGAATTCTCTAAATTTTCTTTGATAGCAGACATATTTGGTTCGATGCCCATTGCGCAATGTTCATTGAAAGAATTACAGGCATCACCAATCAATCTCGCAGAAATAAGAAGGTTGTATATGATAACCGGCTTGAAGACATTCAATTCAAAATGACCAGTCATGCCGCCCACATTTATTGCAACATCATTACCGATAACTTGTGCACAAACCATCGTCATAGCTTCGGATTGAGTAGGATTAACTTTGCCAGGCATGATGGAAGAACCTGGTTCATTCTCTGGAATAAGCAGCTCTCCAATTCCACAACGCGGTCCTGAAGCAAGTAGGCGAATATCATTGGCAATTTTCATCATCGAAACAGCAACAGTCTTCAAAGCACCTGAAGTTTCAACCATAGCATCATGCGCCGCAAGAGCTTCAAATTTATTCTCGGCAGTGATGAATGGAAGCCCTGTTAATTCAGAAATTTTCTTTGCCACTAATTCAGAATATCCTTTAGGAACATTCAAGCCTGTACCTACCGCCGAACCACCTAAAGCCAATTCAGAAAGATGAGACAATGTATTCTTGATTGCCTTGATTCCATGAGATAATTGTGAGGCATATCCAGAGAATTCCTGACCTAATGTCAGTGGTGTAGCGTCCATAAGATGAGTTCTTCCTATCTTCACAATTCCTTTGAATTCATCGGCTTTATTAACTAAAGTCTTTTGAAGGATTTCTATGTTTGGAATGGTATGTTCGGTAATGATTTTATACGCTGCAATAGACATCGCAGTGGGGAATGTATCATTCGACGACTGGGATTTATTCACATCATCATTCGGGTGAATGGATTTCTTCTCATCTAATAAATTCCCGCCTAATAAAACATGAGCACGGTTGGCGATGACCTCATTCACGTTCATATTGGATTGCGTTCCAGAACCCGTCTGCCAGACTACCAAAGGGAATTCATCATCCCATTTTCCTTCCAATATTTCATCACAAACCTTGGAGATAATATCGCATTTCTCTTTCGGCAATACTCCTAATTCATGATTCGTCAAAGCAGTAGCTTTCTTAAGAATGGCGAATGCTTTAATGATTTCGTCAGGCATCCTTTGTCCACCAATCTTAAAGTTATTTCGCGAACGTTCGGTTTGTGCTCCCCAGTAATGATTCGCAGGAACCTCAACGGGTCCCATCGTGTCTTTTTCTATTCTGTATTCCATAACAATTATTCTTCTTTTGCTTGGAAGAACTCCAATACCCTGCGTGGAGGGCGGCAAAGGAGTCCTTTGTTATGATAAACCACGATAGGACGTTCGATAAGGATCGGGTTTTCAGTCATGATCTTTGTCCATTCATCATCGGTAAAATATTTGCCTTTGAATTTCTTCTTGTATAGTTCCTCTTCCTTGCGAAGGATATACATTGGTCGCATGTTAAGCTTCACCAATAAGTCCTTCAATTCCTGATAGGTAGGCGGCGTAACCAGATACCTGATTATCTTAATCTCTACTCCCTTGGCTTTTAAAAGCTCAAGAGCTTCCCTGCTTTTAGTACAGCGGGGGTTGTGATAAATTGTAAACGAGTTGTCAATTTTTTTTGCTGCCATATTCCATTAAGTATGCTTTTATAAAATCATTTAAATCACCATCCATCACGGCATTCACGTTGGAAGTTTCATAATCCGTGCGGAGGTCTTTCACCAGCTTGTAGGGGTGCATCACATAGTTACGAATCTGTGAGCCCCATTCTATTTTTTTCTTCTTCGATTCCACTTCCGTCTTGGCTTCATTGCGTTTGCGAATCTCCATTTCATACAATTGAGATTTCAACATCTTCAAAGCCTTTTCTTTATTCTGATTCTGGCTTCTCTCCGCCTGACATTCGATAATAATTCCACTTGGAGCATGATGCAAACGCACCGCCGTTTCTACCTTATTGACATTCTGCCCACCCTTACCACCGGAACGAAAAGTATCAAAACTTACATCTGCTAAATTAATTTCAATGTTGATAGAATCATCAACCAAAGGATAAACATATACCGAAGCAAAGGAAGTATGTCGCTTGGCGTTGGCATCAAATGGAGAGATGCGAACCAGGCGATGCACGCCATTCTCGCCCTTCAAATATCCGTATCCATAATCCCCTTCAAATTCCAAGGCACAAGATTTTATTCCGGCAACTTCACCATTCTGCCTGTCTAATTCTTTCACTTTGAAACCATTCTTTTCGCCCCAAAGAATATACATCCGCATGAGCATCTCTGCCCAGTCATTGCTTTCTGTACCACCGGCACCGGAATTAATTTGAAGCACCGCCGAAAGATGATCTTCTTCGCCGCTCAACATATTCTTAAATTCCAGATCCTCAATCAAACGCAAAGTCTCGGAGTATGCCTTATCAGCCTCCGCTTCGGTGGCATCCCCTTCCCTGAAGAAATCAAATATCACAGCCAGGTCATCCATTGACTTTTCGGTAGTATTATAAGCATCGGTCCAGTATTTTTTCATTTTTATTGAGCGAAGGATTTGTTCAGCTTCTTTAGGATTATCCCAGAAATCGGGGGCATGGCTAAGTCGTTCCACATCAGCAATCTCATTAAGTTTGCCATCCACATCAAAGAAACCTCCTTAAAGAAAGGAGGCGGTCTCTTAAATCTCTTAATTGTTCGAAAGTCATAGCGGGCGCAAAATTATAAAAGAAACGGGAATTTAATCAGGATATTTTTTATGCTGATACTATTCATCCCCCTTTTATTGCACCACCGCCAAGGGCGGAATGGTAATGAAAGGAGTTATGAATTATGAGTTATGAGTTATGAGTTTGTGCAAACTCATAAACATACTTCATAACTCATAACTCTTTCACAAACTTCCCTCGTTCAATATCGGTATTGCTTCTTACCTCATAGAAATAAATGCCTGCTTTTAAATTGTCAATTGACAATTGACAATTGTCAATTGATGGAAGCATTTCTTTATAGACTTCTGTGCCGAGAAGGTCGGTGATTATTAATTGCTGATTGGGGGATGGGAGGGATTGATGGATGTTTAGAAGGGTGGTGGCGGGTAATACTTGGGGAAGAAAAAGAATCTATTCGTAATATTCTATTATTACAAATGAACCAACTGAATATACACTTACGCAACTCTCAGCTTCTTCTTTTGTGGCAAATCCTGATTGCATTAATCTTAATCTTAAAGTAGCAGGATCATCTATTATGTAAACCGCATAAAATTTCGTTTTCATATTTAAATTTATAAATTGTGATAAATATTAGTGGATGTAACTTTTTATTATTCTCGATAGAAACCTTCATTATTACCCATAAAGGTATCAATATCTCTTTTATATGAAATTGGTCTTAAGATTCCTAAATTTTTTAATTCCTCTCTAACTCTATTAACATCCTCTTCATTGTTATAATCTTTTGTATAAACACATATTACATAAGAACGCTCTACACTTTTAGATGTTTTTACTTTTGCTCCGATTCCTAATAATCCTTCTTCGGTTGCTTTTTTAATTTTTATCCAAAACTCATCAATATATCCTTTACTTAAATAAATAAGCCATTTCCCAATTAAATTGTTTCCAACATCTTTACTTTTAAGTTCCGTTTCAGGAATAGGCTTGTCATTATCTCTATGAGCCCATAGCCAAACTTTATCAGTAACTTCAGTTGGTAATTCATCCTTAATTTCCTTCTTCTTAGTTTCCTTTTTGGTTACTGGTTTCTTCTTTGTTTCAGATTTAACTTTAGCCATATTATAATTGTTTAACGTTTAGGATAGTCAATTTAATTGAATGGATCGTTATTTGGAAATTTGTTTTTTAAGAATTCCATGATTTTATGA